>VOFK01004148.1_pt1 | contig 68484 bp, 128 predicted proteins | sample 5384121 | NCBI WGS metagenome assembly VOFK01 (sample SAMN12384730, study PRJNA508395) | human gut metagenome | isolation source: healthy gut J | host: Homo sapiens | reverse complement strand
TCCATGCGTAAGAAATCTTACAAAGGAAGAAATCGACGAGGCATACGAAAAAATACAGGCGTACTTATCGTTGACTTCTTCAAAGACAAAGATTACGTTGCAATGCCTGCCGTACTATGTAAAAAATCACGGTCCTTTCACTTGGGGCAAAGACGGTATGGAGGCTGTTCACAATGCAGTCGTACTTGAAGAAGTTGCAAAAATGGCGGCGCGTACCGAAATGATTAATCCGAAAGTTCAAGAGGCACCTCAAGAATTAAAGGATAAACACTATTACAGAAAACACGGCGCAAACGCATATTACGGTCAAAACAATTAATTTTTTAAGGAGGTTTTTATTATGATTATAAGTAATATCTACAAAAGAGCTTTTAACGTATTGTCAAAAATGCCGTTTAAGCTATGGGGGCTTTCACTTTTGAGTTCACTTTTTAACTATACTCGTTCTTGTATTCGGCGTATTACCGATAGTTATTGTTCCTGTTATAGCGGTTCTTTCCGCAGGTATGGCGGCAGTTTATCTTGACGGTTTCAACGGTAAGGAAGTTTATTCCGACCAGCTTTTCAAAGGTTTTAAAGATTTTTGGAGAACTGCCGGCGGTATGTGTTGGAAAAAGCTATGGATTTTCATTTGGTTCTTAGTTCCGATTGCAGGTCCGTTTATCGCTATTTCAAAGTATTATGCGTATTCATTCACACCGTATATACTTAATGAAGAAAAATCGGTAAACGCAACTGCGGCACTCAGAAAATCAATGCAGGATACAAACGGTTACAAACTTCAAATGTTCTGTGCCGAATTTATCCCTAACTTGCTGATTTATGCTGTTATGGCTATACTTGCATTGCTTTCAAAGATTCCGTTTGTCGGTATATTGTTTGCGGTTATCACAGTCATAGTTCAGCTTGTATATACATTGTTTGAACCGTTGTTCTTCGGTCTTGTACACGCAGGTTTCTATGAATATGCAAAGACTCCGGTAAAGTCAACAACATATTCGGCACCACAGGCACCTCCAACACCACAGGTACAATCAGCACCTGTTCAAACACCGGTTCAACCACAAACAACCGAACAAGCCGCTCCGACAGAAAATGACACACCTAAGCCGATTACTTGTCCCGTTTGCGACTCTGTAAACGCACCGAATACTCATTTCTGCTATAAGTGCGGTTCAAAATTAGACTAAAAATAATACGACAATTTATTATCCTCTGAAAATGAGCTGTTTTTTTTTTCAACAGCTCATTTTTTTGTTATATGCACATTCATGCATGGCACATAAAGCAATTTTGGCATTTTCATCATACACTTCATCAAGCATACTCATCGGCAAAGGGTTTTGTCCCGTACCTATTTCCACCGTAAATCCCTCTTTTTCCGAACTCCTTTATAAACCAATCCTTACAACCGCCGTATGACGCCGTACCTGTCGGAATACACACCGCATATCCGCTTTCCTCCGCCATTTTTCTTTGCAATCTCAACCGAATTTTCGCCTGTCATACCGTCAAAGTCATAATATATCTCACGCCTTGACTGTGAAATGCCAACAACATATCAAACTGCTCTTTTCTCACAAATTCCGTAATTGCCCTTGTTTCGGGCTCGGACTCCGCATTTCACCGCCGTATTTTGACGGTGACGGTTTATCGACAACCATCTGCCACTTTGCGTCAAAATTATGGTTTATATCAACTCCCTCGAATTTGCCTGCCAAACATGATTAAAACTATGTATTCCAACCATACTGATTAAGTGCCTGTGATATTCGTTAGTAATATCAAGACCGTTAAGTGCGATATCTACGCCGTCAGGGTTGACCATAGGTACAATGTAAACCGTAATATCCGAATACAGCCTTTTTATGTCATACCCGAAATATTCCGTTTCCGTCATCAGCTTTACGGTGTAATTTGACACAAATTTTATCAAAAAAGCCGCCGTAAGATATTCAAGTCCGTGATACGCACCGCTTAAAAGCAGTTTTTTCTTTTCCCTTTCCGATTTTCAAACACGGAATATCTTTCTGCATAACACTCTTTCCTATCGAAAATCTTTCTATAATGTTATAATTGTCCGTAAGCATTTCTATGTCTTTCAACATTCTCCCATAGTCATAACACAATTTTTCTCGCCTCCCAATATTTATTTATGTATATTAAATTATGTACATTCGGACAACTTTATGATGATTTTATTGACATTAACAATGAAATGTTATAAAATATCTAAAGTCGTTTATAAACGAAGGAATGGAGTTTTTAGAATGAAAAGAATTGTGTCAATACAAGATATTTCGTGTTTCGGTAAATGTTCGCTTACCGTTGCGCTTCCTATAATTTCCGCAATGGGTATAGAAGTTGTCCCGTACCTACGGCGGTACTTTCAACGCATACAGGCGGATTTACAGGCTATACATATCGCGATTTAACGAACGATATTCCGTCTATCGCAGACCATTGGAAAAAGCCTTGATTTAAAATTTGACGCAGTTGCAACAGGTTATTTAGGCTCATTTGAGCAGATAAAAATAGTTTCGGACTTTTTCGATAAATTCAAGACCGATGACAACCTTATAATCGTTGATCCCGTAATGGGTGACAAGGGGCATTTTTATGCCGGATTCACCGAAGATTTTGCTTTGGAAATGAAAAAAACTTTGTTCAAAAGCCGACGTAATCGTGCCTAACCTTACCGAAGCGGCACAGCTGCTTGACGAGGACTATATCGACAGCGGATATAACGAAGAATATATAAAAAATGTGCTTATACGTCTTTCAAATCTCGTTTCAAAAAATTGTCGTTCTTACAGGTGTAAGTTTTGACGATAATTCACAGGGCGTTATGTCCTACAACAGAGAAACAGGCGAATTTTCATCGTACTTTAACGAAAATATTCCCGGTTACTTCCACAGTACAGGCGATATTTTTTCAAGCACCTTGTGCGGTGCATTGGTTAAAGGGTTTGATATGGGTAAGGCGGTTAGGATAGCCGTTGACTTTACGGTTGACTGTATCAAGCACACTTTAGGGAGCGAAAAAAGAGCATTGGTACGCGGTTAAATTCGCGGAATGTATCCCCGATTTAATCGAAATGATAAAATAAAAGCAATATAATAGGGACACTAAAATTTAGTGTCCCCTTTATTATATACTCATTTACACTTGTAATTAGCTATATTTGTATGTTATACTGATATTAACAAATATATTTTGAAAGGGAGTTTTTATATGAAAAAGGATTTTGTAAAAGGAATTGCGGTCGGCTGTGCATTGTCAATGGCAATCGGTGGTGCGTCCGCGCTTGCCGATACGTACAGAAAATTTCTTGAAGTGGCTTACACTGACATCAAAGTTGTCGTAAATGGAAAGCCGACAACACCGCGTGACAGTGACGGCACCCCTGTTAAGCCGTTTATCTCTAGCGGCACGACCTATCTGCCCGTAAGATCCATTTCAAACGCTCTGGGACAAAACGTTGATTGGGACAGTGGACACAAGCACTATATATATCGGCGATAAATTAGAAACAGACAAAGTTAATATGGCAGAAATCGAGCCAGTTGAAGGTACCCATATTTTAAACAGTTCAAGTGCTACATTTCCCTTAGACAAGTTACAATTGTTCCTGATAACCGTTTTGCTCCCTTATAGTAGTACTTTATTTATTCTTGACGGCAAATATTCTTCTTTAGAAGGCTTATTTGCCGTACCTGATCGTGATAATGATGATGACATAAATGCTGTACAATTCATAAATGAAGATACCGATGAGGTGCTTGCAACAGTTTCAAATAAAAGACTCGAAAAAGCCGTAGATGTTAAAGTAAATCTTATAGGTGTTGATAAGCTTCGAGTTAAAGCCGGTCGTATTTCAGATGATAACAACTTTGAGTTTGGTTATAACGGTGGCTATTTATACAATCTCTACTTAACACCAATAACTCAAAAATAATTCAACCAAAAAGGACGCTGAAATCAGCGTCCTTTTTGTATTCAATTTCTTTTGACATTTATCACAATAGCCGTATATTTCAAGTTTATGTCCCGTCACCGTAAAATTATCTATATGCGGTGAATGTACGGGGCATATATCGACGTAACGCATTTCCTTACAGCCAAGACATATTGCATAATGACGGTGTTCGCCGTTTATGAGTTCATAATAAAACTTATCACTGTCTTGAATTGTATGCTTACTAACTATACCCTTTTCACACAGCTTTTCCGCAATTCTGTAAACGGTCGAAAGCGACATTCCGTCAACCTTGTCATATATATTTTTCAACCGTAAGAGGTGCGTCTGCGTCCGACAGTACCTGAATAACGCTTATACGCTGTTTTGTACATTTTAAACCTACTTTTTGAAAGTATGCCGTTTATATCCTCCATACTCTCACCTTCTCCTTTTACTTGTACAAACCATTATTACAATCAAGAATACCACACCCAAAAGCACAATCGTTCCGCCCGGTCTGAGATCAAAGATAGTACGATATGAATAGTCCGGCAACAGTGAAAAATTCCGCAAACGCGATTGACCACCATATTGTCTGCTTATAGCTTTTCGCAATCATCATTGCCGCCGCAACAGGTATAACAAGAAGTGACGAAATCATAAGCGCGCCGACAATTCTTGACGCAACCGAAACCGTAACCGCCGTTAATAACATAAGTACAAGATTAATACCGCCGACAGGCACTCCCGCAAGCTTTGCCGCCTCTTCGTCAAACGTAACGAAGAACAATTCTTTATACAATAATATTGAAGTTATAATAACCGCTATGCCGAGTCCAATCGTTAAGTACAATTCAAAATCGTTTATTGCAACTATCGAGCCGAACAAAAAGCTGTTTATATTGGTTGAGCCATTGGTTATAAATCCCGACAACACCGCCGTAAGACCGATACCCGCCGACATAACAACCACCGTTGCAATTTCCGAATATTTGCCGAATGATTTTCTGAAAACCTCTATTCCGATAACCGCAAAAATCGAAAACATCACCGCACCCAAAATCGGATTAATTCCGAGCAAAGTCCGAATGCGATACCTGCCAGCGCCGAATGTGACGTTGCGTCACCTATCGCCGAAAGTCTTTTAAGTACAATCGAAACGCCTATACACGGTGCAATCACCGCAATTATTGCCGCAACTACAAATGCTCTTTGCATAAATGCGTACTGAAAAATATTATCCATGATGATGCACCCTCTTTCCTGCAAATATTTCGTTTATCTGTTGCATTGTAAGGTCGTTTCGGCTTACAAATTCTCCGTTGCCGTGTTCGCAGAATATTAAAAGTTTGTCCGATACTCTGACAAGTTCCGGAGTATCGTGGTTTGTCATAATAATCGTCATTCCCTGTTTGTTGAGTTCGCTTATTATGTCCATAATCTGTTTTACCGACTTCGCATCAACTCCGACTGTCGGCTCGTCCATAAGCAACAGTTCAGGCTCTGAAATCAACGCTCTTGCAATAAATATCCCTCTGTTGCTGACCGCCCGACAAATTACCGATCAGTCGGTTTTCGTATCCCGACATTCCCACTTTTTCAAGCACTGTACTTAGTTTTCGTAATCCTCTTTTTCTGTAGCGTTTAAAAAGTCCGCGTCTGCTGTACAGATTTGCCATTACAACCTCTTTAACCGTTGCAGGGAAATCGCTGTTAAACGAATTTGCTTTTTGAGAAACATAACCGATTTTATAATTTTCTTTAAACTTCGATAAATCTTCTCCGAAAAGTGTTATTTTTACCCTTGTTGTACGGCAAAATTTTTTAAAATTATTTTTATCAGTGTACTTTTTCCCGCACCGTTTGCACCGATTATACCGAGAAAATCACCCTTATGTAATGTAAAATTCACATCACGCAATACAGATGTATCGGAATAATCAAAATACAAATTTTCAATTTTTAAAATTTCCTGTTCCATATTATCCTCAATCTTCCTTATTAATAAGCATAATCGAAAACGCCGTTATCAGCAATATACTGCTTACCAAAATAGCCTTTTCGCTGAATAATCTGACAATACGTTACCCATAATCGCACCTATCGTAAATATTGCAATTATGCCGAAAAACAAAAATCCTTTTTCCATTGCGGGTTTGTCTTTTGTAAACCAATAATCACATATCGATTGCGTTGCCATACGCAAGTTACCTATGCACATTGTAGTCGCCATACCGTTGCCCTGTATCTTTCTGAAACTTTCAACCTGTGCACCGCACGCAAGCGATGTAAGACTGTTTGCAAAGCAAATTCAGTTCCTGCGGTATAAACATTACGCCGAATAATATCACTGCCTCGCAAAATACAATTATCTGTCGCCAGTGAACGTGTTTTCTGTTTGTAAACTTTCTTCTCACAAATTCTGCCGCCGCAATACCAATCGCAAATGCCAAAACAGGACACACATATTGGAGTGCCTTGCTCCAATGCCCCATTGACAAATTAACACCGAACAAAAGTATGTTACCCGTCTGCGCATTTGCAAAAACTTCACCTCTGCAAAGATAACTGTATGCGTCCATAAATCCACCGGACAATGTGAGCAGTATCATAATCGGAAGTGATTCTGAAATCTGTTTTGATGCTTTCATTTTAAATCCCCTTCTTTAGTTCCTCAAGATTTGCTTTCATAACCGTTACATAGTCACGACTTTCGCTGTCACCCTCAAAAGTATAAAGCGGAAGTGCCTGAATATCAGCCTCATTCGCAACCGCCTGTGCCATTTTGTCACCCTCAAGCGGATCATAGAAAATACAGCTTATGCCCTCGCTCTTTATTTGGTCAACCACCTTTGCCATTTGTGACGGTGACGGATCACTGTCACCTGTAACCCCCCTCAAGCGCAACTTGTTTCATACCGTAATCGTTGCAAAGATAGCTGTACGCACCGTGTGTTACAAATATCGTCTTACCGTCAAGTTCGGCATTTTTTGTACTCGGTGTCTACCTCATCAATTTGAGTTAGATATTAACTGTCAAGTCTGTTTATATAGTTCTGTGCATTTTTGCTGTCCACCTCTGACAACACGTTGCATATTGCCTGCATTTTGCAATTTTGCATTCTGCGGACTAAGCCAAATATGCGGATCGTTTCCGTCTGTCGGTATCTGTTCCGATGTGCATATAACTTTTACGTTCTGCGGAAGTGTTTCGATTATTTTGTCCGCCCAGCTTTCCATTCCGACGCCGTTATATATAAATATGTCAGCCTCCGAAAGTTTCGCCATATCAGACGCAGTCGGCTCAAAATCGTGCGGCTCTGTTCCTGTCGGTACTATGTTTGTTAGATCTATATCGTCACCTCCGATTGTTTTCGTAAAGTCATACATTGCATAAAATGATGTGTATACCTTTGGTTTGCCGCTGTTTTCAGCGTTTTTTTTGACACGATGTCAATGCCAACACAAGTATAAGCATTAGTGGTATCAGCTTTATAATTTTTTTCATATTTTTTTATTTCCTTTCGTTGTTGTTTTGATGTAATAATCGCACATACGGGACGTCGTGGGTGTCGTCCCCACGAATTTATCTATTATCTATACTTGCCACCCCTCAGTCGTTTCACGACAGCTCCCCTCAAGTGGCGCCTTTTATGCCTCTCCTTGAGGAGAGGTGGCACGCAGTGACGGAGTGGTGGCAAACTATTTCGCGTCATACCAGCTATGTCCTGTTGACATATCCACTTTAAGAGGAACATTAAGTTCCATTGCACTCTGCATTTCTTCGCTCAAAAATTTGTTTAACCTTATCCACTTCGTCCTTATGTGCCTCAACGATAAGTTCGTCATGTACCTGCAATATAAGCTTTGACTTCAATCCCTCATTTATAAGTCTATTATCAACTCTCACCATTGCAAGCTTTATAATATCCGCCGCCGTACCTTGTATCGGTGTATTCAGTGCAACACGTTCGCCGAACTGACGTCTATTATAATTCGGTGACTTCAATTCAGGGATATAACGTATTCTGTTAAGCATAGTTTTAACATAGCCGTCCTTTTTTTTTTCGCCTGTTCCTTTATGCTCTCCATATAATTTCTTACGCCGTGATACTTTTCAAGATAGCTTTCAATATATGCCTTAGCCTCTTTAACCGATATATGCAAATCCTGTGCCAGTGAAAATTCACCTATGCCGTACACAATACCGAAGTTTACCGCCTTTGCACTTGAACGCTGTTCCTTTGTAACATCCTCAAGCGGTATACCAAGCACCTGTGATGCGGTAACTGCGTGAATATCCTCATTATTTCTAAACGCATTTATCATTGTTTCATCATTTGCGATATGCGCAAGCACTCTAAGCTCAATCTGTGAATAGTCTGCATCCACAAGTACATAACCCTCTTTCGCAACAAACATTTTCCTGATTTCTCTGCCAAGCTCCGTACGAGTCGGAATGTTCTGCAAATTCGGTTCTGTTGATGAAAGTCTGCCGGTAACGGTCACTGTCTGCGTAAACACTGAATGTATGCGGTGCGTATTCGGATTTACAACAGCCCGCAAACCGTCACAATATGTGCTTTTCAGCTTTGCAAGCTGACGGTATTCCATAATAAAATTAACTATAGGGTGCTTATCTCTGAGCTTTTCAAGCACATCTGCATTTGTCGCATATCCGGTCTTTGTTTTACTTTACAGGCTTTAATTCAAGTTTTTCAAAAAAATTATACCACGCTGTTTCGGTGGATTAATATTAAATTCTTCACCTGCAAGCATATATATTTTTCATTTGTAAGCGCATCAATCTTTTCACCGAGTTTATCGGCAAATTCCTTTAATTGATTGTCGTCTACAAGAAATCCGTTTATTTCAAGGTGTGCAAGCACCGTAACAAGTGGCAGTTCAACCTCATGATACAGCTTTTCCTGTCCGTTTTCTTTTATCTTATCGCCTATACGCTCATTAAGCACACCAAGTGCAACTGCACATTTTGCAAGGTATTCGCTCCTGTCGGTTTCCACATCGTCAAGTAATGACAACTGCTTGACTTCAGGCTTTTCTATAACCGTGCCGAAATATTCGCTTGCTAATTTTTTCTATTGTGTATTCATTTTTTGCAGGATCTACAAGGTATGCGGCGATTGCGGTATCATCTGATATATTTTTTATGTCAATTCTGCCGTTTAATTTAACGATAGCCTCTTTGACGTCAAACATAACCTTTGCTATGCTGTCATCTTCAAGCAACTCTTTTATATCGTCTTGCTCATTTAATACTACCGCATTATTCCCGCTCCGACTGCCGCCGATGAAATATTATCACCGTCAAAGTCAAGCACAACGGTTACTTTATCACCGCTAATCATATTCTTATCCCCGACTTGATAAGAAAAATCTTTAAAAAATATCCTCGTTTTCCTTTACATTATCCCCGCCTGACAAATCAAGCTTCTTTATAATACTGTTAAGTTCAAGTCGCTGTAATATTTCGTAAAGCTCTCCGTTGTTTTCAAAACCGTCAAATACACATTTCTCCGCATTAAATTCGATCGGTGTATTTCTGTTGATAGTCGCAAGCTCCTTTGACATAAACGCCATTTCCCTGCCGTCTTTCATCTTTTTGGAGCATAGTGCCCTTTAGACCTATATCGTCAATGTTTTCATATATATATTCAATGCTGTGATGTTTCTCAATAAGGCTCATAGCCGTTTTTTCGCCGACCCCCTCTAACACCGGGAATGTTATCGGACGGATCGCCCATAAGTGCCTTTTTACGTCAATAAATTCAGTCGGTGTGACGCGGTACTTTTCCTTAACCGCCTTGTCATCATAAATAATCGTTTCATTATATCCCGACTTTGTAACCGTCAAAATGACCTTTGTTTTTGTCACTCGCAAGCTGTAAATCGTCTTTATCGCCCGTTGCAATGAAACAGCTTATTTCACTTTCTTCACAAAGTCTTGCAACTGTTCCGATTATGTCATCAGCCTCGTAACCCTCTTTTTTCAAGGATTGTCACGCCCATTGCACGAAGTACGTCCTTTGCAAGAGGCATTTGTGCGGCAAGTCCCTCGGGCATTGGCTTACGCTGTGCCTTGTATCCCTCGTACTGCTTATGACGAAATGTCGGTGCTTTCACGTCAAAAAGCCGCACAAATATAATCCGGCTCCTGCTCCTTTATCAGTTTCAATAATATATTAAGAAAACCGTATATCGCATTTGTCGGAGTACCGTCCTTTGCGGACAAATAACGCACACCGTAAAACGCACGGTTTAAAAATACTGTTTGAATCAAGTATAAGTAACTTCTTCATATAAAATCCTTTCTACTTTATAATATCTTTGCGTGTATATTTTGTTGCAAATAATTCGCATTTATACATATTCTAACCTTATTATCTCTATTTGTCAATACCTGTTCACACTTTGTTCATAAAATAAGTCATTTCTATTTACATTTAATTCATACCAGTGTCAAAAAGTGTACTGTATCATATAACCATAGTCAAAGGAAAGCTATAAAGAAGTATGAATTTAGATTGTTTTGATAATAATGATATAAGGAGGATGACGACCATGAAGAAATACCCTTATACAGAATCAACTGACTTGATTATTTACGACCAAAAAGCCAAAGAAAGAGAAAAAAAACAAAAAGTATGGCTAACAGCTGTCTGTTCAGCTCTTGCAGCAAGCATATTTACAGCAGGTGTATTCGGAACAGGAATGTACTTTATGCAAAAAGAATATGAACAACAACACTCAAAGCGCGGCAGTTGCAAGTGCAACAACACAATCGGATGATTCATCATCTTCGGATTCAGCTCAACTTGCAGCATACAAAAACGGTAAGAAAGTTCTTACAATTCCCGAAATTGCAGAACAAGTCGGACCAAGCGTTGTCGGTGTTATAAACAAGACTACAGTTCAACCGCAAAAATATTACGATCCGTTCAGCGGAAGATATTATTATTCAAGCGGCGACGGAAGCACAGACGGTCAAACCGTTGAACAAGGCAGCGGTTCGGGGGATTATTTTCCACGACGATGGTTACATTGTAACAAATCAGCACGTTATTGACGGTGCTTCGGAAATATCGGTAATACTTAATACAGGTGATGAATTCACCGCAAAACTTGTAGGTCAGGATACAAAAACAGACCTTGCGGTTTTGAAAATAGATCCGGGTTCAACAAAGCTTACAGCCGCAACACTCGGCGACTCGACAACAGTTCAAGTCGGTGAAACGGCAGTTGCAATCGGTAACCCGATGGGACAGGAATTTTCCGGTTCAGTTACGTCAGGTATAATCAGTGCCGTAAACAGAACAATGAATATAGATAACAGAACTTATAACCTATTGCAGACAGATGCCGCCATTAACTCAGGTAACTCGGGCGGTGCTTTTAAAAACCAATACGGTGAGGTTATAGGTATTAACTCAGTTAAATTATCAACCACAGGCGTTGAAGGTATGGGATTTGCTATCGCAATATCAGAGGCAAAACCAATCATTGACGACTTGATGGCATCAGGATACGTGACAGGCAGACCGCTTGTCGGAATCGGTATCAAAGATACAGGCTACGGTTTGTTTATCGGAAGTGTTTCCGAGGGCAGCGGAGCGGCAGAGGCCGGACTTAAAGTCAACGATATGATTCTTGAAGTTGACGGTCAGAAGGTCTCATCTACCGAGGAGGTCAACGAAATCCGTGATAAGAAAAAAGCGGGCGATTATTTGACCTTTAAGATTTTAAGAGACGGTGAAACTATGGAAGTACAGGTTCGCTTGATGGAAGACTCGGCAGATAAAACTAAATAAGCTATCCAGTTTTAATTGATAGACTGTGTAAAAACAGTCGATACCATCCTTTTTTCATATGCCCTTTTGCCTTCCCCAAAGGCAAGGGTCCCCCCTAAAAGTTACAAATATCTTTTGATATTTGTTTCATATATATATTACATCTTTTATAGTTGTGATAACTCCCCCATTTAAAACATTTACTCCCCCAATATGTATAATGTGTTTTTGACACCGCCGATACGGCGGTGTTTTTTTGTGCGTTTTTATATTTCGTAGGGGCGATCATCGGTCGCCGTTGCCTATTTTTTCTATTGCCACCCCTCAGTCGGTTTTGCCGACAGCTCCCCTCTATGGGAGCCTTACAAATTGCCTCTCCTTGAGGAGAGGTGGCACGCAGTGACGGAGTGGTGGCAAAAAAGGACGTCGTGGTGCCGTCCCTTTTCCCACACTAACTCCTTAAGGGCGACCAATGGTCGCCCCTACGAAACACTGCCGTATTGCAATACAAAACCACACAAAAAGGCGACCAACGGCCGCCCTACGAAATATTTATTATATAGCAAAAGGCGATCAATGACCGCCCTTTCTCATTTCAGCAATTTTCTTTTTCAGCACATCATATGCCGTATTTGGTTCATCTACTTCAAGCACTGCCTTTTCCATAGGACACATACCTGTTTTATCACGATTTATAATATACTCAACCAAATTACCGTAATATGTCTTAATCTTATATTTTTTTCAAAAACATCAAGTGCATGAGAGCTTATAATATCGGCATAAACCTCTTTTAACCCCCGCCTTTTTACCATAAGTAAAGCCGCCGCTTTACCGACAACTTTATCGGCAACAAACGAATTTTTTTTTATAACATCATTTCCACCGTCAAGAATTTCCAAAAGCGGTGCAACGCCGTGTTTCGTTGAAGTATAAACATCATTTTCGCCTACTATCACAATAGAAAAATTATTATTATGCAACTGTTCCTTTGCAGATTCTAAAATGTCTGTCAATGTAACCGCTCCTTTCAAGTGCATATACAACAGGCGGAATTATCAAAACTTGAATTATAATTCCAGGTACACCGCTGACTGTTGCGGTAACTGCCGCAATAGGTCCGCCACACTGTATACCCATAAGATTTACCGCAACAAACAATGAAATTGCATACACAATTCTTCCGCAAAGCATTGCAGTTAAAAAGTGAAAATATATGTACCCCATTTTCTTCTTATTAAACTTAAATGTATTATACATCAAACCGCTTACCAATCCGTATACTGCAAGCTCAATCATCATAAACGGCAATCTGCCTACTGCCGGCATACCCGTCAAAACAGAGCTTATAATCGGTGAAAACAATCCTACAAAAAAATCCAAACACAGGTCCTAAAACAAATCCTCCGAGTAATACAGGTATGTGCATAGGCAAAAATACTTGACCCGGTTGCGGTACTCCCGTTAAATGAAATGCCATAGGCAATACAAGTGCCAATGCGATAAGCAGTCCTCCGACCGTTATTTTCTTTACATTTTTCTTCATTCTAATTTCTCCCTTCTTTTAACTTGCATATTATATCAAATATTATATGCAATGTCAAAATACAAAAAGCAAAAAATAAACGATTTCAAGCAAAATTTTTGAAACATTTTATATTGTGCTATGGTATAATGATATTAATAAAACAGACGGAGATTAGAATTATGGATTATTTACGATATGAAAACAGAGGATTTAATAAATCCAATCGGAATTGATGAAAAAGAAACCGCGATTTTCTTGAAACTGCAATCGAAAATCAGCGGTACTGTTCAAACCGCTTACAGAATTATTGTTCGCTCCGACAATGATACGGTTTGGGACAGCGGTAAAGAATTACATCTGACCGTTCAATCTGCATTGAATACGACGGTCAGTCTTTATCGGCTATGACAAAGTATTCTTGGCAAGTAAGCGTATGGGACGAACAAGGCAATGAATACACAAGCGATACTGCCGATTTTGAAACAGGCTTAATGAATAATGAATTTAATGCCGATTTGATTGGCAGTCCGCAAGAAACCGTCAACACATATGCCGTTGATAACTATAAAATTTCTTGTACTTTCAAGTCGGACAATCTCGGCTTGGTTGCGAACGCAAAGAAATAAAGATAACTATGTCCTATTTAACATCTGCAAAGACAGCGTTTCTGTTTACGAAATATCCGACAATGCTTGGAATGACAATGTTCCGTATAAAAAATTACTCGGTACATTTCATGTTACCGAACATTCCGACAGCCTTGAATTATCGGTAAACAAAACAAATGTACTTCTTTATCTGAACGGTCAAAAAGTAATTGATGAAGATATTCTTCCGAAAAATATCATAAATCAGCCACGCAAGACATTTTTAATGTCTGTCGGCTTTAATCAGCTAAACAGCGTTGCCGAAATCAGTCACTTAAAAATCGAAACAAACAATCTTGTTTTGCAAGAGGATAATTTTGAAAACGGCTTACTTTCAGCACTCGGCACATACGAAAACGGAAAACTCACAATCAACAACGCATTTGAAATTGTCAATCCCGTACCGTCTGTAAATCTCCGCAAACGTTTCAATATAGAAAAAACAATCAAATCGGCACGTCTTTATGCGTCTGCGCAAGGTTTTTACAATGCCTGCATAAACGGCGAAAAAGTCAGTGACGATTTTTACAATCCCCGGTTTTACCGACTACAGACTAAAAATTCAATACCAAACTTTTGACGTTACCGATATGCTTGCAGACGGTAAAAATGTCATAAGTGCAGTTCTTGGAAGAGGACATTATTCGGGCTTTTGCGGTTACAGCGGTGCTATGATATACGGCAAAGAGAGTTCATTTATTGCTATGCTGAATATTGTCTACACTGACGGAACAAGCGAGGTTATCAAAACAGACAGTTCGTGGGAGTTTACTGATAAAGCACCGATAAGCGACTGTGATTATTTTGACGGTGAAAGCTATGACGCAAGGCTTGAATACAATCCCCTTGCGGACGATAAACGCTGGGTTAAATGCGGTATCAAACAACAACCTAAAAAGCCTGTCCCGACAAACGGCACACTATCCGATACTGATTTTAAATTAACCGCTCAAAAGGGTAATACTGCAAAAATTATAAAAAACTTTGTCGGTAAATTCGTGTGTGAAAATCCGAAAAATCATTTCGTTTATGATGTCGGTCAAAATATGGTCGGAACAATAAAATTGAAAGTTAAAGGTCAATGCGGTCAGTCGATTAAAATTCGTTACGGCGAAATGACGCATAAAGACGGCTGTATTTATATAAAAAATCTGCGTTCCGCCGCAAATACCGATATTTATACACTTTGCGGACGTGATACGGAGGAGTTTATTCCTACTTTCACGTCACACGGTTTCAGATATGCGGAAATCAGCGGTAACGGTTGCGATATATCAAAAGATATGATTATCTCGGTTGACGGTCTTGCAATATCGAATATTGATATTGTTACAGGTGAATTTGAATGTTCAAATCCGCTTATTAACAGGCTTCAGCACAATATCCGTTGGGGTGAAATCGGCAATTTTCTGCTAATTCCTACTGATTGTCCGCAACGCAACGAGCGTATGGGTTGGACGGGTGATATGCAGGTTTTTGCAAAAACAGGTGCATATAATATGAACATAAAAGTCGTTTATCGACAAATGGCTTGCGATGATTTGATTGACGCACAAACTATGTACAATAAAAACGGTGCTGTTCCCGATACCGCCCCTCTTGGCGGTGATAACCGCATTGACGGTTGCGGCGGTTGGGGCGACGCCGCAACGATTGTGCCGTGGGAAATGTATGAAACATACGGCGATATACGCATACTTAAAAAATGCTATGATATGATGAAAAAAGTGGGTTGAATATCAAAGCAGCACTGACCGCCGTAATTACGGTGTACGAACGGTTGACGGCAAGGAAGTACCGGAACAATCCGACCTTGCGACAATTCCGTATATTCAAGTACAGCAATGCCGTGGCGACCACCTTACTTATGACAATTCCACGCCTTACATATATTCCGCAACGGCATATGCCGCACATTCTGCCGACATACTCCGCAGAACCGCGTACATTCTCGGCAAAACCGATGATGAAAAACGATATACTGAATTATTTGAAAATATAAAACGTGCATTCAATGATGCGTGGGTTAATGATGAACGGCTCTGTTTCGTATTACGGCGAAGTGAGTTCACAGACCGCACATTGCGGCGAATCGGTCGCACTTGATGGAAGTGTTACGCGATATACATATTATGCCGAAAACACTCCGCACTGTCCGAGTCAAACAGCATATGCACTTGCAGTTGACTTTGACCTTATCCCCAAAGACAAGCTTAAAAATACAAGAAAATATTTCAAAAAACTCAATATTGAGAAACAACGGCAAACTTACAGTCGGCTTTCTCGGTATATCACATCTTGCACCTGCACTTTCAAAAGTCGGTCTTGATGATGTTGCTTTTAAGTTGCTTGAGCAGAAAGACAATCCGTCTTGGCTTTACAGTGTCAAAAACGGTGCTACAACCATATGGGAGCGTTGGAATTCGTATATTGCCGAAACAGGCACTTTCGGCGATGTTTCAATGAATTCGTTTAACCATTATTCTTACGGTGCGATAGGTCAATGGTTCTTTACCGATATACTTGGTATTCGTCCCGTTGAATTTGGGTATAAATCATTTATGCTTTCACCGAAATTCGGAGGCGGTTTGACTTATGCCAAAGGCAGTTTTACGTCACCTTACGGTAAAATCAGTTCTGCATGGAAATTGCATGACGGTAAATTTACGTATGATTGCACCGTTCCGACTAATACAACCGCAACTTTGAAATTGCCTAACGGTGATATTCATACACTTGTAGGCGGTAGTTATCATTTTGAAATTAATGTGTAAGGTTGCCAACACTCCGTCACTTCGTGACACCTCTCCTCAAGGAGAGACTTTCCATATTGCTCCCCTTGAGGGGAGCTGTCGCAAACGCGACTGTGGGGTGGCAAAAAAGAGCGGCCGACGGTCGCCCCTAATCAATCAGTCGTCTATATTCCTCTTTCATATACCCGGACAAATCTTCCAAATCAAGTCTAAATTCCACGAATCCACGAGCATAGTATGACAAATCATACGGTTGAAAGAATATAACCAAATCATCATCTCTTGAATATAAAAATCCGTCTGATGTTCCTGTTTTTATTTCAGGCTTTGCCCACAAATCCTTATATTCTTCCGAATGTTTTTCCATTTCTTCATTAATCATTCTGTTAAGCGTACTGACATACCCGTCATCAGCAAACAGATCTGCAAGTTTCACTTCCTTTTTCGCCCGACACATCTATATTTACGGGAATATGCACCGTTGTACCTCTTGCACCGCCGGTATAAATATATTTTTTCTTCAACCACACTGATAAAATCATTTTTTATTATAAGTTTCCTCCCAACCTATCTCCATAACGCACTTGTTCCCCATTTGCAAATTATCCTTACATTCCTGTGCTTTGGAATCAAAAGCAACAAGGTCACTGTCTATGGACTGTTGTATCTGTGCGTTGATATTTTTTTCAAGCTCACTGTTTTTCATACCGCTGAATTTAACTGTTTCGGCATACACCGTTGAAAAAATCGGTTTCATATTCCTTTATACTGCTTTTCTGTGCGGATACGTTTCATATCGCACCCGCACAAACAAAAGAATCACGAAGATTACAGCTATTATACGTTTCATTATCAAGCCCCTTATTACAGAATTATACAAATCAAGCCGTTACTTCCGTCATTAATAATCCTCTGCAAAGTTTCTTTTAATTTCATTCTTGCCGATTCAGGCATTCTTGAAAGTTTATTATGAAGTCCCTCATTTACAAGCTCATAAAGCGACTTACCGAATATATTCGACTGCCAAATTTTTGTCGGATCTGTTTCAAATTCCGACAGCAGATAATGCACAAGTTCCTCCGACTGTTTTTCAGTACCGAAAATCGGACTTACTTCCGTTTCAATATCCGCACGAATCATATGTATAGACGGTGCGGACGCTTTAAGTTTAACACCGAATCTACCGCCTTGTTTAACGATTTTCGGTTCGTCAAGAGTCAATTCTTCTGTTGACGGTGACACAATTCCGTAACCCTTTTCCATCACCTCGTGAAGTGCAAAAATGACACCTTATCATACTGTGCTTTCATCTGTGCCAGCTCCGACATAAGCGTCATAAGCTGATGTTCGCCGTCAATTTCAAAGCCGGACATTTCACCAAGCACACGATAGAAAAGCTCCTGCGGAAGTTCCATACACAGCTTAACCGTACCGTCACCCAAATCCATACCCTCGATATACGAACGCTGAACAAAACCGCACTCACCCATACCGTCCGACAATGCACGCACATCGCGAATACGGTTTACATCCTCGATTTTTTCGATTATCGCACCATATATCTCTTTTTTTCAGCCAATGCTCACTGTCAAGTTCTTCAATCCAATCTGGAATTTTAATATTAATTTCTTTAAGCGGAAATTCAAACAACACCGTTTCAATAATATTATGTATATCCGTTGCATTAAGTTCTTCACAATTCACCGCCACAACAGGTACACCGTGTTTTGCCTCAAGTTCAGCCTTTAAATTCTGTGTGCTCTGCGAATTAGGCGCTACCGAATTTAACAGCACGATAAACGGCTTATTAATCGCTTTTAATTCATTTATAACTCTGTTTTCGGCGTCAACATAATCGTTTCTGTCAATCTCCGTAATCGTACCGTCAGTCGTAACAACAAGACCGATAGTCGAATGTTCGCAAATAACTTTTTTCGTACCTATTTCCGCCGCCTCATTAAAAGCAATCGGGTGGTCAAACCACGGGGTTGTAACCATTCTCGGCTCGTTATCCTCCACATACCCAAGCGAACTGTCCACGATATAGCCGACGCAGTCAATCATTCTCACTTTTAAATGTGCATTATCACCCAGCGAGATTTCCACCGCCTCATTTGGAATGAACTTCGGCTCTGTCGTCATGATCGTTCTGCCGCCGGCGGACTGTGGCAATTCATCTCGTGTTCTCTCTGCCTGATACACATTTTCTATATTAGGTATTACAAGCAAATCCATAAACTTTTTTTTATAAATGTAGATTTACCTGTTCTGACCGGTCCGACTACACCTATATAAACATCTCCTTGACTCCTCTGTGCTATATCACTGTAAATATTGTATTCTTCCACTTTTTGTTTCCTCCTTTTGTCCAAAATATATGTTATATGTATATGCACGATAACTTATAATATGTATACCAAATATAAAGCAGATACCCCTTAAAGGTTTTGTCTGCAATATTTTTTTAATTTTTTTTGTTTGAACATTTGGACAATGTGGTATATAATATATGAGAGAGAGGATTTAAACAAAGGGGAATTTGAATGAAAAACATAAAAGCAATTATTTTAATGCTTTTAACATCTGTTATTTGCTTTACTTCTTTTTCGGTATATGCTGAAACGAATACGCTAAAAGCCGGTATTCTTAATGATTACAGCTTTGACGGCAACAGTATCAGTGAATATGCCGAAGATAGTGTAAATACTATTTTAGATACAACTGCAAGTACAAATTTTTATAGCTAACGAAATAAACTTCGATGACACAACTTTTAATAAAGCGGTATTTCCGACCTTCAAAACGGAAATATAGATTTTTTATGTATGGTTCCTGTGAGTGATGCCTTTTTTGGCGTATGTTGACTATACATCATCACCTATCGCAACAGGCTTTTTAGGACTTTATACCACTGATTACAAGCAATTATATTTTTGAAGAATTTGATATATTCAATCAAATTAAAATCGGTTTACTTAAAAATTCGTATATAGAAAAAATTCTTTCCGATTTTTTCGGCTGCAAATAATTTTACATACATCCCTGTTTATTACGATACTGTGGACGATATGTTAAATGCCGTGAAAAACAATTCAATCGACGCAATTTTTACACCTACAACAAACAATCCCGACGGATTAAAATTAATAGCCAAAAGGCGGCAAATTGGACTACTACTGTGCCGTAAGAAAAGATAATACCAATCTTCTTACAAAGCTAAACAGCGCTATAAATCAATACAAAATACAAAATCCGTTCTATCTGTCAATGGAATATACAAAAGCTGTTTAAACGCCCTTACAGCAACTCAATAGGCTACACGAAAGAAGAGCAGACAGCAAAGGAAAATCACCCTAAACTTCGCATACTTGCGCCCGACAACAATTATCCGTCATCATATTATGACAAGGATACTGGCGAATATAACGGTATATACTAAGATATTATCAAAAAAGTTGCCGACAATGCCGGTTTTGAAATTGAATTTATCTCGTACGATCAATCCGAAATGTCAATGAACGGGATTGTTATGGGTAAAGCCGACATAATTCTTACGGTTTCAGGTTCAAAACAAGGTCTTACCACTGCAACACTGCCTTATACAAAGGTTTCATACTTGCCGTTAGTGAAAAAAGACACGAACATTTTTGAGGACAGTGAAATTCATGTAGGCATATTGGCAGACGATTCGTGGATTACAGATTATCTTGACGACAAATACAAACAATGGTCTGTCGAAAAATATTCATCCATTGACTCACTTTTAACGGCAGTCGAAAACAACACTGTTTCAGCTGTACTTGTTTCGTTGACAGATTTACAGACTAAAACGAGTTTGATTGCACATCCTAAGCTTTCAATATTGCAAGACTTTGACGTTGAAGTTCCGCAAGTCTTGGTGTTTCCAACCTTACCTGCAATCAGCATATCGTAAGCCTTTTGAACAAGACAATCCAAAATGTGTAACACTTACAAATTCGGAACTTGAAAGGAAAGTCTACACATTAAATCATATATATGTTCCGACTGTAAAAGATATGTTGAAAACAAACAAGCAATGGATATTTATAATATTGCTTGTTATAATCGCGATAATCGTATTCATAAAATGGCGTGAATATTATTACAAAAAACTTCTGCATACGGACACACTTACGCAAATTCCGAATAAGCAGTATTTTTTATGAAAACGGCTGAAAAAATATTGGATAACAACAGCGATAAATCATACTTACTCACATCGCTTGACGTAAGAAACTTCAAACTTATAAACGAACGTTTTCGGTCACATAGTCGGCGACCAGACGCTTATGAACATTGCTAAGAATATAAAATCAAAATTCCACAAAAAAACGGACTTTACGCACGTTCGCAAAGTGACAGTTTCTTAATTCTCGTTGAGGACACTTCACAAAACCGCGAACTTTTAAAGAGCCTTGTGGACTTGGATATTTCAATACATAACACAACAAATTATAAAGTACCGCTAAAAATCGGTGTTTGCCCTATTCCGCGTTACAATCCCGCTTTGAGCCTGTCACTTTACATTGACAGAGCAAATATTGCCAAAAAGTACCCATCAGCGCGAAATACAAATTATATCTGCTATTTCACGGACGATATGAACAAAAAACTTAATATGAAAATATGATTGAAAGTGAAATGGTCCGTGCATTGAGCAAAAAGGGTGAATTTGTCGTTTACTATCAGCCGAAATACGAGATTGCAAATGATACAATCATCGGTGCGGAGGCGCTTGTGCGTTGGAATCACAAGGAAAAGGGGGCATTATTTCACCGGGCGTATTTATCCCTGTTTTTTGAGCGCAACGGCTTTATTGTTGACCTTGATTTCTATGTATATGAACAGGTTTTGAAAATGCAAAAACATCGCCTTGATATGGGTAAAAAGGTTATTCCTATTTCAATGAACGTTTCAAGATGTCACCTTTCGGATACGAATTTTGTTGACAAGCTTGAGGCGGTTGTCGCAAAGTACAAAGTGCCTAAGCAGTATATTGAAATGGAAATTACAGAAAGTATATTCAGTCAAGAGGACAGCTCGGCAATCGCACTTATATACAATTTGAAAGAACACGGTTTTACAATATCAATGGACGACTTCGGAAGTGGTTACTCATCGCTTAACCTGCTTAGAAAAGTGCAGATTGATACACTTAAAATTGACAAGGTATTTATCGACAGTACTGAAGATGTTCAGCGAAGTCAAGTTATTGTTGAGGAAATTATTAATATGGCATCAAAAATTCACGTTAAAACAATCTGCGAGGGTGTCGAAACACAAAGTCAACGTGATTTCTTAAAAAATGCAGGCTGTAATATGGTTCAGGGTTATTTCTATTCTAAACCATTGCCGTATGAGGATTTTTCCGATTTACTTAATTCGTCAAAATGAACATTGACATAATTAAATATATATGCTAAGATAATAAACAGCAAGGGGCTTTTTTACAGTCCCTTTTTATCTATAATAAAAAGGAGTATAAGAAAATGGCAAAAATTCAGATGAAAACACCGCTTGACGAAATGGACGGCGACGAAATGACAAGAATCATATGGAAGATGATTAAGGATATTCTTCTTACACCTTACATAGACTTAAAAACTGAATACTATGATTTGGGGCTTGAACGCAGAAACGAAACTAACGACCAAGTTACAGTTGACAGCGCGAATGCAACAAAGAAATACGGTGTTGCGGTTAAGTGTGCGACAATCACACCTAACGCTGCAAGAATGACAGAATATGACCTAAAGGAAATGTGGAAATCTCCTAACGGTACTATCCGTGCCATGCTTGACGGTACAGTTTTCAGAACACCTATTCTTGTTAAGGGTATCACTCCTTACATTCCGACTTGGACAAAACCTATAACAATCGCACGTCACGCATACGGCGATATTTATAAGAACGTCGAAATGCAGGTTAAAGCCGGCAGTAAAGCTGAGCTTGTTTGCACAGACAAGGACGGAAAAGAAACTCGTGAGTTGATTTACGATTTCAGCAACGAGGACGGTATTATTCAAGGTGTTCATAACAGAGATGAATCTATTGCCAGCTTTGCAAAAAGCATGTTTCAACTATGCTCTTGATATGAAGAAAGATATTTGGTTTGCAACAAAGGACACAATTTCAAAGAAATATGACCATCGTTTCAAGGATATATTCCAAGAAATCTATGATAACGAATATAAAGAAAAGTTTGAGGCAGCCGGTATCGAATACTTCTATACATTGATTGATGACGCGGTTGCAAGAGTTATCCGTTCAAACGGCGGATATATTTGGGCTTGTAAGAACTATGACGGTGACGTTATGTCGGATATGGTTGCGACAGCTTACGGCTCACTTGCTATGATGACATCAGTACTTTGTATCACCTGACGGTGTTTATGAGTATGAAGCTGCTCACGGTACTGTTCAAAGACATTACTACAAGCATTTAAAGGGCGAAAAAACTTCAACAAACTCTGTTGCAACATTGTTTGCTTGGACAGGCGCACTTCGTAAGAGAGGCGAAATGGACGGCCTTGACGATCTAATCAAGTTTGCTGATAATCTTGAAAAAGCTACAATCCAAACAATCGAAGAAGGCGTTATGACAGACGACCTTGCCGCTCTTTCAACTCTTGAAAATAAGCAAAAGGTTGATACGGAAGAATTCTTGCTTGCAGTAAACGAAAGATTGCAAAAGTTAATGTAATTTAAGACAAACAAAAAAACGACTGTTTTGAAACAGTCGTTTTTTATATCTTTATGTAACCTAACTTTACTAACATATTCATACAATCAACTACAGCGGCAAAATATACGGTACGTAATCTTACATTATCAATACCCTGTATGTTTTCAAAAAAATACTGTATACGCTCCTCATATCCTTCAGGTATACCTTTTCCGCCGTCATAATAATGGTGAAACATATCCGAAAGAGTTGCACTGAGTTTGTTAAATACCTTGTTATATTTACTGTCGTTGCCCCTCAAGATGTAACATTGCCACTTCAATACGCTCGTCAAAAAAAATTGGTCATTAAATCCAAAAAATCTCTTCCATAATACAAACCTCCATAAAAAAGTGCGTGGCAAAACCACGCACTAAAAACGCAGCTTTGCTTGTATTCTTGCGACAGAAATTACACCAAATCAGTATATATCAAAGAAAGCTTACGTTTTTTACTAACGTAAACTGATTTGGTATTAAATATTCATTTCTATCGCAAAATTATTATATCACACTTTTCTATTTTTGTAAACACAAAAAAAGACGGTTCATACGAACCGTCTTAATATACAATTAATTAGTCTACAAGCTCAAGAATTGCCATAGGTGCACTGTCACCGCGACGAGGACCTGTTTGGTAAATTCTTGTGTAACCGCCGTTTCTGTCAGCGTACTTAGGAGCTATTTCAGAGAAAACCTTTGTTACAACGTCTTCTTTTTGTGATAAACTCCAATGCCTGACGACGAGAATGTAGTGTATTTGTCTTACCAAGAGTAATCATTTTCTCTGCCATGCTCTGAGTTTCTTTCGCTCTTGTTAAAGTAGTTTCAATTCTGCCATTTTCCAAGAAGCTTGTTGTTACAAGGTTACGCAACATAGCTTTTCTTTGGTCTGTTGGGCGATTTAACTTTCTTGTTCCCGGCATTACTGTTACCTCCTATTAATCTTCTTTTTTTTAAGGTAAAGACCTAAACCATTCAATTTGTTTATGACTTCTTCAAGCGACTTTCTACCAAGGTTTCTAACCTTCATCATATCTTCTTCAGATTTGTTTGTAAGGTCTTCAACCGTGTTAATACCAGCACGCTTTAAGCAGTTATATGAACGAACTGATAAATCAAGTTCCTCGATAGTCATTTCAAGAACCTTTTCCTTCTTGTTCTCTTCCTTTTCAACGATGATTTCAGTATTCTTAGCGTCATCTGAAAGGTCTACGAACAATGAAAGTAGGTCGTTCATTATCTTAGCAGCCAAAGACACAGCCTCATCAGGCTTAATTGTTCCGTTTGTCCATAGCTCAACTGCCAACTGTTCTCTATCTGTATATTGACCTACACGAGTGTTTTCTACTGTATAATTAACCTTCGTTACAGGAGTATAGATAGAATCCACAGGGATTACTCCGATTACCGGCTGCATTGCTTGCTTGTTCTTATCAGCACTTACATAGCCTCTGCCCTTTGATAGAGTAATCTCAATATAAAGATTTGCATCATCATTAAGTGTTGCGATATGAAGATCCGGATTAAAAATCTCAACATCTTCGTCACGCTTTATGTCACCTGCTGTAATTTCCTGTGCGCCCTTTGCCTCGATGTAAACAGTCTTTGGAAGATCAACGTGAATCTTCAAAGCAAAGCTTTTTAATGTTAAGTATAAGCTCTGTAACATCTTCTGTAACACCGGGTACAGTTGAAAATTCGTGCTGCACACCTTCAATTTTAATTGAAGTAGCAGCCGCACCAGGCAATGATGAAAGTAAAATTCTGCGTAGTGAGTTACCAAGAGTTGTGCCGTAACCGCGCTCAAGAGGAGATACAACGAATTTGCCGTATCTGCCGTCGTCACTCATTTCAACGCATTCTATATTAGGCTTTTCCATTTCTATCATTTCAGAACCCTCCTTCATAATTAGAGATGACTTCGGAGCAGTCTAAGCTCCGAAATCTCTCGAAAAACATATATATATATCCACGTACCGAGGGTAACATATAATTATTTAGAATAAAGTTCGACGATAAGGTGTTCCTCAACTTCGTAGTCGATGTCATCTCTTGCAGCCAATGTGATAACCTTACCTGTAAGTGTATTCTTATCCATTGAAAGCCACTTTGGAACAACCCTGTTTGCGTTTGTTTCAACGATTTCCTTAATTCTAACAGAGTTCTTACTCTTTTCTCTAACTGCTATTACATCACCCGGCTTAACAAGGTATGACGGAATATCAACCTTTTGACCGTTTACTGTGATATGACCGTGATTAACAATTTGTCTTGCTTCACGTCTTGTATTAGCCAAACCTAATCTGAAAACAACATTATCAAGTCTTGACTCAAGGATTTGAAGCAACATTTCACCTGTGATGCCCTGTTTCTTTGTAGCCATTACATAGTACTTTCTGAATTGCTTCTCAAGTACACCGTATATAAACTTAACCTTTTGCTTTTCATTGCTGCAAAGCCATATTCAGACTGCTTTTTTCTGCCTTGCTTTGGGTTTCTGTTTGACGACTTATCAATACCCATTGTTGCAGGGTTAATGCCCCAAAGTCTTGCATCTCTTTAACACTGGTTGTCTGTTTATTGCCATGTTAATTTTTCCTCCTTTACAATAATATACAAATCAGACTCTTCTTCTCTTTGGTGGTCTACAACCGTTATGAGGAATAGGAGTTACGTCCTTAATCATTGTAACATCAAGACCTGTTGTTTGAAGTGATCTGATTGCAGCTTCTCTACCTGCACCAGGGCCCTTAACGTAAACTTCTACTGTCTTCATTCCATGTTCCATAGCTGCCTTAGCTGCTGTTTCTGCAGCTGTTTGAGCAGCGAAAGGTGTGCTCTTTCTTGAGCCGCGGAAGCCTAAACCGCCGGCACTTGCCCAAGATATAGCATTACCAGCTGTATCTGTAATTGTAACTATTGTATTGTTGAAAGTTGAACGGATATGAGCCGCGCCTTTTTTTCAATATTCTTTCTATCACGACGTCTTGTACGTGTAGTCTTCTTTTGCTACCTTAGCCATTTAGCTTAGTCCCTCCTTTTTATTTCTTCTTACCTGCAATCGTTTTGCAGGACCCTTACGGGTTCTTGCATTGTTCTTTGTGTTTTGTCCTCTTACAGGAAGACCTCTTCTGTGACGGATACCTCTGTAACATCCGATTTCCATAAGTCTCTTGATGTCAAGAGCCAACTGTCTTCTAAGGTCACCTTCAACTGTGTATTCAGCGTCGATAACTTCTCTTAGCTTACTTACATCTGCTTCTGTAAGATCCTTTACTCTTGTGTCTGGGTTTATACCTGTTTGAGATAGAATCTTTTGAGAACTCTTTTAGTCCAATGCCGTATATATAGGTAAGACCAATCTCTACTCTCTTTTCTCTAGGTAAGTCAACACCTGCTATTCTTGCCATACTTTTCTACACCTCCATTAAAAGATATCATCAAAAAATTTTTATAGTGTTGTATTAAAACTCATTCAGGCTGTTCGCCTGAACAAGTCATAAACAAATTTTAATGCAGTGCTTTTCACTGCGTTTTGCAAAAATAATATATAAATTAGTATCCTGTGATATAACCTCTCGGCTATTTTAATCAGTTCAGATTTGAGTGCAGTCCAAAGCTTCTTTCAAACTGCCGTGTACTTAGTGTACACAAAGTTCGAAAAAGGTTCGGAATGTGCAAAATATGGACTGATTAACCCCCTGTTTTTGCTTATGCTTTGGGTTCTCACAAATAACCATTACTTTGCCTTTTCTCTTTATGATTTTGCACTTTTCGCAAATTGGTTTTACTGACGGACGTACTTTCATATCTATTACCTCCTTGTCGTCACTTATCTGACCGAAGTAAATTATTTACTTCTCCATGTAATTCTGCCCTTATCAAGATCATAAGGACTCATTTCAAGAGTTACCTTATCTCCCGGTAGAATTTTTATGAAATTCATTCTCAGTTTGCCTGAAATATGTGCTGTAACCTGGTGCCCATTTTCAAGCTCAACTCTAAACTGTGCGTTAGGCAAGTTTTCAACAACTTTACCTTCATACTTCTATAACATCTTGCTTAGACATATGTTATAAACCTCCTTTTAGATACGCTTTCAGGTTTAATTAAACTCCGCTAATGCTTTTCGCACCTCTGAATTTGTAACCTTACCCGCAGTTGCAAGTTTGTTACTTACAAAATCCGAAACAGAGTTTGTACCCTGAAGGTGCTTGAGCTTTTTCTTTTTCGTGTGATCCACTTTTCGCAATTCACCGTTTGCAAGATAAACAAAATCGCCTTCTCTTGAAAGGACGATGAACAAATCACCCTTTGTCACGTCCCGCAATGGAACGCACGATTGAACCCTCTATAATTTCCATATAATACTCCTAAAGTGTTAATATTTCACACCCGTCTTTTTGTAATCAATACGGTGTTTTCATAGTGGGCTGACAAACTTCCGTCATCAGTTACAACTGTCCAATCATCATCAAGTACCGCAACATTATAATCACCTGCATTAACCATAGGTTCAATAGCAATTGTCATACCTGCGGCAATCTTTACGCCATGACCGGCTTTTGCCAAAATTCGGTACGCTCGGATCTTCATGAAGATTACGACCAATTCCATGACCGACAAGGTCACGCACTACGCTGTAACCATGCGATTCAACATACTGCTGAATTGCTGACGAAACATCGCCTAATTTGGCACCGTGCTTTTACATATTTAATTCCCTCAAAAAAAACTTTGACGTGTAACGTCTATAAGATTTTGTGCCTCGTCCGAAATCTTTCCGACTCGAATGTTCTTGCGGCATCACTGTGCCATCCGTCAAGTATAGCGCCCATATCAATGCTGATTATGTCGCCCCTCTTTCAAAATGGCTCTTCTTTTTGAATTCCGTGAACAACCTCGTCATTGATTGACGCACAAATTGTTCCCGGAAACCGTTATAATTAAGGAAATTAGGTTTTGCACCTTGTGATATAATAAAATCATATGCGATTTTATCAAGCTGCGCCGTTGTTACACCCGGTTTGATGTGCTTCTCAAGAAGCTCAAGCGCACCTTTTGTAACCTTTGCTGACGCACGCATTTTTCGACTTGTTTTGCTGATTTAATAGTTATCATAACTCACACCTCAAGTCCCAAAGCCTTAGCAACATTGCTTGTTGTCTTCAAGCTTATCCTCGCCCTTTGCAGTAACAAGAAGTCCAAGCTTTTCATAATACGCTTTTTATCGGCTCTGTCTGTTCGTGATAAACATTAAGTCTGTTCTTGATTGTTTCAGGAACATCATCGGCGCGCTGAATAAGTTCGCCTTTACATTTATCACATATTCCTTCAGTTTCAGGCTTGTTTGATATGATATTGTACGGTGCTCCGCACTTTGAGCATTCACGTCTTGATGACAAACGCTCGATTATTGCCTCATCGGCAACTTCAAAAGAGAAAGCACTTTATCAATTTTTACGCCCGATTCTGTCAATGCCTCAGCCTGAGCTGTTGTGCGAGGGAATCCGTCAAGATAAATCCCTTTGCACAATCAGGCTTTTTGCAATCTTTCTTTTACTATAGAAACAATTACGTCATCCGGAACAAGTTTTCCATCATTGATATACTTTTCAGCAATCTTTCCGATTTCTGACTGTTCCTTGATGGCGGTTCTCAGCATAACACCCGTTGAAATTGTGTTTATATCCAATCTCTTAGATAAAATTTCGCCTTGAGTGCCTTTTTCCTGCCCCGGAGGGCCCATTAATACCAAATTCATACTAAATACCGCCTTTCCTGAAATTATTCAAGGAAACCTTTATAATGACGCATTGTCATTTGTGATTCAATTTGTCTGACAGTTTCAAGAGCAACACCTTCCATAATTAGAAGTGATGTACCGCCGATTTGAAGTGCCGTTACATTGAATATCGCACCGACAATTACAGGTAGGATTGCAATAATTGCAAGGAAGAATGCACCTACAAGATTTAATCTTGAAGAAATCTTTCCTATATAATCGCTTGTCGGCTTACCAGGTCTGATACCCGGAATGTATCCTCCACTCTTCTTCATATTATTTGCAAGTTCAATCGGATTGAACTGAATTGAAGAATAAAAATATGTGAAGAATAGTATAAGCAACGCATAAAAGAATTGCGTATACAAGACTGGTCCACCATGCTGACGCATAGCCGGCTGATAAACAACCAAGGATATAATATCCAAGACCGGCTGTCGGCATATTACCGCCTGAAACCAATCTTACGATTGTTGCAGGGAATGCCATGATTGAAGATGCAAAGATGATCGGCATAACGCCGCCTGCTGCAACTTTAATCGGAATGTTTGTGCTTTTGTCCGCCGTACATTTTTCTTCCTACAACACGCTTAGCGTACTGAACCGGAATTCTTCTTTCAGCCTCTGAGAAGAATACAACGAACGTGATAGCAGCTATTGCCACAACAATGATGGCAGCTACGAATATAAGACCCTTTGCATTTACGCCTGCTCCCAAGAATTGATTATAAATTCCGTATGCAGCTGATGGTATTTCTTGATACGATACCTGCAAAGATAATTAGTGATACGCCGTTTCCAAGTCCCTTTTCTGTAATAAGTTCACCCAACCAGATAATAAATGCTGTACCGGCTGTGAATGTAAGAACTATTACGAAAAATGTTAAAACGCTTGGATTTTTGATTGCGTCAAGACCGTTTGTAACGCTCATATTGTAAAGTGTTACATAAAGTCCGGCACCTTGTATGAATGCCAACGCAATACCAAGGTATCTTGTAATCTTGTTAATTTTTTCTTTCTGCCCTCAAGACCTTCTTTTTAGCCAGACGCTCAAGAGAAGGTATTGCGACAGTAAGAAGTTGAACGATAATAGATGCGTTGATGTATGGTGAAACACCCATTGCCATAACTGTTGCGTTTGAGAACGCACCACCTGTGAATACATCGAACAAGCTGAACAAGTCAGTTCCGCCGTTTCCAAGGAACGCTTGCATAGCGTCAGCTGTCAGATACGGTACAGGAATATGTGCACCGAATCTGAAAACTATAAGCATCATTAATGTAAATAGAATTCTGCGACGTAGGTCCGGAATTTTCCAAGCATTCTTTAGTGTCTGTAACACGATTACATCACCTCAGCCTTTCCGCCTGCCTTTTCTATTTTTTCCTTTGCAGAAGCGCTCATCTTAGCCACCTTTACAGTAAGCTTTTTGTTAAGCTCACCTCTGCCAAGTATTTTAACACCGTCAAGTGTTTTGCTGATTATACCGTTTGCCTTTAGTGTTTCTGCTGTAACTTCTGCTCCGTCCTCAAGCTTATTAAGCTCCTCAACGTTAACAGCAACATACTTCTTTTTGCAAATATATTCTTAAATCCACGCTTAGGAAGTCTTCTGTATAAAGGCATCTGTCCACCTTCAAAGCCCGGTCTAACGCCACCGCCACTTCTTGCGTTTTGTCCTTTATGACCTTTTCCCGAAGTTTTACCTGTACCGCTTCCGATACCTCTGCCCACTCTCTTAGAGCGAACTTTGAACCTTCAGCAGGTTGCAATTCGTTTAAGTTCATTTGCTACACCTCCTTACTAATTAGTTTTTTCTTCAACTGTTACAAGGTGAGATACCTTGTTAATCATTCCTCTGATTTGAGGTGTGTCATTGTGTTCAACAACACTTCTTATTTTCTTTAGTCCAAGAGCTTCAACAGTAGCGATTTGGTCTTTCTTTCTGCCGATTGTACTCTTAACTAATGTAATTTTTTAGCTTAGCCATATTACTGTGTGCCTCCTTATTAACCTCTGATTTGGTCTACAGTCTTGCCTCTTAGCTTAGCAACTTCTTCAGGCTGCTTTAACTCTGACAATCCCTGTATAGTAGCACTAACTACGTTTCTCTTGTTATTTGATCTCAAGCTCTTTGCTCTGATGTCTTTAACACCTGCAAGTTCAAGAACCGCACGAGCAGCACCACCTGCAAGCACACCAGTACCTTGTGCAGCCGGCTTAAGAAGAACCTTACCTGCACCTGAAATACCAACAACTTCATGAGTAATTGTTGAACCTACAAGAGGAACAGAAATCAAATTCTTCTTTGCGCTTTCAATACCTTTTCTGATTGCGTCAGGTATTTCAGCAGACTTACCTTGACCGAAGCCAACGTGACCATTTCTGTCACCAACAACGACCAAAGCGCTGAATCTCATTGTTCTACCGCCTTTAACAGTCTTAGCAACACGGTTGATTGCTACGACATTTTCCTCAAGCTCTAAAGCTTCTACGTCTATTCTTTCAGCCACTTATCTCTTCCTCCTTCTATTAGAATTCCAAGCCGCCTTCTCTTGCGCCTTCTGCAAGAGCAGCAACTCTTGCCGTGATATACATATCCGCCTCTGTCGAATACTACTGCTTTAATGCCTGCTGCAAAAGAGCCTTTTCAGCCACTTTCTGACCGATTGCCTTTGCACCTTCAACGTTTCCGCCGTAGCCTTCAAATTCTTTGTCCATGCTTGATGCTGAAACAAGTGTAACACCCTTTACATCCATCAATAACCTGAGCATATATATGTTTTGCACTTCTGAATACGTTTAGACGAGGTCTCTCCGCTGTGCCGGAGATGTTCTTTCTAACTCTTGCGTGGCGTCTAACTCTAGCCGCTTTTTGTATCTATCTTCTTAATCATTTAAGAACACTCCTTTCAATTATTTCTTCTTAGCTCCTGTTTTACCTTCTTTACGTCTGATGTGTTCATCAACGTACTTAATACCCTACCCTTGTATGGTTCAGGCTGTCTGTACTCTCTAATCTTCGCTGCTGTTGCACCAACGTCTTCTTTGTTGGCACCTTTAACGATGATTTTGTTTGGAGCAGGAACTTCGATTGTTACGCCTTCCTTTGCTTCATACAAAACAGGATGTGAGTAACCAAGACTCAAGTTAAGAGTCTTGCCTTGCATTGCAGCTCTGTAACCAACACCGTTGATTTCAAGCTCTTTTTGTAAAGCCTTCTGTAACACCGATAACCATATTGTTTACAAGTGTTCTTTGTAAGACCGTGCAATGACTTGTGCATCTTATCTTCTGAAGGACGCTCTACTGTGATAACTCCATCGTTAAGCTTAACGATCATATCAGGATGAAGTTGTCTTGAAAGTGTGCCGTTCTTACCTTTTACTGTGATTTCGTTTGTATCACTGATCTTTACCTCAACTCCGCCAGGAACAGTGATAGGTAACTTACCTATTCTTGACATAGGGATTTTTTTCCTCCTTAACTTAAATTTGCTCTGTTTTACACACAGCCGTGTGTTTCCACAGGTTTTTCAGTTATTTTTTATTAATATTAATTACCAGATGTAAGCAAGTACTTCGCCGCCAACGTGCTGCTTTCTTGCTTCCTTATCTGTCATAATACCCTTTGATGTTGAAACGATTGCGATACCAAGACCCTTAAGAACTCTTGGAAGTTCGTCAACGCTTGCGTAGAATCTAAGACCAGGCTTAGAAACTCTCTTAAGACCGCTTATAACTCTTTCCTTGTTAGGTCCGTATTTCAAAGTAATTCTGATAACGCCTTGTTTACCGTCTTCGATTACTTGAAAATCTTTTATATAACCCTCATCATTAAGGATTTCAACAATCGCCTTCTTCATGTTTGAAGCAGGAACATCGACTGTTTCATGCTTTGATGAGCTTGCATTTCTGATTCTTGTAAGCAAATCTGCGATTGGATCAGTTATTTGCATTTATTTTTTACCTCCTTACGCTCTCACAAACCGCAAGCGGTTTGCCTTATCTACGGTATTTGATGTCTCGCATCAAATACCTGCTTTCAGCTATAACTTGCTGTGCAAGTCACTTTACCTCTTTCGGATTTTTGTAAGTCCGAATTTTATCATATATCTAAAAAATCAATTCGTTTCTTATAAGAAACGCTCGATTTTACCAGCTTGCTTTTCTTACGCCAGGGATTTGACCTTTGTAAGCCAATTCTCTAAAAAGCATATACGGCAAATACCAAACTTTCTAAGGTAAGCATGCGGTCTGCCGCAAATCTTACATCTTGTATAAGCTTGTGTTGAATACTTAGGTTGTTTCTGTTGTTTTAAAACCATTGCTTTCCTTGCCATGTTAAATCCTCCTTTTAACTATGAACGGAACGGAGCGCCCATTAACTTTAGAAGTTCACGAGCTTCTTCGTCTGTCTGTGCAGTTGTGACAATGTTGATGTCCATACCTCTGATTTTGTCAATCTTATCATAGTCAATTTCAGGAATATAAGCTGTTCCTTAATACCAACAGAATAGTTACCTCTACCGTCGAAACCGTTAGGGGTTGATACCTCTAAAGTCTCTTACACGTGGAAGAGCAACATTGAAAAAATCTGTCTAAGAATTCATACATCTTGTCAGCTCTAAGTGTTACTTTACGGCCGATATTCATTCCTTCTCTTAACTTGAAGTTCGCAACTGACTTCTTAGCCTTTTGTTATAATAGGCTTTTTGACCTGTTATAGCAGCCAAATCTCCGCAAGCAGCCTCGATTGCCTTTAGGGTTGTCTTTAGCTTCACCCATACCGATATTTATAACGATCTTGTCGAGCTTAGGGATTTGCATTGTACTTTTATAGCTGAACTTCTCCATAAGAGCCGGAGCAACTTCTTTATTATATTTATCTTGCATTCTACTCATTGTTAGAATCTTCCTCCTCTCGAAAATTAATCGTTAAGTTCTGCATTACACTTCTTGCAGTATCTCATCTTTTGAACCGTCATCAAGAACCTTAACACCTGTTCTTGCAGCTTTACCGCACTTTGAGCAAACTCTCATTACGTTTGATGCGTCGATTGGCATTTCCTTATGGATAATACCGCTTTCCTGACCTTGAACTCTTGCCTTTTTTGATGTCTCTTAGCAACAGCAACGCCTTCAACGATTACCTTACCGTCAGCCGGAATAGCTGTGATAATCTTGCCCTCTTTACCTTTATCTTTGCCGGCGATAACTTTTACAGTGTCGCCTCTTTTTACATGCATCTTTTTCATTGTATCAATTATCCTCCTTAATTAAAGAACTTCCGGAGCCAATGATAGTATCTTCATGTACTCTTTATCTCTAAGCTCTCTTGCAACAGGGCCAAAAATACGAGTACCTCTTGGGTTTTTGTCATCTTTTACGATAACTGCTGCGTTCTCATCAAATCTGATGTATGAACCGTCAGCACGCTTTGACTCTTTAACCGTTCTGACTACAACAGCTTTTTACAACGTCACCTTTTTTTTACAACGCCGCCCGGTGTTGCCTTCTTGACTTTACTGCAAATGATTTCGTCGCCAACTGCTGCATATCTTTTCTTACTGCCGCCCATAACTCGGATACACATAACTTCCTTTGCGCCAGTGTTATCAGCCACTTTTTAAAAGTGTTTGTTGTTGAATCATTAAAACTTCCTCCTTACGCTTCACAAATCGCAAGCGATTTGCTTACAACTTGCAAAGCAAGTTGTTCCACTCTTTCCGGGAACGCTATATTACTTAACTTTTTCTACTATTTCAACGAGTCTCCATCTCTTGTCCTTTGATAGAGGTCTTGTTTCCATAACCTTTACCTTATCGCCGATAGAGCATACGTTTTCTTCATCATGTGCCTTTAGTTTGTAAAGTTCTCTTAACGATCTTACCATAAAGCGGATGCTTTTTATTTTCTTCAATAGCAACAACGATTGTCTTATCCATCTTATTGCTGATTACTTTACCGATCTTAACCTTACGGCTGTTTCTTTCTTCCACAGATAAGTGCCTCCTTCCGCACGTTTCTAATAATCTTCTATCTGCTCAATTTGTACCTGTCAAACAAGTACCGGCATTACATCGCACTGCCTTGTAGTTCTCTTTCATGAATGATGGTTAAAATACGAGCGATAGTCTTCTTTACATCACCAATTCTCTTTGGATTTTCTAATTGGTTAATAGCATTCTGAAATCTCAAGTTGAAAAGCTCTTGCTTGCTTTCTGCAAGTTTTTCTTCCAATTCAGCTGTTGATAAATCTCTTAGCTCATTTACTTTCATTCTTATTCACCATCCTCTGCTTGACGTTTTACAAACTTACACTTGATTGGTAGTTTGTGCATAGCAAGACGCATAGCCTCTCTTGCTACTTCTTCACTTACGCCTGCCATTTCAAAAAGCACTCTGCCAGGCTTAACTACTGCTACCCAATACTCAAGAGCACCCTTTCCGGAACCCATACGAGTCTCAGCAGGTTTTCTTGTTACCGGCTTATCAGGGGGAAGATCTTAATCCAGACCTGTCCGCCACGCTTTGTATATCTTGTCATAGCTATACGGGCTGCTTCAATCTGTCTTGAAGTAATCCATGCCGGCTCAAGAGCCTGAAGGCCGAACTCGCCGTGTGATACAACGTTACCACGTGTTGCCTTACCCTTCATTCTGCCACGCATAACTCTTCTGTATTTAACTCTCTTTGGTAACAACATGATTATCTGCCTCCCTTCGGTCTTCTATCGCCGCGTCTTCTGTTATCGCGTCTGTTATTGTCAGCCGCTTGTTGAGCAGCTTCCTTTCTTCTGCCGTCAGCAACGTTTAGGATTTCACCTTTGTAAATCCAAACCTTAACGCCAAGAATACCGTATGTTGTATGAGCTTCAGCGAAACCATAGTCAATATCAGCTCTCAATGTCTGTAGAGGAATTGTACCCTCGTGATATTGTTCTGTTCTTTTGCGATTTCAGCACCGCCTACACGACCTGCAACTGCAGTCTTGATACCCTTAACGCCAAGACGCATTGCTCTGCCCATAACTTGCTTCATTGCACGTCTGAATGAAATTCTTCTTTCAAGCTGTGCAGCAATGTTTTCAGCAACAAGCTGTGCATTTGTATCAGGAGTCTTAACCTCCATGATGTTTACGTTAACAGTCTTTGAAGTAAGCTTTTCGATTTGAGCCTTTAGCTTATCGATTTCAGCACCGCCTCTACCGATGATGATACCAGGCTTAGCAGCATGAATTGTGATAAACACTTTATTCTGCTTTCTTTCAATACCGATCTTAGCAACACCTGCATCATAGCAAGCCTTCTTAACGAACTTTCTTATATTATAATCTTCAACCAACTGGTCTCCGAAATCTTTTTTTTACCTGCAATCCACTTAGAATCCCAATCTTTTATAACACCGACTCTAAGTCCGTGTGGATTAACTTTTTGTCCCATGAGTGAACCTCCTTTTCGATTAGTCTTCCATTTCCTTTAATACTAAAGTGATATGGCTGGTTCTCTTTAAAATCTTGAACGCTCTGCCTTGAGCATGAGGCTGAATTCTCTTTAAAAGTAGGACCTTGTGTTGCGTAACATTCTGCAACGTATAACTTATTCTTATCCATATCATGATTGTTCTCTGCGTTTGCAATCGCTGACGCAAGAAGCTTTGTCAAATCCTCGCTTGCTGCTTTAGGTGTGTTTTTAGAATACCCATTGCAACGTTAGCAGGCTTGTTTCTTATTAGATCAAGCACTATCTTAACCTTTCTAGGTGAAATACGAGCATATCTTAACACTGCACGTGCTTCCATGTGGATTCCTCCTTTTGCAATATTAGTAACGGGATTTAACATCCCTCTGTAAATCTTATTTCTTTGCTTCTAAGCAATATCATAGATATTACTTAGAAGTTTTAGCTCCGGCATGACCTTTGTATGTTCTTGTAGGAGCGAATTCGCCAAGTCTGTGGCCTACCATGTCCTCACTGATGAATACAGGAACATGCTTTCTGCCATCATGGACAGCGATTGTGTGTCCAACCATCTGTGGGAAAATTGTAGAACGTCTTGACCAAGTCTTTACGACCTTCTTTTCATTAGCTGCGTTCATAGCGTCAATTCTCTTCATAAGACGCTCTTCAACGAAAGGTCCTTTCTTAAGTGATCTGCCCATTAAATCTTCCTCCTTTCAATCTATATCAAAAATTAAATATCTATTATTTAGCGTTTCTTCTCTTAACGATGAACTTGTCAGTTCTGTTCTTTAGTCTTTCTTGTCTTAAGACCAAGTGCTGGTTTACCCCAAGGGTAACCGGTGCAGGACGACCGATTGGTGACTTACCTTCACCACCACCGTGAGGGTGATCGTTAGGGTTCATAACAACACCACGAACTGTCGGTCTCCAGCCCATGTGACGCTTTCTTCCGGCTTTACCGATAGATACGTTTTCATGCTGTTGGTTACCTACAACACCGATAGTTGCTTTACAATCAAGTCTGATCATTCTAACCTCGCCGCTTGGCAGTCTAACCTGTGCATAGCCGTTTTCCTTAGCCATGAGCTGTGCAGTGTTACCTGCACTTCTTACAAGCTGAGCGCCCTTTCCAGGATACAATTCAATGTTATGAATTAGTGTACCAACCGGAATATCTTTTTATAAACAATGCGTTACCCGGCTTAATATCTGCACCTTCGCCCGATACTACGACGTCACCGTCTGTAAGACCGATAGAGCGATGATGTAAGCCTTTTTCGCCGTCTTCATATTGAACAAGAGCGATATTGGCACTTCTGTTCGGATCGTATTCAACACCGATAACTGTTGCCGGCATACCGTCTTTATTTCTCTTAAAGTCAATAATTCTGTACTTTCTTCTGTTGCCGCCGCCTCTATGACGAACAGTGATTCTACCGTATGAGTTTCTGCCGGCGTGCTTGTCTTTCTTAGCAAGAAGTGAACGCTCCGGTGACTTCTTTGTGATTTCAGCGAAGTCTGAAACTGTCATAAATCTTCTGGCAGGCGAAGTAGGATTATACTTTTTAATAGCCATTATCCTTTACTCTCCTTATCTATAAATTAATAACGATTAAATATCGAAGAATTCGATAGTTTTGCTGTCAGCTGTAAGAGTAACGATAGCGTTTTTTCCATGAAGGACGTCTTCCTTCGTTTCTGCCCATTCTCTTAACCTTACCAAGAACATTCATTGTGTTTACCTTAGCAACCTTAACGCCGAATGCTTCTTCAACAGCTTTCTTTATTTCAACCTTGTTCACAGTCTTTGGAACTTCAAAGGTATATCTCTTAATCTCGTTACCTTCTCTGTCTAAAAACAGTTTCCATGCTGCGTTCAGAGATGATTGGTCTTCTTAGAATATCAAATGAATTCATTATGCAAGCACCTCCTCAATCTTTGCAATGGCATCCTTTGAAACGATGAATGCATCGTTGTTAAGAACGTCATATGTGTTAAGTGTACCAACGTGAGTCGGTGTAACACCCTTAATGTTTCTTGCTGATTTGTAAACCTTTTCATCAGCATCTGCTGTAACGATAAGAGCCTTTGAATTAACGTCAAGTCCCTTTAGAAGAGCTACGATCTTAGCAGTCTTGATTTCGTCAACAGCAAGTTCATCTATAACAAATATTTTGTAATCAGCATACTTAGCTGAAAGAGCACTCTTAAGAGCGATTCTCTTAATCTTCTTGTTTACGCTGAATCTGTAACTTCTTGGCTTTGGACCAAGTGCTACGCCACCGCCAGATCCACTGTGGAGCACGGATACTACCTTGTCTTGCACGACCTGTACCCTTTTTGTCTCCAAGGCTTAATACCGCCGCCACGAACTTCTGTACGTGTCTTTGTAGACTGTGTGCCTTGTCTTTGGTTTGCAAGATAGTTAACAACTACCTGATGCAAAACTGATTTATTCACTTCAGCAGCAAAGATAGCATCTGATACTTCCATATCGCCTGTCTTTGTGCCTTCCATGTTATATAAAGCCACTTTAGCCATTATATTTCCTCCTTTCAATAACCTCGATTATGCCTTTACGCTGTTTCTGATTGTAACAAGTCCGCCCTTGTTTCCCGGAATTGCACCTTTTACAAGGATTAAATTCTGTTCAGCGTCGATTTTAACAACCTCAAGATTCTGGACTGTAACTTTTTGAACACCCATGTGTCCCGGAAGTACCTTACCCTTGAAAACTCGTCCAGGGTTTGAGCACATACCCATTGAACCGGAAACTCTCTTTGATTTTTTGAGCCGTGAGTCATAGGACCTCTGTGTAGACCGTGCTTCATCGGACCGGCAAAGCCTTTACCCTTTGAAATACCGCTTACGTCTACTTTGTCTCCGGCTGCGAAAATGTCAGCCTTAATTTCGTCACCAACATTCAGACTTTCGCAATCATCAAGTCTGAACTCTCTGACATACTTTTTTGTTTGCAGTGTCTGCCTTTTTGAAATGACCTAATTGTGGTTTGTTAAGGTGCTTTTTCTTTAACGTCACCAAAACCAACCTGTACAGCTTCGTAGCCGTCTGTTTCAACAGTCTTCTTCTGTGTAACTACGCATGGGCCTGCCATAACAACAGTTACAGGAATAACTACTCCGCCTTCGCCAAAGATTTGAGTCATACCAATCTTTGTACCCAAAATTGCTTTTTCCATTGATTTTTCCTCCTTAACAGTTATTGGTTTCCGCAAAAGCTATCGGAAACTTGACCTGCATCATAGCCGTATAGGCTACTGCACTTTATAGACGATCTTACTTCTGGATTACGTCGATATCTACTCCAGCAGGAAGATCAATTTTTGATTAGTGATTCCATAGTCTTAGCACCCGGAACAACTATATCAATCAATCTTTTGTGAGTTCTTCTTTCGAACTGCTCACGAGAATCCTTATACTTATGAACCGCTCTTAGGATTGTGATAACTTCCTTATCTGTAGGAAGCGGAATAGGACCTGAAACTTTAGCACCTGTTCTCTTTGTACAATCTCAACAATCTTGTCAGCACTCTGATCAAGTACAACGTGGTACTAAGCCTTAAGCTTGATTCTGATTTTCTGGTTTGCTGCCATACTTTTCCCTCCTCGAATTGTTATTGTGTTGTAATCTGCACGACAGCGCTTAAAGAAAATGGCACACACCGCCGGGTGTTTCGCATCACCCTTATAAAAAAACCCGAACCTCATATTGTAGAGTTCGGGCAAAGTTAGCCAATTTCGCCGCATACTTATCCTGTCTTATGCCATCAAAAAGACCGCACTTCTCCCTAAGTATACATTGACTGCCGCCCGGTTTCATGAATCGGACTCACTCCACAGAAAAACCGACGTTAAATCGTCGCAACCTCCCGCTTCATCGTTTGTCAGTACCTATATGCTTTCGCATACTTTAGTCACAACACTGTTATTATACACTATAACAGCCGTTTTGGCAAGCTTTTTTGTATAAAAAAATCATTAAATTTTATACAAATTTAATGATTTTGCGAATATTTTTTTGTATACTTTTACACGTATGATTTTTGGTATTATTACAAAACTTAATAATTTGTAATCAAATTTTAACGAAGTGAATCGTCAAAGTTCAAAGAATGTATAAATCCGCGGATACTTACGGTCATTATATCACCGCCGACAGGTTCGTTATTTTTATGCAGATTACATTCGCCCTGACCTCTTCGCCGACATCTTTCGGATAATTTTCTACTATATATGTATATCTCACGCCTTTCATACCCATATACGGTCTTAAATCAAGTCCGGCTTTTAATTGAATATCATTATAATTTTCATACACACGGTCAAAAGGTTTCGGAATTATAATATCCTCCTTTTTTCGACAGATTTTGTCCTCACTTCCCAACCGTATCCTTTTAAAAACACAATATTGTTCGTATCGGTTTCACCGCTGGCAAAAAGCACAAACATCAATGTAGTTACTATTATTATAACAACAGAAATAAAATACATCATAGCTTTTTTCTCCCCATCTTCTCACCCCATATATAATATGAAGTTTTTTATGAAGTTATTACCACGTTTAAAATTTCACTTCTTTGTTTACACTAAAAACAACAATATAAACCAATTCAAAAGGAGTGTAAGTATTATGAACAATACTGCTTTAATCATAACAATTATCGGTGCGGTAAACTGGCTGCTTGTCGGACTTTTCAAATTTGACCTTGTCGCGTCAATCTTCGGCGGTCAAGCCGCAATCATAAGCAGAATTATTTATGTTATTGTAGGTCTTGCAGGTCTATGGTGCATAACTCTTTTTATTCCGCAATCAAGGTACAGAGCATAGCAAAGCATAAAATGTAACATTTAAAAAGCGGTGCTGTTATTTTAGCACCGCTTTTTTTTGGAGGATTTATCAAATCAATCTATTTTCGTTTTTATATAGTTTTTGATTATATCAATAATCTTTTCTTTTTTTTTCAATCCGGCTGTATTAAGACATATATCGTAATGCACAGCCTCGGACCAGTTCAAACCGGTATTATGCTGATAATAATCACCTCTTGTCTTGTTCATCGAATGAATAAGACTTTTTGCATCTTCGATTAAGCTCATACAATCTTATTACACGACGCATACAATCTCTGATTGGTGCGTAAAGATAAATCTTAACGACATTATCCATATCCCGAAGCACATAATCGGCACATCGTCCGACTATAACGCACGATTCTTTCTCGGCATTTTCGCGAATTGTTTTTGATTGTTGTTTAAACAATTCGTCAGCCTCCTTCAAGAGATGCATTATGAATACTTTCATCATCGCCGGAATCCAAATCACTCTCAACCCCTTGTGACATTTCAAAAAAATCTCACGACCGTAATATTTTATTCCGAGTTCTTTCGCAAGCAATTTACCGATTTCCTTACCGCCGCTGCCGTAAGTTCTCGCAATCGTAACAACGTATTTCATAAATTCCACCCTCTCTTTCGTGCTTATGTATTATATATACCACCAAATTGAGAGTTTAAACATTTTTTTTCAGAAATTTTTAAAAACAAATTTTCCGCTTTCGGTAAGTTCGTCCTCACTTATTCCGTCATTCACGTTTGCACCGTTCACCAGTGCGGCAGATGATTCATTTTTATCGCAAAGCGACCAATTCGCCCAGCTTATTCCGCGTTCATTCATAAAGTCAATCCAGCTTTGCGCCTCGTCAAGATAAACACCACCGTTTCCGTCAGCCGCACTTGTACCCCACTCGCTCACAAACACAGGTAAACCGCAGTCGTCTATACGTTGTCTTAGCCAATCGGTGTGAGTTCCTGCGTAAAAATGGCATGTGTACATTATATTTTCGGCATTAATCGGATTTTTGCAGCCTCATGCAAATCCTGACTCCATGTCGGACTTCCTACTAATATAATAGCGTTTGTATTTGCACGTATAACAGGTATCACTGTTTCGGCATACGGTTTTACATTATCATTCCAAGTCACATTGCCGTTCGGCTCATTACATATTTCATAAAGCACAGCATTGCTGTCCTTATACCTCTCCGACATTTCGCCAAAGAAATCAACCGCATCATCAATATGTTGCATAGGGTTTCCGTCCGACAGTATATGCCAGTCGATTATTACATACATATCCTGACGTATCGCACTGTCAACCGCATTTATAAGCGTATCTTTTACAGACGGATTGCTTATATATCCGCCCTCATCGGTATACATTGCACATCTGAACAAGTTTGCACCGTAATCGGCAGTTGCTTTAACAGCATTTTTTCGGTCGCGAAATTACCAAACCATTGCAAACCGTGTGACGACATACCGTGAAGCACGACAGGCTCGTTGTTTTCATTCATAAGTTGCGTACCGTCAACGTGCAACGCACCGTTTTCACTTACACCGCCTTTTTCTTGTCGTTTGCGGTTTTGGTTGCTCCGTCACAGTCGGCTCATAAGGTTTTAAATCACCTTTCATACTCGCCGCACGCATAATTATCGCACAAGCCTCAGCTCTTGTAATTGATGACTTCGGGTTTAAATTGCCCTTGTCGTCACCGTATACAATGCCTTTGCAGTAAGCCGCAATCATACTGTCATAATATCGTCCGTCAAGCTGTGCAAAATCAGATACAGACGAACTCACTCTGTTGTAATCACCGCGTTCTTCTTTAAAAATGCATTCATAACAATTTTAACCGCCAACTGTCTTGTTATAGGCTCGTCATATGTTTGTGCCGTAGGCGGTATCTCGTCCCAATCGAACAAACCTTTTGTAAGTGCCGTTTGCACCATACCGTCTGCCCAATGATTGTTTTGCTTTTGCACTCTCTTGAAGCCCCGCAATTCTGCCGACTATCGATACAAGCTCCGCTTTTGTAACAGTTCCGTCAGGTCTGAACGTTCCGTCCTCATAACCGCTTAAATATCCTTGGTTTGTCATATCGGTTACATTGTCATAATACCAGCTTCCGCTCTGTACATCAGAAAATGCACACGCATTAACGCAAAATATCATCATAACAAGTGCCGTCAGTATAAAAATTTTTTCTTTTCATAATCTCACCCCTTTTTTTATTCAGTTTATCACATTTTCGTCATTTAGTCAAAAAAAAGAGCGGCACAGCCACTCTTTCATAATACAACTCCGTCTTTGAAAATTGAAATTTCCTTATAACCGTTTTTCTCATTATTCGTTTGTTTGCCGTTTGCAACTTCTATAACATATTCAAAAAGCTCATCGGTCAAATCCGCACCGTTTATAATCTCACCTGCATTAAAAATCAATCCAATGTGGTTTTCTTTTTTGCAAGGTTTGTATTCGTCGCAATTTTCACAGTCGGCACAGGCGCCCCCACAGGTGTACCGCGTCCTGTTGAAAACAGTATCAAATGGCAGCCCGACGCGGTAAGGTTTGTTACAGCAACCATGTCATTACCCGGTCCGGTAAGAAGATTAAGACCTTTTCTTGTAACGCTTCCACCGATTTCAATAACGTCCTCAACGTCTGCACTGCCAGACTTCTGCACGCAACCGAGCGACTTATCTTCAAGCGTGGTTATACCGCCTTTTTTATTACCCGGTGACGGGTTTTCATAAACAACTTGATTATGACTTGTGAAATAATCCTTTGAAATCATTTATAAGCGAAACCGTCTTATCAAAAACTTCTTCATTAACACATCTATTCATCAAAATCGTTTCCGCACCGAACATTTCAGGCACTTCCGTAAGCACCGTACTTCCGCCCTTGCTTATAAGCTTATCGGAAAATCTTCCTTACACATAAGCGGATTTGCGGTAAGTCCGGAAAAGCCGTCACTGCCGCCACACTTCAAACCGACAACAAGCTCCGACACATCACATTCTTCACGTTTTTGATTTTTCGCATATTCGGCAAGCTCGCCTATAAGACGCAACCCCTCGCCGATTTCATCATCAAAAATCCTGCGTACTCATAAATTTAACTCTGTTTTCGTCAACTTCACCGAGAACTGTTTTAAATACGGAAATATTATTATTTTCACAGCCTAATCCCATCACAAGCACACCTGCCGCATTAGGGTGATTGACAAGACCCTTAAGGACGTTTTTGCGTCATTTTCTGGTCGTCGCCAAGCTGAGAACAACCGAACGGATGTACATAATTAAACACACCGTCACACATATTTCCGTACAGCTTATCAGCCTCTCTTGCAAGTATTTCGGGGCGTCTTGTTCACGCAGCCGACAGTGTTCACAATCCAAATTTCATTTCTTATACCGACTTTGCCGTCTGCACGTCTGTAACCCATAAAAGTGCGTTTTTCCGTTTTCGGCATTTTTGTTTCTTTGCGGTTCGTATTTGTATTCAAGCACACCGCTTAAATTCGTTTTAATATTATGTGTATGTACATGGTCGCCTTTTTTTTATGTCCTCTGTCGCATGACCGATAGGATAACCGTATTTAATTATATTTTCGCCTTTTTTTATATCATTAAGGGCAATTTTATGACCGCTCAATTCACCATCAAGCATAACGGCTACGTTATCCTTTTCATTAATTTTTATCTGTTTCATTTTCAGTCAACTACCTTTTCCATAGCCTTTCTTATACCGTTCTTTTCGATTTCGTCAAGATGTTTTGTACAGTCGGAAGTAAGAATGACAAATCTTCACCCCAATATTCCGTCTTTTTTAAGAATATCTTCCGCACTTGCCGTTTTCATAAATTCCATTACTTCCTTATCATCATTCGCCGCGTCTGTTCTGTAAAATGCGATAAGTGCCGCAAGTGAAAATACAAAAGTCGTTTCGGCTCACAATTCTTTTCCTTAATATATTCAAGCACGCTCGGAAGTACACGAACTTTGTATTTTGAAACGGAATTAAGCGCAATACTCAAAAGATAATGCTTGATGAACGGATTTTTAAATCTTTCGATTACGTCATTTGCGAACTGTTCAAGTTCGTTTTTTTAGGCAAATCAAGAGTCGGAATAATTTCTTCAAAAATACCCTGTTTCATAAATGAAAATACAAGTTCATCGTCCATTGCGTCCTTGACTGTTTCAAGACCGGCAAGATGTGCCGCAAGCACTGTCATTGTATGCGCACCGTTCAAAATACGCACCTTACGTTTCTTGTTCGGTGTAACATCGTCTGTCCAAAGCACATTAAGACCGATTTTATGGAACGGTATTTCCTCCGCAAGTTTCTTATCGCCCTCTATTACCCACAAATGAAAAAATCTCCGCAGTGTCAATCATATCGTCAAGATAACCGTATGACTGCTCCATTTCCTTTGCGTTATCTCGCGGATAACCTGTAACTATTCTGTCCACAAGTGTATTTGTAAAATGGTTTTCAGTTTCAATCCACTTCTCAAATTCACCGCCGTAACCCCAATCCACGCTGTACTTTAAAATACATTCCTTTAGATTGTCACCGTTTTTGTCAATCAGCTCACACGGAAGAAGTATAAAGCCGCCCAATCCCTCGTCAAATCTTTTTTCTTCATAAACAACGTAAGTCTGCCCGGAAAAGTAAGTCCGTTAAAATCATCGGGATTTTGATTAGGTTTGTACTCGATACCTGCCTCTGTAGTGTTTGAAACGATAAAACGCAAGTCGGGATTTTTTGCACAGTCAAAAAATTCATCTGTATTTGTATACGGATTGATACCTCTTGTCACACAATCAACAATTCTTGTTTCCTCAACCTTTTCGCCTTTTAAAAAAGTCCTCTTAAATACAAGCTGTATCGTCCGTCCTGCGCATTTAACTTATCAACAAGTCCGCCTGCAAGCGGCTGAACTATTGTCACACCGTAATCTCCGCCGTTTTCCTTGTTAAGTTTGTCTATCATCCAATCCACAAAACCTCTCAGGAAATTGCCCTCACCGAATTGAAGTACACGTTCCGTAAGTGTGTTTTTTTCCGTTCTCTTTAATCTTTCCATTACAAAATTCCTCCGTAATATTAATTATGATAATATTATACATCAATTTAAGTACAGTTACCATTAGTTTTTTTTGCTATTATCAGAAATTTTTTATCATATTTTGCTCAAAAGCATTAAAAAAACAAAACTGATTTACAAAAAGGCAAAAAAAGTATTGCAAATTTTAGAATTTGTGATATAATAGATAAGTATTTAATGATTTACTTTAGAAGAAAAAAAAGGAGGTTTATATAATGCAAACTCTATTTTTTGGTATTACATTTGATAGTATCTGTTATACTTATATTTGTAGTTATGGCTCAGGAAGGTAAAGATCCGGGTATGAGAGGTATTCAAAGGTGCATCCTCTGATATGGGCGATTCATTCTTTAAGAAAAAATGGCGGAACTACTAAGGAAGCAATGTTCATTAAGCTTACAACAACTATTGCAATTCTTTTCCTTATAACAACAACAGTTCTTGTTATTTTAGGTGCATAATTTTAATCAGTAAAAATGTCTCTGATACTCCATCAGAGACATTTTTATTTTTTTTAATTAAATTTGAAAAATGTTGTACTGAGCTAAAATTTTAGATGTCAAATTTTCTATGAACATATCACAAATCGAAATTGATTTCGGTAATTTTTTTTTTGTAAAGTTCAATATTGACATTTTTTTTTTTTAAGTCTAAAAATAAAGCTATCAACCGGACAAGGAAGTTCAGAGCTTCCTTGTCCGGTTTTTTTATTTTCAAAACGAAAAGAGGTAATTACTATGAAAAAAAGACACGGATTTATCGCAGCGGCAGTAGCAGTATCATTGCTTGCAGCACAGACATTTGCGGGAGCTTATTACACGCAGGATTTGACATTTCCTTTGCAGTCCTCCGATAATGAAACCGTTACCGGAGATTATTATGTGAAATCTACTTTGGATAATATCAGTTGGGGGATTCCTTCCTAACAGAGATTCGAGCCTATTCTTACTGTTCCGTCAGGAAGTACGGTCACATTTGATACAGTATCACACGAGGGTATTCTTGAGGACCAAGGACGTGATCCGGTGAAATATTTCGGACAATACGGCGTAAGCAGTGATATGGTGCTTGATGACGCTAAAGCGATTGCGGCGTCAGACGATCCTCACGATTTTCTTGCTGACGGTCCTCATGTCGTGACAGGCCCTATTGCGGTTGAAGGTGCAGAACCTGGCGATGTACTTAAGGTAGAAGTGCTTGATCTCGCACCGAGAGTTCCCTTACGGAGTAATTACAAACAGACATTTCAAGGGCGCACTTCCTGATGAATTCCCTGAAAAAGAAAGACTTGAAACAGCAAGCGTTGAAAATCCCGAAAGCATACGGTGATGTATCGGTATTCTGCCCTATTCATCAGGAGGACGGCATATGGTACGGCACAGTAGACGACAACGGTACAGAGATGAAATTCCCACTAAGTCCGTTCCTTGGAATTATGGGTGTTGCTCCCGATACAAGTGAAAAGGTAAGCACTGTACCTCCGATTAACGTAGGCGGTAACCTTGACATAAACGAACTTGGTGTAGGTGCTACATTGTATTTGCCGGTTGAAGTAGAGGGAGCTAAATTCTACACAGGTGACCCACATTTTGTACAAAGGTGACGGCGAAGTTGCACTTACGGCTCTTGAAGGCTCACTACGTGGAACAGTAAGACTTACTCTTTTTTAAAAAGCAGGCGATTCATCAATTCCGAAAACTTCCGAAAAATTCACACAGGCATTCGCCGAAACAGAGAAATACTGGATTCCGATCGGACTTAACGAGGATCTTGACGAAGCAATGAAACAGTCGATAAGAGAATCTGTAAACTTCCTTTTCAAACCAGTTCAATTTGGATCGTGCAAAGGTAAAGGTATACGCTTATCTAAGCGCAGGTGTTGATTATGAGGTATCACAGGTTGTCGATAAGACAAAAGGTATACATGCTCTTATCCCGAAAGTTGATTTCAGAGATATTCTTACATTAAAACTTAATGCAGGCAGCAAATCGATTGATGTCGGTATTTCAAAAGCATCAGTTCTATGTACCACTGAGAGAAACAATGGAAGCGTTGGGATATACAGTAGAATGGGACGGAGCGACAAAAATAGTATTGTGATGACAAAGGACGGTAAGTCTGTGACAGCAGTTGTTGAGTCAAACATATATAACGCTGACGGACAAAACATTGTTCTGACATCATCACCGTTTATTTCGGAAGACGATGTTACAATGCTTCCTGTATCGGCTCTAAGCGATGCGGCAGGCTTATCTGTAAACTGGACAACAAGCGGTTCGGTTGTAACAGGTTCTGTTCAATAAAAAATGACACTCTCAAAAAGTTATAACTTTTGAGTGTCATTTTTTAATATACTTTTATTTTATAAGTATTTCTTCAAGCGAACGTTTCGGAACGTTTATAACTCCGTTTTCGTCCTCATAGTATTTAACGTCATTATCTTTCATATCCACGATTTTGCTTTCCTGTTTCGGATAACCAACAGCAAGTAAATATACAACGTCAAGATTTTCGTCCAACTTCAAAAAAAGCTTTTTGATTTCATCACGCTGTATAGCCCCAAGCCAGCAAGTGCCAAGTCCCATTTCAACCGCCTCAAGCATCATTGTTGTTACTGCCGCGCCTGCCTCAACTTCATACATTTTATTTGATTTAATACTGCTGTCGCCAAGTACCGCTATATATGCCGCAGGGCGTTCATTCTCTTTCGGTGCACCGTCTGCAAGATAGCCTGCCCACTTTGTCATTGGGTATATTTTTTGAAGCGTTTCGCTGTTGTTTACAATCATAAATTTAAGCGGCTGAACATTCGCGCCGTATGCCGCAACTCTTGCACAGTCCACAAGTTTCACAAGATTATCTTCACTGACTGCCTTTTTGTTCAAACTTTCTTATCGTTCTTCTTTTCATTATCGCATCATATACATTCATAATTTATCTGTCCTTTCCAAAAATAACTATTGTTATTGAACTTGTCACTATTATATCATATTCTTTTTGCGTTTTTCAATTTTGTATTCCATATTACTTTACATATACGCAAAAATTTTATATAATAATAGGAAACAAATAAGGAGATGTGTCTATGTCAGCACCACTGTATGAGCATTTGCTTGCATACTCAAAACAAAACAGAATATCATTTGCAATGCCCGGTCACAAAAACGGCAGAGGATTAAAAAAGATTTACTGTCCCTTGATGTAACGGAACTTTCCGCAACGGAAAATCTTATCCACCCCGGTGAGTATGTTTTAAAAGCACAAGAGCTTTTGTCAAGCCTTTACGGCAGTGACAAAAGCTACATACTCACAGGCGGGTTCAACATCTGCAATTCAGTCTATGATATGTGCAGGCGTAAAGCCCGGCGGCACACTGCTTTCGGCGGGCGACTGCCATATGAGCGTTATTAACACTTGCGCTTTACTCGGTATCAATTTAAAATTGTTTCCGAAAGAAATAGACAACAGTTTTAGTGTCCCTAAAGGTACAGGGACACTAAAAAAACATTTAACGGACGACATTGACGCGGTTATAATTACATCACCGAATTACTACGGAATATGTTCCGACATTAAAAACACAGCCGAAGAATGTCACGCAAAAAATATTCCTTTTACTTGTTGACGAGGCGCACGGAGCGCACTTTTATCGCAAGCAATTTATTTCCGCAAACCGCAGTAAAATATGCAGACGCAGTATGCCAAAGTGCTCACAAAACGCTTAATGCAATGAACGGAAGTTCGTATCTTCACATAAACGGCGATTTAATCGACAGAAAACGTCTTGAAAAATCGCTTTATATGTTTCAATCGTCAAGTCCGTCATACGTCATCGCGTCATCGGCGGACATTGCAAGAGATGAATTAACCGACGGTGCAATGTGGGAGAAAACATATGATATGTGCAAATCATTTAAAGAAAAAAATCACCGATACAGGTATCAAAGTTCTTGAAAATGACGATATGACAAGGCTTGTGCTGAATTTTTTCAAAGTTGGATATTACAGGCTTTGACGTTGATGACATACTTTCAAATAACGGCATAGACATTGAAATGGCTGATTTATTCAACATAGTTTTAATCGTTACGCCGTCAAACACGCAATCGGATATGGACGTGCTTTTTGATGAGCTTATCAAAATTACAAACAATACACCTAAAGCAAAAAGCACATTAAATCTAACGCCTCCACCGATTTGCAAAGAAAAACTGTTTCCGCAAAAAGCATTTTTCTCAAATCAAAGGGACACTAAATTACAGAATTCAATCGGACATATTTCTTGCAGTACGGTTGTACCTTATCCGCCGGAGTACCGGTTATATACACAGGCGAAACTATCAGAAAAGAACAGATTGAGTACATAGAATACCTTGAAACAAAAGGCGCAGAAATCACAGGAATTTCAAACGGCACAATAGCCGTATCGGAGCAAAAAATAATGAGTGAAATTATTACAGTAACAGGCACAGTTGAAGAAATTATATATTCCAATCCCGACAACGGTTATTCTGTTGTCGGAATCGACAGCGTTGAAGAAGGACAATTCACCGCAACGGGATATATGCCGTTTATAACGGAGGGTGAAAGCGTTGCCCTGTCGGGTAATTGGACAACTCACCCCGATTACGGCGAACAATTCAAAAGCGGAATATTATGAAACAGTTATGCCGTCGGACGAGGAGTCTATTATTAAATATTTAAGTTCGGGAATAATAAGCGGTATACGCGAGGCTACCGCAAAAACTTATCGACCATTTCGGACTTGACGTACTTCAAATAATGCTTACCCAGCCGTCAAAACTTGCCGAAATCAAAAAGGAATAAGCAAAGAAAAAAGCGAAGAAAATAGGCGAACAATTTGCAGAAATACAGTCTATGCAAAATATCGTTATGTTCCTTCAACAGTACGGAATTTCCGCAACAACCGCAGTAAAAGTACACAATTCTCTCGGCGCAAATTCGGTTGAACTCATAAAGAAAAATAACCGTATATCCTTTCTGATATGGTTGACGGCATTTCTTTTAAAACATCGGACACAATAGCCTTTAATATGGGATTGCCTAAAACAGCATTATGCGTATACGTTCTGGAATTATACATATTTTACGCAGTGCCGCATATACAAGCGGTCATGTATATATGCCGAAAGATGTATTAATCGAGCATACCGTCTCACACATTAAAAGTCACCGATGACGAAGTAATTGCGGCTGTTTCCGAATTGCTTTCTTCAAAAGAACTGTTCCAAGATAAAGTTGACGGAATTGACGCATACTATCTTTACAGCTATTATGAGTCTGAATATTACATTGCGCGCCGACTTATTGCAATGTCGCAAAACACGCAAAAATTCACAATGACCGAAGAAAAAGCAGAAAAAGCCATTGACGCGCTTGAAGCAAAAACAAATTTTATACCTTGCCGCCGAGCAGCGCAATGCCGTTGTCACTGCACTTTCGGCAGGTTGTATGATTCTTACCGGCGGTCCGGGAACAGGTAAAACAACAACAATAAACACAATAATAAAGCTTTTTGAAGATTTAAAGCTTTCAATCGCACTTGCCGCGCCGACAGGACGCGCCGCAAAGCGAATGAGCCAAGTTACGGGTTACGAGGCAAAGACAATACACCGTCTTTTATGCACTCAACGGTCTTCTGAGGGTTACAGTATTTTTACGCACAACGAAGAAAATCCACTGCCGTATGACGTTATAATTCTTGACGAAGTCAGTATGATTGACGTAAATCTTATGTCGTCATTTTTAAAAGCGGTCAAAACAGGTGCAAGAATTATCCTTTCGGGTGACGCGGACCAACTGCCGTCAGTCGGACCGGGAAACATCATTCACGATATAATCGAAAGTAAAACAATACCGGTAATTCAGCTTAACAAAATTTTCAGGCAAGCCGAAGAAAGTCTTATAATCGTAAACGCACACAAAATCAATCACGGAGAACTTCCCGATTTATCGGTAAAAATCAAGCGATTTCTTCTTTTTAAGAAGAAAAAACACCGCAGGACAGTGCTTTTTACGGTGATGGATTTATTCAAAAACAGACTGCCGAAAAAGCTATAATGTAAACCCGATTTCATCAATACAAGTTCTATCGCCGACAAAAAAAAAGGACTTGCCGGAACGATTGCATTAAACAAACTGTTGCAGTCACACATCAATCCGTATGACGAAAGACGTCCCGCAACACGTTTTCGGCAATATAACTTTCCGTGTCGGCGACAAAGTTATGCAGACAAAAAACAATTACGATATGGTCTATTCACGCGAAAACGGCGAGGACGGTATGGGAATTTTCAACGGTGATATGGGAATTATAGAGAGTATTTCCGTCCGCGACAAGTGTATGAATATCGTGTTTGATGAGGACAAGCTCGTTGAATATCCGTTTACCAATCTTGATGAGCTTGACCTTGCGTACGCGATAACCGTCCACAAAAGATCAAGGCAGTGAGTTCCCTATCGTGATTATGCCCGTATGCTCATTCTCGCCTATGCTTATGAGCCGCAACTTATTTTACACCGCCGTAACGCGTGCAAGAGATATGGTTGTGCTTGTCGGCAGCGAAAAGACTATTCAAAATATGACTATGAACAACCAATTTCATCAACGATTTACGGGACTTACGGAAAAGTTAGTTGCGGTAAAAAAAATTTGTTGCCGAGAAAGAGGAAAATTCATAAACGCTTGAAATATTTGGCAAATTATTGTATAATAGAAATACAGAGGTGATATAATGCGAGGAGCGATTTTTGACGTTGACGGAACATTGCTTGATTCAATGCAGGTTTGGTGGGACGTTGTAGTAGATTTTTTTTCAAAGAACACGGTGTTGAATTGCCTTACGAGGAGGCAAAGGAATACAAAGAAATGACTATGAAAGAATCTATCCCAACAATAAAAAAACAGACTTAATCTTGACTTGTCGTTTGAAGAACTTTCAAATACTTTTATGCACATGGGATTAAAGCAATACGAAACAACCGTACCGCTAAAAAAGGTGCAGACAAATATTTAAAGAAATTGCACAACAGCGGAATTAAAATCGCAATAGCCACATCAGGTTATGAAGAACTTTGCAAAACGGCTTTTACCAGGCTCGGAGTTTGAATTACATTGACGCTTTGTGCATTCTCTTCCGAGGTCGGAGTGAACAAATCAAATCCCGATGTTTATTTGCTTGCCGCAAAACGTATCGGAATACCTCCGGAAGAATGTACAGTATTTGAAGATATAACAACAGGTATCGGCGGTGCTAAAAAGGGTGGTTTCTCAACCTGTGCAATATTTGACGAAACAAAACGCCGATGAAACAGATGCGCTTAAACAACTGTCTGACCATTATATTACGGGGTGGGAAGAACTGTTGTAGCGATAAAAAAAAATGGAACTTGGCATTTTTGCTAAGTCCCATTTTTTATTACTTGATTTTCTTATATTGTGTCTTTGTTTTTATAAAACCCGAAAAACTTTCAACATTTCCGCTAAAATGAGCCTTATCAACGATACTCACACTTTCCGAATTGTGAAATATGAAAAAAATACTTTCCGGTTTCAAGCACTTTTTTGTATATCGTCATATTTATATTCATTTACGTGTGATTTTTGTTTTTTCCGACATATAATTTTCAAAAAAAGCAAAAGTGCGTTGTCTGACTGTTGTCTTTTGCGTTTTTGTACGGTTTGCGATATATCATACGCGGATAAAAAAAGCAGAAATGCACCAATCCAAAGTGCAATCGCTCCCCACAAAATTCCGTATCCGTTTGCAAGTATATAAAATGCACTGAAAATCGCAATCCATTCCGACTATTTCGGCAACGATTTTAAACACCTTTAGTTTTTCGTTATAATATGTTTTTATAAAAAATCTTTATAAACAGCAGGCGTCATTTGGGTTGATGCACCATAAAGTTTTTTATTTCTCTCCATAATATATATCCTTTCTGTGATTACAGACGTAAAAAGTCGTTTTACAAATGCTCCGATTACTGTTGCCGCAAATGAGAATATCGCATAAACTATACACATAATAATCGTTGTCATCATCATATTTGCCGCCGCGTCAAACTGATAGTACATCGGTATTGATACCATTGAGATAATAGCCATAAACAATGGGAATTTAAAGTTAAATCCCTGTTTTATTCCGTAGATAAGTCCCGATAATGCGATAAACATTGGGTTTAACATCATAAGGAAAAATTGTAACAGTAATAATTGACCGTTTTCGCCCATCATAACAAATACAAGCGGTACAATATGAAACATAATAATTGTCGCAATTATATATATTTTCGATTCGTAAAACGAAAAAGTCCGTTTTTGGAATTACAGGTTCTTTTTTTCAGTGACTTTCTTCTGTTCTTGCTCATAAATTCCTCCTATAATCTGACGCTTTCACCGTTTTCACGCAGATATTTTTTTAATCGTTAATTTCAATTTCTCTGAAATGGAACAGACTCGCCGCCAAAACCGCGTCCGCCTTTCCCTCTGTAAATGCGTCAAGAAAATGTTCCATCTTGCCTGCACCGCCCGATGCTATAACAGGTATTTTTTGCATTTTCCGAAACACGTCTTGTAAGTTCAATATCGTATCCTGCTTTAGTCCCATCACAGTCCATACTTGTAAGAAGTATCTCGCCTGCACCAAGCTCCTCGGCTTTTTCGCCCATTCAAGCGCGTCAATTCCGGTATTCACACGGCCGCCGTTAAGGTACACATCCCAACCGCTCTTATCTTCACGTCTTTTTGCGTCAATCGCACAGACAACGCACTGTCTGCCGAATTTTCAGCCCGCCTCGCTGATAAGCTCGGGACGTTTTATCGCCGCACTGTTGACGGCAACCTTATCCGCACCGGCATTAAGAATTTTTCTGAAATCTTCAACTGTTCGTATTCCGCCGCCTACCGTAAACGGTATAAACACCTGTTTCGCAACAGCCTCAACCATATCGACAACCGTTTCACGTGCGTCCGACGACGCGGTTATGTCAAGAAAAAAAAAGCAAGCTCGTCCGCACCGGCTTTATCATAAACCTTTGCACATTCGACAGGATCACCGGCGTCAATAAGATTTACAAAATTGACACCTTTAACCACTCTTCCCTCTTTAACGTCAAGGCACGGTATAATTCTTTTTTGCGTACATATCGTAATCTCCTTATTATAATGCAATAAAATTCTTTAGTATAGTCATACCTGTTTCACCGCTCTTTTCAGGGTGGAACTGTGTAGCAAACACATTATCTTTTTCAACGGCTATATCAAGCTTTTGACCGTACTCGGTGTATGCGGGAAATAATGCTCTCGTCCTCCGCATTAACATAATATGAGTGAACAAAATATACATAAGGCTCACTGCCAATGTTCTTTAATATTCTGCTATTCTTATTAACAGTTATGCTGTTCCAGCCCATATGCGGAATTTTAAGCCCGTCTTTTTCGGGTATCTTTACAATTTTGCCTTTGAATATTCCAAGACCTTTCACACCCGGCGTTTCATCACTTTCTTCAAACATCAGATGAAGTCCCAAACAGATTCCCAAAAGCGGTTTTACCGCTCTTTGCAACAGCTTTAACCGTTTCAACAAGTCCTCTTTTTTTCAAGACATTTCATGGCATCAACAAACGCATAGACATCCGGATATATCACATTGTCAGCCTTTAAAATAGTTTCCCTGTAAGCTGTGAAAATGCTTTTTGCGTTAAAGAAATCAAGTGCATTTTTAACACTGTGCAGATTTCCCGCACCGTAATCTATAATCGCTATCATATTCTTCTCCTTAAAAACAATATATAGATAAATTATATCACTATTTTTCAAAAGTTTCAATATATAAAAAGCGGATTGCTTAAGCAATCCGCTTCAGCGTGGGACATTTTTGTCTACACGATGGCAGAAAGCCGAAATTAGTTCGGATTTTGCGAAAATGAACTCGTCGGCGTACGATGGTACGTTAGAGTTTATTTTCGCAAAAAAAGTGCACAAGCAAGCCGTATATCGGAGATAGGCTTGCCTGTAATTATTATAATAATAAATTATAGAATAAAAAATAATATTTTGCACGTTCCGGACAATTTATCGGCATTCTAAAAGCGGATTGCTTTGAGCAATCCGCCTTGGTTCAAAATTTATTAAGCATTAGGAGCTTCTGTTGCATCTGCGCTTTCTGTTTCGGCAGGTGCTTCTGTTGATTCGGCACTGTCAGTATCCTTGTTCTTATCTGATTCTTTTTCAGCTTTTTCAGATTCAATTCTCTGTTGTCTGCTCTTCTCGTCAACAGTTTGTCTTACGTCTTTCCAAAGTGTATCTGCTGTTATATCATCACCAAAACCGTAAGTTTCTTTGAATTCAGCAAGATTATCTTCACCGACATAATCGCCAAGTGTTACTTGACCGATGGCATCGCCCCAAGCTGTATCTTCATCTACATCATCAGGAAACTTTAGCACTTCTTTGATTGTATTAAAGTCCATCCCGTACATTTCTGCCATTTTTGATACAGGAATACAGTTATAAGCAGCTGATTCTGTTGTGTTACCAGGCATATCTGACGGTAAATCAAACTGTTCAAGGAATTCGTCAACGTCCATTCCCTGTTCTTCTGCAACTTGTGCAACTGTACGTCCGCTTACGTCAACATAACCAAGTCTGTTATACTTATTGAACATTGACGGACCGAACTTAACTGCAAGTACGACAACTATTGCAACAACGATTACCGCAGCTATGATTATAGCGATAAGTCCGCCTTTGCCGCCCTTTTTTCTGTTCGTCGCTTTTGAACGTTTTCAAAAAGCAGCTTGTGCCGCCGCAACAGCCTCGTCAACTTCTACGTCTGTATTTTCTTCGGCAACTGCCTGAGTTTCCTCTGTTTCGGCTGTTTCCGATACTTCAGTTTCAACCGGTGTTTCTTCTGTTTCAACCGGTGTTTCGGCTGTTTCAGCCGGTGTTTCGGCTGTTTCTTCTGCCTGTTCGGCAGTTGTTTCTTCTGTTTCTACAGGAGTTTGTTCTTCATTGTTTACTGATTCGTTATTTTCTTCATTTAGATTCTTTTCGTCGCTCACTGTTCTAAATCTCCTTATATAATATTATTCAGCAGGTGTTTCTGTTGTTTCTGCTGTCGGTGCATCAGTTGCCTGTGCGGCTTGTGATGCGGCTGATGCCTTTTGATAAAGCACTTTTGAATTCTTCGTAAGTAGTTGAATCTGAAATTTCATCATCACCTATTTGATACTGCTTCTTAACCTGTGCAAGAGCGTCTGCGTCTATAACTTGAGATACAGGCATTGCCAAATTAAGTCTTTCCATACAGTATCTTTTGTTACTGAATCGCTCATTCCTTGCAGAAAGCTGTCAGCCTCTTGACCATTGTATTTAGCATAATTTTCAATAGTCATATTGTCAAGCATTTCGCTTTCAGTAGTCTTTGCTTTGATTGTATCGCCAAGAGTAAGACCGTACTGTGCAAGGTAATCTTCAACAGATTGACCGGCTTGATTTGCAAGATATTCAACAGTTGCCTCCGCTTTACCGCTTTCAATCTCCTTGTTTGTAACACCTTCCGATATTTTACCGTATGTTGCGTAAATTCCTACAGCGACAAATACCAATATAATTAAAACTATAATCGCATTTACCATTAAAACTATAATCGCATTTACCGCTTTATCGGCGGGAGTTGCTTTTTTTTTCGGCTCCGTTCATAACTGTATTTTCTCCTTTCATTTATTGTACCAATATAAAATGATCATTCCTCATTTTACATCATCTTTAACAATATACCACTTTTTAGCATAAAAAAAAATCAATATCTTTTTTTTATTAATTTTTTTTTTTGTTAAAGGTAACATTTGACTTGTATATTGTAGGGGATTATAATAATAAGAGATAATATTATCGGTGTGATTTTTATTTGTGTGTTGTCAGTTTCACGCAATGCTCCGTATGGGACAGAGCCTCGACGTCACCTACGGTCAAAAAAATCACACCCACACAAGAAAGGTACAATGCAATGAATTACGAACAATCGATAGACTACATACATTCAATCCCCCAAATTTCGCCGACCGTTAGGCAATGCAAATCTTGAAAAATTACTGACTCACCTCGACAATCCGCAAAAAAGCTAAAATTCATACACATTGCCGGAACAAACGGCAAAGGCTCAACTGCGGCAATGACTGCGGAAATACTGAAAAAAGCGGTTTTAAAACAGGACTTTTTACATCTCCGTATCTTGAAGTATTCAATGAGCGCATACGAATAAACGGTGAAAATATTACAGACAATGACCTTGCCGAATATGTTACAAGAGTAAAAGCTATAATGAAAAAAAAACAACGCACTTGTTTCGAATTTGCTTTTTATAACCGCAGTATCGTTCCTGTATTTTTTATGAAAAAGCAATGTGATATTGTTGTTCTTGAAGTCGGTATGGGCGGAAAGCTTGACGCAACGAACGTTATAGATTCAAGTCTTGTCAGCGTTATATGCAAAATCGGTCTTGACCACACGCAATATCTCGGCAACACTGTCGAAGAAATCGCTAAAGAAAAAAATGCGGTATTATGCGTGACGGCGGCACAGCCGTTTCATATCCGAACAATGATGTAAGAGATATAATAGAAAAATATGCAAAGAGCAAAAATGTATCGCTTACATTCGCCGACACCGCATTACCGACTGAAAACGGTTTTATTTACAAAAAAGCAAAGAATACCCTCTTTCATTAAAAGGTACATATCAACCGCAAAAATGCGGCGGTTGTGCTTGAAATCACAAGTGCACTTAATAAGCAGGGCTTTAACATTTCCGATAAAGATATATCATACGGTTTGTCGCACACATCTTGGGCGGCACGATTTGAATTTGTATCCGACAGAGTGGTCATTGACGGCGGTCACAACATTGACGGAATTAAGGCGTTGAAAAAATCGCTTTTATCGTTAAATCGTGATATAGTACTTGTCATTGCAATGATGGAGGACAAGGATTACAAAGCCTGTATTCGTGAAATATCGCCTGTCGCAAAGCTGTTTTTGCGACACAGCTTGATATGCCAAGGTGTCTTTCGTCCGAAAAAAATTTCCGATATTATCGGAAGTATGAACATTCCGTATTTGTTAACAATAACCCTAAAGACGCATTTCAAAACGCTCTCGATTTTTCGGACAATTCAATCGTTTGCGTATGCGGTTCACTTTACCTCGCAGGCGAAATCAAAAAAATTTTTTCATAAAAAGTAAAAAAAGACTTGCAAACAGTCGTTTTATATGTTAAAATACATAGTGGTATTTTTTGTACCGCAAAATTTTTAAAAGGAGGCTGACGGTAGTGAAAGAAGGAATTCATCCTGATTACAAGCAGACTACCATTACTTGTGCTTGTGGCGAAGTAATCGAAACAGGTTCAACAAAGGAAAATATCCAAGTTGAAATTTGTTCAAAGTGCCACCCATTCTTCACAGGTAAGCAAAAAGCTTGTTGATACAGGCGGTAGAGTTGAAAAGTTCAACAGACGTTTCAACAGAACATCAAAGCAAGACTAATTTTCTTGCAACAATTATTTTTATTACAGTTTATAAGTTGAACCCGTATCTTAGAAAACCGAATCACCAACGGTATCTCAGACTCGGGCGATGATTTATTATAGGAGGTGAAATCATGACAAAGGAACGTAAGGAAGAAATCATAAAGACTTTCGCAACTCATGAAGGTGATACAGGTTCTCCTGAAGTACAAATTGCACTTCTTACAGAAAGAATCAACCACCTTAACAATGACCACCTTTTAACATTCACAAGAAAGGACCACCACTCAAGAAGAGGTCTTCTTATGATGGTTGGTAAAAGACGTGGTCTTATGAATTACCTAAAGAGTCAGGATATCGAAAGATACCGTGCTTTAGTTGCTAAGCTTGGTCTTAGAAAGTAATTTTATATTTGTTTATAAGGCAAACGGGATTTATTCCTGTTTGCCTATATATATTTATGGAGATATTTGTTTAGCAAATAAATAGAGCGTTAAGCCATATACGAGCTGTTGGCAAAACTAAGTTTATCGTTGTATTTATCTGCTAAAACGTATCTCCGAAGAAATAAATTTAAAGGAGAAAAACTATGTTTAGAACATTTGAAACAACTCTTGCAGGCAGACCGCTTGTAATTGAAACAGGCAAAATGGCACAACTTGCAAACGGACATTGTCTTGTACGTTACGGCGACACAGTTGTAATGGTAAACGTAACAGCATCTCGTTCACCGAGAGAGGGCGTTGACTTCTTCCCTCTAAGCGTTGATTATGAAGAAAAGCTTTATTCCGTAGGTAAAATTCCGGGCGGATACATCAAGCGTGAGGGTAAGCCGTCTGAAAAAGGCTATTCTTACAAGCCGTGTTATCGACAGACCTATCAGACCACTTTTCCCGTCAGATTTGAGAAATGACGTGTCTGTTGTCGCAACAGTACTTTCAGTTGAACAGGACAACCCACCGGAAGTTGCCGCTATGATTGGTACTTCAATCGCTATTTCTATTTCAGACGTTCCTTGGAACGGTCCTATCGGCGGAGTTTGGCTTGGTCTTGTTGACGGCGAATACGTTATCAATCCAACTGTTGAACAAAGAGAAAAGAGCGAAATGCTTGTAACTGTTGCAGGTACAAAGCAAAAGGTTGTTATGATTGAGGCCGGTGCTAACGAAGTTGAAGAAAGCGTTATGCTTGAAGGTATCAAATTCGCTCACAAGCATTATCGAACTTTGCGATTTTATAAGCGGTATTCAAGCTGAAAAATCGGCAAAGAGAAGTTCACATACGAATCACACGATGTTGACCACGACCTATATGACGCAATCAAGAATATGGCTTTTGAGAAGTTACAGTATGCTCTTGATACAGACGACAAAAAAATGTTCGTGATGAAAGAATCGGTGAAATTACAGATGAAATTATCCCTGCTCTTGAAGAACAGTTCCCTGACATAAACGAGCAAATCGGCGAAATTCTTTACAAAATGCAAAAGGAAATCGTTCGCGCATGGCTTGTTCAGGGCAGACGTGTTGACGGCAGAGGCCTTGATGAAATCAGACCGCTTGCGGCAGAAGTTGACCTGCTTCCGAGAACACACGGCAGCGGTATGTTTACAAGAGGACAAACGCAAGTGCTTTCAGTTGCTACACTTGCTCCTCTTTCAGAAATTCAAAAAGCTTGACGGTATCGACCTTGAAGAAACAAAGAGATATATCCATCACTATAACTTCCCGTCATACTCAGTAGGTGAAACAAGACCTTCAAGAGGCCCGGGCAGACGTGAAATCGGTCACGGTGCACTTGCAGAACGTTCACTTGTTCCTGTACTTCCGTCAGAGGACGAGTTCCCATATGCTATCAGAGTTGTATCAGAAGTTCTTTCTTCAAACGGTTCAACTTCACAAAGGCAGTGTCTGCGGTTCTACACTTGCTCTTATGGCAGCAGGCGTTCCTATTAAAGCCCCTGTTGCAGGTATCTCTTGCGGTCTTATAACAACAGAAGACGGCTTTACAACAATGGTTGATATTCAGGGTCTTGAGGACTTCTACGGCGAAATGGACTTTAAGGTAGCCGGTACTAAAAAGGGTATCACATCAATTCAGGTTGATATAAAGAATGACGGTCTGCCATACGAAGTAATTGAAGAGGCTCTTGCTAAGACAAGAAAAGCAAGATGTTATATCATTGACGAAATACTTCTAAAGGCTATCCCTGCTCCGAGAGAAGAACTTTCGGCATATGCTCCGAAAGCTGAAACAATGAAAATTGACGTTGATAAAATTCGTGAAGTAATCGGTCAAGGCGGTAAGGTTATTCAAAAGATTGTTGCAGAAACAGGTGCTAAAATTGATATAGAAGAAGACGGTACAATCCATATCTTCGCAGTTGACCAAGAAAGCGGTAAGGCTGCAAAAGACGCTATTGAGGCTATTGTTAAAGAACCTGAAGTAGGCGAAATCTATAACGGTCTTGTTAAGACAATTCAACCGTTCGGTGCATTCGTTGAAATTCTTCCGGGTAAAGACGGTCTATGCCATATTTCAAAACTTGCTAATCACAGGGTTGAAAAAGGTTGAGGACGTTGTTAAGGAAGGCGATTGGCTAAAGGTTAAGGTTATGGAAGTTGATAAAAAGACAGGTAAAATATCACTTTCACATAAAGACGCTATCGAAGAAGACGAAGAATAATTTTTCGGCAATGTGGAGGCGACCATTGGTCGCCTCTTTTTTTGTGTAATATTTTCGTACGGGACGGCGCCCTCGACGTCCCTTTTTCCTCCTCACACTCACATTTAACAGCACACCGACTTTTCCCATTCACTTCGTAGGGGGACTCCCTTTGCTCCAATCACCTCCGTATGTGACAACGTCAGCGGTCGTAGGGGCGACCATTGGTCGCCCCTCTCTTTTGTGTATAATCTCTCACTTTTCATACAGGACGATGCCCTCGACGTCCCTTTACTCCTCACACTTTGACAACGACACCACTCCCTTTCAGGCACCTCTCCTCAAGGAGAGGCTTTTTACAGCTCACCTTGATGGGAGCTGTCAGCGTAGCTGACTGAGGGGTGGCAATGCGTGATACACAAAGCGGGCGACCAATGGTCGCCCCTACGGAATATGAGTAAACATTATAGTTTTTTAAGAAATCAAAGCAAAGGGACGTCGTGGGCGCAGTCCCCTACAAAAAAAGTACACTGATTATTGAATGTACCAAAAAGGGCGACCATTGGTCGCCCCACGAAACAAATCACATACCACAAATGCAAAAATCACCCACACAAAAGAGCGGTCACAGACCGCTCTTTAATATGCACCGCGTTTAAAAAAATAACCGCAAAAACAGTTTTAACGATAAGTTTAATATCAAGGAAAATATTCCTACGTTTTTATGTACTTCATATCCATATCCATCCAATCGTCAAAAGACAGATTACTGCGGCCGTATGCCTGCCAAAACGTCAAGCCGGGCGTAACAAGCAATCTCTGCATTTGATATGAATTATACTGTTCAACCTCCCTTACAAGCGGAGGACGCGGTCCTACTATGCTCATATCGCCTTTAACAATATTTAAAAGCTGTGGAAGTTCGTCGATACTGTATTTTCTGATAAATTTACCGACCTTTGTTATTCTCGGGTCGCCCTTAATCTTAAATACAGGACCGTCCATTTCATTATATTTCATCAAATCATCTTGCAGATTCTCTGCATTTTTACACATACTGCGGAATTTATACATCTCAAAATGAGTATTATTCTTCCCCCACTCTTGTCTGCTTATAAAACGCAGGTCCGCCGTCACTTCTTACCGCCAATGCCGTTACCAGAAAAAGCAGGGGAAAAGAACAATCAGAGCCACAACCGAACAAATTACATCAAGAATTCTTTTTAAAAAAATTCATATATCGGTTTATGCAAATCTTGTGATGTTATAATGATTTCACCTTTATTAAGCTCTTTTGTTTTCATGCGCCCCACTTCCTTCATTAATACCAGCTTATATCTGCAATTACGATTTCAGGCTTATTATTAATTCTCGGAACAATTCCCGATTTACCTAAACCGCGTGAAACGATGAACTTACTGTTACCGTCTTCGTGGTATCCGTCACAAAGCTTAGGAAACAAGCCTTGATCCGCCGCGTAAAGTCCCCCTATAAACGGAAGTCTGACTTGACCGCCGTGTGCGTGACCTGTAATTGCAAGGTCAATATCATAGTCATTTAATTTACCCAAGAAATATTCCGGATAATGGCGTCAACAAAAAGTTTGAAATTATCGTCCGCACTCATTGCTTTTTCAAAAGAAATCTTTTCCGTATTCATCAAACTCCGTCGGATTTTGCGTCAAACCGATTATATCAATAGCAGTTCCGCCGATATTGACAGTTTCGGTTTCATTATTGAATATCTTAATACCTTCCGCCTTAATATCCTTATATATATTGGAATTTTTGAAAAGCATTGCGTCAATTTCGTGATTACCAAGACAATAATACACAGGTGCAATTTCATTAAGCTGTTTACACATCGATATTACACTGCTGTAATTGTCCGGCTGACTTTCCAAATTCATATCACCGACTATTGCGACAATATCCGGACTGAGGTTTTTAACCTCAGCCACAAGTTTTTTCGTTGTCCTTGCCAAATCCCTTTAAATGCAAATCGGCAAGTGCCACAATTCGGATATTATCTACAACTTTATTTGATTTTACCTGATAAAATTTCTTTTTCAAGTTGATTATTCTGATGACAACAATCATCAGCGAGCATACGCCCAAAAATGCAACTATAACAGCTAAAATTATAATCAGCTTTTTGCCGAATCCCATTTTCTTTTTTTCGGCTGAATTACTTGAGTTTGTTCACTCTCTGCCATTAACGTATCCTCCCCGATTATTTGTTATCTTTATTTTCTTCTTTTTTTTATCTTCCGACTTATTTTCAGCCTCACGTCTTGGCTGTTGAGCACAAGCTTTACGGAATGTAGCACCCATAAGTTTTCTTATATCATAAATCTGCTCTGAATTTGTTTCCGAAACAGCTACGCTTACTTGCATTGTAACATTAGGCGTCTGTACATTATGATAATGCACAAGTTCTTCAAGGTACTGCTTAAAGTCTTCTGCACGCTGAACGGTACACTCTTCAAACATACCGATAAACTGGTCACTTCCGTTATATCCGACAAATCCGTAACTTGACGCGGCTCTCTTTAGCACCTTACCGAATACTTTCAAAAGTGCATCGCCTGCCTCACGTCCTCCCTTGTCATTGACATACTTTAAGTTATCAAGCAATAAGCAAGAATACAAATGAGTCTTTAAGCTTATCAGCTGCATACTTTTCAATCTCAATATCACACATTGCTCTGTTCGGAAGTCCTGTCTTACGGTCAGTGTACATAATATAATCAAGGAAGTCTTTTTTTGAACGGCCGAGTATAATAGCACCGATACAACCGCCGAAGAAGAATATGATAATCGCAAGAACGATATACATTCTTACATTAATCTTCTCACTTGTCGAAATACTTGAAAGTGTTGAAACGTTATACGCACCGATATATTGGTTGTATTCATCAACAGTTGTCGAAACACTTGAATACATATCACCAAGCTTTTGTGAAAGTTCTTCAAGGCTCTGTTCGATTTCGTCCTTATTGCTCATATCATCCGATTGAGCGCCGTCAGTAAATACGGCAAGCAGCTTTTTCTTATGCTCAAGGTCAACTTCAAGTTTTTCCTTTTCTGTTTTCAATGTCCACGTACTCATTAATAAGAGTATCGTATGTTGTTTCACTCTGAACGTGACCGTCCTCTTGATTCCATTCATCATACACATTCTTCAAGATGTAGTCACTTGCGTCATTGCCCTCGTCACTTTGTGTGCCGTAGTGATATTCAACGCCCTCTTTATTCTTATCACTGTACTTTGTAATAATAAGGTCATTTAAGTCGTTGATTTTCTCCTCCATATTCTGCAAATCAAGTTCATATGTACTTATATCACTCTGATACTTCTTAATAAGAGTTTCCTTATCACCTGTAACCTCTTGTTCCAATATAAGCGAATAAATCTGCGGAATATCGTAATCTATATATGACTTATAAATTTCATACAAGTCACTGAATGAATATCCCGTTTCCGCACTTCTGTAATTCGGCTGAGTTTCCTTTTTTTAGCCGCAAGATAGTCGGAAATATTAAGCGCCCACGCGTCAAGGATTTCCACACGTTCAATATAATCATACTGACCATCCGTTCCGCGCACGTTATTATTAGGCAATGTTTGTTGGTTGATATATTTTTCACCGTATGTTGCGAAGTAATTCTTGATTATCGAATCAAGCACGGTTCTTGCAAAATCTTGGCTGTACTCACTGCCGACAGAGAACGACACAACATAGTCTGTAGGGAAATAAGTATATTCTTCACCGGCTTCCAAAAGAGCCTGTTTTTTAACTTCTTCGTCCGGAGGGATAATTTCCGTAACCTTACATTTTGATCGGATCGCGTCCGCACCGATATTCAAGTTAAGGTCCTCCAAAACGTTGGTTATTACCGCCGCCGAATAAATTTCCGTAACGTCTATATCGTCACCGCTCGGAGTTTTTCCGTCTGCGGCATTCTGTCCGGTATAACTGATAACCGTACTTGCTGTATATTCCTGATTATACATAGCATACTTGTAAACAATCAATGCACCGAGTACGCAGACAGCAAAAATAAGATATTTCCATTTACTAAGATATTTAAAGCAAATTAAATTTATTCATATCTGCCGTCCTCCTTTTTCGCCTGATATATCCGTCTATAACGTAATATACAGCACAAAGTATAATAAAGAATACTACGGCAGTTCCGATAACCGTTTCAAGAATAAACATCTTGTTACCCGAGCCTGTATATTCAGTAAACGTCAAGTAATCCTTTTGTTGTATGCTTGATATACTCCTTGTCGGTTGTGTCGGCAGTATTTGCTACTTGCTTTAATTCTTCATCAACTGTTTTGATAAGCTCATCGGCTTTTTATAGCTTTCCTCATCAGCCGTTGACGCGTTTACTTTTGCGATTATATCGTTGTTGTCGATAATGTCACGGTCAACCGCATTACCTTGCGAAAGACTGTAATCAGCCTCTTTTTGTAAGGTAGTCGGTACCCGTATTTGTTCTCGACATATAATATTCCTGTTTTTCGTTGATTGACGGCACCATAACCGTACCAATCATTGCCGAATCATAGTCCTGTACCTGTTGTTTTTCTGACATTGTAATCAATCATAAATTTCTGGTAGTTTATATTCAGCATATCGTTTTTTATAATTCAATGTTCTTATGTAGTGGTCTTTGTTTCTTGAAAGTCCCGATTCAAGTACGAATGCACTGTATTTTTTAATACTGTAATTCTGAACATTTTGAATCATTTTCTTTATAGTCTGAAAGCTCTGACCGGTTATGTCTGAACGATATGTAGCATTTTCTTCAATTCTTTGCTGAATATATCTAAGCATTTGATCCGATTTGTTTGTAAACAGCTTTGCGATTTCGATATATTCCTTGCCCCTCAATATCGCCAAGGTCAGACTTTTAGGGCAGACTTTGTACCTACATATTCCTCATGGAACATATCGTTATACGATTTACAAATAAGCGTCATCATATCGTCAACAGAAATATTTTTTTAATCTCTCTGTTCATTCTGTACGAAACCGTATAGCTTGTTGAAATATAGTAAGTGCTTGAATCGTTAGGATCTATCGTCTTACCGCTGCTGTTTTCGGCAATATCAATATGTTCCGAAAGTTCAGTCGGTGTCAAAACGTCCTGAAGTCCGGCATTACTGATTACCCTTTCCATTACTCTGTCAGACTTTAATTCATAGACATTGTAACGTGTAAGGTTAGGGTTCTGCCCCTTTGACGCTTCCTCATAGTTAAGCGACAACACTACGCTTTTTTTTGTTAAAACTGCCTGTATACGTCACGATAAGAGATATAAATACAAACACACACATAAAGTACGACTATCGTTTTTATATTGCTGAGCACTATAAAAAGAATACGCTTGAATATGTTTTGCGTCTTCCAAATTTACATTTGTAAATTTTTTCATCACTTCTCTTAAAGAAACGACGCAGACCTTTCCACATTTTTTTTCATCTTCTCTCTCCCAACTATAATTTACAATCTTAAAATATCATAACTACTTTATATTTTATCACATTCTTCCATTAATTTTAATAATGGTTTTCTGCATTT
>VOFK01002957.1_pt1 | contig 68521 bp, 102 predicted proteins | sample 5384121 | NCBI WGS metagenome assembly VOFK01 (sample SAMN12384730, study PRJNA508395) | human gut metagenome | isolation source: healthy gut J | host: Homo sapiens | reverse complement strand
TGCCATGTATTGCTTGGTAAAACAAGGGCAATCTCCGGGTGTTTATCCAACATACAGCGGGAGTAAATAGCGGTTTTTCCGGATGAAGCATATCAAGCTGTCGGCGCACATGTCCTGCCAACAATAGAAGATATTTTACGCCACTGCTGAGATGATAGTAAAAGTGAAAGAACCGATAGTCACTGAATATAACTTAATAAGAAAAGGACAGTTACTATTCACTTATTTCCATTTTGCTTCCGACAAAGGAATTAACCCTTGCTATGCTCTCTAACAAATCAATATGCCTGGCTTATGAAACTGTAGAAGAAGCAGACCACTCATTACCTTTATTAATTCCCATGAGTGAAGTTGCCGGACGCATGTCTATTCAGGAAGGTGCCCGTTTCCTGGAAAAACCGCAAGGCGGAAAAGGTATCCTTTTGGGAGGTGTACCAGGTGTTAAACCAGCTAAAGTATTAATTTTAGGAGGTGGAGTGGTAGGTAGCAATGCTGCACAAATGGCTGCTGGAATGGGGGCAGATGTCACTATTACAGATATAAATCTGGCACGTCTGCGCTATTTGAGCGAGACACTGCCGAAGAATGTAAAGACATTGTACGCATCCGAACTAAGAATCAGAAAAGAATTGCCGGATGTTGATTTAGTTGTCGGCTCTGTACTGATTCCCGGTGATAAAAAAGCACCACATTTGATTACCAAAGAGATGCTTTCAATAATGCAGCCCGGCACAGTATTAGTAGATGGTAGCAATCGATCAGGGAGGATGTTTCGAGACCTCTCACCCGACCACTCACAGTGCACCGACCTATATTGTAGACGGAATCGTTCATTATGCAGTAGCTAATATTCCGGGAGCTGTACCTTACACTTCCACCCTTGCACTAACCAATGCTACTCTCCCCTATGTGATAGCTTTAGCAAATAAGGGATGGAAAAAAGCCTGCAAAGAGAATCCAGCATTAGCACTCGGATTAAATATCGTAGAAGGAAAAATCGTTTATAAGGCCGTTGCCGACGTATTTGGTTTGAAGTACGATCCTATCAGCCTGTAACTATGCATTTTCACCATACAGTAATATAAAGTCTTACAGAGTTCTTTCTTTTTTTCAAAGTAAGGCTATCTCAATGTCTTACGTCTTCGATTGATAACCTTTAAAAAACTCTGTAAGACTTTATATTACTGTGTGGTGAGCTATATCTTTAAAATAAATAATCTTTCTTTGCCGCCCGTTGATAAGCCGCTACCAATTCGTTCATTACTTCTGCCACAGACTGCCGACGGGATATGATTGCCGAAACTTGTCCGATCTCCAATTCCCCTTCTTCCAGATCACCTTCGAAGATTCCTTTTTAGCACGCCCCCGTCCTAATAAAGTTCTCAAATCTTCAGCACTAGCTCCACTATCTTCAGCCTTCTCCACCGCTTCGCGGAAAGCATTCTTTACCAAACGTGTCGGAGCCAGCTTTTTCAACAACAACTTAGTATCCCCTTCTCTGAGACTCAAGCAATAATCTTTAAATACCGAACTCGCTGAACTCTCTTCAGTAAGAGCAAAACGGGTTCCTATCTGCACCCCTTCGGCTCCCAACACCATAGCAGCCAATACTCCTTCCCCCGTGCCGACACCTCCTGCAGCTATCAAAGGTAATGTTGTAGCCTCACGTACAGCCGGAATCAAACAGAAAGTCGTTGTTTCTTCGCGTCCATTATGCCCTCCGGCTTCAAACCCTTCTGCCACTACCGCATCTACTCCAGCCTCCTCACATTTTACAGCAAAACGGGAAGAAGAAACAACATGAACAACCGTTATTCCACGTTCTTTTCAACCACCCAGTCCACGTTTTCGGATTTCCGGCAGAAGTAAAAACGATCTTGACGCCTTCTTCCGCCACAATCGCCATAATCTCTTCTATCTGGGGATACATCAAAGGAATGTTTACGCCAAAAGGCAATTTCGTGGCCGCATTACATTTACGGATATGCTCGCGTAAAGTGTCCGGATGCATGGAACCGGCACCGATCAATCCCAGTCCACCGGCATTGCTCACAGCAGAAGCAAGACGCCAACCGCTGCACCACACCATACCACCTTGAATAATAGGATACCGAATACCCAGAAGAGAAGTAATTCTATTCATAACCAATAATTTATCTATGTGTTAATATACTAAGATACCAATAATAGTGACAGAGCTATATAACAATGCGCCAACATAACAACACACAAATATACTAATTATTCAATTACAAACATTCTCTAGTCAGCACATTAGCGCATTGCTACATCAACACATCATTATAACGCCTTCAACGGGCAATCTGTTCAATCGGTTTATTTATCAACACAGTTGTAGAATCTCCATAAGTTCTCAACACTTCCAATGTGCGGGCACGGTTATCCGTCCCGTCTTATTCCAGAAATCTTTTGTAAAGACAGCCATCAGGTCAAGTCCACCGACCGTTCCTCCATTGATATACACTCCGCTCCCACCAAACAAGGGAATAGGTGCGTCCATCACTACCGTGTTCACCATCATTCCATTGGCACGTTCGCTCAACTGTCGGAAACGTACTCCACTCGCCTGTATCTCATCCAAAGATTTACGCATTCCCTTTGCCATCGGATTACGTGCCCAGTTCGAGTAGGATCTTTGATGGCGTATCTCATAGAAAGGATCTCCCCCGCCAAGTGTTTTTATCAATCTTTATCTTCTTCTGATAGATGGGATCCCAGTTATAGCGGGTATTCGCTTTATATGGCATCAGAGTCAACATCACTTTCGGTTTAGGCAACGCTTCAGGAAGCGATTCGTCAGGCATCATCCAGCTTTTCTCCTCCGACATCCGGGGAGTACCCACTGCGCTTCCGAAATCAATCGACTTCACAGCATCCATATTTAAATGCAACTCCTGGTCACTCTCCAGCAATTTCTTCAAATGCAAAGAATCTTGCGCCGTCCATACTTGCGAATATGCAAATACAGCAGTCAGGCACAGTGCCATCGTTGTTATAACCCGTTTTAATCCATCCATTCTTTTTACTCTTTCATTACCTATATTTCGGAGCACTTCATATACATTTGCACGTATAAGAGGCTATCTTTTTGAGCGTAATAATCCCCCTGTCAGCAGCAAAAGACTACTGATACAAACAAATATTCCCACATGAATGTTTCCTATTTTTTTACTTTCCGAAGGCTCCTCCCCCTTTATTACCACCAACGATAACCCGATCCACAAAGCGGCTCATCGTAACACGGATCAATTGTCCATCTCGTTTTCGGATATTGGCGTTCTTCCCACCAACTACGATAACAAGCGGCTGCATCGAGTACTTCCTCATCGGTCAGGAAATAGATTGCTTCATAATTTTCAGCATTCGCCAATACCATTTTGCAACCTAATGACGGAGGTGTGCCCTGACGGATAGATTCAATCACCCAAAGCATACACTCACCCAACCGAATCTTACCGTTGTTCATATTATAAACCGACGGAAAAGAAGGGATAATAGTCAGATCTTCTGCATATTTTAAAAAGTTCGGGGATATCCTCTTCCGTGAAATGAGGAACCTCCACCACCCCTTTTTCATTCTTCATCTTGTACGTACCCGACTTCAATTGCTTCACAAAAAAGAGCAACATCCGGATTGTTATAATCCATTTCTTCGCTGGTGCATCCTGTAAAGGATACGATCAGGCAAACAGCCATCCACAGCATTAGTAGTGTTTTTTTCATTTTCATAAGGATTAATACGTCATGCGGAGTCCGCAAAGTAAATTAAAATTAGTCGGCCGTTTTGTTCGTACCGTAGCCAATTTCGAATCTGTCTTGAAATGATGCGAAACTCCGGGTTCGGCAAAAAACAGCAAGTCGGTCATTAATCTTATAGTTGATTCCAATACCGGCAGTCACTGCCAGCTGGATAGGTTCTTCTTTAAAACTGTTGTCCGGTGCACCGGCAATACATTTATCGGCTATTCCTCCTACAGTAGCGTAAAGGTCGATTTTTTTCGTATCTACCAACGTCACGTTCACTTTAACGGGGATACCCAGATAGTGCAAGTGCTGCCCCGCCGAACGAAGATTTGAATAAAGCAGTCCGGTTTCTATTCCAAGAAAATCGTTTAACTTACGCTCTACCGTTACCCCTGCGGAAACCGGCATTTTATAAGTGCCATTATCAGCCGGAAGCGCCGTGCCTACCTGAACTTTCATCGCCCAGCGATGCTTTTTCACCGCTTTGGGTTGAGCCACATTCACATTCGATTGTTCTTCCGAAGCGACAGATGATCCTGTATTACCGTTTGTTGCCTGCCAATAACCATTATGCCCCTGATTACCATATCGGTTGCCATTTCCCGTAGAAGTAGTGGAAGAAAAAGAAAACGACATAGAGAAAGTGATAGAAAGCGAATCTTCTTCCTCCGTATATTGCGACAGCATACCGTAAGACTTTGGAGCCGGTTTCGGCAACACCGGTTCTACCGGCAACGGTAACTGATTGACGCGTATTCCATCTCCATCCATCTGTCCTCCATTCGTCACGGCTATCTTTGTAAATGCTTCTTCCATTTCCTCCTTTGGAGAGAAATACAAGAAAGTAGCCGACGAGGCTGCCAAAACGAGCAATACAGATGCCGCAGCCGCTACACGGAAGAGCAGAATCCGACGACGATGCTGGCAAGCCACAGGAATTTCCTGCGAGAGCTCTTCCCAAAAGCCATCCCGTACACTCATCCCGGCATCAGCGAGACGCGTGCGAAACAGATCGGTTATTTCATCATTTTCTTTCTTCATGATTTCTATACTCTTTAATTCTTTTTGCTAACAAATATTTGGCTCGGTGCAGCTGTGAAGTAGACGAATGTTCTTTGATATGAAGAATTTCGGCTATTTCCTTATGCGACTTCTCTTCAAACACATAAAGGTTGAAAACGGTTCGGCAACCATCCGGCAATTCGGCAATAAAAGCCATCAACTGCTCTTCGGAAATTCCAGCCCCTCCTCCCGAATCCGATATATCCGGTATATCGGGAAGCTGCTCTTCATGCACTACCAACTGGCTGACTCGTTTCTCCCGCCGCAGGAAATCGAGTGATTGAGTGACCATCACCCGGGTGATCCATGTACAAAGCGAAGACTCGCCCCGGAACGAGAAGTTGGTAAAAATCTTGATGAAACCGTCATGCAGTACATCGTGCGCCGCATCCATATCGCCCGTATAGCGGAAACATACCGCCAGCATCTGCTTGGAATAGAGAGTGTAAAGTTCCTTTCGGGCTGAATCCTTTCCTGCCCGACAGCCCTTTATCAGTTCTATCTCGTTTTCCAAAGTCAATTACTTTTTTTTAAAATCGAACGTATGTCTGCGTCGTTTTACTCATTAGACGCAAGAGTTTGAGGAATACTGCAAGGAATATTGCTAAAAGAAGTTAAAGGATAGATAATAATAAACGGGAAAGAAAAAAACGATGAACGATAAACAGTAAATGATGAACAAAGCTGCGCATAATCATGCTACAAAATATCCACCGTTTACTGTTTATCGTTCACCGCTTACAGTTCACCGCTTATTATATACTATCAGCATGCTTTGAAACTCATATCCAGTCCTTTCACTGAATGAGTCAAAGCCCCCACCGAGATGAAGTCTACGCCACATTCGGCATACTCACGAAGAGTATCAAAGGTGATACCACCCGAAGATTCGGTTTCGTATTTGCCTGCTACCATCTCTACTGCTTTCTTAGTCATCTCGGGAGTGAAGTTATCAAACATGATACGGTCTACTCCGCCGAGATCAAGAACTTGCTGCAGTTCGTCGAAGCTGCGGACTTCTATTTCTATTTTCAGGTCTTTACCTTTTTCCTTGCAATATTCTTTGGCACGAGTGATGGCTTTGTCGATACCTCCGGCAAAGTCCACATGATTGTCTTTCAGAAGAATCATGTCGAACAGACCAATACGATGGTTTACTCCACCACCGATTTTCACTGCCATTTTTTCGAGGATGCGCATACCGGGAGTTGTCTTGCGGGTGTCGAGCACACGGGTATTTGTACCTTCCAATACCTTTGCATATTTACGGGTCATTGTTGCAATGCCGCTCATACGCTGCATCACGTTCAACATCAGGCGTTCGGTTTGAAGTAAAGATTGCACTTTTCCTTCCACTACCATTGCTACATCACCCGGTTTCACTTCTGTTCCGTCATTGATAAACACTTTCCACTTTCATGGTAGGATCAAAACGGTTGAAGATTTCTTTGGCAACTTCGATACCTGCCAGTACACCGGCTTCTTTGATAAGCAATTTTGATTTTCCCATTGCCGTAGCGGGAATACATGAAAGGGTGGTATGATCGCCATCACCTATATCTTCTGCAAAAGCAAGATCGATCAACTTGTCGATCAGTTCTTTTTCCTTATTCATTGATCTTGTCAATTCTTATTTGATGTATTAAATATTGATTCTGCACTTTCTTCAGGAAGCAGTTCACACGAAAGTTCCCATTAGTAGTAGCCAACGTGCCGATAACGAAACTTGATTCGTCCCGTTTTCCCTGATGGTTCACATTAAATCCGCTGACTTTATTCTCCGTAAAGAATTCCTGCATCGCAGCTGTTGCTTTCTGTTTGTCAACGCTTGTCGAGCGACCTTGGAGCACCAGGTTTACCTTGTCCCCCATATACTTACTTAGCTCTTGCGAGCTTCCTCTTTTTAAATGCCGTTATCACTCCTGCCGGTATCTCTTGCGCCATTAGCAACGAGAGAGAAAAGAAGCAAAGTGGCCATTCCTACGAGCACTCGTTTTTTTCATAATTACAAGCTTTTTAAGTTGTAGTTTAAAGGCTTAAACTTTCAACTAATGATAGGCAAAGGTAAGCATTAATTGCAGAATAACATAAAAAATGCCTATTTTTGTGCAATAATCAGAATTGTAGACGTATGAAAACAACCCTGCTCGTCGTAGGACGAACCGTAGAACAACACTATATCACTGCCATCAATGACTACATACAGCGCACCAAACGGTCTATCACTTTTGATATGGAAGTGATTCCCGAACTGAAAAACACCAAGAGTCTTTCAATGGAAGTGCAGAAAGAAAAGGAAGGGGAACTGATATTGAAAGCTCTCCAACCGGGTGACGTGGTGGTATTGCTCGATGAGCACGGAAAAGAAATGCGTTCTCTGGAGTTTGCCGAATATATGAAGCGAAAAATGAACACGGTCAACAAACGACTGGTATTTATTATCGGAGGTCCTTATGGCTTTTCAGAAAAGGTTTATCAAGCGGCACACGAAAAGATTTCAATGTCGAAGATGACTTTCTCTCATCAGATGATCCGGCTGATATTCGTTGAGCAGATTTATCGGGCGATGACTATATTGAATGGAGGGCCGTATCATCATGAATAAACTACATCCACAAAAAGATGCACCGTGAAAAATGAATTATACAATAAAGAAGATGGATATCATTATCCATTCTTCTCTTCTATATAAAGTTTATTAAATACCTGCCGGAGTTCGTCTTCATTAGTAATCAAATTCCGAAGTTCTGCCAACCGACCTGCATTATCCGATTGGGGTATCCATAACTTCAGATACCCTCCTTCTGCATATTTTTCAGTTAGATGTTTCCGAAAACGGGCATATTGCTCTTCTTTATCCATCTCCGGATAATGAGACAGCCCATATTGTACGGTACGACGTAAAGTAACTTCGGGATCAATAATTCGGTCAGCCTCGGCAACAATCATTCCATAGATTGTTCTGGGAGCCTGTTTATTGGAAGCCCGATGATCTTCTATCGCCTCTTTCATTTGTAACAGTTGTTCTTCGGTAAACCAACGACGTAAAGTTTCATCAGCTAACAAAACTTTACCAGAGGCTATATGATGAAATTCACGTCCTTCATACAACCCCAGGTCATGATAAGCAGCAATGATGTAAACCATCGAATAATCGACTTCATAATGCATCGCTAATTTCAGACTTTCCTCAATCACCTTTTCTACATGATCGATTTGATGCGCTTTATCAAAGTTGGCATATTGAGGGATAATACTTTGGCAAACATAGCTTTGCAAATCAGCAGGCACATGATGAGTCATATTCGATCTTTTTAGCTAGTGAATTCTTTTATTTATATTATTCCCGATTCATCAAACGATGTTCTGCCATCTGTTCGAACTTTGTTCCCGGACGACCATAATTGGCATACGGATAAATGGAAATACCACCACGAGGAGTAAATATTCCCGTTACTTCTATGTATTTGGGACTCATCAATCGGATAAGATCTTTCATTATGATATTCACACAGTCTTCATGAAAAGCACCATGACTGCGGAAACTGAAAAGATAGAGTTTCAAACTCTTACTTTCTACCATTTTTATATCAGGAATGTAGCTGATACGTATTTCTGCAAAGTCCGGCTGTCCGGTTATGGGACACAGACTTGTAAATTCGGGGCAGTTGAAACGTACCCAGTAATCATTTTCCGGATGCTTATTATCGAAGCCTCCAATACTTCAGGAGCATAGTCTTGTTTATACTCCGTTTTTCTTCCTAATAAGGAAAGTTGGTCTTTTAATTCTGTCATTGTACTCATTAACTACAACCTCTATTCTAAATAAAAAAACGCATTTCCTCTTTCACCTATCACCGTCCTGCCTCAAACGCCTTATTCATCGAGGTTTTTTAGTGGTGAAAGATTCGTTTTACAACCTATCACCGCATCTATCACCTATCACCATCAACTCTTATCCTACGTTTGCTTTCTCCTCATCTTACTTGTTACGGTGTGTTTCATTGCCTGAAACAATGTGTTTCCCGCCTTGAAACAAAGTGTTTCATTACTTGGAACAAACTGTTTCAAGTCTTGGAACTTATAGTTTCAAGCGTTAGAAACTTTAGTTTCCTACCGTTGAAACTTTAGTTTCTCACTGATGAAACAACAGTTTCAAACTGTTGAAACTAATCTAAGCCAATACATTCCGGACAGAAACTACTATCATTTATTAATTAGAACTTACCGGTGACAATAGATGTGACGGCAAAATGTCAAATTTTGTTGCTGTCACCACTTGCTGTCACAAACTATAAATCTTATAATCAACCGTTTAACAACAACAATGTGACAGATGACAGCAAAAAAACGCATTTTAATCTCTACGTAGAGATATTATTGATTCTTACTTTTTAAATACTTCTCCAATCCTTCCCGGCGTAACGTACAAGCCGGGCAATGTCCGCAACCATCCCCCTGAACGCCATTATAACAGGTCAAAGTCTCGGTGCGAATCAGTTCCAATACCCCCAGTTCGTCGGCCAATGCCCATGTTTCTGCCTTATCAATCCACATCAAAGGAGTATGAATCACAAACTGTTCATCCATAGCCAAATTGAGAGTCACATTGAGAGACTTGATAAACGCATCCCTACAATCGGGATAACCGCTGAAATCCGTTTGGGAAACTCCCGTTACCAAATGATTGATACCACGTTCGCGGGCATACACTGCTGCAATACTCTAGAAAAAACAGGTTACGTCCCGGGACAAATGTGTTAGGGAACACTATCTGCCGGCTTTTCCTGATCCATCACCATGGTGGTATCGGTCAATGAATTATGGCCTAACTGTCCGATAAAGGAAACATCCATCACATCAAATTCCACTTCCGCTTTCCGGGCTATCTCCCGCGCAAGTTCCACTTCTTTCTGATGCTTCTGACCATAAAGAAAACTCAAGGCATATACTTTCTTAAAGTTGCGTTTTGCCCAAAACAAACAAGTGGTAGAATCCTGCCCACCACTAAACACAACCAATGCTGCTTCTCTATTCATATTCTATATTAAATATCTTTGACTTTCAATACATTATAAGAGATATTGGTGTCGTAAACATCGCTACCGTCTATTTTCTTGATTGCTTTCACCACACGAATTGTCACCGGAAGGATAATAACTTCGTACATAGATTTCAGAACTATCTGAAGTCCCATCATGATTAGTAGTTCTTTCCAGGCAATGACACCTCCAAAAGCTACCGGGAAGAAAATCAATGAATCGGCAGTCTCACCCACCACAGTCGACCAAATGGCACGGGCTGAAAAGTTACGCCCCTGACTGGCTACTTTCATCTTACTCATCACATACGCATTGAGAAATGAGCCTACCAGAAAAGCCATCAGACTGGCAGCCACAATACGGGGAGCCATACCGAACACAAAATTGAAATGTTCCTCGCCCTCCCAGAAAGGAGCAGCCGGAATGGCAACAGCTATCAACCCAAGAGCAACCACGAAGAAGTTCATGGCAAAACCGCTCCAAATGATGAGCCGCGCTTTCTTGAATCCCCAAACCTCGGCGATACAATCATTAATAATATAAGAAATAGGAAAAACCAATAATCCGGCTGTCACGGTCAGACTACCTACCTGAATTACTTTTGTTTCAAGAAGATTGGCTGCAATGAGACAGACATTAAACAGAATGCCCAGCAGCATAAAGGGTACAGATACTTTTTCTTTCATAATTCCTGTTTTTTACGTGGTGTTCTAGAATACACGACCGCTATTCACGGCATCATACATTTTTTATTCTTTCGGGGTGCAAAGGTAAAAAATAAAACTGGAATTATCACATTCATCTTACCAGAATCTGTCTTCCCGAAAATTGAAGAAAAAATAAGCCTCCCCGTCAGTCGTCGTATTCTGACAGGAAGGCTCATCACTTTGACCTTAAAAACACATCACTCAATCAGGCATCCGCATCAAGAGGAGAAGTCTTTCAATTCCTCTTTCAACCGCTTACGGATGAAAAACAAACGGCTCTTTACCGTTCCCATCGGCAATCCTAATTTTTCGGCAATTTCTCTATACTTAAATCCGGCTACAAACATCTGAAAAGGCACTTTCATCTCTTCCGGTATGGAATGTATCACCCGGTACAACTGTTTCATATCATACGTAAACTCGAATCTATCAGCATCTTCATCTTCTATCAGATGTTGTTGATTGATGGAGTAACTATCATCAATCAGGTTCATTTCACGAACTGTGCGACGATAGTTGTTCACGAAAATATTACGCATAAGCGTATACATCCATCCCTTCAGATTTTTGCTATACGTAAACTTCTCCTGATTATCTAATGCCTGCAACAAACAATCCTGAACCAAATCATTAGCAGATTCGCGGTCTGCCGTCAATTTATATGCGAAGCGATGCAAATCCGGTTGTATCGCTAATATTCCTTGAGTAAAATCTACTTTTTCCATCGTCGTATTTCTTTTATCTAATTAGTACGATACAAAGGTCCGTTTTTTTAGAATCATTATAAATAGCAATTCTTCCGATTAGTTTGGCAATTTTTCCTTTGCCCCTCTCAACCATTTCTTTTTTTAGTTGTTCATTGGGCATTCACCTAAAACTTAACTGATAATGAAAACAAGCTTTAAAATGGTAGCTATGCTACTGGGGATAGGAATTTTCCCCCTCTGTGCCTATGCACAACAGAAGGTAGTCATCGAAGATGAAGAACCGAATTCTATCATGTTTGTTTCGAAAAACAAAGCAGGAGATGAAATCATCCGAATCATGAACGACCGTTCGCAGATGCGTTTCCACGACCCGAATGCTCCCCGCTTCTTGCTGACTGACCAGAAAGGGAAATTCGCCCTGGGTATCGGAGGGTACGTTCGTGCAACGGCAGAGTATGATTTTAACGGTATCGTTAATGATGTAGATTTCTATCCGGCATTGATACCACAACGCGGAAGCGGCAATTTTGCAAAGAACCAATTCCAGATGGACATCACCACTTCTACCCTATTCCTCAAACTGGTAGGCCGAACGAAACATCTGGGAGACTTCGTTGTCTACACAGCCGGAAACTTCCGGGGTGACGGAAAAACCTTTGAATTGCAGAATGCTTATGCGCAATTCCTCGGTTTCACGATCGGATACAGCTACGGTTCGTTCATGGACCTCTCCGCACTGCCTCCTACCATCGACTTTGCAGGTCCTAACGGATCAGCCTTTTTACCGCACTACGCAATTGAGCTATATGTGTGATAAGTTGAAAAAACTGGAAGTTTGGCGTTGCTATGGAAATGCCTTCGGTAGACGGAACAACCAACAATGATTTGTCTATCAACACCCAACGGATGCCTGACTTTGCCACACTTCCGTACAGTACAACTGGAATAGTAGCAGTCACGTTAAATTAGGTGCCATTGTCCGTAGTATGACCTACTCAAGTAATGTACATGAGAAAGCCTATTCTGCTACTGGCTTCGGTCTGCAAGCCTCTACAACTTTCAATATTACCAAGAAATTGCAGGCATTCGGACAGTTTAATTATGGAAAAGGTATCGGATCTTACCTGAACGATTTAAGTAATCTGAACGTAGATATCGTTCCCCGATCCTGATAATGAGGGAAAAATGCAGGTTCTCCCAATGCTGGGATGGTATGCAGGGTTGCAATACAACCTTTGTCCGAGCATCTTTATATCCGGTACATATAGTTTATCCAGACTTTATTCTGAAAACGGATATCCTAGTGAAAATCCCGAATCCTATCGTAAAGGACAATATCTGGTAGCCAATGCTTTCTGGAATGTAAGCAGCAATCTGCAAGTCGGCGTTGAATATTTGAGAGGATGGCGCACTGATTTCAGTTCCGCAACTCGTCACGCTAACCGGTTGAATATGCTGGTACAGTATTCTTTCTAAATAAACATAGAACAGTAAAAAAAAAAGCCGTCTCAACATCATGTCCGAGACGGCTTTTCTATACATATAAAGGATTAGAAATTTAGAACTTGTAGTTCACTCTCACGCCAAATACTTTATTGGTACGGCTATAAACGTCTTTATCTACTAATGATGCCATTGATTCAGGCAAACCACCCCGTCGTGGATTTTCTTTGGTATAATCACTGTATGTAGTCCAAAAATAAGCAACATCAAGGCTCAATACCTGTGTGAAATTAATGCGACCTCCGAAACCTACAGAATAAGAATCACAAGAGAAACTTGTATCTGATTGAAAAGCATCGCTCAATCCGTAGTCTGTTTTCTGATAACCTCCACTGACTGTGAACAGTTTATTGATATCCCATTCAACACCGGCCAAGTACTCGTGTGTACCATGTTTCAGTGTCTTCTGTTTGCCATCCGCCATACCGGCATTCTTATCATCAAAGAAATGATATTCTACCGATGCTCTCAATGATGGCAAGATCTCATAACTTGCAGCTAAAGAAAGCATAGCAGGAAGATCACTCGGCGTGTTCACACCATTCGCATAAGGTGCCATAAAATCCGCAGCTGCATCCGGAAACTCACGCGTATGCGTATCATTTTCAATATTCATATTAGCCTTAAATTCGTACTTCGCTGCCAAATTCAACTTTCCGAATTTAGCATCTACACCGATAATAGGCGTCAATCCCCAACCTGTCTGGTCACAATCAAGCTCAATCTTTGTATCATCCAGTTTTTGAAGCAAAGGACCCGATTGTGCCTGAGCTGCCAGAGTTGCTTGTTCCAAACTCATACCAGGATTAGCAGCCATGATTTGTTGTACTATAGCAGCACCCAACTGTTGAGCCACACCCTCTTTCAGACTAATATTTAAGTGCCCCTTATATCCACCAGTAAAATAATTCATACGCGCACCAGCAAAAACAGAGAAGTGTTCATTAATCTTATAACTTGCTCCTAACTGAAAACCATAGATGTACTGACGACCTTCCATAGCCGAATTAATATTGTACATATTAGGTTTCAGCATCCCCCACTCGCAGAAGTTGCCAAACTAATAGCAGCAGCATCAAACATAGGCAATCCTGTGTTGAAAGAAGCTTTTCCACCACCACCTACAATGGCAAAGCTACCGGAAAACGCCCAATCACCTTTTTTATAGACAGCATGTATGGAAGGAATAACGGGGAGCAGAAGCCTTCCCTTCATAATTACGCACAGTAGTCTGTCCATCCATAGTCCATAAAGGACTTGTAGCAGCAATATCACGAGTCTGATATGCACTTTGAATAGTAAGTGCTACTTGAAGACCATCTTTGGGAAGAAATGCCAGTCCGGCAGGATTACTATAAACTCCATCAACATCAATGGAAGCGCCGCGGGCTATCATGCGCAAGAAAGCAGCATTCTGATTCGTTTCATTGGTTAGATAATCTCCGGCAAAAAGTTGGAATTGAAACGATCAACATTGCAAGACCAATCAACGAAATTTTTCTCATCTAAATCTTTTTTTAAATTATTTCGGCGCAAAGATATAACAATATTGCACAGGGGAGCACATATTTGTGCACTTATTTTCATTTATCCGCCATTTTAATTGAAAAAATCAAACTGTTTCTAATGAAACAATCTATTTTTTCGAATGATGGATTGATTAAACAAATTCACCTGTTCCAACGTTTAATATTATATAATTTATAGAATAATATTATGGCCTATACAATTGCATTTTTCGGCACAAAGCCTTATGACGAGTCCTCTTTCAATGATAAAAACAAAGAGTTTGGGTTTGAAATACGCTATTACAAAGGACATCTGAATAAAAACAACGTACTACTGACACAAGGAGTGGATGCTGTCTGCATCTTTGTGAACGACGTTGCCGACGCAGAAGTAATCCGTGTGATGGCGGCAAACGGAAGTGAAACTACTGGCATTACGCTGTGCCGGATTTAATAATGTAGATTTAAATGCTGCCGCCGCTGCCGGAATCACCGTAGTGCGGGTTCCTGCCTACTCTCCTTATGCCGTTGCAGAATACACGGTAGCACTTATGCTATCGCTAAACCGGAAAATACCCCGCGCCTCCTGGCGTACCAAAGACGGTAATTTCTCCCTGCACGGTCTGATGGGATTCGATATGCACGGGAAAACAGCAGGTATCATCGGCACAGGAAAAATAGCGAAAATACTGATTCACATCTTAAAAAGGGTTCGGAATGAACGTACTGGCTTATGACCTCTATCCGGACTACAACTTCGCCCGTCAAGAACAAATAGTTTATACTTCACTGGACGAACTATATCACAATTCGGATATCAGCTCCTTGCATTGTCCGCTCACTGAAGAGACCAAGTACCTGATAAACGACTACTCTATCAGTAAAATGAAAGACGGAGTAATGATTATCAATACCGGTCGCGGGCAACTGATTCATACCAATGCATTGATTGAAGGGTTGAAGAACAAAAAATAGGTTCCGCAGGACTGGACGTATATGAGGAAGAAAGCGAATACTTTTTATGAAGATCAATCCGACCGCATCATCGACGATGATGTACTCGCCCGTTTGCTCTCGTTCAACAATGTAATCGTCACTTCTCATCAAGCTTTTTCACACATGAAGCGATGGAGAATATTGCGGCGACCACCCCTGCAAAACATAAAAAAGATTTTATCAATCATAAGCCTTTGCTAAATGAAGTGAAGAGATAGAACTTTTAAGCTCCTTTCTTTGTTTACAAAACATATAAACAAATAAGAAAAGGACAGTTTTTATGAAAAAAGTAATACATAAAGCAGATACAAGAGGACATTCCCAGTATGATTGGCTGGATAGTTATCACACTTTCAGTTTTTGACGAGTACTTCGATTCAATCGTATCAACTTCGGTGCGCTTCGCGTATTGAATGATGACGACAAAGTTGCACCCGGAGAAGGTTTCTCAGACGCATCCGCATAAAAATATGGAAATTATTACCATCCCATTGAAAGGACATCTGCAACACGGTGACAGCAAAAAGAATAGCCGGGTTATCACTGTCGGAGACATTCAGGTGATGAGTGCCGGAACCGGAATCTTCCACAGTGAAGTGAATGCAAGCCCTGTAGAACCGGTAGAATTCTTGCAAATCTGGATTATGCCAAGAGAACGGAACACCGTCCGTTTATCAGGATTTCAGTATCACAGAGTTGGAACGTCCGAATGAACTGGCAGTCATCGTATCTCCCGACGGCAGTACGCCCGCTTCACTTTTACAAGATACCTGGTTCTCTATCGGAAAGGTAGAAGCCGGAAAGGAACTCGGCTATCACATGCATCAGAGTCATGCAGGCGTCTATATTTTCCTCATTGAAGGAGAAATTGTAGTAGATGGCGAAGTGTTGAAACGCCGGGACGGTATGGGTGTTTACGATACCAACAGCTTTCGAACTGGAGACACTGAAAAGATTCACATATTCTGTTGATCGAAGTTCCTATGTAATGAACGAACAATTTAAATGCCAGATAATCTTATGGCGAAATCAAATATAGCTGATATCCGACAGGAATATACGAAAGGTGGGTTGCGGGAAAATGAACTTCCGGGCGACCCGCTTTCGCTTTTCAACCGTTGGCTACAAAAGCAATTGACGCGGAAATAGATGAGCCTACCGCCGTCATTGTAGGAACCGTATCCCCTGAAGGGAGACCGTCCACGCGTACCGTATTATTAAAAGGGCTCCATGATGGAAAATTTGTCTTCTATACCAATTATGAAAGCCGTAAAGGCAAAAACAATTGGCACAAAACCCATCTATCTCCCTCTCTTTTTGTCTGGCACGCCTCGAAAGACAGGTACACATAGAAGGAATTGCAACGAAAGTCCCGCCGGAGGAATCAGATGAATATTTCCGTAAACGCCCCTATAAAAGCCGGATTGGTGCACGCATTTCTCCCCAAAGTCGGCCTATCAAGAGCCGGATGCAACTGATACGCGCCTTCGTCAGAGAAGCTGCCCGATGGATTGGGAAGGAAGTGGAAAGGCCTGATAATTGGGGAGGATATGCCGTCACCCCCACCCGAATGGAATTTTGGCAAGGAAGACCGAACCGGCTGCACGACCGTTTTCTGTATATCCTGAAAGAGAATGGAGAATGGAAAATCAGTCGTCTTGCTCCTTGATTTCGTCGATTTTTCTTGGCAACTCCAACTAGAATACGTAATATTGCAATTGTAAAATAGTCAGCCTACTATGACACTGGATTATATTTATCACAGCGGTTTCGCCATTGAAACAGAAGGTGTGACCGTCATCATCGATTACTACAAAGACTCTTCGGAAACGGAACATAACCGGGGAATCGTACATGACTACCTCCTGCAAAGACCGGGTAAACTCTATGTATTGGCTACCCATTTCCATCCCGATCACCTTAACCGTGAGATATTGACTTGGAAAGAGCAACGCCCCGACATTCCGGTATATTTTCTCCAAAGATATCTTGAAATCCCATCGTGCCCAAAGCCGAAGATGCTTTCTATATTAAAAAAGGAGAAACCTACGAAGACGACACGATTCGTATCGACGCCTTCGGCTCAACGGATGTCGGCAGTTCGTTCCTGCTTCACCTGCAAGATTGGAGTATTTTCCATGCCGGCGACTTGAACAACTGGCATTGGAGTGAGGAATCTACTGAAGAAGAGATACGAAAAGCCAATGGTGATTTCCTTGCAGAAGTTAAATATTTAAAAGAAAAAGCGCCAAACATCGATTTAGTGCTATTCCCGGTGGATCGGAGAATGGGAAAAGATTACATGAAAGGGGCAAAACAGTTCATCGAACAAATAAAAACTACTATATTTGTGCCCATGCACTTCAGTGAAGATTATGAGGGGGGAAATGCGCTTCGTAGTTTTGCAGAAAATGCAGGATGCCGTTTTATCAGCATCACCCATCGGGGCGAAAGTTTTGAGATTACCAAATAAACACATTATAATTATGAATAAATTTACGATTCTGTTTCTTACTATGTTTCTTGCATTGCCGATGGCAATGAAGGCAGATTCTGCAAAAGAGAAGAAAGATGACACCAGGTACCTTGTAGGAGCTGTTCCTGAAGTAGATGGTAAAGTAGTATTTTCCAAGAGTTCCAAATTCCGGGAATGAGTCAGAAGCAAATCTACGACACAATGACAAAGTGGATGGACGAACGTCTGAAAGAAAATAAAAATATTGATAGCCGCATTGTTTTCTCCGACGAAGCAAAGGGAACAATTGCCGGTATTGGAGAAGAATGGATTGTTTTCAGTTCCAGTGCTCTGTCATTAGACCGTACACTGGTCAACTATCAGATTACCGTTACCTGCAAACCGGGCAGCTGCCTAGTAGAGCTTGAGAAAATCCGTTTTACCTATCGCGAAACAGAGAAATATAAAGCAGAAGAATGGATCACAGACGAATACGCATTCAATAAAGCTAAGACTAAGTTAGTACGTGGCTTGGCTAAATGGCGTAGAAAAACCGTAGACTTCGCCGATGATATATTTATGGATGTAGCGGTAGCTTTCGGAGCTCCTGATACCCGTCCGAAAACAGAGAAAAAAGAAGAAAAAGAAGAAGAACAAAAGAAGCTCCGTCGATCGTTACAGCCACAGGGCCGATTGTTATTGGCGGTGCAGATAAGAAAACTGACATCAAAGTGACAACCGGCGAACCTGCCCAAAATGCAGTTCCTGCCGCCGATCTGACTCCTGCAACTCCTGTCGGCAAAAAGCTTTCGGCAGATATGCCGGGTTATATAGAAATTGATTTGAAACAAATTCCGGGCGAAGTATATGCCTTAATGGGAAGCGGTAAGTTAGTAATCAGTATCGGAAAAGACGAATTCAACATGACCAATATGACTGCAAATGCAGGTGGTGCACTGGGGTATCAGTCAGGTAAAAAGCTGTTGCCTATTGCACACTTTCACCCGACCAACCTTATGAAGCTATAGAAAAGGCAGACAGCTATACACTGAAATTGTATGCTCCGAACCAGACAACTCCTTCAGCTGTTATTGAATGTAAGAAACTGCCTCACAGACTACTCCGCAAGCTGGTCAACCCCGTACTTATGTTGGTGAGATCGTGAAGCTCTTAATGAAAAAATAAGTAGATCACAACAATGGAAATAAAAAGTAGATTTGACCATTTTAATATCAACGTCACCGATCTGGAGCGAAGTATTGCTTTCTACGGGAAAGCACTCGGCTTGAAAGAACATCATCGGAAAGAAGCTTCCGACGGTTCATTCACACTGGTTTACCTGACAGATAATGAGACTGGTTTCCTATTGGAATTGACATGGCTCAAAGATCATACGGCTCCTTATGAGTTGGGTGAGAACGAGAGTCACCTATGCTTTCGTGTAGCCGGTGATTACGATGCAATCAGGGCCTATCACAAAGAAATGAGTTGTGTATGTTTCGAGAATACCGCCATGGGACTGTATTTCATTAATGACCCGGACGATTATTGGATTGAGATACTTCCGCAGAAATAATTCATATGATAAAAAGCGGGGCAGGATGATTATCCTGCCCCGCTTTTTATCATTGTCTATGAAAATAAATAGCATATTCCTAAAATAACTGTTCCTATATAAAAGCAAACAAAAATAATACAAATATGATTCTTATTTTTTATGTCGATTTGCTCTTTTTTTCCGGATATCTGCTTTCATCTTCGCTGCACCCGAACCATGTTGTCCACGAATATATGTTGCCTTCTTAGCCTTTGTCTTCACTTTTTCATCTTCCTGTGGCTTGTCTTTCTTACCTTTAAAGACAATTCCACCCATGATTGCTTCTTCTATACTCATATATTAAGTTATTAGTATCATATTTCCGGCAGCAAAGATAACCCTTTTCTACGGATTTATTTATCTTTGCCAACTAAAACAATCGTAACGACCAATATGGCAACAACAATTCTCATCCCGGAAAAAAAGACCCAATGGGGGCTGCTATCTCCGATTTTTTTCAACCTCCACAGAGCTGACCGCTTGCGAGTTTTTTCTTCTCAATTCGAAGAAGATGAAATTCCTGTCAAGGAGTTGTTCCGTTCCATGCCCTCCATGCCCATGCTGGAACGTACTGCCCTACAAATGGCCACAGGACAAATACTGGACGTAGGCGCAGGAAGCGGATGTCACGCCCTGGCACTTCAGGATATGGGAAAAGAGGTTTGTGCCATTGATATTTCTCCGCTATCTGTCGAAGTAATGAAGCAACGAGGAGTTAAGGATTCCCGTCTTATCAACCTCTTTGATGAAACATTCACCGAAACATTCGACACCATTCTTATGCTTATGAACGGCTCGGGAATCATCGGCAGACTAAGCAATATGCCCGATTTTTTCCGACGAATGAAACGTATCCTCCGCCCCGGCGGATGTATATTAATGGATTCCAGCGACTTACGATATCTGTTCGAAGAAGAAGACGGCAGCATAGTTATCGACTTAGCCGGAGATTATTACGGAGAAATTGATTTCCGGATGCAATACAAAGTATAAAAAGGGAGACACATTCGACTGGTTATATATAGATTTTCAGACACTTAGCTTATATGCTTCCGAATGTGGCTTTAAAGCAGAACTTGTGAAAGAAGGAAAGCATTATGATTATCTGGCTAAGCTTAGCATTGTTTAGAATGCTCTTTATAAAATAGTGACGGGATGCTCTTTCGATAGTATCGCCATATCCTAAAAATAGTAACGCTATCCTGTTGTGATAGCGTTACTATTTTTTTGTACACAAAGTTTTACGATTCTTCCTGAGATACCACCTGATGAAATGTTCTTTATCCTATTTCAGCATTTCATTAATCGTCTGCACCAGTGAAGCAAATTCTTCCTCATTGTACAAACGGGTTAGCTTTACTATTTTTCCTTCTTTATCTATCAAAACATTCCGCGTTATGCCGGACTCACGCAATGCATATTTTGCAAAAATATCTGCACCGGGATCAAACCCAAAGGATAAGTGACTCCGGTAGACTTTGCAAAGGCGAGCACTTTATCAAGCGGCTCGTCACGGTCAATACCAATCAGGGCAAATTCTGCATTATCTTTATGCTTCAACCAAATGTCTTTCTCTATAAACGGCATTTCCTTCCGACAAACACCACACCAACTTGCCGTGAACTGCAACATTACCACTTTACCACGGAGAGAAGATAAAGTCACCTGCTTACCGTCAGTCAGAGTTATGGTAAAGTCTGGTGCTGCCTCACCTACCTTCACGATATATCCCGTGCTATCTGCTTGAGTAGTTATCACGTCTCCAACTACTTTCGTACTATCCGATGCCATTTCAGTGGCAGCCATTCCTTTCTTCTGACCAACGAACAAGCTAATATACTTACAGCTACAAACGCCACACCACACACATTCATAATTTTTCTTTTTCATTGTCTTATAATTATTAGTGAGAATGCAAATATAAAAAAAAAAGTATACGATGTATTTGCATTTTTAAAAGTATTTCATACCTTTGCACCCGCAAAAGAAAATAACGCCTCTTTAGCTCAGTTGGCCAGAGCACGTGATTTGTAATCTCGGGGTCGTTGGTTCGAATCCGACAAGAGGCTCACCAATAAAAAAAGCTGTTTATCCGTATGGTAAACAGCTTTTTTATTGATTATATCATTCAGGATTTTTGCCTGCGAAACACTACTAGTTCTGCTAGAATAGAACAACATTTTTTCTGGAAGTATTGACTCTTAGTGAATATCTAATAACTTCCAATTATAATAATATCCGTTGATATTAAGAGAACATTTATTGATTATAAGTCGATTTTTTTTAAATGGCATTATGATCAATAGTAAAAAAAAAAAGTGATTAAAATATTTTTTATATTGAATAAGTTTATTACCTTTATTATATGTTTAAAAATTACACAAACAATCTCTTTTAAAAAAAAATATAGACCTCTAATACATAATGACTTATGACAATTGACTATACATAATAATATATTTCACATAAATAAATGTTTAACTATTAAATTACACAACTATGAAAATGAACACAAAGCTAGTGCTAGTCTTAACATTTATGTTGGTGGTATCATCGTGTAATGACTCTGATATCATAGTAGAAAATGCCAATAGTGGCATTTCAATTGACAAATCTACACAATTAAATCTTACTCCTGACGAAAAGCTACATAAGGAGCAATCTAGTTTGGAAAAACATGCTGATGGATCAGATTATTTATCGTGACTCTGCTTATATACTTAATATGAGTAAAAGAAGAAGCCATTGATCTTACTATCCCGGATAGCTTGTATGTCCATTATCTAAAAATAGTTGATGATCTAAACACTTTACAATGAAAAGTACAAAGTTAATGCTAATCACAATACTATGTTTAATATTATCGTCACTCAGTGGCTGTAAAAAAGATATAGTAGAAACATTATTAAAAAATAACAGCTATGTTGAATGTATTATAAATGGTAAATGTGCTAGGGGAGAAGGACTAAGAACAATGTTTGAAGTCTCCGACAAGTTTTCATATGAACTATTCATATTATGACGATGGCTCTTTTTACTTTCAATATAGCTAAAGGCATTAATGATAAGGAAGGTGGAAATTATAGGATATATATTTCTGTCACTCAAAAGGGACTACCGCAATTGGGAGAGAAATATTATTTCAAGGAACATATTGATAACAACGGTCCATTTGATTTTGAGGATGAATGTTATATAGCGTCCATTGAAGTAACTCCGTACCTTTATCGATGTTCAGATACAACTCTTATCCCTAAAAGTATCAGAAAAAAAGAAGATTATTCTAAAGACTGACATTGTAAACAAAAAGGGTATATTGAGTTTACTAATATTAATGTAGATAAAGGTGAAATCTTTGGTCTATTTAATTTTGAAACTGAGGTTACGAGTAAACGTGTTCCACAGGCTTCATATAAGGCATCAGTAACAGAAGGAAAGTTTGAGGGATATAACATTGAAAGGAATAGAACTTTCTATACATCAGGATTATTTGATTATATTTTGTAAAAAGTCTACTCATTATGAAAAATATAATTTTTCTGTTGTGCTGCATATTCTACATGTCGGCACTAGGGCAATCACATTTTGTTGAAGATACCCCTGAAGTCAGGAACTGGCTTGACAACATGTTCCAGCACCTTGACAAGAGTAAGATTCCTCATGGTCTTCTTCGTGACTATGCCTTTGAATTGGCTGATCTGGATATTTATAATGGCAAGGAATTGAATGATAGCAATTATGTGGATCGTGTCGCCTTCGAGAATCTTCTTCGTACCGTTCGCTCCTCCTCTGTGGGTGCCAAGCCTTTCAATGCAGAAGAGGTTCTTGCCACTCAACACTCCCTTTCTAGAAGAGGTAAGGGGATTATAGGGGTCGTGTTGTACCAGTATTCATATATTCGTGAAGACGCATTGAGCAGTCATCTTATACGTTACGAGAATGAGCAGGTTTTCGACAACGAGGTGAACGGTGTTTGGCAGAACAGATATCTCCTGTGCTTTATAGCAACGCTGCCCGTCAGATGCTTATCAACTATGTTGATGACAATGGGAACGTAGACAACTCCTATCATACTGTTTGGCAGCGTGAACTCACCAAGATGGGCTATCCAGAGGGTGATAACGGATACAAGATGCGTGTCGTCAGTATAAGTAACGGCCAGACACCGGTTATTGATTGCCGCAAACCTTATATATATGTCGATGGCAGGGCTTCGACCAAAATCCTTTCGGATATCTTGATGGAGTTTGTGGCACCCAACTTCTTTGCTTCGGTTCTTGGTATCGCTCTTCAGGACTGGCAAGTGTTCCTACTTGGTTTTCTTCCCGGCAGCTCAACATTACTTCTACATTTTGAGGCAAACCCAATAGGTTACGACGGTCGTTCAGTATGCAACATGTATCTTCGTTATGTGAAGAAGTTCCTTTGGATGATCAAGATTCGCCGGACTGTTTTTTCTTATCAGCGGGATTACCCTTTATCAATGATTAACTATGACAAGATGCCCGGTTCCTATTATGAACTGTCCAATGCCAATGGTGCTGCCATAAGCAGTGACCAGGCCGAAAGATGGGTCCAGCTCTTTACCCGGTATAATCTTACAACTAATTTTGAGAATAAACTGATGTTTATCCCTACAGTCAGCTCTCTGGATATCGGTGAGGGTAAGGTTGAACTGACTCAAAGTGATTATGAGAAGAAGTATTTGATGAATTTTCCACCTGCTAGCCCCAAACATACCCCGTTCGACGCATTCTATATAACCGACGGGTCTACCTACCATACTTCTTTCGAGCCTACTATGCTTGACTGGATGCTGGAGCAGATGAAGGTTACTGTGGACGGTCCAGAAGTTGCCACTGACGGTAGCCGTTACACCATACGTAATAATACGATGAATTACAATATTACATGGAATACATCTGATGAGTCTGTAGCTACTGTAGACAATACCGGTACGCTGTCGATGAAGAAGTACGGTGTTATCACTATTACCGCCAGTTGTGTTATTAATAATGTTACAACGAAGTTCCATAAGAAGATAATGGTTGGGTTTCCCCCATTCGTCCTTGAATGGCGTATGGAAGTTAGCGCTTATATGGTGTCTGCCAGATGTATAGACTCAAAAGCAGAAACTTTTTTGAAAAATATTCAATATGAATGGAAACTTAAAAGGGATAGTGAAAGCTCGACTTCGGATTGGTCACAAACTATTGATCCTTGGTGGGGAGTTATGCCTACACAAAAAACTAATAAAGTGACAGTCTATATGAGAGTATTTAATGCTGAGGGTATTAGGTCAAATCCAGTTTTTCTGAATATGGATGCCACAGCCCCTTTCGAGTTTGAACCACATACTCCAAATTTTGAAGTAAGTCAATATACTAACCCATTTACTGCTAGCCTTGATTTCTTTCCTAATCCGCAGTATGAAGATCAAGAAGCGTTAGTTAATAATGACGAATTTAAGATACGGAGGGTAGAATCAAGTGGTGGAAACTATTTGTATATTGATTTTAATCTTGTCACAAGTGGAACAATATTTCTTGAAGATTGCTGGTCGAGAGGTGGCTTTCTTACTTGGTTTAATATGGTAAAGGGAGGAGGAGTAGGTTCAACTCGTGAAATTATGGCAATATTATTATTTAAAAATAATTATGGTAGAATAGTATATAGAAAAAGTGTTACGAGTCAGATATTTTTAGACTATAATAGATATCCTTGATATAATGCTGTAAGGATTTTCGGATAACTGATAATAGAGGAAGGTAGGCGAAGAACAGCACTTTCAAAAAGCATGCGAGAATAATAAGCAGGACAACAACCACCTTTATAAGTGGATAACAACAGACTGATGTCAAACTCATCAACGAGCCTGGTTGGCAAGCCTGACCGAGCATCCGAAGAAATATTTTCATCAAGACGGGAAGGAAATAAGGAATCCATGCCTTGAGAATACTCCTTAAATTGTATATTTGTGCTATCGATTAACATGCTCTAAGATAAACATTTTAGAGCAAATAAAAAAGAGGTTGTCTCAAATTTGAGACAGCCTCTTTTATTGATTATATCATTCAGGATTTTTGTCTGCGAAACACTACTATGCTTACTGCCAACAAGATTAGTATAATTCCAACAGCGCTATTCACAGTAAAAAGCTCTTTGAATACAAAAACTCCGATTACAACAGCCGTTAATGGTTCCATTGCACCCAAGATGGAAGTCAGTGTAGGTCCGGCATATTTAATAGCTTGTACTAAAGTTATATTGGAAATAGCCGTAGCCGGTAATGCCAGCCCAAGAATAATCAGCCAGGTATATCCATCCGACACAAGTTGAAGTCCGGAAGTACAATAGGCGCCTATGAGGTAAAAAATAGTTCCCAACCCCATAACATAACAAGTCAATGCCGTAGAGTTTATTTGTACGGCTCGCGTTGTCCGCACTCCAACAATATACCCTGCGTATGAAAAAACAGAAACACAGGCAGCAACCAAACCAACCATTGTATTTCCACTTTTCGCCTCCAACTCTCCCAATGAAAGTAAAGCTGCTCCCAGCAAAGACATCAATACTGCAAGTATCACCAAGAGAGACTTCTTTCTCCCGGAAGAAAAACATCATTGCCAAAGCAACAGCCAACGGATACATAAAATGTATGGTAGAAGCCACTCCGCTAGCTATATTCTGATAAGCAATAATCAAACTAAATGAAGTAACGGCTCTCAACAAACTCAACAGAAAAACAACTCCCCAATCTTTTCCAGCCAATCGAAAAATTGCAACCGGATAACCAACCAAACACAATCAATACAATCGACGCCACTCCCCAACGATAAGAAAAGTACCTCGAAAGCCGAAAAACCGGCTAATAGCAAAGTGATAGAAAAAAAAACGGAGCCAGCCCAAAAAGTGGAGGAGGATACCGCCGCATAAAGTATACCTTTTATACGATTCATAGATTCAACCAATTTTCGCTACACAAATGAAAAAAACGATGCCCATTTGTTTCGTTGCTTTATAAGAATGTAAGTTCGGGATAGATGATAGCATAACACAGTATTGTTGAGGTAATTTTGGAAAGGCTGAAACGAGCAAGCGAATAACTATTCTATCTCCTTGATTCGCTCTATCTGGCGATTCAGAACTTCATTAGAGATTAATCCTCTTTTTAATCCTAAAAGCAAAATCCTTGCAACTTTTACTGAATTTCAGTTAGTTGCAAGGATTTCTTGAGGTTCCCTGGCGGTTCGAACCGCCGTACACGGTTTTGCAGACCGCTGACTAAGCCACTCATCCAAGGAAACCATTTTTCTTGTTTGCGGTTGCAAAGGTAGTACAAATTTTGAAATTACCAACTATCCACAGCAATTTTTCTTTGTACTTTTTTTCTTTACACCACACTCTTTTTACGCTTCTTCTCTAGCATATCCTTTAGTTCACAGCCACTTACACAACTGTCACAAGGATTTTTATTTTTCTCGCGTATGACGAAAAAAAAGAAAGATTCCATATATAATACGAGCAATACAGAGTACTACCAGTACTCCTACTACCCATTCCTGCCAATTAATCATACAAATAATCCTCCAATCTGATAAACGGCAAAGGATACAAGCCAAGCCAATACCGTAGTATAACAAGCTGCAAACAATGCCCATTTCCAACTACCGGACTCCTGTTTTATAGCAGCCAATGCCGCAATACACGGGAAGTAAATCAGTACAAAAAGCATATAACAGAATGCGACCAACGGAGTGATCGGAATCCTTTCTGCCAAACTTACCGAATCTGCATCCGGAGCATCGACATACAACACTCCCAATGTACTTACCACCAGGCTCCTTTGCCCCCCACTCCTGAAATCAAGCCAATTCCAAGTTTCCAGTCAAACCCCATAGGTTCTATCACCGGCTCTATCGCACGTCCTAACTGACCGATATAAGAATTTTCCTGTTGCTCAGCAACTGTCTCGTATGCATCATGATTCGGATAATATCCCAGAAACCAAATTATAACAGAAGCGACCATAATAATTCCGCCCATTTTTTTCAAATATTGCGCTCCCTTTTCCCATGTATGGCGAAAGATAGATTTCGCCGTCGGCATTCGATAAGGCGGGAGTTCCATTACAAACGGAGTATCGTCACCCTTCACCAAGAACTTGCTAAACAACCGTGCTAACAGTACAGCCAGAAAAAATACCAATTGCATAGATGCTTAACAATACCAAAGCTCGCATTGTTCGGAAAGAAAGCTCCTACCAACAACAAGTAAATGGGCAAACGCGCACTACAAGACATCAACGGATTAATCAGCATCGTAATCAGACGGCTTTTCCGGTTTTCGATAGTACGTGAAGCCATAATAGCAGGTACATTACATCCGAATCCCATAATCAAAGGTATAAACGATTTTCCGTGCAACCCCATTTTATGCATAATCTTATCCATAATAAACGCCGCACGAGCCATATAACCGGAATCCTCCATTAATGAAATACAGAAATACAAAATCAGAATATTTGGTAAAAAGACAATAACGCCTCCTACACCACCCACAATGCCGTCAACCAACATATCCTTCAACGGGCCATCCGTCATATTGTTACGAATCAAATCGCCTATTTGTTCCACCAGCCATTCAATTCCCATCATCGGATATTCTCCAAGCACAAAAGTACCTTCAAACATCAGATACATGAAAAGGAAGAAAATAGGATATCCCCAAATACGGTGAGTGACAATGGAATCCAACACTTTTGTAGTCTGCGCCTGTTCCAAATGGTTATCAGTAAAAGTTTCTTTCAACGCACCACTGATAAAACCATATTTCGCATCCGTAATAGCCGACTCGCAATCTTCATTCATCGTATCCTGTACGCGTTTGGCCATTTTATCACGAATACGCAGGATTTCCTCCGCATTCGGCAAAGTACGTACAAAACTCTCTATGTCCGGATCATTCTCCAACAATTTTATTGATAGAAAACGGGTATAGTACTTATGGCGAATGAACTCATTCTTGGAAACTTCTTCTTTTTACAGCCTCAATAGCTTTCTCCAAATCAGGTCCATGATTGATATGAATATGGCGGAACACACGCCCGGTCCTTTTATGTTCGCGTACATAATCTTCCAGATGTTCCTCTTCATGATTCTTACGGTCCTCCAAAGAATCATGCCATTCGGTCAGATCCTTCAATACTTCCGGATTCATATTCCCCTGTTTATCAAAGAAATCGACGCCTTCATAAAGGTTGATTACGACATGAAACAAGGTATCCAATCCACGGTTCGACGCCTTCTTCTTACTGACAGTAGGTAACATCGGTACTCCAAACAGTTTGCTCAGCAAATGATAGTCTAATGTATTCCCACTGGATTCCAATTCGTCATAAATATTCAAAGCCACCACCATACGGACATTCATGTCAATCAATTGCGTCGTAAGATATAAATTCCGTTCGAGGTTGGAGGAGTCTACTACATTAATAATCACATCCGGCGTTTCATCTATAATATGACGACGGACATAAATTTCTTCGGGCGTGTATGCAGATAACGAATATGTCCCCGGCAAATCTACAATACGAAAATGATACCCTTCAAAATCAAAATGCCCTTCTTTGGCATCCACAGTCACACCACTATAATTTCCGACATGCTCATGGGCACCGGAAGCCAGATTGAAAAGAGAAGTCTTGCCCGAGTTCGGATTCCCGACCAAGGCAACATTAATGGTACGGCGTTTACCTAACGCCAACCGCTTCATATCTTCTTCTTTTACAGAAACATCTTCAGGCAAACCTTCGTGATAAATAGTTTCGCCGGCTTGTTTTTTTGCTTCTTCTTCACTGACTACCTCAATCATCTCAGCTTCCTGACGACGAAGCGAAATTTCATAACCTAATACTTTATATTTAATAGGATCTTTCAATGGAGCATTCAATAAAACTTCAACGGTTTTACCTTTAATAAAAACCCATCTCCACAATACGTTTACGAAAACCACCGTGCCCCAATACCTTTACAATAACACCTTTTTCTCGCCTGTTGTTAATTCGGACAAACGCATAACTCTCTAAATTTTCGGCAAAGATAATTCATAACTTCGGAGCACGCAAATTATTTAGATTGTTTTTAAATAAGAGTCATTTCTAATCGAAAAACCTCCTCACTAAAAAAGATCTGGTAATCAGAAAAAGAGGAAACAGAAGGAGAAGTTCCTGAAAAATTCAAAAGACTAAGCAAGAAACTATTATCTTTGCAAACATGATACAGCAACGGATTACACAATATATAGAAAAGAATCATCTGTTTTCATCAGACAGCAAAATTCTGGTAGCATTGAGCGGCGGCGCCGACTCTGTGGCACTGCTACGTATTCTCCACACAGCAGGTTATCACTGCGAAGCCGCACATTGTAACTTTCATTTACGCGGCGAGGAATCAAACCGCGATGAATCATTTGTCCGCCAACTCTGCCTGAAATACAACATCCGATTGCATACCACTGATTTCAACACAACCCAATACGCAGCCGAAAAGCATATTTCGATAGAAATGGCAGCGCGGGAACTCCGTTATAACTGGTTTGAAGAAATTAAAAATAAATACCGGGCCGATGTCATTGCCGTTGCTCATCACCAGGACGACAGTATAGAAACAATGTTGCTCAATCTAATCCGTGGCACAGGAATCACCGGATTACTCGGAATCCGTCCTCGCAACGGAGCTATTGTTGTACGTCCACTCCTTTGTGTCAACCGCAAAGAGATCATTCAATATTTACAAAAAACATTGAACAAGATTATGTAACCGATAGTACAAATCTGGAAGATGAATACACCCGCAACAAGATCCGGCTCAACCTCCTTCCACTTATGGAGGAGATTAATCCATCCGTCAAGAATAGTCTGGTGGAGACGAGTAATTATCTGAATGATGTAGCTACTATATATAATAAATGTATAGCAAAAACAAAAGCAAGAATAGTCACACCAGAAGGAATCCGGATCAGCAGTTTATTAAAAGAAGCTGTACCCGAAACTATTTTATTCGAGACTCTGCATCCACTCGGCTTTAACTCCACACAAATCAAAGATATTGCAAACTCACTTCATGGACAATCGGGAAAACAGTTTGCCAGCAAAGAATGGAGAGTGATTAAAGACAGGGAATTTTTGCTACTGGAAGAAATCCGGTCTGAAGAAAAAGACATCCCCCCTTTTCAATTAATTAAAGAAGAGAAAGAATACACGTCAAATTTTCAGATTCCACGGGAAAAAGGAACAGCATGTTTTGACGCTGACAAGTTGAATGAAGAAATCTATCACCGTAAATGGCAAATCGGTGATACTTTTTATTCCTTTCGGAATGAAAGGCAAGAAAAAAATAAGCGATTACCTGACCGACCGCAAATTTTCTATCAGTCAGAAAGAGCGTCAATGGGTGCTCTGTTGCGGAGAACGCATTGCATGGCTGATAGGCGAACGAATAGATAACCGCTTCCGTATTGATGAAACAACGAAACGCGTTGTTATTTACAAAATAGTCTGAGGCTGTTTCTGCTTCTTGAAACAATCCGATAATAAAGCCGCAAAAGGAGTATCATACACTTTTGCATTCCTAGGACAGACTTTCACGCAAGCACAGCATTTGATGCATTTGGTTTCATCTACATTTAGTTCATCGCCTTTTGTAATAGCACCCGCCGGACAATGAACCACACACAACCCACAATGTGTACACAGACTCTCATCTTTTACCCACGGAGTACGAGGAAGCGGTGTGCCACTTTTACGTAACTTGATAACCTTCCTCAAAAAACGAAATAAGGGGAAGAAAGGCTGCCTCGGGCGTTTGATAGCACGGACATCTATCGGATAAAGAGTATCCGGGCCGGTAGCCGTTTTTATTTTTTCTATGATCTTTTTCCCGAACTCCGTAGCCAGAGCCAGGTCCGAATCATTCGGACGTCCGGCAGCAATCGGATGTTCATCCGTACTATATGAATGCTCACCGATAAAAGTTGCGCCGGCAATCACTTTCAATCCGTGGGGAAGGGCGAAAGCGTCCAATTCCATTAAGGCTTTTTCATAAGCACGATTGCCATAAACCACAACCAACACAGTAGGTGTATCCAAACCACGAATATTCTGCAAACGTTCCATTGCCAAAGGAGCTACACGGCCTCCATATACGGGAACTACGATAATAGCCAATGCAGATGCAGGAATTACAGTTTCCCCGGTAGTCTGCAAAGTGACATTAACAGGAAGAATATTTTTTATTCCTGTTCCGTGAACAATCGCCTCGGCAACTTGTTTTGATGTGTGTGTAGGCGAAAAATAAATTAAATGAGCTTCATTTACTGTCATACTATTTTTCTTTTATGTAGCAAAGATACACTTTTACGTTGAAAAAAAGGTTTGATTGTTTATGAAACCAAAAAAATTTATTATCTTTGCCCCGTTGAAACATTCTACGATTCAACATATACATCCCTAATTCATAATAAAAACAAAACGTATGCTCGCATATCTGTGACCGGAGAGTCATAGTAATGCTGTCCATAATTCAGCAAAAAGAAATATTAATAACTTACCATACTATATGTATAACATTATCCAATTAAACGACAAAGATCTGTCGGAACTTCAAGTTATTGCCAAAGAGTTAGGCATAAAAAAAACAGACTCATTAAAAAAGGAAGACCTTGTTTACAAAATACTCGATGAACAAGCAATCGCCGGAGCCACAAAGAAAGTTGCCGCAGACAAGCTTAAAGAAGAACGCAAAGAAGAACAAAAAGAAAAAGCGTTCACGCGTAGCGCCTGCCAAGAAAAGATAACAAAGTAGTTTCCGCAACCAAGGAAGGAGAAGCTGAGAAAGCCAAAGAAGCTGCTCCTGCCAAGCCACAACAGCCTTCTAAAAAAGAGGAAAGTGCAAATAAAGAAAAAGAGACTCCTGCTGTTGAAGTTAAAGCAGAAAATACCGCAGCTCCTAAACGTAAAGTAGGCCGTCCGCGTAAAAATGCCGATGCAGCAGAGCAAAAAAGAAGTTGAAAGCGTGAAAACTGCAACTCCGGCAACTCCTAAAGTAACGGAAGATAAAGTAGTTACTGAGAAAGCTCCTGAAGTAATAGAAAAAGCAGTCCCGGCACAAGCTCCCGAAAAGAAAACAAAAGCCAACAAACCTGCTGAAGAGAAGAAAGTAGTAGTGAAACCGCAACCGCAAAAGAAAGCCGAACCCGTTATAGACGAAGAAAGCAATATCTTATCCGGTGCCGACGACGATGATTTTATTCCTATCGAAGATCTGCCTTCAGAAAAGATAGAACTTCCCACCGAACTTTTTGGAAAATTCGAAGCCACCAAAACTGAACCGGCACAAACTGCTACCGAACAACAAGCACCACAGCCACAACAACAGGCTCATCAGCAACAACAGCAACAACGTCCACGCATTGTCCGTCCGCGTGACAACAATAATGGCAATAATAATGCTAGCAATAGTAACAATAACGCCAATAATAATAACAATAATAACTTCCAACGTAACAATAACCAAAATCAGAACCAGCAGCGTGTACCGATGCCGCGTCCTGCCCAGCCAAACAACGCGAACGAAAATCTTCCGGTACCACAACAGCAGCAGGAACGTAAAGTTATTGAGCGTGAAAAGCCTTACGAATTCGATGACATCCTTAATGGAGTAGGCGTACTGGAAATTATGCAGGATGGATACGGATTCCTCCGTTCTTCCGATTATAATTACCTTTCTTCTCCTGACGATATCTATGTATCACAGTCGCAAATCAAGTTATTTGGCCTGAAAACCGGTGACGTGGTAGAAGGAGTTATCCGCCCGCCCAAAGAAGGAGAGAAATATTTCCCGTTAGTAAAGGTATCGAAGATTAACGGACGTGACGCCGCTTTCGTTCGCGACCGTGTTCCTTTCGAACACCTGACGCCGCTCTTCCCGGATGAAAAGTTCAAACTCTGCAAAGGCGGTTATTCGGATTCCATGTCTGCCCGCGTAGTAGATCTTTTCGCTCCAATCGGTAAAGGTCAACGTGCTTTAATCGTAGCCCAGCCTAAAAACCGGTAAGACAATTGTAATGAAAGACATTGCAAATGCTATTGCAGCCAATCATCCGGAAGTATACATGATTATGTTGCTTATCGACGAACGTCCGGAAGAAGTAACAGATATGGCGCGCAGCGTCAATGCCGAAGTTATCGCTTCTACCTTTGATGAACCGGCAGAGCGCCACGTGAAAATCGCAGGTATCGTATTGGAAAAAGCAAAAAGACTGGTAGAATGCGGCCACGACGTAGTTATATTCCTTGATTCTATTACTCGTCTGGCACGTGCATACAACACAGTATCTCCTGCATCGGGCAAAGTACTTTCCGGTGGTGTGGATGCAAACGCACTTCATAAGCCGAAACGTTTCTTTGGTGCAGCCCGTAACATCGAGAATGGTGGTTCACTGACAATCATCGCAACTGCATTGATTGATACCGGTTCTAAAATGGACGAAGTTATCTTCGAAGAATTCAAAGGTACAGGTAACATGGAGTTGCAACTCGACCGCAACCTTAGCAACAAACGTATCTTCCCGGCAGTCAACATTACCGCATCCAGTACTCGTCGTGACGATCTGTTACTTGATAAGACAACTCTCGACCGTATGTGGATTCTCCGTAAATATCTTGCCGACATGAATCCGATCGAAGCAATGGACTTCGTAAAAGACCGTCTGGAAAAAACCAGAGACAACGATGAATTCCTGATGAGCATGAACAGCTAATTAGCAGTAAACCATAAATAATGAACGGTGAACAGAATGCGTTATAATCGCAGTTTGTTCACCGTTTATAGTTTTATCACCCGTCATTTATTCCAATTTTGTACAAAAAACTTTCACTTGCGTCCAAAACAAGTATTCCCCCCTTTTTTGCTTTCCCTTTTTTCCTACTTTTGCTTCAAAATCAAGTATCACTTAATTCTAACCAAGAATGAAAACAATTAATCCTTTCATGGGATTGGCTCTTTGCGGCATAGCAGCCCAAGCACAAGAAAAGCCCAATTTTCTGATTATCCAATGCGACCATCTTACACAACGCGTCGTTGGCGCCTACGGTCATACACAAGGTTGCACCCTTCCTATCGACGAAGTAGCTTCAAGAGGAGTTATCTTTTCCAATGCTTATGTAGGCTGCCCCCTCAGCCAACCGTCACGCGCCGCTTTATGGAGTGGCATGATGCCTCATCAAACTAACGTGCGCTCCAACTCCAGCGAACCGATCAATACACCTATACCGGAAAACGTTCCGACATTAGGAAGCCTTTTTTCGGAAAACGGTTACGAAGCTGTACACTTCGGAAAAACGCACGATATGGGTTCATTAAGAGGATTCAAACATAAAGAACCGGTAGCAAAGCCATTTACCGACCCGGAATTTCCGGTCAATAATGATAGTTTTCTGGACGTAGGAACCTGCGAGGACGTTGTTTCCTATTTAAGCAATCCTTCGGAAAAACCTTTCATATGCATTGCCGATTTTCAGAATCCCCATAATATCTGCGGATTCGTAGGAGAAAATGAAGGAGTACATACTGACCGACCTGTCAGCGGCACACTTCCGGAACTGCCCGACAATTTCGATGTAGAAGACTGGAACAACATACCTACCCCGGTGCAATACATCTGTTGCAGCCACCGGCGTATGACGCAAGCCTCCCATTGGAGTGAGGAAAAATTACCGCCATTACATCGCCGCTTTCCAGCACTATACAAAAATGGTATCCAAACAAGTAGACAGTGTTTTGAAAGCATTATACTCCACCCCCGCAGGAAAGAACACAATCGTTGTTATCCTTGCCGACCATGGTGACGGAATGACTTCACACCGTATGGTGACCAAGCACATCAGTTTCTATGATGAAATGACAAACGTACCATTTATCTTTGCAGGTCCCGGTATCAAGCATCAGAAAAAACCGGTAGACCACTTGCTCACGCAGCCTACACTAGACTTATTGCCAACCCTCTGTGACCTGGCCGGCATTCCTGTTCCCGCAGAAAAGGCAGGAATCAGCCTCGCACCGACATTAAAAGGAGAAAAACAAAAGAAGACTCATCCATATGTTGTATCCGAATGGCATAGTGAATATGAATACACAGTTACTCCCGGACGTATGGTACGTGGCCCCAGATACAAGTACACCCATTATTTGGAAGGCAACGGAGAAGAACTCTATGACATGAAGAACGACCCGGGTGAACGTAAGAACCTCGCCAAGAATCCCAAATATGCCAAGGTTCTTGCAGAACACCGTGCCATGCTCGACGACTACATCACCCGGTCAAAAGATAATTACCGCAGTCTGAAAGTAGACGCCGACCCGAGATGCAGAAATCATACTCCCGGCTACCCCAACCACGAAGGCCCTAGCGCACGTGATATTATCAAAAGAAAATAAATTAGAAAAAAAGAGCGAAGATTCTTGTCAGTCTTCGCTCTTTTTGTTTCTTTTTGCATAAAACCTTGCAAACAAACATCCGGTGAATAGAAACTTACACCACATAATTACTACAATTATAACGGTATTCATATCGGTAACATTGTACGCTGCACATACTAATGCAGAACGTCTGTCTTTATTACAGCCGCTTATTCAGTATGACCTTGCTTTTAACACCGGCGTCACCACAGACAGTATTATCTTATGGGAGAAGTTGTTAACACCTGAACTTGAAAAGCAGCAACGATACGACATCTTATTCCAGCTCAAAGCAATGGCGGTTCAGTCATCAATAACAGAAGGAAATATCAGCCTGGCTATTGACAACGCCAATTCAATGTATAAGAAAGCTAAAGAGATAGACTACCCGCTAGGAACAGCTCTTGCACTACGTGCAATCGGAAATACATATTTAAGCTCATCAACACCACAAGTTGCCATAGGTTCTTATGAAGAAGCAATAGAGATTATGCAACAGATACCCGAAGCCGACATCTATTTAAAAAACGCATTATCTCAAATGATACTTATTAAGCTCAATAACCGGCAAATGGCAGGAATTGAGAAAGATATCAACTACTTGGAAGCTCTTTGCGACAAAAAGGCCCGATTCACCTTGCTATTTTTATCTTCCCTGTTGCCGTGCGTTTTTATGAGATACAGTCAGACAAACTCCCTTCGGCATTGGAACATCTGCAAAAAATGGAGCGAATCTATGCCAAACATCCGTATCCATATTTTCTTCTGTTAATCAAATACTTATATGCTTCCTACCATATCGCCGCAAAAAGAATATACCCAAGCATTGCAATCGTATGATGAATTACTGCCATACGTCAAAGAATCCGGTTCGTACAAAGACATACAGATATCACAAGAACGGGCAAAAGTTCTTTCATTAATGGGACGTATCGAAGAAGCATGTGAGGAATATGAAGTGATTAACGCACGCAAAGACTCACTTGACGCCAATAGCTATCTGCGCCAGATCAATGAATTGCATACTCTCTATCAGATTGACAAGAATGAATTAAACAACATAAACAGGCAAAAGAAAATCTTATACTGGAGCTGGTTTATTATCCTGTCTGTCCTCTCCTTAATTATATTCTTCATCTTCCGCATCAAAAGGAACAACAAACGTCTGATCCAATCGCAACAAGAACAAGAAAAAGTAAAGAAACAGGCAGAAAATTCGATTCGCACTAAAAGCCTTTTCCTCTCTAACATGAGTCATGAGATTCGTACTCCACTCAACGCCTTATCCGGCTTTTCCACCATTCTGACGGAAGAATCCATTGATGAAGAAACGAGAAAACAGTGCAATGATATTATCCAGCAAAATTCGGAACTGTTGCTAAAGTTGATTAATGACGTGATTGACTTATCCAGCCTTGAAATTGGAAAGATGACATTCAAGTTCAAAATATGCGATGCAGTAGGACTATGCAGAAACGTCATTGATATGGTGGAAAAGATAAAGCAGACCCATGCAGACGTCCGCTTCTCCACTCCTCTCGATTCCTTGGAACTACTGACAGATAGTGCCCGCCTGCAACAAGTACTGATCAACCTGCTTATCAATGCAACTAAATTCACCTCACAAGGCTCTATCACTCTGCAACTTGAGCAACAAACGGAAGATACGGCACTTTTCTCTGTCACCGATACCGGCACAGGAATCCCTAAAGAAAAACAGAAAAAGATATTCAACCGTTTCGAGAAGCTCAATGAAAATGCCCAAGGTACGGGGCTCGGACTATCGATTTGCCAACTCATCATCGAACAACTGGGAGGTAGTATCTGGATCGACCCCGATTACGAAAGAAGGTTCACGTTTCTTGTTTACACATCCTATTGACAAAAGCGACCAAGGAAAGGAGGAAACAAGATGAAACGATTAATACTACTGCACATAGTCTGTTGCTGCTTTCTTGTCGGAAAAGCCGATTATGAAATGAACACGGACAGTTTGATACAGGTGTTTCAAAACCTGCCTCATGACTCAACCCGTCTTGTAGCTTTAAACAACATTATAAGAATAGAACAGAATAATCCTAAATGCATCCTGTTCTCGGACACTTTAATGAAAGAAGCATTGTTTCAGAAGGATGATAAATACGCAGGACTGGCAGCCTATTATCACCTATTGTACTATTATAACCACAACAAAACAGACAGCGTAGCGAAATGGATTACACAAATGGAACCACACGTCCACAAATCCGGTATATGGGATTATTTCTTCGACGCCAAACGTTTCCAGATCGACTTGTACACTTACAACGAAGAATACGAGCGTGCCATTAGCGAGGCAAACAAGATGAAGCAACAAGCTTTCGAAAAAAACAATCATCGGGGACTGGTAGCCGCTCATCAGTGTCTGAGCAATGCCTACATCGGCAGTCAACGTTGGGAGGAAGGCATCAAAGCACTGGAAGAAGCCTACAAGCTACTTGCTCCGGACGCTAATCCGGTAGTTCGCATCTCGGTACTGTCGCAATTGGTATCTGTCACCAAAGAAATGAAGAATAACAGCAAGCTGTTTAAATACCTGCAAGAACTCGAAAGCACACTCTATAAACATATCAAGGAAAATCCTTCTCTTAAAGACGGTTTCTCTGACGTATTTCTGTTCAACGAATTGTTCTATGCTTATTATTACCTGAATACCCAACAGCCGCAAAGAGCCTATGAACATCTGGTGAAAGCTAAGGAATATCAGAACGAAAACAACTATTTCATGTATCAGGTACTTTATTTCGACACCTACGCCAGATATTACAAATATATCGGTGAATATCAAAAAGCCTCAGATTATATCGACACCACATTAGTCATGCTGAAAGACAACTATGCCAGCGACTATGCCGAACAGTTATTGGTGAAAGCTAAAATATGGGTAAAGGCCGGCGATAGCGAAAAGCCGTTCCACTATATCAGAAGGCACTTGCCATTAAAGATTCCGCCTCCATGTCGCTTGCAAACAATCAAATGGAACAAATAAAGAGCAGTTATCAACTGGATAAAATCAATATGGAACAACAACGGCACAACAACCGGATTCGCCTCATCTTTCTGGCTGTGATTATCGTTGTTTTATTTTTGTATTATTCATTTTCATGTTCCGTCTGGCTATGGTACTGAAAGGCATTGAAAACGTTCGGAAAACGAAATCCGCAAAGCCGCCGCAACCGTTCGGGAAACGAATGAAATAAAGAACCGCTCTCTTTCGAACATGAGTTATAACATCCGCACTCCGCTCAATAACGTAGTAGGATTCTCGCAACTCATAGCGTGCGAACCGAATATTGACGAAGGAACAAGGAAGGAATATTCAAACATAATCCACCAAAGCTCTGAAAAGTTAATGAGACTTGTCAACGATGTGCTCGACTTATCACGCCTGGAAGCTCAAATGATGAAATTCCAGATACAAGTTTACGATGCTGTCGAACTATGCAACGAAGCATGTTATATGGCACGTATGAAGAATGAAACGACAGGCATCCAAGTCCGATTCTACACAGAAACGAAATCACAGCCCGTCCGCACAGATACCGCCCGCCTGACACAGATGATACTTTTAGCACACTGGTTTACCCGTATGAATACCAGCAAGACCAAAAAACAGGAACGCGTCATCCGTTTCATACTCAGCCGGAAAGATGAAATGCTTCATTTCCAAATCATTAATTCACCGTTGGCGGATACTACCTTTGTCTCACAGGAAACTGTCATCCGGCACGAAATCAATCAATTATTGCTGACACATTTCGGAGGAACCTATCAAATCAATACCCAAACCCCGGAGGGTCCGGAAATTGTTTTCACCTACCCGATCGCTTCCGATTCGGAATAAAGCGCTATCTTTGCAAAATGTAAACTTAAACGCTTAATATGTATACCAACAAACAGATTTGGAGTGTCAGTTACCCGATACTACTCAGCTTGCTGGCACAAAATGTCATCAATGTCACCGATACGGCGTTCCTGGGTCACGTAAGTGAAGTTGCCTTGGGAGCTTCTGCTATGGGCGGACTATTCTATATATGTGTATTCACCATCGCATTCGGATTCAGTACCGGTTCGCAAATCGTCATTGCGAGACGTAACGGCGAGGGACGCTACACAGATGTAGGTCCGGTGATGATTCAGGGAGTTATGTTCCTATTTGTAATGGCATTACTACTCTTCGGTTTCACCAAGGCTTTCACGGCGGCAACATCATGCGGTTGCTGGTTTCCTCGGAATCAATCTACAAAGGGACAATGGAGTTTCTGGACTGGCGTATCTACGGATTCTTCTTCTCATTCATCAATGTTATGTTCCGGGCACTGTATATCGGAATCACACGTACTAAAGTGCTGACCATTAACGCAGTCGTCATGGCATTGACCAATGTCGTGCTGGACTACGCACTGATCTTCGGGAAATTCGGTCTGCCCGAAATGGGTATCAAGGGAGCCGCCATTGCTTCCGTACTGGCCGAAGCCTCCTCTATCCTATTCTTCCTCATCTACACATATGTCACTATCGACTTGAAGAAATACGGACTGAACCGTCTGCGTTCGTTCGACCCTGCACTGTTGATGCGGATTCTCAGCATTTCCTGCTTCACCATGCTCCAATACTTCCTGTCAATGGCTACATGGTTCGTATTCTTTGTTGCCGTAGAACGGCTGGGACAACGGAACTGGCGATTGCCAACATAGTCCGGAGTATCTACGTCGTATTGCTGATTCCAGTCAATTCACTGGCAACCACCACAAACAGTCTTGTCAGTAATGCTATCGGTGCGGGAGGTATCAAGCACGTAATGCCGCTTATTAATAAAATTGCGAGATTCTCGTTCTTTTTATTATGCTGGGGCTGGTAGCAGTCACAGCACTATTCCCGCAACTACTGCTGTCCGTCTATACCAGTGAGGCAGCACTGATTGCAGAATCCGTCCCTTCAGTCTATGTGATTTGTATCGCCATGCTCATCGCATCGGTAGCCAATGTTGTGTTCAACGGTATCTCGGGCACAGGAAACACACAAGCCGCCTTACTGCTCGAAACAATTACAATTATCATTTACGGCTCGTATATCATTTTCATCGGGATGTGGCTCAAAGCACCGATTGAAATCTGCTTTTACCATTGAGATTGTGTACTATACCTTGTTATTGATAACGAGTTATATTTATCTCAAAAAGCAAAATGGCAGAATAAAAAAAGATATAAATACAAGAGATTTTTGTACATTTGCAGGCTCAAAATATTAATTCGTAATTAAATAACTATGTTCGATAATTTAAGTGAAAGACTAGAACGGTCATTCAAGATTCTGAAAGGTGAAGGTAAAATCACCGAAATTAACGTGGCGGAAACGCTGAAAGATGTACGCAAGGCACTTCTTGATGCCGACGTAAACTACAAGGTAGCAAAGAATTTCACAGATACCGTGAAAGAAAAAGCTCTTGGACAGAACGTACTTACAGCAGTGAAACCAAGCCAGTTGATGGTGAAAATCGTGCACGACGAACTGACCCAGTTAATGGGTGGCGAGACTGTCGAAGTTGATATTGATGCCCGCCCGGCAGTAATCCTGATGTCAGGTTTGCAAGGTTCCGGTAAGACTACCTTCTCCGGTAAAAGGCGGCCCGGATGCTGAAAACCAAGAAGAACCGCAAAGCCATTACTGGTAGCTTGTGACGTTTACCGTCCGGCAGCTATCGAACAGTTGCGTGTGTTGGCAGAGCAAATTGACGTACCGATGTACTGCGAACTGGAAAGCAAGAACCCGGTAGAAATCGCGCAACACGCTATCCAGGAAGCTAAAGCCAAAGGATACGACCTCGTAATCGTCGATACAGCCGGACGTCTGGCAGTAGACGAACAGATGATGAACGAGATTGCCGCTATCAAGGAAGCAAATCAATCCGAACGAGATTCTGTTTGTGGTTGATTCCATGACCGGACAGGACGCTGTGAATACGGCCAAAGAATTTAATGAACGTCTGGACTTCAACGGTGTGGTACTGACCAAGCTCGACGGTGATACCCGTGGTGGTGCGGCGCTTTCTATCCGTTCGGTAGTCAACAAGCCGATTAAGTTTGTAGGTACAGGCGAAAAGTTGGACGCGATCGACCAGTTCCACCCTGCCCGTATGGCAGACCGTATCCTCGGTATGGGTGATATCGTTTCGTTGGTAGAACGTGCGCAGGAACAATACGACGAAGAAGAAGCTAAACGTTTACAGAAGAAGATTGCCAAGAATCAATTCGACTTCAACGACTTCCTCAGCCAGATTGCACAAATCAAGAAAATGGGTAATTTGAAAGACCTTGCTTCCATGATTCCGGGTAGTAGGAAAAGCAATCAAAGACATTGATATCGACGACAATGCTTTCAAGAGTATCGAAGCTATCATCTACTCCATGACTCCGGCAGAGCGTTCCAACCCGGAAATCCTGAACGGTTCACGCCGCACACGTATCGCGAAAGGTAGCGGTACAACGATTCAGGAAGTAAACCGCCTGTTGAAACAATTCGACCAGACTCGTAAAATGATGAAAATGGTAACCAGCAGCAAAATGGGTAAGATGATGCCTAAGATGAAGAAATAAAAGATTTCGTTTCAAATTCTAATAAAAAAAGGAAGCTTCCGGCTTCCTTTCTTTATTTTTTTAAACCCTCCTCTCCTTTCCTACATCTACTTTATGTGATTTTCTCCTTATAATCACATCAGCCTCTGTCATTCAATTGTAATGATTACAATTTTACATAGATTTTATATGTATATTCATTTTTATTTGTTTACTTTGCAAAAAATAACAGAACAAAAGCACGAATATGCACTACGTCTACATAATGGTATATATTTCACTGGCAGTTGCGATGCAACTACTTACGGGAAATTTTCCGGTTTCCTTTTTCGCCTTTCCGCTCAATCTTGTTTTTGCAGCGCTATGGCTTTTCTTGTTATGGATGTTGTATAAGGAATATAAAATTGCAAAATTTACCCGATTCCTCTATTCTTCCCAAGCAAGTATCCTATCTATCGGATTACTCATCTGCGGTTGCCTGATAATAGGTCTTTTCCCTCAACTATCCGATGCGGAAGCAAAAATGCGTGAAGGGCTTCCAGCCTTTTTAGGTTGCTATAACTTTATGACTTCCTGGATATTCATCGCCATACTTCTGTTCTTATTAAGTAACCTGGCAATGATTACCATTCACGCCTATCATTACCGCAAACAGGCACGTTGGAGATTCATCCTGAATCACGTGGGGCTATGGCTGGCTCTATTTGCCGGTTTTCTAGGAAGCAGTGACACACAGACTTTACGTATACCTATATATAAAGGTGAGCCATCACGCGAAGCATTCGACATGAACGGTGCATCGCATTATTTGGATTATGAAATCGAACTCAACTCTTTTGCCGTAGAATACTACCCGAACGGGCGTCCTTCCCGCTTTGCCGCCAATGTACGTCTGGGAAATGAAAAAGCATTGCTTGAAGTCAATCACCCATACGCCTATCGGTTGGGAGAAGATATTTACCTCACCGGCTATGACGTAACGAAAGGCAACGAGAGTGAGTACTGCATCTTGCAGGTAGTAAAAAGCAACCCTGGAAATATATAATAGTAGCAGGTATCCTGATGATGCTTGCGGGAGCTATTCTTCTATTCATTAACGGACCTAAAACAGATGATAAACTGGGATAATTTCTATGTATTTGCAGCAGTATCTATCTGCTTATGGCTGATAGAGCAGTATTTTGCCCTTCGCTCGTCAACGAGAAGTAAGACAGCAATCGGTTTTACGTCAGGCGGAATTATCGTTCTGGCCGTATTCATTACCGGATTATGGCTCTTCCTGCAACGTCCTCCGTTACGCACTATGGGGGAAACCCGTTTGTGGTACTCTTTCTTCATGGGCATAGCCGGACTACTGACTTATATCAGATGGCAGTATCGTTGGATTCTTTCTTTCTCGGCACTGCTCGCCACAGTCTTTGTCATTATCAATCTGATGAAACCCGAGATACACGACCAGTCACTAATGCCGGCTCTGCAAAGCATATGGTTCATTCCCCCATGTCACCGTATATATGTTCTCTTACTCTGTATTGGGCTGTGCTTTTTATAATCGCATTGACCGGGTTGTTCCGCCATAAGGAAGAATACTTGCACACAGCCGACAATTTGGTTTATGCGGGAATAGCATTCCTCTCCATTGGTATGCTGCTAGGTTCCCTTTGGGCAAAAGAAGCATGGGGAAACTATTGGAGCTGGGATCCGAAAGAGACTTGGGCAGTCATCACTTGGGCAGGGTATTTACTTTACGTACACCTCCGTCTTTTTCGGAAAACGGGACGGAAAACGCTTTATGTGTTGCTCATCATGTCCTTCCTGGCTTTGCAGATGTGCTGGTACGGAGTAAATTATTTACCGGCGGCTCAACAAAGCGTACACTTATATAATCGTAATAACTAATCTAAAAAAACAAATGTGAAATGAAGAAAAAGTACAAAACTAATTGTGGCACTGTTGGTAGTGGTAGCGGCATTAGCAGTCACTTATCGACTTATGCACCGCGTACCTTCTGCCGATCTGGAAGCAAATGCGCAGATGCAGCAGATTATTACGGATGCAGGATGTTTGAGATGTCATACCTCAACACCGGACCTACCGTTCTATGCAAGCATGCCTGTGGCCGGAAAAATTGTAATGGAAGACGTCAGCAAGGCATACCGTGCCTTCGACATGACCCAAATGGAGGCAGATCTGGAAGCAGGACAGCCCCTCAATCCGGCAGACCTGGCCAAAATAGAAAAAGTGATCCTCGACGGAAAAATGCCCCAGGCAAAATATTACCTTGTGCATTGGGGGGCTTCCTTCAATGACGCAAAAAAGGAAGTCGCACTGAACTGGGTAAAAAGTCACCGTATGGGAATGTATACGGACATTACAGTAGCACCGGAATTTGCCAACGAACCCATTCGTCCCATTGCCGATTCTATCGCAGTGGATGTACGCAAAGTCGTTCTGGGTAATTTGTTGTATCATGACACACGTTTATCTGCTGACAATACCGTATCATGTGCCAGTTGCCACGGGTTGGATACAGGCGGCGTGGACAACAAACAATATTCCGAAAGGTGTAGGCGGACAGTTTGGTGGCGTCAATGCCCCGACAGTATACAAACGCCGCATACAATTTCGTTCAATTCTGGGATGGCCGTGCCGGAACTCTTGCCGAACAAGCTGCCGGTCCTCCGTTGAATCCGGTGGAAATGGCTTGCGAATCATTCGACCAGATTATCGATAAATTGGCTGAAGACAAAGATTTCGTATCCGCATTCAACGAAGTGTATGCCGACGGATTGAGTGAGAAGAATATCACAGACGCCATTCAGGAGTTTGAAAAAGACTTTGTTGACTCCCAACTCACGCTTCGACCGCTATCTGAAAGGACAAAAAGATGCAATCACCGAAAACGAAATCGCCGGATACGAACTTTTCAAGAAGTATGATTGCGCAACCTGCCATGTAGGAGAAATCCTGGGAGGGAAATCTTATGAACTGATAGGTGTACAGCACGATTACTTTGCCGATCGACAGGCAGAAATGACTGAAGAAGACAACGGCCGCTTCAAACAGACTCAAATAGAACGTGACCGCCACCGCTTCAAAGTGCCCGGTCTGAGGAATATCGAACTGACCGCTCCATATTTCCACGACGGCAGCATGGCTACTATGGATGACGCAGTCCGTGCAATGGCTAAATACCAGTTGGGCATCGATTTGCCACAACAGGAAGTAGATAAGATTGTAGCCTTCCTCCGCACACTGACCGGAGAGTACAAAGGACAGCTATTAACGAATAAGAATATGGAAATCTAATCAGGAAAAAGTCCTTTTTTTAGCCTGTTTCCGAACAGAGGCTCTATTTGCATCAAACGGAGGCTCTATTTGGGGTAAACAGAGGCTCTGTTTCACCTAAATAGAGCCTCTGTTTTTTTTGTATCCCGACAAAAACAACAATCCTTTTGGAGAGTTCAGTTATTTATTTTACTTTTGCCTATCACCAATAAATACTCTGAAAATATGACTCTGATAGACGGAAAAGCCATTTCCGAACAAGTAAAACAAGAGATTGCAGCCGAAGTAGCCGAAATTGTGGCTCAGGGCGGTAAACGTCCCCACCTGGCAGCTATCCTTGTGGGACACGACGGTGGCAGCGAAACTTATGTAGCCGCCAAAGTAAAAGCCTGCGAAGTTTGTGGGTTCAAATCTTCCCTCATCCGCTACGAAAGCGACGTGACCGAAGAAGAACTGCTTTCGCCAAAGTACGTGAACTGAATGAAGACAGTGACGTAGACGGATTCATCGTCCAACTCCCGTTACCGAAACATATCTCCGAACAGAAAGTTATCGAAACGATTGATTACCGTAAGGACGTAGACGGATTCCACCCTATTAATGTAGGGACGTATGTCTATCGGACTTCCGTGTTATGTATCTGCCACTCCCAACGGTATCCTCGAACTACTGAAGCGTTACAAAATTGAGACTTCGGGCAAGAAATGTGTCGTACTCGGCCGAAGCAATATCGTCGGCAAGCCTATGGCTGCCCTGATGATGCAGAAGGCTTATCCGGGAGACGCAACCGTCACCGTATGTCACAGCCGCAGCAAAGACCTGATAAAAGAATGTCAGGAAGCCGACATTATCATTGCCGCTTTGGGACAGCCCAACTTTGTGAAGGCTGAAATGGTAAAAGAAGGTGCAGTCGTAATTGATGTAGGTACTACCCGTGTGCCGGATGCAACCAAGAAATCCGGATTCAAGCTGACCGGTGACGTGAAGTTCGACGAAGTAGCGCCAAAATGCTTTACATCACCCCCGTACCGGGTGGCGTTGGTCCGATGACGATAGTATCGTTAATGAAAAATACACTTTTAGCCGGTAAGAAAGCCATTTATCAATGAGACATGCACTGTTTCTGATGATTTTATTTCTCTCCCTGTCCTGCACCTCCCGGTCGCAGGCAAGGAGAGATTCTATTAATACCTTATCTGATACTCTGTCGACACCCGACAGCATCATGTCTGCCGACACCTTGCGGCTTCTTTTCGTAGGCGATCTCATGCAACATCAAGGACAGATCAATGCTGCGCGTACCGCAACAGGGACTTATGATTACTCCGCTTGCTTTGAATACGTGAAAGAAGAAATTGGGAGTGTAGATCTTGCCATAGCCAATCTGGAAGTTACTTTAGGTGGAAAGCCCTATAAAGGTTATCCTGCTTTCAGCGCACCCGACGAATTCCTCACCGCCATTCACGACACCGGTTTCAACGTACTGGTGACAGCCAACAACCACAGTCTCGACCGTGGAAGATCAGGATTGGAACGTACTATTCTTCTGATCGACTCGCTGAATATCCCTCATGCCGGTACGTACACCAATGCCGAAGAACGCGAAAAGAAATATCCGCTCCTGTTAGAAAAGAACGGATTCCGTATCGCCCTGCTCAACTATACGTATGGAACCAACGGAATCGCCGTTACTCCTCCCAATATCGTGAACTATATTGATACGGCTATTATCGCCAAAGACATCGAAGTGAGCAAGACACTGCATCCGGATGCCATTATCGCCTGTATGCATTGGGGAATCGAATATCAATCCCTTCCTGATAAAGAGCAAAAGTTCCTTGCCGGCTGGCTTCTTCAAAAAGGCGAGTAGACCATGTCATTGGTTCACATCCGCACGTTGTCCAACCAATTGAAGTCCGTACGGATAGCCTGACAAATGACAAACATCTTGTCGTATATTCTTTGGGAAATTATATTTCCAATATGTCCGCCCGCCGTACCGACGGCGGACTCATGGTAAAAATGGAACTGGTAAAGGATAGTACCGTCCGCCTCAACAACTGCGAGTATAGCTTAGTATGGACAGCACGACCGGTTCAATCTGAGAAAAAAAATCACCAATTACTTCCGGTAAACTTACCGATAGAGTTAGTTCCTTTAAAAAGCCCGTAACTCGTTGAAAATCTTCACGAATGATGCGCGATCCCTTTTCAGCAAGCACAATCGGGGAATAAAGAATACACTTTTTAAAAAAAAGTAATAGAATTCTTTGGAGATTTAAAGATAATATCTATCTTTGCACCGCGTTAGAGAAACGCAGACATGGTGGATGTAGTTCAGTTGGTTAGAGCGTCAGATTGTGGTTCTGAATGTCGCCGGTTCGAGTCCGGTCTTCCACCCCCAACAATAAGAGTAATTGATGAAAGCTTCGAGTAGTAATATTCGGAGCTTTTTTCTTATACAAAAACAGTATATTATGGAAAATAACAAAAAATTAACCAGAGCTTCCGCCGGTAACCGAATGGTTGCAGGGGTATGTGCCGGAATCGCCGATTATTTCGGCTGGGATCCCACCCTATTAAGAATCGTCTATGTATTAGCAACAATCTTCACCGCTTTTGCCGGAATCATCATATATATCATCCTATGGATCGTAATGCCGGAAAGAAGACCGGGAGATGGATATGAGGACCGTATGAACAACCGATTACACTAAAAATAAACGTCGGCAGACTTGAGTGAGAACACTGCAAGTCTGCCGGCGTTTGTCATTTCTATTCTTGTCTTGCAGAAAAAGGAAGCGGGAATTTCTTACCCGAAACTAATACAGTTCCAATCCGAATTCTTCTTTCAACTGCATCAATGCCTGATTCTTTTGAGACATCATCTGGAACTTCTCCACACGACCTACTGCACGAACCGTTTCTGTCGGTGCACTTACCCGTACCGTCATCACCACTTTACTATTCTTCAACCGGCCACGGAGATAATCCTGCAACTCAGGAATCAATGCCGTAAAGTCCTTTGCAGCAATCTCATTATCCACTACAATTTCAAAAGTGGTAGAGTTATTGAGCAACACCGGACGAAGCACCTGCATGCGTTTTGCGATAGCCACCTGCTCTTTCGGCAACTGACCTGCATACTCCTGCCAATAATAATTCAAATCCCGTTCATTGAAGTTAGAGTCTTGTTCCGGTTGCTGCACTCTGGGAACATGAGCTACAGTTGCATTCTGCGCGGCCTGATCACGCTGCGGATTCTTGATAGATACGCCCAGGCTGGACATCTTCATCACCGGAACCTTTCGTTCCTCTTTGGCAACCGAAGGAATTCCTGCGCCCGGCAAAGGAGCGGATGAAGTCGTATTCGTAGCAGAAGGCGATACAGGCCTTGCCGTCGTAGCCATCTGCGGCTGCCTGTTGGGAGTGACATTAGCAGTAACCGAAGCCGGTGACGAATGAACAGGAGCCTGCTGTACAGATGAATCGGAAGCTACCTGCGACGGCTGAGCGGCGGCAGGTTGTGAGAACACGGGTTTTATAGTCTGTTTAGGGGCTACGCCCACCACTCACATCATCCCCCCTCGGTGGTAAGCATGCGCAACCTGTATCAAGGTCAGTTCCACCAGCAAACGCTTGTTCTTGCTGATGCGGTAATTCAAATCACATTCGTTACAGAGCTTCATCGCCTTATACAAGAAAGGCAACGGGCATTTCTGCGCCTGTTCCTGATAACGTTGGCGGATACTCGCTCCCACCTCAAGCAAAGGAAGTGTTACCGGATCTTTGCCTACCAACAAAATCGCGAAAGTGAGAAGACAATCCGGTTATAAAGTGACTTCCATCGAATCCCTTTATTCAACACATCGTTGAAAAGCAACAACGCATCACTCACTTTATTGGCAAGAAAGCAATCCGTCAAACGGAAATAATATTCGTAATCAAGTACATTCAGGTTGTCAATCACGCTTTTATACGTGATATTTCCTCCGGTAAAACTCACCACTTGGTCGAAGATAGACAATGCGTCGCGCATACCTCCATCTGCTTTCATGGCAATCACGTTCAGTGCTTCCGGCTCTGCTGAGATTCCTTCTTTCGAAGCAACATACGAAAGATGATTCACCGTATCTTCCACACTGATACGATTGAAATCATAAATCTGACAACGGGAAAGAATGGTCGGAAGAATTTTATGCTTCTCCGTCGTGGCCAAGATGAAAATAGCATGACGGGGAGGTTCTTCCAGCGTTTTCAGAAACGCATTGAATGCAGAAGCCGAAAGCATGTGTACCTCGTCGATGATATAAACCTTATACTTGCCAATCTGTGGCGGAATACGCACCTGTTCCACCAATTGACGGATATCGTCCACCGAGTTGTTGGAGGCAGCATCAAGTTCATGGATATTATACGACCGCTGCTCGTTGAAGGCAACACAAGATTCACACTGGTTGCAAGCTTCACCGTCGGCAGTAGGTGTCATGCAGTTGATTGTTTTGGCGAAGATACGTGCACAAGTAGTCTTTCCTACCCCACGCGGTCCGCAAAATAAATACGCATGAGCAAGTTTCTGAGTAGCAATTGCATTTTTTATGCGTAGTGGTCAGCGCCCGCTGTCCTACCACCGATTCGAACGTGGAGGGACGGTATTTACGGGCCGATACAATATAGTTTTCCATATCCGGGATTTTCTCTATTTTTGCTTTGCTTGCAAATGTACACAAAAAAAGTGATAAGTAATAAGGGATAGAGAGAGAAGTTTTGAAGCAGAAGCGATAAGTTTTTAAGTTATTAGTTTTATCTTTGCGGAGATTAAAAGGATTAATTATGGGTAAACTAATCAGTATCTGGGAATTTATATGCCGACGCAAGTATCTTATCACTATCGTCGCATTTGCTGTCATTATCGTTTTTTGGATGAAAACAGCCTGCTTCGCCGTCTTGGATACGAACGGGAGATCAGCCAGTTGAAAGAAGAAATAGAAAAGTACCGGGCGGATTACGAAGAGAATACCAAGCGCCTTAATGAAATAAGTACCAATCCGGATGCTATCGAACAGATCGCCCGCGAAAAGTATCTGATGAAGAAACCCAATGAAGATATTTACGTTTTTGAAGATTAAAGAATGAAGCAACTAGTACCCGCCCTCTTTGGCGTAGGCGCCGTAATGGCCCCTCACAGGAGCAGCCGTATTCATTACAGGCTGGATTTATGCACCCTACATATATACTATTGGAGCCGGATTCATTGCACTGGCACAAGTAAACACCCCGGTAAAAGGGAAAAGCAAGACACTGAAACGTCTCCGTGTTCAGCAGATATTCGGAGCACTCGCTCTTATACTGACTGGTGCTTTCATGTTTACCACACGAGGCAATGAATGGATTGCCTGCCTCACTATTGCTGCCATACTCGAACTCTACACCGCCTTCCGTATTCCACAGGAAGAAGAAAAGGAAAGGGCATAAAAAAACCTGTCCAAAACTTCACAGCCTAGAACAGGAACATTATAATTTACATATTTCTAATATAAACAATGAAATCTCTTTTATAAGAGAAAAGCTAAAAAAAGTTACTTATTAGCAGCAGGTGAATATCTTGCATTCAACCCGTCTACGATTTCTTTTTGTGATATTGAACGCGCTATCAGCATAAAGCAGATTATCAAAACCTGTATTACTGAAAATCAAGCTATATCCATGTGTCTTATTATATTCTTTCAAGAAAGCATTGATAGAATCACGGAACAGCAAACTGTTCTTATTGTTTTCTTCCATTAAACCGTTTTGAAGTTTGTTACTCAACTCTTGCAAGTCTTGTTCCATCTTAGCCAAACGATTGTATTCTTGTTGAGCTCTATCCTGTGACAGGAAAGCACCGTTTTCATACTTCTTCTGGAAGTCTTGTTTTTCCTTATTCAAAGCAGTAGCTTTCTGATTCAGTGTCATACGAACATTTTCGCTCTTCTTCACCATTGCCTCATTCAAGTCAATACAGAAGTTATATTTAGCTAATAGCGAATCTATTTCAACATAGGCGATTTTCATTCCTGACAGTTCGGCATTCACCTGAGCCGGAGTTGTTGAAGTTTGATTGTCAGTTTTGCCGGCACATTGTGAAAATAAAACAATAAACGCAAGAGCAGCCAAACCGTTCATGAGGTAGTTCATTCTATTCATAATTTAATAAGTGTATTGTTTTTAATAATTTAATTCATACTATCGTTCAAGGCTTTTTCCAACTCATCAATAGAAAAACGTGGCTTCTTCTGTGCTTCGCGATCTTGAGACTGTGCACACCCAATCCCTTTCTTACGCAGCGCTTTATTCCCACTCACATGACCGTTCGGGAACTTCCCTCCCTTCGTAAAGAATACTTTCACCCCTAATAATACCAGGGAAATAGCAACTATTAACAAAGTTATCAGTATAGTCTCAACCATTTCTATTAATTTTGTGAGTGCAAAGATAGGCTTTAATGAGATATGAGTTCAGATAAGCCAATCAAATTAACCATATTTAGCAATAGAAGAAGCCAAAACCACTCTTCTATTCCTATTATAAAATAGAAACAGCATGGAAAAAAAAGATTTGAAGCCGGCCGGCGTATTCAAGTATTTCGAAGAAATCTGCCAGGTGCCCCGCCCTTCGAAGAAGGAAGAAAAAATGATTGCCTACCTGAAGGCATTCGGAGCAAAACATAACCTGGAAACCAAAGTGGACGAAGCCGGTAACGTACTTATCAAGAAACCCGCTACTCCGGGAAAAGAAAACCTGCAAACTGTCGTACTGCAATCGCATATCGACATGGTGTGTGAAAAGAACAACGACGTTCAACACGACTTCCTCACCGACCCCATTGAAACAGAAATTGACGGTGAATGGTTGAAAGCGAAAGGTACCACCCTTGGAGCCGACAACGGTATCGGCGTAGCCACCGAGCTGGCTATCCTGGCGGATGACAGCATCGGACACGGTCCGCTGGAATGCTTGTTTACCGTAGATGAAGAAACCGGACTGACCGGAGCTTTTGCGTTGAAAGAAGGCTTCATGAGCGGTGATATTCTGTTGAACCTTGACTCCGAAGATGAAGGAGAGATCTTTATCGGATGCGCCGGAGGTATCGATTCCGTTGCAGAGTTCGCCTATAAAGAGGTTGAAGTTCCCGCCGGATATTTCTTCTTCAAAGTAGAAGTGAAAGGATTGAAAGGAGGACATTCCGGTGGTGACATCCACCTCGGACGAGGCAATGCCAACAAAATACTGAACCGCTTCCTCACCCGCATGGCTACCAGACATGACCTGTACCTCTGCGAAATCAACGGAGGTAACCTGCGCAACGCCATTCCTCGTGAAGCATACGCAATCTGCGCGGTTCCCGAAGACGCCAAACATGACGTCCGGACAGAACTGAACATCTTCACCAGCGAAGTAGAAAACGAGTTATCCGTTACCGAACCGGACTTGCGACTAGTCCTTGAATCGGAAACTCCCCGTAAAACAGCTATCGATCAGGATACCACCGCCCGTCTGCTGAAAGCTCTGTATGCAGCCCCTCACGGTGTATATGCCATGAGCCAGGACATCCCCGGACTGGTAGAAACTTCGACTAATCTTGCTTCTGTCAAAATGAAACCAAACCATATCATCCGCATCGAAACCAGTCAACGCAGTTCTATCCTATCCGCACGCAATGACATGGCAAATACTGTCCGCTCCGCTTTCCAACTGGCAGGAGCCAATGTTACCTTCGGTGAAGGTTATCCGGGCTGGAAACCGAACCCACATTCAGCTATCCTAGAAGTGGCAGCAGAATCTTACAAACGGCTTTTCGGTGTAGATGCGAAAATGAAAGCAATTCATGCCGGACTGGAGTGCGGTTTGTTCCTCGACAAGTATCCGACATTAGATATGATCTCTTTCGGCCCGACCTTTACCGGAGTGCACTCTCCCGACGAACGGATGCTTATCCCTACCGTAGAGAAGTTCTGGAAACATCTGTTGGATATTCTGGCACATGTTCCTGCCAAAAAGTAACGGACAGATAAGCCACTATAAAAAGGAGATTGTGGTCGTAGCAGAAAAAGAGCAGCTATGGCCATAATCTTTTTGTTATGGGCTTCTGCACCCTCTCCTTTGCACAACAAATCCGTTTCAGAGTTGTAAGTTGGAATGTAGAAAACCTATTCGACATACATCATGATTCGTTGAAAAACGACCGTGAGTTTCTTCCCGATGCCCTCCGTCATTGGAATTACACCAGATACAAGAAAAAGCCTGACTGATATGGCGCGTGTCATTACTGCCGTCGGCGAATGGGAACCTCCGGCATTAGTCGGGTTATGTGAGGTAGAAAATGATACGGTACTTCGCGACCTCACCCGCCGTTCTCCTTTAAAGGAATTGAATTACCGCTATGTCATGACCGACTCTCCCGATTTAAGAGGCATTGACGTAGCATTGCTCTATCAACGGGATTTATTCAAGCTCTTGTCTTTCCGTTCTGTCTCTATTCCGCCCCTGAAACAGTTTCGCCCCACGAGAGATTTGTTGCACGTCAGTGGTTTGCTACTGACCGGAGACACACTGGACGTATTTGTCTGCCACTTGCCAAGTCGTTCCGGCGGAGCAAAAGAATCCGAACCGTACCGCCTTCATGCAGCCCGAATACTGTACACAGAGGCTGACAGTATTCTCAACATACGGCTTCATCCACAAATTATCATTATGGGAGATTTCAATGACTATCCGACCAATAAATCTATTCAGAAAATACTCGGAAGCAGAATCTCCTCCGCCAACTGCTCCTTCTCCTTTAAAGCTTTACCATTTACTTGCCCGAAAAGCCCAATCCAAAAATTTCGGTTCATACAAATATCGGGGAGAATGGGGATTACTCGATCACCTAATTGTATCCGGTTCTCTACTTAACCCAGCAAACAGTTTTTTTCCACAAGCGAAAACAAAGCAACCGTTTCCAACCTCCCTTTTCTATTGACCGAAGATAAGAAATATGGCGATAAGGAACCTTTCCGCACCTATAAAGGAATGAAATATCAGGGGGTATTAGCGATCATCTGCCAATCTATGTCGATTTTAATCTGATTCTTTATTAATTAAGACCATAAACCTCATCCCAGCATACCTCAGACAAGGGATTATTCTCACCATAGCGAGAAAAAATTCTCATCGTAATGAGAAAAAATTCTCACCATGATGAGAAAAAAAATCTCATCATGGTGAGAATACTTTGAGAATATAATCATTCAATCCGAATACTGATAAACCTTCAAATCGAACTTAGGAACCATTGCCAGTAAATGGTCGAAGATATCTGACTGGATACGTTCATATTCTTTCCAGACCTTATTGCGGGAAAAGAAATATACCTGAATAGGCACACCATACATCGTGGCTTCCTTCTGACTGATAATTAAGTCCAAATCTTGATTCACCACAGGCAAACTACACAAATACCGTTCAATATACACACGGTAAACCTGCGAATTGGTAGGCACGACTCCTGCCTCGGGTTGATAATCTGCCATTAAAGGTATTTCTTTTCGATAACGGTCGAGCATTTCCGGCGTACAGAATTGGAGGGTAGTCAAGTCCAGGGTTATATTCTTCATCACCCTTCGTCCTCCCGATTGCACCATTCCCCGCCAGTTCTGAAAGGGGCTGCTGACCAGAGTATAAGGCGGAACGGTAGAGATCGTATTATCGAAGTTCTGAATTTTGACTGTATTCAACGTAATCTCCTGCACCGTACCATTAGCTGCGCCGGAAGGAAGCGTAATCCAGTCTCCGGGACGAACCATATCATTGGCAGACAGCTGAATGCCTGCTACAAAACCCAATATGGAATCCTTGAACACCAACATCAGAATAGCTGCCGAAGCACCTAATCCGGCAAACAGGCTGGCCGGAGACTTATTCACGATAATAGCAATAATTACAATTCCTCCGACAAAGAACAAAAGTACCTGCAACACCTGAATGAATCCCTTCATCGGGCGGTTCTTCATCGACTCCTTTCCATCGTAAATGTCCATTATCATCAGCAAAATCCCATTAATTGCCAACAGCAAAGAAAAAGATTATGTAAACGGCACAAGCTTTCTGGGAAATAAGCAATAAATCCTTGCCACGAATAAAAGCCATTGGCAGTAAAGCATAAACCAGAAAAGCCGGAACCGTATGAATCAGGTTGTGAAACACTTTGCGCTTCATCAGCAACGTATTCCAAAGGTGCGGTTTCCGACGGGTGTATTGCTTCATTCCTCCTATAAGAATCGCCTGGCAGAGATAATTCAGACCGATAGCAATCGCTATCATCAGCAAAGCAATAATAGTTTCATCAAAACGATCAGCTACCTTCGGGTCTATTCCCCAATCTATCAGGATTTTGTTCATCCATTTTCCTAAATCTAGTACAAGCATAACTTCTGTCCTTTTTTATTAATAACAGCAAAAGATTCATTTGGTTTAGAAAAAAAGACTGGCGTCCGATTCACAAGAAATCGGGACCGCCAGTCCTCACTGCTACTCTCTAAGCATATCTTTCAATGATGACAACTCCGTCAGGGGGTTATCTTCACTCCTATTTCATTCATTTCCACTTTTGCGGTTGTTGCGGTAGGCGTAGTAGCCTCCAACTTAATATAACGCGCCTGTACTTTCTGCCCGAAAGTGACCGTTTGCGGCAGCGGGTTGTGCATGATATTACTGAACTCACCGTTGGTAGGAACTTCCTTCCAGTTCTTGCCGTCCGCACTCACAAAGAATTTATAACGGAAAGCCATTGTAGGTTTCGCTTCCGCTTTCGAAGGGGCATAAGTAAAGCTGGCTAATGTCACCGATTTGCCCAAGTCAATCGTCAACGGAGAATCAGCGACTTGTTTCCAGCTGGCACGAGGCAGATTATTCCAATCTTCACCCTGAACGGTTGCCTGCAAAGGAGGCGCATAATAAGCAGCCACTTGGTTAATGTGAGCAGTCAGACGACATTCATCAATCTTCACCCGCAGCCTGCCGGCTTTTACCGCCGGAAAACGCAGCATACGTTTATATCCGATTGTCGTACCCTTGCCTACTTCTTTCCAACCGTTATCAGTCAAAGCCTCAACGGTAAAAGCCTCTACCCTCTGCCCTTTCGTTATATCTTCCTGAAGCATTACAACATTGATTTCCGACTTCGGCTTCAAGGAATAAACAGCTTCACTACCCGAAGTGGCATTCCAGTAGTTTCTTCCTTTTTTCACCCGGTTGTCAGCAAATATCTGTTGGCGGTAAGCTGCAAATTCTTTCAGACGATTCACATCCGCCTCACTTATCAAGCCTTTACGATCGGGAGGAATATTCAACAAGAGCACGGAATTATAGCCTACCGACCGGAAATAGATATCCGACAGATGTTTCAAAGACTTTACTTTGCTATCTTCCGCCTCATGATAGAACCACCCCGGACGGATAGACACATCCACTTCCGACGGATACCAGAACAGTTCCGTGGCCTTCTCCAACATCTTACGGCTTCCTAAGTCCGCCGCTTTACTAAAGACACCCAGGCGCTTGTTGTTTTCCGCCGAACGGGCATAAATTCCCGGAGTGAGCACAGTGGCATTCCATTCTGTTTCACGTCCCAGTCCTTTCTCATTTCCTACCCAACGCACATCATCGCCCATAATTGCCATAACAGCTTTGGGTTGCAGGCGTTGAATCGTTTTATAGAAAGCGTCCCAGTCATATACTTGTTTCTTTCCGTTCGGTCCTTCTCCATTCGCACCGTCGAACCAGACTTCGTGCACTTCACCGTAATTGGTCAGCAGTTCCGTCAACTGGCGGATAAAAAACTCATTATATCGGGGAGAATCTCCATAACATTCCGCGTTTCTGTCCCACGAGAGAGATAGACTCCGAACTTCATTCCATACTTATCGCAGGCTTTCCGGAGTTCTTTTTTTCACAACGTCTCCCTTGTCCGTTCTTCCAAGGAGAAGAGGCTACGGAATGTTTGGTGGTGGTCGTAGGCCAAAGGCAGAATCCATCGTGGTGTTTCGCCGTCAGAAGCACCATTTTAAATCCGGCATCTTTTAAGGCTGCGCACCCATTGTTCGGCATCCAGTTCCGAAGGGTTGAAAAGTGCAGGATCTTCTTTTTCCGTCTCCCCATTCGCGTCCGGTAAAAGTGTTGATACCGAAATGGAGAAAAGCGGTCAGTTCCATTTGTTGCCAGGATAACTGTTGGGGAGTAGGTATCAGGCGCGCCGCCATATCTACTTTCTGTTCAAGAGTCGCGTTCGGGGGAAATTCAACGTGCTTCACATAATATTCTTCTGCCTTTTGTGCCTGAACACTCAATGTTATGACAGAGGATAATAATACTGCGGTCAGTAGTTTGTTCATGATATAAAATTTAATTAATACTGATAGTGCAAAGATAACGTAAAGGTGTGAATTTCACTACTTTCATAGAACATTTCTGACAATATTCAGAAAAGCCAGTAAAATCCACACCTATTATATATAATCTAATAACCTATTGGTTCAACACTTATTTTACCGGATAAAGGGTAAATTCAAAGTGCTGTTTCTTCAACGGAACCAAATATTGCGGCAATACACCGGGACCACAAGTAGCTGTTCCTACACCAGCCTGCTCTGCATCCAAGTGCACGGTCAACATTCCATCACGTTTCCGGTCATTTATATGACGGGCTTTCTCTAATAACACATCCGAGAAAGGAATGATACTAAACTGGAAAGTACGGTTTGACTCGACAAAGATACCTGCACCGGAGTGATCCGTAAACTTCGCCCATCGTACATCAGTACGATTACCCGTGGATTGCGGAGTGACATAATAGTGGAACATACGTTCGGGGGGTTGTCTGATACAGTCCGATTCTACCGGATTGGTTACGGTCGGCATACGTTTCATTGTCACCACGTCCCAAATAGGAAACTTGGTCATACATATCAGCCACGCGGAACGTTACCCCCAAAGCGAGCTATTGATTTCACAAAGTGCTGTATCCGGTTCGAAAGTAGTGCTCACTTTCAATGCGCCATTCTTATCCAGTGCATAGATGAAGTCAGCCGTACCAACTTTCTGTCCTTTCGCGTTGAGTATTTCAACACGGGCAGTTGTTGAGGATTTGCCTTCTTTCAGTGATAGGACTTTCTGGGTAATATTATCCAGTCCTGCTTTACGCCACAGACGTGCTCCGTTTCTATCACGGTTATCATTATCCGTAGCCGGACGAAAAAGACTTAATGTCAATGTAGTAGATAACAAAGCTCTTTTGCCGTTCAGACTCAACGAAGTCAGAGCTCCTGTTTTTATCAACGGTAAATGTTGTTTCACCTGCTTTTTGCGGACGATGAGCCGTAGAATTCTTATTGCCGGAAAGTACAAACTGGTCATAAGCCACTTCCCAGTCTTTATCTATCATCGGGGAATCCTCTTTGCGGGTCCAGCTAACGTTCAGATAAGCCTCACGGTCCTTTTTCGAAAGAATCACATTACCCAACTGTATATCTATGGTAGCGTGCGGTTCGCAATCCAGCACTTTAGTCCCTTCTGCCAGTTTCTCCCACTATCGGTTGTTACATTCCAATGGAATATATATTCATTCAGATTAGAAAATCGTACCAGTTCTTGATACGAAGTTTCATGTTCTTCCGGTCAAGTAAAGTGGTCTTTATATTCTGATACACTTTCTTCACTTCGAGCAGATGCGGATGTGGTTCACGGTCGGCACCGACCAAGCCGTTACAACAGAAATTACCGAAACTGGGAATTCCTTTGCGGACCATAATCACCACCGTAAGTCCAGTACCATTTCCCGCTCTTGTCTATTTCGCGGAAAGATTGGTCTACCCAGTCCCATACGTTACCGCCTTTGTGCCATAGGGCTCGCTTTCGAAGACATCCCAATATTCCTTCAGGCCGCCGCAACTGTTACCCATTGCATGCAGGTATTCACAAAGGATGAAAGGACGGTAAATGTCTTTCTTCGCTACATACGCTTTTTTATTTCGTCTACGCTACGGTACATACGGCAGTAAATATCCGTATTATAATTCAGTTCGGCACGTTCATACTGCACGGGGCGGGTCTTTTCTACAGATTTCAGCCAATCATAAGTACGTTCGAAGTTAATACCGTTGCCAGCTTCATTTCCTAACGACCAGATAACTATGGCCGGATGATTCTTGGAACGTTCGTACATCCGGTGTGTACGGTCCATGTGGGCTGTCAGCCAAGTACTGTCTTTGGCAAGGGAGGCGGGACCGTAGCCCATACCGTGAGATTCAATATTGGCTTCATCAATCATATACAATCCGTAACGGTCACAAAGCTGATACCAGTAAGGATGGGTAGGATAATGTGAGTTCCGAACAAGGTTGATGTTATGTTGTTTCATCAGTTTGATATCCAGTTCCATTAGTTCCTTACTTACCGTACGTCCGAGTTGCGAATGTTCGTGGCGGTTGGTTCCCTTTACCAATACCGGAACGCCGTTGATACAGAAACGTCCATCCTTGATTTCCGAGGTACGGAAACCAACTTCACATCCGGTCAGTTCAGTGACTTTACCTTGGTCGTCTTTCAGTTCGAGCACGAGTGTATAAAGGTGGGGATGTTCCGCATCCCAGGCTTTCACATTCGGAATCTTCTTTTCATCAAATGCTATGAAATTACTTAATCCGCGGGATTTAATTTGAATAGCGTCCTGCAAGACAGCTTTTTACCCAGAATCATCTTTCAATGTATACGCAATAGAACCGGTAGTAGAAGAAGGTCCTTCCACAGTTACTTCCAGTCCGAAGATACCGTCTTTGTATCTATCTTTATCCAAAGAAGCATTCAATTTATAGTCGGCAATGTACTGTTTGGGAGTACTGTACAAGTAAACATCACGTTCGATACCACTCAAACGCCACATATCCTGGCATTCGAGATAAGCACCCGCACTCCAACGGTATACCTCCAAAGCCACTACATTCTCTCCATCGTTCAAGACATCCGTGATATCCCATTCGGCATTCGTTTTCGAGCCTTGGTTATATCCGAGCAGTTTCCCCGTTCACCCATACGTAATAGAAAGAGATAACACCTTCACAGCAAAGTACTACCGACGTCCTTTCCAGTCGGCAGGCACTTTAAATGTGCGGCGGTATGAGCCGACTTCATTTTCTGCATAAGGGACCAACGGCGGATTCTTCTTAAAGTTGAACATTTTGTCGTCAAACTCATACGTTTCGTTGACGTAGATAGCTGTACCATACCCTTGACGTTCCCAATTGCCGGGAACATTGATGTCCGCCCAACCTCCGGTATAATAAGAAGGCTGATAAAAGGTCCTTCGGACGGTTATCGGGATTCTTCACCAATGGAATTTCCATTTTCCGTTCAGGGTCATATAAAAAGGAGACTGTTCGTATCCGCCCGGTTTTTCAATATCGGAAGCATTGGCGTAAGGCCATACATAGGTATGAGGAGCGAGTTTATTCAGTCCTACCGCATACTGGCTCTGCCATTCGGGCAACGGTTGTTCCTGCGCCGAAGCGAAGGTAGCAGTCAGTCCTGCCAATAAGATTAAAAAGGTTCGTTTCTTTAAGCTAATGTTCATAATTATTATTTTTAACGACTAGACTCTTATTCTATCATTACTTCATCAAAATAGATTCTTGCTTCCTGATCGGGACGGACATGATCTTTTAGGGCATATCCCTGCTCTTTCGCCGTCACACGTACATAACGGCAGATACGCCACCCATATCCAGCGAGTAATCATTTCTAAAAAAGTTCCTTCCTTATAAATTTCTTCCAAAGAAAAGTTCAACTCCCCTATGGCACAGTATGTCCGGTTATCATCGGAAACTTCCACACGGATCATTTTCGGTTTATGCACTCCCATTCCATAATTCGTAATGCAACCAATGGCAAATTTATTCAATTTTTCCTTACCAAGCAAATCTATGGTGAAAGAAATTGAATCATTCCGGCTCCAGTTACACCATTCGAAATCAGTATATTTCAGGCCTCCCCGCAATCCGTTGACTAATAACATTTCATTTTTCTTATTACCAAGCAATGGTTTTGCCGTGGCTTTGTTCCATGTAAGCTGCAAGTCCAGGATTTCTCCCATTTGCTTGCCGTCCATAAAGGTGGCGGCTTTCACCATTTGCGTTTTTGTCACACGGATAGGTCCGTCATAACGATGTGAGGACATCGCCGGGTTACTGCCATTCAGCGTATAGCGAATTTCCACATCCGGACGGAGACATTCCAGATTCACCTCCAGATGTCCGTTCACCGGTGTCACCGTTTGCTGGATATTATACATCGAACGGGCATAAACAATCCCTTTTTCCGCCAAATGTGCATTATATACATCCATCCGTTTCAAGAAACCGGACCAATCTTTTGTGCCCGTGGGCGTCCATGCTACTTCTGCCAGAGCAGCCAGACGAGGAAACAAGAGATAATCCACGTCTTCCGGCTTATTACAAAATTCTGTCCACATACAAAGCTTTTGTATGCCCATTAATAAAGATTCATATTCCGGTTTCCAATCCTTCTGCACAGGCTCGTAGTCAAAAAACATCTTTCAGTGTATTGTTTCCGAAATATGTTACCGGTTCAAACCATTGAGGTCCCTGATAACGGATCAGATACATGATGCGTGCCGGAGTCATAATAAATCGATGTCCCTTTTCGGCAGCTTTCAGGGCAGCCGTTCCCATTCCTGCCAACCAAGTATAATAGACTCTTCGGGAAGAAAAAGAACTGTTTGTCAACTCGTCCCAACCAATCACTTCACGTCCTTTTTACGCAGATAATCACTGATACGCTTCATAAAGTAGCCCTGTAAATCTTCTTCATTAGTCAAATGCTGCTTTTTCATCCGCTTCTGACAAAGCGGGCATTTTTCCCAGTTCGTCTTTCGTGCCTCATCTCCCCCAACATGAATATAGGGGAAGGGAAAAGTGTCAGAATTTCATCGAAAATATCTTGCAGAAAGGTAAATACACTATCGTTTCCCGCACAATAAATAATCTCTGAGTTCCGTCCTCCCAATCCGGGAAGTACACCGATAAAGTCTTTCACGACCGGACAGGCAAGTTGAGGATATGCAGCAAGCGCCGCATTACTATGTGCCGGTACATCTATCTCGGGAATAACTTCAATCTGCCTGTCAGCGGCATAAGCCACTATTTCCCTGATATCTTCCTGTGTGTAGAAACACGCCTATCGGCGTTGGTTCTCCCCGTTTCGGGTTACGGCGTGAGTGGAAAGGCACATCCGTACGGTCTACCCTCCATGCACCGACTTCCGTTAAACGAGGATATTTCTTGATTTCAATCCGCCAACCGTTATCATCTGTCAGATGAAAATGAAGTTTATTGATTTTCAGCATCGCCATACAGTCGATAATCCGCAGTACATTTTTTCTTTAGGAATAAAAACAACGTACCGGATCCAACAGTAATCCCCGGAAACCAAAACGAGGTTCATCCTGAATTGTCACTGCCGGAACACTCCACGCGACATTCTTTACCGGTTGTCCCGATTCTATGGCAGCAGGCAGAAGCTGGCGGATAGATTGTAATGCATAAAAAAAGCCCTTTGTATCCGAAGCTTTAATAAGTATCTGTTCCGGCGTAACCTTTAACAGATACGCTTCAGTTTTTAAAGAAGAATCTGTCACGAAAAGGACTTGCCCCTCCTTGCTCCCGACATTTAACATTGGGGGTTATCCCGGCAGCATGGACAAACAAATCGATAAAGTTGTGAGCAATTGTGGCCTGTTCCTGATTTTCTACTGCAAATGTAGTTTTTGCAGAAAAGATAAAAAGCTACCACTACCCGGCGTAATTTGTGCCGGGCGTGGAACTATTGAATTAAAAGGGGATGTTAAGTTATCAGCCTGCAAAAACACCGGCAATGGCGAAAGCAGAATGAGAATGATTAAGATATATTTTTTCATGATGTATGTACATTGGATTTATTCCTTGTCACGTTCCGGTGAGAAACGGACAGGATCATTGTATTGCTCCTGAAGTTTCAGCATTTCTTCTTTCAACTCCTTCACCACCGGTTCGTATTCTGGTTGTCCGTAGAGATTGTGCATTTCCGACGGATCAGCTTTTGCAGGTCATATAGTTCCCACCAGTTGATATCATTATAGAAATGAATCAGTTTATAGCGGTCTGTGCGTACACCGTAATGACGTTTCACCATGTGTTCAGCAGGATATTCATAGAAATGATAATAAAGAGCTTTCCGCCAGTCTTTCGGATGTTCACCTTTCAACAAAGGCACAAGAGATACACCTTGAATATCGGAAGGTATCTCTGCTCCCGCCAGTTCGAGGAAAGTAGGTGCATAGTCAATGTTTTGAACCATTTCGGTGATGTCACCTCTGCGGTCGAATCCTTTCGGCAGACGCATGACAAGCGGTGTACGCATAGATTCTTCGTACATGAAACGTTTGTCAAACCAACCGTGTTCGCCCATATAGAATCCCTGATCAGAAGTGTAGACTACAAGTGTGTTATCCAGTAAACCTTTCTCTTTCAAGTAATCGAGTACGCGACCAACATTGTCATCCAGTGATTTTACAGTCTTCATGTAATCACGCATATAACGCTGGAATTTCCAATTGGCAAGTTCCTTACCCTGAAGATTCTGTTTATAGAAATCATCTATAATCGGAGTGTAAAATCTGTCCCATGCGGCACGTTGCGCTTCATCCATACGACCGATATATTTCTCATACAAGGATTTCAAACGGGATTTTTTATCAGGACGGAGCATTTTGAGGTCATAAATCATGTCCATATCCTTTACAATGCTCATTTCTTGTGCAGCGGCAGCGGGACGACCTTCATAATCATCAAAGAAGTTATCCGGTAACGGAAGGTTTTATCTTCATACAAAGCCAAATTACAAGTATCTGCCAGCCAGTTACGGTGAATTGCCTTGTGATGTATCAAAAGACAGAAAGGTTTCTCCGGGTTGCGTTTATTCTCTATCCAGTCGATAGCATCATCAGTAATAAGGTTCGTAAGATACCCATGTTTTTGAATAGTGTCATTATTTTGCGTAATGAAATCCGGATTGTAGTAGTCACCTTGTCCGGGGACTATCTGCCAGTAATCAAAGCCGGAGGGCAGGCTTTCAAGATGCCATTTACCCACCAATGCTGTCTGATAGCCGATTCTCTGCAACAGCTTTCGGGAAAGTCTGTTGCGAACTGTCAAATACGCAAGTGGTATTATCATAGAATTTATTGGCGCAACTATGCTTTCCTGTTATCATACAGGCGCGACTGGGACCACTTAAAGAATTGGCAACAAAGCTTTGGGTAAAACGTACACCGTCGGCAGCAATGCGGTCAAGATTCGGTGTTTCCATGTAGCGTGTGTCGTAACAGCTCATCATTTGTGCTGTGTGATCGTCTGTCATTATGTAGACGATATTCAGTGGTTTCTGCTCCGCAGGCTTTTGTTTGATTGAACAAGAAACAAGGGAAGTTACGGCGGTAACGCCAGTCAAAGAGTAAAATAGTCCGGATTGTAGATTTTTCATATATAATAAATTAAGTAAACGAAGAATTCATCATCGGCAAAAATAAGCTTTTTGATTAATAATCGACTTCCATTTATCGCCATTTTATTTCCATAAATGTTCAAAAGGACTGATTATAACCCTAAATTCCGGATGCCAGGACAAATATCCCCCGCATCCGGAAATTTATCAGGTCATTTAAGGGGTTTAAGCTTCTACTTAATTCGTATAGCCAAAATTATTGTCTGAAGTAGTAAGGGCCGGATTGGCGTCAATCTCGCTACTAGAATTGGCAATAACAAATTCTTTTTCAAAAAATTCATCCGTCAATCCTCTTGTACCATTATAAATACGATCTAACCAAGCATTAGAACTAGCAGGATACAATGCGTCAGATGCTATCGTTATTTCATGATTATTATGTAACTCCAAAGCCATCTTAAAAACTACTTTGTCCCACGAATACGAGGCATTTCATACATTCCGGGCTCACCGCAAAGTTCTATGATACGCTCAAAAAACAATTTCTGTCTTACTTCTTCCTGATTCAAGGATGTCGGCCAGTCAGCCGGCTGAGCAAAACTTTCATACCCGAATTACGTGCACGATTTAGAACTTCTTTTTTTTGCTAATGATATGGCTTTAGGAGTGTCCCCCAATTCATTGTACACATTCTGCCATCAACAATAACATTTCAGCATAACGGTAAACCATTAAGTTTTTATGACTCGCTGTACCTACCTGATTCTGATCATATAACTTCTGAAAACATGGCCAAGCATTTTGAGATCCGGTTTTTTACAAAAACTTCTTTTAAACATTTGGTGATAGCTACATTTTCCAATGTAACGCCATGCGTTGAAGCATAATTTTCAATAGTCTCAATAGTAGGGTTCTTGGGATCAATGAATGCTTTATAAGGCAACTTTCCTACATATTTCTTTTTTTCTTTGGTAGCAACACCATTCTTCATCACATACTCGTCAATATCACCATTTACATATGCAAAATAAGGATACAAGTAAGTAGAGTCATTAGGTGAAAGTACATCTCCCACAGTCGGCTTTGATTAGCCTGGTTGTTACCGCTACGGTTTCTCCAGCGAGTCAAAAATGTCTCATTAATTCGAGGATCTCCCGGATAAGTACCTTCATGTAAATCATAAGCAGCTTTAGACGCTTTATAAGTTCCCCAAGAAATTCCCGTAGTAGCCTGCGGAGGGAGCAAAACGATTACTTGCACGATTAAAGCAAACGGTAGAAGAAGTTGTAAAATTCAACTGAAAAATAGCCTCCTTTGATCCGGTCACATAATCACCAAACAAATCTCCGAATTTAGGTTCAAGATCGAAAATATGAGCTTCATAAACATCGTCAAACATATTCTTGGCATTCGTCCAATTTGCAGTTTCGTCAATACCCAGACACGCCATTTTATAATAAACCTTACCTAAAAAAGCTTTTGCAGCCCATGAATTCGCACGCCCATCTACAATCTTACTATCAATAGCCATAGCATCTTTCATATCCTGAACTACCAAAGCCAGAACCTCAGCTTTCGAGGGGAACGAGGTACAGAAATACCATCCGATGAAGAGGCAGCCGTTTTTAATGGCACATCACCAAACAAAGAAACCAAATTATAATAAGCTAATCCTCTCAAGAATTTAGCCTCCCCTCCCATTTGTACCTTATTGTATCGCTCAAACTGCTTTTTGTCCAAACTTTCCAAAAAAGCATTTACTTCAGTCACCACTTTATACATCCCATTCCAGGCTATAGGAATCAAGTCATCACTAGGTACAGCCTCCAATGAAATTGCCGTAGAAGCAGTACGCTGTCCGAAAGCAAATCCGAAGCTATGATAGGCAGTTCCTGCCACATTTGTCCATACGCCCCTGTTGTCGTCATATATCCATAACATCCCAGCAGAGCCAATTCGGCATTACTCCTTGATGAAAAAACAACTGCATTATTCTGAGAATAGACCGGATCTTCATCCAACCAAGAGGTACAGGCTGAGAAACAGCCAACTGACGCCAATAATAAAATATAATATTTAATTCTTTTCATGTCTTCGTGATTTTAGAAATTAGAATGTTAAATTTAAGCCAAAAAAACAAATGAACGAGGAGTCGGATATGAGTTCATATCAACACCCGGACGTAAACCGTCAAAAAGCAAAACTATTTACTTCAGGATCATAACCACTATAATCTGTTATCACAAACGCATTTTTTTACAGAAGCATAAACAGATGTATTCTTTATACCAATCTTATTCGTCCATTTGGCAGGAAGTACATAACTCAGTGTAATATCAGAACAACGCAAATAACTGCCATCTTCCACATAACGATCCATCACCATATTTTGTACGACAAATGTTGATTTCGGATATAAATTACTTGGATTCTCATCCGTCCACATATTTTGGAACGCTTTACGCGTCACATTATTCGATTTAGTTCCCGGAGTGTTATTGTAACGATTACCTACATTTAAAATATCCCTACCCTGTACCCCATTAAAGGATGCAGACAACGACAAGGATTTCCAAGATACTTTAGTCTGAAAACCATAAGTAAAATCAGGATTCGGGTTACCAATAATATCGCGATCATTGTCATCCACTACACCATCTCCATTTCTATCCACATACTTCACGTCACCGGCTACCGGAGTCGTTTTATTCACCGTTTTGGTAATATCCCACACCTCCATCTTTGTTTAATGTGTACTTAATTCCATTTTCTGTTATATCTTCCTTTTGGACAATCCCCTTGAGTCACATAACCATAAAATAATCCCGGAGCTTCACCTGCCAAGAAAATATGCCCTACACCAAAATGATCCCCTAAACTATACCATAATACCCCACTCTTCACCCAAGCATCCAAAATCAGCAGGCAACAAACCTAAATCTGAAATTTCATTCTATTGACACCGATATTACCACTTACAGACCATTTCCAAGATGAACTGTCAATGATTTGTGCATTCAGTTTTGTTCCATACGCCAAGCTATGGATGGTAGTGGAAATATCCCCCGGCACGATTATTTTTTCGCAAACTTCATTGGAACATTTTGCATCGTGTTGTGCTCTGCAATCAAATATTTATCAAGCAAATCATTATTAACTAGCAATATAACTGAACGAAGCATGTACTGA
>VOFK01003166.1_pt1 | contig 68580 bp, 86 predicted proteins | sample 5384121 | NCBI WGS metagenome assembly VOFK01 (sample SAMN12384730, study PRJNA508395) | human gut metagenome | isolation source: healthy gut J | host: Homo sapiens | reverse complement strand
GTTACGTATTGCTTCGCCAAGAAACTAATGGAAGACGGAGAGCTATCGCTCAAAAAACGCTCGGCACTTCCTTCGTCCAGTGCCATCAACTGGGCATCCATGTTTATGGGAGCCGGACCGGAACTGCACGGATATACCGAATGGGGATCTAAAAACTCCGGAACTTCCATCACGCGTATTAAACAAAGAACGGTATCTTCCCACTGTTTTCCAGTTGCTGCGCGATGCTCGACCGGAAGCAGAAATCGGCTGCCTGTATGAATGGAACGGAATCAAGTATTTAGTAGATACACTTTCTCTAAGCTATCATTAATCATGTGGCCGATTACAACAAGACTCCCAAAGAATTAGGTAATATGTCCTCTTCTTACATAAAGGAGAAAACATCCGACTCTTGTTGCTATCTGTTGGCGATAGTCCCTGACCATACCGGACACACTGAAGGACATGACACTCCTGCATATTATGAGAAACTCAAGGAGTTGGATACTTATGTCGGCCAGATTGTCCAGGCCGTAAAAAGATGCAGGCATCCTTTGATGACACTATTTTCATATTGACTTCCGACCATGGAGGCATCAAGAAGGGTCACGGCGGCAAAACAATGCAAGAAATGGAAACAGCTTTTCATCATTTCCGGTAAGAATATTAAAAAAGGACTTCGTTTTGATGATGTAAAGCATGATGCAATATGATGTAGCTTCTACAATAGCTCACATTTTCAACCTCGAACAACCACAAGTCTGGATAGGTAGACCAATGAAGATTGTTTTCAAATAATCGCTTTGAGATTATATACTGGAAAGGGAAAGGAGAAGCTAATGATGTTTTGCTTCTCCTTTTATTTTCTCTCTTTTTTTCTTTAATAGAAAAAATTATCTCCAACAAAGTAAAAACTGACGGATAGGGATCTGTTTGATACCCTGATAAGAAACGCCCTCAATTTCATCCATTGTAACAACTATTTTCGGATAATTATCTTGTATGCCAACAAATTTCCAAATTCCCACTCATGTGTTTTAGAGTCAATAACTGAATATACTACCTGAACATATAATTTTTCTCCATTGCGTTCTACAACAGAATCTTCTAATTTATGAAACTCCAGAAATTTTCGGCATATGTAAGACTATATACCTTAAATTCCCATATATCTACCACTCAGAAAAGTGGCTAATTGCCTCGAGTTACATTACTCCCCGGTACAATAAGTATGTAGGTATTTTCCGCAAACTCTTTATTGATATAGATAATATCCGTTTCAGAAAATTTTATAATATTCCGGCTTATTCATTTTATTTCTTATAAGTAAATAGTCAGACATTAAGATAAATCAATAATAAAATGAAACAAACTTTTTTAGCTTTTGAAAAGCGTCGTTTTAAGCAATACAAAGCTATGCTTTACACCCTTAAAATGCCACTTTAGATTTTACAAAACAGAACGATACTCACTAATAAACATATCGGTTTCAGAATTCTGGTATTATATCAAAGAGTTTAAACCTATTTTTACTCATTTTTATGCTTTTGTTAATTTTGTATTAGTATTTGATAAAATCATATTTGTCCTCCACCGCAAACTACCCTACCTTTGCTCCCAGAGTTTAACAACTAAAATCATATTCGCAATGAAAAACATTACTTATTTATTATTGTGCTGCCTACTATTTATATGCAGTTCACTTCATGCCCAACAAACGGATATTAAAGGAATAGTATCCGACTCTTCCGGCGAGCCTCTGCCCGAGTCAGCATTAGTATAAAAGGCACAACCTTTGGAACAATCACAAATATGGACGGCCAGTTCACCATTCGTGCAAAGAAAGGAAATACCCTAATTTTTTTTCATTTATTGGATATCAGACAGTAGAACAAAAAGCTACAGATACCCCCATGAAAGTCACTCTACAGGAGAGTTCTGTCCAAGTAGATGAAGTAGTTGTCACTGCCTTAGGTATTAAAAAAGAGAAAAAGCATTAGCTTACTCCGTAACGGAAGTCAAGAGCGAAGAGTTGAATCGTGTCAAGGTTTCCAATATAGCTAACAGTCTGGTAGGAAAAGTAGCAGGTGTAAATGTAGTGAAACCAGCATCCGGCGTCATGGGTTCAAGCCGTATAACAATTCGTGGTAACGGTTCTTTGAACGGTAGTAACCAACCTTTATACGTTATCGACGGCGTGCCTATGAATAACGGAAACTATGGTCAAGCCGGAGAATGGGGTGGTTTTGATGCTGGTGACGGAATTTCATCTATCAATAGTGAAGACATTGAAAGTATGAGTGTGCTGAAAGGAGGTACCGCTGCTGCATTGTACGGTTCCCGTGCAGCAAATGGTGCAATTGTCATTACTACTAAAAAAGGAACAGCAGGAAAAGTCAGAGTAGAATACAATATGTCTTATACTAAAGACTCTCCCATCCTAAAGAATAATGACCTCCAATGGGAATATGGTTGTGGTGCAAATGGGATGAATCCTGATCAACTGGCTATAGCGACAGGAGCTGGATATGGAATGACACCAGAACAGGCTATAAGCCAATTGGCTCCAACATTAGCCAAGCAAATGAGTGTAATGAGCACTTCGGTAGCAAAATGGACGGATCAAATGTAACGCAATATGACGGAATTTCCCGCCCATATTCACCAACCGCAAGAAATAATTTCAAAGATTTCTACGACAATGCATGGTCAGTGACTAACAACATCGCTGTATCCGGCGGAAATGAAAAATTCAGTTCCGTGTTGGTGCAGGTGATCAACGTTTTCATGATATGCAACCGAATTCCAAACTGGAACGTAACAATATTACATTGAATCTGACTTCTAGAATGAACGAGCACTTCTCACTAAAGGCCAATATTATGTACGTACGCGAACGTGCCAAAAACCGTCCAAACCTGGGTGATATTACCTCAATGCAAATGCTTCTTTATGGCAACTAGCACCTAATTACGGCCTTTCTGATATGAAGATTACAAACGACGATGGTACGGAATATGAAGTAAACGCTCAAGGCTATGTAATCAATCCTTTATTTGTTGTTTACAAGAATAGTCAAAAAGATGCTAAAGACCGTATTATTGGCTCCGTCGAAGTTCAATACAACTTTACACCAAACTGGTATCTACGCGGACGTGCCGGCGGTGATATGATTAACCGTCGTGCCGAAAATGTCACTGCCGGGGCACAGCCCGCGGAGCCTGTAAAAGAAGGTAATATATCCAATAGTGCCGAATATCACGGTGAATTCAACACAGAAGCCATTGCCGGATATACCAACTCATTCAAAGACGGCCTTGTAAGTGTCGATGCATTTATTGGCTGGAACACAATGGCTTGAAGTTGGTCAGATGCAACAAGTTCGTACGGTGACCAATTTGTTGTACCAGGATTCAACACCATTAATAATACAAAAACAAAATCCGGTGGTCATTCTACTTCTGAAAGTTACATCAACTCCCTCTTCGGACAAGCCGAAATGTCTTATAAAAGCATGATATATTTGACCTTAACAGGACGTAACGACTGGTTTTCCGCACTTTCTTACAAAGGGAAAACCTCTCCCAATCATATTTTTATCCCTCCGTCGGATTAGGATTTATCCTTAGTGAAGCTATTCAGATGCCGTCTTGGTTCCCATACCTCAAGCTACGCGGTTCATGGGCACAGTCCGGCGGCGCCGTTGGAGCCTATCAACTGGGATTGACATACAGTTATGCGGATGCATATCGCAAATATCCTGTTGGATCCATTGACAATGGCACTATTCCGAACTTAAATTTAAAACCTCTGACTTCTATTTCGTATGAAGGGAGGATTTGAAGCCAGGTTCTTTAACAATCGCTTCGGCATTGATTTCACATACTATGTACGAAATACTAAAGACGATATAGTAAACGCAGGTATATCAACCGCGTCAGGATATGGAAATGTCAAAATAAACGCGGGTAAAGTGAATAATCATGGTATTGAACTGTTACTTACCGGCACTCCAATTCTTTCATCTCACTTTCGTTGGGACACTTCCTTCAACTTCGCTTACAACAAGAGTGAAATTAAACGCATAACAGATGATGTCACCGAATTCGAACTGGCAAAGTCTCGTACTGGCCACGATAGCGACAACTGTGGCCCAGCTTGGATTTACCAGCAAGTAGGACAACCTTATGGGATTATCCGAGGCGTAACTTTCAAACGCAACGACAAAGGTGAAATCATGTACGAAAATGGACTTCCTATGAAAGGAGAAATCGAGAAATTAGGCGAAAGCGTGCATCCATATACATTAGGATTCAGCAACTCATTTGAATGTCACGGATTCACATTGAGTTTCTTACTTGATGGCAAATTCGGAGGAAAGATGTATTCTCAAACAAATGCACACATGATTATGTTCGGACGCCATGCAGACACGCTACCAGGACGCGAAGAAGGTATTATCGCTCAGGGAGTAAAAAGAAGACGGTGTAACTCCAAATGATGTAAAAGTGACAGCGATGAAATATTATATGGCATTGTCAGGTATTACCGAGAACTGTATATATGACGCTTCTTTCATTAAGTTGCGCGAACTTTCTTTCGGATATAACTTCCCGACAAAATGGATCCGTAAAATAGGTTTGTCAGCCTTGTCTTTCTCAGTCGTAGGACGGAATTTGTGGAATATCTACGATAAAGTACCTTTGGTAGATCCCGAATCTTCTTTCAATATCGACAATGGACAGGGATTCGAATCTTACGGACTACCCGCCTCACGTAGCATAGGTTTTAATCTGAATGTCAAATTTTAAATAAAAATATTATGTCAGTGATCAATATAATAAAACTAATGATGGCATCCACGCTAACTTGTATGGTTTATGCCTGTGATTTCACCGAGAAAAATATAGACCCCAACAGTCCTACCTCGATAGAGCCCGGTCCTCTGTTGACCTATACTCAATTACATACGACTACCGGTGGTATTGCTAAAAAACATTCAGGTAGGAACCTGCATGATGCTTGTACAGCAAGCCGCTTCCTTAAATAACGATATGCCAGGTGACAAATATTACCAGATGGAATCTTACGCCAACACCTTCTTTACCGACACTTATAGCGATCTGATAAAAAACTGGCGCGAATTGGAAGAAAAAGCCTCGTCAGATGCAAAATATTCCAATATCCTCGGTGCAACAAAAATCTGGGGCGCTTATCTGTTCCAGCGTTTGACAGATATATACGGCAATGTTCCCTATTCTGAAGCAGGATTAGGATACTATCAGCAAATCTATAAGCCGAAATATGATAATCAGGAGACCATCTATAAAGATATGATTCAGCAAGTCAAAGACGGGGTCAACCTGCTAAATGCCAATAATCCGGCAATAGACGGTGACTTATTCTACGATGGCGACATCAATAAGTGGAAAAAGTTTGGAGGTTCCTTATTACTTCGTATAGGAATGCGTCTGTCAGAAGTGGCTCCAGACCTGGCAAAACAGACAGTAGCCGACGCCGTAACTATCGGCGTAATGAGCCAACCGGAAGATATATGCCTTCTGAGACATGACGGAAGCGGGAAAAATGCATTTAAAAAATCCATTGAGTTTCCGTTATCTAGATGACAACTTCATCGAAAGTGATGCAGTCAAAATTGGTAAAACATTCATGGATTATCTCAAAAAAACAAAAAGATCCTCGTATTCATGTATATTGCTCTTTGAAAGACGGAAATACTGAATTTGACAAACAATTTGGTTTACCTAACGGTTACGATAGTCATACCATTGCAGACGCCCCAAGTGTGGAAAGCTTTTGTCGGCTTAGAAAATACTTCCAACTTCAATATCAATACAATTTTGAGATTGGATGCCCCCTACCATCTTCCTAATGCCATCTGAGACGAAATTGTTGCTAGCCGAAGCCGTATTGAGAAACTGGACAAACGGAAACGCGGAGGTTCTTTATAAAAGAAGCCATCACATCATCCATGAAAGAACAGGAGATTGCTTACGGAACGCAAGGTAAAATCACAGATGAAGAAATCGAGACTTACTTTCTAGCCCAGAACCTACTCAGTACTGCAAACAATACGGAAAAACTGCAAATTATCGGAGAGCAATACTGGGTAGCAACTTTCATCAACGGTTACGAAAGTTATGCCAACTGGCGTCGTACCGGATACCCCAAACTTATTCCAACCAATTATTCAGGTAGTATGAGCCCAGGAGTTATCCCTACGAGACTCCCTTATCCTACCGATGAATATAGTATTAACAGAGCAAATGTAGATACTGCGAATCAGCAACAAGGAGCAGACAAAGTTACCACACATATATGGTGGGATATCGACTAACATAAGCGTGATCGGTAAATAGATATTAATAAAATTAGGGGAGGTGGTGTCTTACCAAAGAAAAAAGCTACCTCCCTTATATCAGATTCTGAAAATATGAAACTACATTGCATCCCCATTTTAAGTGCACTATTTACTAGTCTAGTTTGTTTCAGCAACCCTGCTACTAAAATTTCAGATAATTCGCCAAGCTCCGGCATCGTAATCAGATGGAACGATTGCGAACAAACAATAGACGGATTTGGAATAGCCCAAGCTGGCTGGGCTAAAGAACTGTTCGCTTTCAAAAACAGAAAACAAGTCATGGATAAAATGTTCGGTAACGATGGATTGCGTTTAAACATCCTAAGAGGAGAGATTTTCCCCCACATTATTGGGAGAATAAAGAAGATAAAGACTTCAATCTTAACGATGATATTAACATCGAGTTATGCGATTCTGATTTTAACAATAAATCCGATGATTTGTTGAGACGCGGACAATTATGGCTTACTTTAGAGGCTAAAAATAAATATCATATCAACAAATTAGTTTTTTCTACATGGAGCGCTCCTGCATGGATGAAAAGCAACGGAAAAGTATCAAACGGAAAACTCAAACCGGAGTGTTATCAGGATTTCGCTAATTATCTTGCAGCTTTTACAAAGCTTACAAATCAAATCAAAGGAATTACACCTTATGCCATATCACCCTCAAACGAGCCTGGTTATGCCGCCCCCCTGGAATTCTTCTTTATGGACAGCAGACGAAATGGGGAAATTTATCACTTCCAATCTTGGTCCCACCTTTTCAGAAAGAAAATATTCCTGCAAAAAATCATATTTGGAGAGAATCCTTTATGGTCAGTAGTCATGCCTCAACTAAAGATGGTCTCATCCAAAGACTTCACAGATACAATTCTTCAGGACTATCCTGAAATCAAGAAATTCAATCTCATTGCAGCAGGACATGGCTATAGCTTATCTCCTGACATAATGCCAATAAAAGTAGATAAAGAATATCTTAAAACTCCTATCATTCCATTTGACGCAGCAGAAAAAGCGCACATACCGGTATGGATTACAGAAATAAGTGATGTAACCCCACTCGATACTTCAATTCAAGATGGACTTAAGTGGGCAGTTACATTCCACAATTATCTGACTAAGGCAAATGTAAATGCAATTATATGGTGGGGAGGAGCTATGCCGACATCCAACAATGAAAGTCTTATCATTTTGAACAAAAATAGAAAAGATTATACATTATCAAAAGGTATGATATCTTGGCAATTACTCTCGATATATTTCTGAAGGAAGTACACGAATACAGGTAACCCAACCTAAGAACAAAGACCTTTTAGTATCAGCATATAAAAAAAGAACGATAAATATATCTTAGTTGCAATCAACCTATCTGAAAAAACAATATCGACCAACATTCGCCTAGACGGAGCAAATATAAAAAGGAGCATTAAAGCAATTTATTACTAATAAAGACAATGAATGGAATAAAACAAATATCGTTCCCGTAAGCAATAAATACTACAATCTGACAATACCACAATTTAGTATTGTTACATTGGTTGGAAAAAGTCCACTTATAATCGCCCATTTGTAGGATCTGTTAAAAAGAAAAACCTTATGTCAAGTTATAATAAGCAAAAATTTAAACAATTCAAAGAGTTATATTTCCAGCTTCTCACTCGCAAGAATAAAGAAGATAATAGTCATTATAACGGAATCATCCAACGCTACCTATATCCTGTCATCACTGCAAAACACATTCCTTTGGAATGGCGTTATGACTTGAATCCGGAAACAAACCCTTGGCTTATGGAACGTATCGGAGTGAATGCCACCATGAATTCGGGAGCTATCAAATGGAACGGCAAATACTTGTTGGCAGTACGTGTGGAAGGGAACGACCGTAAGTCATTCTTTGCCATTGCCGAAAGTCCAAACGGAATAGATAACTTTCGTTTTTGGGAATACCCGATACAACTACCGGATACTGATCCGACAGAAACAAACGTCTACGACATGCGCCTGACAGCACATGAAGACGGCTGGATATATGGTATCTTCTGTAGCGAAAGCCTTGACCCCAACGCTGCACCGGGTGACTTATCTTCCGCCGTTGCCAAAGCAGGTATCGTCCGCACCAAAGATTTGAAGAATTGGGAACGCCTACCCAACCTGATTTCCAAAAGCCAACAACGTAATGTCGTTCTACATCCGGAATTTGTTAACGGTAAGTACGCTTTGTACACCCGTCCGCAAGATAGCTTTTATTGATGCCGGAAACGGCGGAGGTATCGGTTGGGCACTCATTGATGATATGACTCATGCAGAAGTGAAAAAGAAGAAACTATCATCAACCACCGTCACTATCACACTATAAAGAGGTGAAGAATGGAGAGGGACCTCATCCTATCAAAACCTCCAAGGGATGGTTACACCTCGCCCCACGGTGTACAGGGGCTTGTGCTGCCGGACTGCGTTATGTACTCTATCTGTATATGACCTCTCTGGAAGATCCGACAAAGACAATTGCCGAACCGGGTGGATATTTGCTGGCTCCGATAGATGAAGAAAAAGAATAGGTGACGTATCTAATGTACTTTTCTCGAATGGCTGGATTGCGGATGAAGATGGAACAGTATATATCTATTATGCATCCTCGGATACTCGTATGCATGTAGCAACTTCCACCATTGATAGACTGATCGATTATTGTTTTCACACACCGGCAGACGGTTTACGTTCTGCTGCTTCCGTAGAAAATATTTGCAATCTCATAGAAGCTAACAAAGCCGTTACAGTAGAAACAGAACAAGTTTATCTTTAAAACAAATAATTTCGGATATATTCGAAATCGCAAACAAAAGCAAGAAAAAGTTTCGGATATATCCGAAAAACTTTTGTATTTTTTGCTAAAAACTTTAGGATATGGACGAAAGGATAAACATTCTAAGAAAGTATAATCTTTGGGGAGACACTGCATTTGATTTTGGATTCAGGCGTAGTGAATACAATGAAAAGATTATGGACTTTACAGGAAACAGACTTGTGAAAATCCTTACAGGTCAGCGTAGAGCAGGAAAAAGTTATCTATTGCGACAGACTGCCAGGCAACTGATAGAAAATGGCGTGCCTGCCGCAAATACACTATTCATCAACAGAGAAATGACAGATCTGGATTTCATAAAGACCTACAAAGACTTAGATGAAATCATCAAGCTGTATCAGGCAATTATACAACCAACAGGAAAAGTTTATATTTTCATCGATGAGATTCAACTCATCAAAGATTGGGAAAAAGACAATAAATTCTTATTCACAAGACTATACAGCTGAATACGAACTATTCATAAGCGGTTCTAACTCTAAATTACTTTCAGGAGAACTGGCTACGTTATTATCCGGTCGTTATGTATGTTTCAATGTTTTTCCTTTCAGTTATCAGGAATATCTTATGGTAACCGGAAAAGAGCAAATGAAACAAAGTTATCTTGATTATATAAATAGTGGTGGTCTGCCGGAGTTGTTTTCTCTCGAATAAACTGGAAATCAGACAAAACTATATGTCTACTATTAAGGACTCCATTTTGTTGCGTGACATTATCCAACGTTACAATATACGTGACCCCAAATTACTGGAAGATATTTTTTTATCTTTTTAGTAAACAACGCTTCCAACCTGATATCGGTCAATAGCATAGTGAAATACTTTAAAAATTCAGGGAGAAACATTAGTTATGATATTGTAGCTGCTTATATAGGATATATCGAAGACACATTCTTAATCCATCGTTGCGAACGTTATGACATCAAGGGAAAAAGAAACCCTTGCTGGGACAAGTAAGTTCTACATTAATGACCTTGCTTATAAAAATTATCTCTATCCCGGCTACGGTTATGGCTTTGGCTACCTGATAGAAAACGCAGTTTACTTGGAGTTACTTCGTATGGGATATGAAGTTTACACTGGCAATGCCAAAGGTAAAGAGATCGACTTCGTGGCTCAAAAACAGGAGAAACAATTTATATACAATGCTCTTATATAATGTCAGATCAAAGTACCATAAAAAGAGAATTTTCTCCATTGGAAACCATTAATGATAACTTTCCGAAAGTGGTAGTATCAATTGATGATATGGTCTTACCGTCTCACAATGGCATAAAACATATACAAGCATGGAATCTTAGGAATGAACTAATTTACCATAAGGAATAAGAAACATTTATTGGTTTAGTATCAGTATGTGCTAAAATAATATTTGTTTGCCCAAGACTTTCCCCTACCTTTGCAGCAAAGAAGATACAATATATAAATCGATTCAAAATAATAATATGAAATTACACACTACCGACCTTCTTATCATATGCGCCTATCTTATCGCTATGATTGTCATCGGTCTCATTCTTAAAAAACGGGCAGCCCAGAATATGGACTCCTACTTCTTAGGTGGAAAATCATTGCCTTTCTATATGTTGGGATTATCCAACGCCTCCGAATGTTCGATATTACGGGCACAATGCTTATGGTATACTGGGCATTCGCTTATGGTTTCAAAAAGTCTTTGGATTCCTGGTTATGGCCGGTATTCAATCAGATATTCCTAATGGTTTACTTATCCGTGTGGCTGCGCCGTTCCAATGTACTCACCGGGGCCGAATGGATCAAAACCCGTTTCGGAAAAGGGAAAGGGTTCTACTCTTTTCACATACGATTGTTATCGTATTCGCATTACTTAGCGTACTCGGTTTTTTTTAAGTTATGGGTTCATAGGTATTGGTAAATTTATGGAGATATTCATCCCTTTGGGAAGTAGTATCTCCATTTATTCCTTTCAATGTTCCTGCAGAATATGTTCCTCATGTATATGGTATTTTCTTTACTACCATCGCCACATTCTATGTGATGCTCGGCGGAATGCTGAGTATTGTATGGACAAGATGTCGTTCAGTTTCTGATAATGACAGTGGCAGGCATCGTAATTGTCGTCATTGGAATGCAAATGGTAGCACCGGACATGATTCACTCTTTTTGTTCCGGCCGGCTGGGACTCTCCCTTCTTCGGATGGACACTCGATATAGACTGGAGCAGTCGGATGAGCCTGCTTAACCGAGCGAATGGCAAACGAACCTTACAGCCTGATAGGTATCTTTGTCATGATGGCTTTACTCAAAAGGTATCTTCATGAGCATGGCCGGTCCTGCCCCCAACTATGATATGCAGAAAATCCTATCCCGTGCAAATCCCCAAAGAAGCGGCAATGATGAGCGGTTCCGTATCAGTCGTGTTATTAATCCCCCGCTACCTGATGATTATGGGATTTGCTTACTGGCTATCTACTTCTTTAAGGAAGATGGAGGATTGTCACAAATGGAAGTGACACGAACGGACTTTTGAAACCATCCTCCCCCATCTAATCACACGTTACGTACCTGTACGGATTAGCCGGAATCCTTACTAGCCGGACTACTGGCAGCTTTCATGTCGACTTTTGCGTCAACGGTTAATGCCGCACCTGCTTATATAGTGAACGATATTTATCTGAAATATATCAACCCGAAAGCAAGTGTCAAAACGCAGATACGCAGCAGCTATATTGATTTCTGTCGCAGTAGTAGTTATCAGCACTGTCATAGGGTTCTTCCTGAAAGACATCAATGAAATATTCCAATGGATTGTTGGAGCACTCTTCGGAGGATACATCGCGGCCAACGTACTGAAATGGCATTGGTGGCGCTTCAATGGTGAAGGCTATTTCTGGGGAATGACCGCGGGAGTAATAGCAGCCATCGTCATGAAGTTCACTGTTCCCGACGCATGGGTACTCTATTTCTTCCCCGTACTGTTCGGAGTTTCCCTGATAGGATGCATCGCAGGAACCTATAGCGCACCTCCAACAGACGAAGAGACGCTCATCAACTTCTACACCCGTGTACGCCCATGGGGATGGTGGAAACCGGTAGAAGAAAAAGCATTGGCGCGTTATCCTCATATCCAGCCGAACAGGAACTTCAAAAAGGGATGCTTTCAACGTAGCAATCGGTATCATCTGGCAATGTGCGCTTACTATCATTCCGATGTATCTCGTTGTCCGTGAGCAACTGGGGCTCTGGAGCTCTATCGCTTTGCTTTTAGTCACCACACTCATACTAAGGAAGACTTGGTACAAACCTTTGTGCAAAGAAGAAGCACGTTACAATGAAGAAATGAAACAAGTGAAATAAAAAAGAAATAATTAGCTTAACACACTAAAAACCGGAGGACTGACCATGAAAAGATTATCTGTTATCCTAGTATCATTTTTACTATATCTGCCACTAAGCGCTCAAATTTAAAGGAACAGTCTATGTCGACACCGACCAATCAGGACTATTTAATAAAGGTGATAAACCGCTGGCGGGAGTTATGGTAACAGACGGCTTAAACGTAGTAAAAACAGATAAGAAAGGTCGGTTCTCTTTACCCGGATTCGATAAAACAAGATTTATCAGCATTACAACTCCCGCCGGATTTGAAACGGAGCAATTCTATCTTTCCACCAAAGAGAATAGAAAAAGCTACGACTTTATCTTAACTGAAAGCGAGCGGACAAAAGCCAGAAAACATTCTTTTTCGTGCAAATCACCGATACCGAAGTGACCGGTGGAATGGGACGTTGGGTAACTGACCTTCAGCAATATGTAAAGAATGAAAAGCCCGCTTTCCTGATTCATACCGGAGACATCTGTTACGAACCGGGGCTGACAATGCATAACCAAATAGTGAACGCACAGACAATGGATTGCCCCGTTTACTACTGCATCGGCAATCACGACTTAGTGAAAGGTAGCTATGGCGAAGAGCTTTATGAATCTCTCTATGGTCCGACGTGGTACTCATTTGATATGGGTAACGTTCATTATGTAGTCACCCCAATCGACCACGGAGACCACCCGACTAATTATACTCAAAAAGATGTATACAACTGGCTGAAGAATGACCTTGCCATGATGAAGAAAGAACAGGCATTGATCCTCTTCAACCATGACCTGTTTACCGCAAGTGACACATTCGTATTCAAAGCCGATAAAGAGCATACACTTGACCTACGTGCTTTCAATACAAAAGCCCAAATCTACGGACACATGCACTACAACTATGTCCGCAATCAAAACGGAATCTATACAATCTGTACCGGTACATTGGATAAAGGCGGTATCGATCATTCTCCTTCTTCTTTCAGAGAAATAAAAGTAGACGGCAATGACAATATCACAACGCAACTACGGTATACCTTCATCGAGCCGCAGATTGCCATAGTCTCCCCGATGAATAATCAAATTTCCGCAGCTACCGGAGACCGGCTTCCTGTTTCTGTCAATACCTATCATGCACAGGCTAAAACATCACACGTCTCCTACATCCTAAGCGATATAGAGAATAATCAGGAGATAGCCAAAGGCAACCTTATCTCCCTCACCGACTGGAACTGGAGCAGAGAACATTCAAATGCCTGCGAATGAAAAACGGAAGAAAGCTACAACTCACAGTAACTTCATTCTTTAATGACGGCAAGAAAGCAACCGCCACCAGCCGATTCACTTATCAAAAAAGACTTCAAGCCGGCTACAATTCCGGGCGAGGACTGGAATACCCTGCTTCAAAATGCCGCACACTCCGGAGGAATCAATAATTCTCAAATCAAGCTCCCCTGCAACTGCAATGGACAGCCAACACAGGCAGCAACATCTTCATGGCTTCCCCTATTATCGCCGGACAGAAAGTATTTATCGCTACCACCGATGACAATATACCACTGAACACATTTGTCTGTGCATTCGATTTCAATTCCGGCAAACTGTTATGGAAATTCCGCACGGCAAACTCGGTGAAGAACACAATCGCCTATGAAAACGGAATTGTAATAGCACAGGACGCTGCCTGCAATCTGTACGCTTTGGATGCAGAATCCGGAAAATTACTCTGGAAACAATATATCAAACTGAACAGCTATCCTTACTTAACGGAAGGAATAACAATAGATAAAGGAGTAGTCTACGCCGGAATTGGTGCCGGACTATCCGCCTATGACTTAAAGACAGGACAAACAATATGGATTAACAAGGACTGGAGACAACGGGAAGGTGCTACTACAACGCTAACTGTTGCCGGAAATGTATTAGTCAGCGGAACTCAATGGGGAGGATTATACGGTAACGACATTCACACCGGAAAACAACTCTGGAAACTCTCCGATAACGGACTTCGTAACCGGGGAGCCTCTCCGGTCTATAAAGACGGGAAATTATGGATCATCTCCTCCAAAAGCTTCTTCGTCATAGAACCGCAAACCGGAAAAGTACTCCAACAGAAAGAGTTGTCAGCCAACCTGGACGTAACATCCACACCACTTATTACCGAACAGGAAATTATCTTCGGCACTGCCGACCGCGGAGTTTTCGCACTGGACAAAGCTACGCTTTTCAATAAATGGAGAGCAGAGACTTTGCCTTCGCTTGTATACACAGCTCCTTATTCCACCACTCCGCAAGCCGGAGTAGAAACAAGCCCAGTGGCATCACAAGGAGTTATTTACATCGGAGAGCTTCCGATGGTTATCTATATGCTATCGACCGGACAACGGGAATTATAAAAAGACAAATATAATCTCGAGCACCGATATTCTCAACCGTAGCCGTATCAGGAAACCGGATGATTGTCTGTGACTTTGCAGGAAATGTTTATTGCTTTATATCAAAAATAAACTTATTCCTCATTATCGTAATGTATAAACCCAATCGGTCGTCGATGCTTTGATTTCAGAGATTCCGTTTTTTCTTTATCGGCCAATTCTGATAAAGCCAGATAAATACTATCCAATTCCTTCCGGGTATCTTCACTGAGGTCGTTTATGGCTTCCAAAGTCTCCTCGCCGATTTGGTTAATCATTGCGAATGCTTTACTTCCTTGACTTTCCAGTTCTTGTATGCGCTGTCTCAGTTCGTCTATTTCTTGATTCTTGGTATCACTGGCCAAGACATATTGACGAATACTGACAAAGGCACGCATAATATTAATATTGACCTTAATAGCAACTGTTGAATGCAGAACGCTTGAAAGCATGGCTACCCCCTGTTCCGTAAACGCAAATGGAGTGTAAGCACTAAAATTATATTGGGGTATCCCAAATTGGGATACCCTACTGACAACAAGCAGTTAGCCTCTTCATTTGTCAATTCAAACATGAAATCATCTGGAAAACGTTCCATATTACGCCTCACAGCACGCTTCAATAGCCGTGTTTCTGTTCCATAGAGTTCCGCCAAATCAAAATCAAGCATTACCTTCTGTCCCCGAATCTCATATATCTTATTCTGAATAATTTGTAGTTCCATGATATGTGTTATAGTATTTCGAACAAAGGTAGCCCTAAATTCAGTTTAAACAACTACTAATTGCTTTTTTATTTTCCAAAACCGACCTGCCTCTCACACAGTTTTTGCCACCCTCTGCGTTGTACTTTTTTGAAGATTATCACGTATCTTTGCTTCCTCAATCATAAATACGAGATATGGCTATTACAATCAAGAAAGTCTCTACAAAGAGAGAACTTAAGAAATTTATCCGTTTCAATTACAGAATGTACAAGGGCAATCCGTACTCCGTCCCCGACCTTTACGACGATATGCTCAATACATTTAACAAGCGTAAGAATGCAGCATTCGAATTCTGTGAAGCAGATTATTTTCTGGCATACCAGGATGACAAGATCGTAGGACGTGTAGCCGCCATTATCAACAACCGTGCCAACGAGAAATGGGGTTGCAAGAACGTCCGCTTCGGGTGGATAGACTTCATTGACGACCCTGAAGTATCCTCCGCTCTCATCAAAACAGTAGAAGACTGGGGAAAGGAACGGGGCATGACTCACATTGCCGGACCTCTCGGATTCACCGATTTCGATGCGGAAGGTATGCTGATTGAAGGTTTCGACCAACTCAGCACCATGGCCACTATCTACAACCACCCCTACTATCCCGTACACATGGAGAAACTCGGCTTCGAGAAAGACGCCGACTGGGTGGAATACAAAATCTATATCCCGGACGCCATTCCCGACAAGCACAAGCGTATCTCCGAACTGATTCAACGAAAATACAACCTCAAGATAAAGAAATATACCTCCGGAAAAAAAATAGCCAAAGACTACGGACAGGAAATATTCGAACTGATGAACGAAGCGTACAGCCCGCTCTACGGCTACTCTCCGTTGACGCAGCGACAAATCAACCAGTACGTAAAGATGTACCTCCCGATACTCGACCTGCGAATGGTGACTCTTATCACCGATGCCGATGACAAACTGGTTTGCGTAGGTATCTCCATGCCGTCGCTTGCCGAAGCGCTGCAAAAGTCACACGGACGTCTGCTGCCGCTCGGATGGTTCTATCTGTTGAAAGCATTATTCATGAAACGACGTGCGAAAATGCTTGATTTACTACTTGTTGCCGTGAAACCGGAATACCAGAATAAAGGTGTTAACGCTTTGTTATTTTCCGATTTAATTCCGGTTTATCAAAAATTAGGTTTTATCTTTGCGGAAAGCAACCCCGAACTGGAACTGAACGGAAAGGTTCAGGCACAATGGGATTACTTTGAGACTCAACAACATAAGCGCCGCCGTGCGTTCATCAAAGAGATAAAATAAAAAACAGCTATGGAAGAGAACGAATTGATACCTGTAGACAACAACAATGCAGTAGAGTACACTGACGTCAACATCCGCCACCTGAGCGACATGGAACATGTGCGTACACGCCCCCGGTATGTATATCGGTAGGCTGGGCGACGGTGCACATGCCGAAGACGGAATCTATGTCCTCCTGAAAGAAGTGATTGACAACAGTATTGACGAGTTCAAGATGCAAGCCGGTAAGAAAAATCGAGATTACCGTTGAAGAAAAACCTTCGTGTCAGTGTGCGTGACTACGGACGAGGCATTCCGCAAGGAAAGCTGATTGAAGCCGTCAGTATGCTGAATACCGGTGGTAAGTACGACAGCAAGGCATTTAAGAAAAGCGTCGGGTTGAACGGTGTCGGTGTGAAAGCCGTCAACGCACTGAGCTCCCGTTTCGAGGTACGCAGTTACCGCGACGGGAAAGTCCGCATCGCCACTTTCTCCAAAGGTACCCTGCTGACTGACGAAACGCAGACCACCGAAGAAGACAACGGAACTTATATCTTCTTCGAACCGGACAATACATTATTCCTGAATTATTGTTTCAAGCCCGAATTTATCGAGACCATGCTACGTAACTATACGTACCTCAACACAGGGCTTGCCATTATCTATAACGGTCACCGCATCCTGTCACGTAACGGTCTTGTAGACCTGCTGAATGACAACATGACGGCAACCGGCCTCTACCCTATCATCCACACCTGAAAGGAGAAGACATCGAAATAGCTTTCACCCACACCGGACAATACGGAGAAGAATATTACTCCTTCGTCAACGGTCAGCACACCACCCAGGGAGGCACTCACCAGAGTGCTTTCAAGGAACATATCGCCCGTACTATCAAAGAGTTCTTCAACAAGAACATGGATTATACGGACATCCGCAACGGACTCGTTGCCGCCATTGCCGTCAACGTGGAGGAACCGATCTTCGAAAGCCAGACCAAGACGAAGCTGGGTTCTACCAACATGGCGCCCGGCGGCATGACCGTCAATAAATACGTAGGCGACTTCATCAAACTGGAAGTGGACAACTTCCTCCACAAGAATGCGGACGTAGCCGAAGCCATCCAGCAAAAGATACAGGAATCGGAAAAGGAACGCAAAGCCATTGCAGGCGTAACGAAACTGGCCCGCGAACGTGCCAAGAAAGCTAACCTGCATAACCGCAAACTGCGTGACTGCCGTATCCACCTCAACGACCCGAAAGGAAAAGGGCTGGAAGAAGATTCCTGCATCTTCATCACCGAGGGAGACTCTGCAAGCGGTTCCATCACCAAGAGCCGTGATGTCAACACACAAGCGGTATTCAGCCTCCGTGGTAAACCGTTGAATTCTTTCGGGCTGACAAAGAAAGTGGTGTACGAGAACGAAGAATTCAACCTGCTCCAGGCAGCCCTGAATATAGAAGACGGAATCGAAGGACTGCGTTACAACAAAGTGATTGTAGCAACCGATGCCGATGTGGACGGTATGCACATCCGCCTGTTGCTGATTACCTTCTTCCTGCAATTCTTCCCCGACCTTATCAAGAAGGGACACGTATACATCTTGCAGACTCCTCTGTTCCGTGTACGCAACAAGAAAAAAGACGCTCTATTGTTACAGCGAGGAGGAACGCGTCAATGCTATCAATGAACTAAGCCCGAATCCGGAAATCACCCGATTCAAAGGATTGGGAGAGATCTCACCGGACGACGGTTCAAAGCACTTTATCGGCAAAGATATGCGCCTGGAACAAGTGACATTGCGTAAAACGGACGCAGTAAAAGAACTACTGGAATTCTACATGGGCAAAAACACCATGGAACGACAGAACTTTATTATAGACAACTTGGTTATTGAAGAAGACTTGGCATCATGAGAAAAGCAATATTCCCGGGTACATTCGACCCTTTCACCATCGGACATTATTCGGTAGTGGAACGTGCACTCACCTTTATGGACGAAATCGTGATAGGAATCGGTATCAACGAAAACAAGAATACGTATTTCCCTATCGACAAAAGAGAGGAAATGATTCGGGAACTCTACAAAGACGACCCTCGTATCCGGGTAATGTCATACGATTGTCTGACAATTGACTTCGCACAGGAAGTAGGAGCAAAGTTTATTGTCCGCGGTATCCGCACCGTAAAAGACTTCGAATACGAAGAAACGATTGCAGACATCAACCGCAAACTGGCTGGTATCGAAACCATTCTGCTTTTCACGGAGCCGGAACTGACTTGTGTCAGCTCTACTATTGTACGCGAGCTATTGACCTTTAATAAAGACATCAGCCAGTTTATTCCGAAAGGGATGAAGATCAGTTGAGAAGAATAGAACCTAAAATAACAAGATTATGAATAAGATTACAATATACGTTCTCCTGGCTTGCCTATGGACAGTATCAGCCGTACAAGCCCAGAGTTTCGGCTCGCCCGCCATGCGCAAGCTGCAAATGGCAGAGTTTGCAATCTCCAACTTTTTATGTAGATAAAGTAGACGAAGACAAAAGCTGGTAGAAGAAGCTATCATTAAAATGCTGGCCCAACTCGACCCGCACTCCACCTACTCGGACGCCGAAGAAGTGAAGAAGATGAACGAACCGCTTCAAGGTAATTTCGAAGGCATCGGCGTACAATTCCAGATGATTGAAGATACGCTGTTGGTGGTGCAACCTGTCAGCAACGGTCCTTCCGAGAAAAATAGGAATCCTTGCAGGCGACCGTATCATCGCCGTCAACGACAGCGCCATTGCAGGTGTAAAGATGAGTACGGAAGAAATCATGAAGCGTCTTCGCGGTCCGAAAGGCTCGAAAGTAAATCTGAAAATTGTCCGTCGCGGCGTCCAAGACCCGTTGGTGTTCACCGTAAAAAGAGACAAGATACCTATCCTCAGCCTTGACGCGTCCTATATGATTCAGCCGAAGACAGGCTATATCCGCATCAACCGCTTCGGGGCAACGACTGCCGAAGAATTCAAGAAAGCAATGAAAGAACTTCAGAAGCAAGGAATGAAGGATATGATTCTCGACTTGCAAGGCAACGGAGGAGGCTACCTCAATGCAGCTATCGACCTTGCCAACGAATTTTTGGGTCAAAAGGAATTAATCGTCTACACCGAAGGACGGACTGCCAAACGCAGTGACTTCTACGCCAAAGGTAACGGCGAGTTCCGTAACGGCCGCCTCATCGTATTGGTAGACGAATATACAGCTTCCGCCAGTGAGATTGTCAGCGGCGCAGTGCAGGATTGGGACAGAGGTATCATCGTAGGCCGCCGTTCTTTTGGCAAAGGACTGGTTCAACGCCCGATCGACTTGCCCGACGGCTCAATGATCCGCCTGACGATCGCCCGTTATTATACTCCCGCCGGCCGCTGCATCCAAAAAGCCTTACGACAGCTCGACAGATTACAATAAAAAGACCTGATAGAGCGCTTCAATCACGGTGAACTGATGAATGCCGACAGCATTCACTTCCCCGACTCATTGAAAGTACAGACCAAGAAACTCGGTCGTACCGTTTACGGCGGAGGCGGTATCATGCCGGATTATTTCGTGCCGATTGACACCACTCTTTACACGGATTATCACCGCAACCTGGTAGCCAAAGGCGCCGTTATCAAATTCACCATGAAGTTTATCGAAGGACACCGAAAGGAACTGGCCAACAAGTACAAGAAGTTCGAATCGTTTAATGAGAAGTTCATCATAGACGATGATATGCTGGCAACCTTGCGTGAAATGGGTGAGAAAGAAGGCGTGAAGTTCAATGAAGAGCAGTATCAGAAATCGCTCCCGCTCATCAAGACGCAACTCAAAGCCTTGATCGCCCGCGACCTTTGGGATATGAACGAATATTTCCGGGTGATGAATACGACGAACGAAAGTGTACAGAAGGCGTTGGAGATTCTCAATTCGGAGGAATATCAGAAGAAACTGAGAGCAAATTAATCCTTATCTCTCCCGATAGAAAACACACATTTCTCTTTCACCTATCACCGTCGGTAATCAAACGCTTTATTCATCGAGGTTTCCGGCGGTGATAGGTTGTTTCTTAACCTATCACCACATCTATCACCTATCACCGCCGGATTACGCTTCGCAATATAGTTCGGTCCCTTTCCAAGCATACACAGTCATCATGACAAGGTGAACAAGTTCCTTAAACAAGCAGGAATACTTTGCTTTTCTCCCTTATATAGTTTATCTTTGCTACCGATATAGTCTACTCACCACAGCCGTGACGAATTCCTGCCACGGCCATGACGAGAAGCTACCACAGCCGTGGCAAGTAGTTACCACGGCTGTGACAAACGAACGATCAAGGCACCGGAACACAACTATCCTTATGCCTTAATCAAAGAATAAAGGCAGGACAACTTATATAAAGCCGCTTGATAACAAACAAACAACAGCTATATAACACAATCCCCTCTAAGTCCCAAAGATTATTAACCCGGTTTGCAACGACAAAATACGATGTCCTTACAAATAAAATAAATAGAAAATAATGGCAATACAATTTGAATTGTACAAAACTCCCCGTCCCAAGGACGAGGCAGACAAAGAGACATACCACGCACGTGTGGTCAACTTCCAGCATATCGACACGGATTATCTGGCCAGACAAATCCAAACGGCAACTTCACTGACCGAGGGAGACGTAAAATCTGTCCTCGAATCTCTAAGCCACTTTATGGGGGAGCGGCTCCGGGAAGGGGAAAGCGTCCATTTGGATGGTATCGGTTACTTTCAGATAAAGCTGAACAGTCAGGAACCAATCACTTCGCCCAAACTAAAGGCAAACCAAATCAAACTCAAAGCCAACATCAGTTTCAAGGCGGATATCAAACTTAAAAAGTCGGTAAGCGTCGTACATCTGGAACGAAGCAAACTGAAACGGCATTCAGCCTCCCGCACGAACGAAGAGGTTGACAAGCTCCTGACAAATTACTTCAGCAACAACTCGATATTGACGCGCCCCGACTTTCAAGGGCTGTGCAACTTTACCGCTACCACTGCCGCCCGGCACATCAGGCGGCTGAAAGAGGAAAAGAAATTGCAGAATATCAATACGTATTATAATCCGATCTATGCGCCGATGCCGGGGTATTATGGCAGGGCGAAGCTATGAGAAATACGATCAGAATAGTAAAAAGAACTTGCCTAAAGACAGAAAGTAGTAAAATATTCTCTATCTTTAGGCGTACAATAAAAAAATAGATGTAAGCACAAACTTATATTTGAAGAAATGCAACACCTATATATCTATGAATAAACTAATACTAACCGGCCTGCTGGCAGCCGGAGCAATGACACACATTCAGGGTGCTCAATTTGCCGGACAAGAAAACCAACAACAAGACCCGAAGGATAAAAGCCGGCGGCCCAATATCCTTTTTATCCTGAGCGACGACCATACCTCACAGGCATGGGGAATCTATGGCGGAGTTCTGGCAGATTATGCTTATAACAGCAATATCCGCCGGCTGGCAAACGAAGGTGTAGTGCTCGACAACTGCTTCTGCACCAACTCTATCTCCGCCCCCAGCCGCGCCAGTATCCTCACCGGACTTTACAGTCACCGGAACGGGCTTTATACGTTAGCCGATTCGTTGGATACTTCAATTCCCACACTGGCAACCGTCCTGCAAGCCAACGGCTACAATACCGGACTTGTCGGTAAATGGCATATCAAATCGCAACCGCAAGGGTTCGACTATTATTCCATTTTCTACGACCAGGGAGAATACCGCGACCCTACTTTCATCGAAAGCAGCGACCCATGGCCGGGCAACCGTCCGTTCGGCGAGCACGTGCCCGGTTTCTCCACCGACCTCGTCGCAGAAAAAGCGATCAACTGGATCAAGCAGCAGGACAGCAACCAGCCTTTCCTGATGTGCTGCCATTTCAAAGCCACCCACGAGCCATACGACTACCCGACACGCATGGAACACCTTTATGACGGAGTCACCTTCCCCGAACCGGAGAACTTCCTCGACTGGGGACCGGAAACGAACGGGCGTTCTTTCAAAGGGCAAACGCTCGAAGAACTGGGACATCGCTGGCGAGTTGCTTCCAAAGACCCGGACAAGTGGTGGTGCCGCTATCCCGGACTACCTTTCAACACCGACGGAATGCAACGGACCACCGCCCGGCGTGCAATTTATCAAAAACTGATCCGCGACTATCTGCGTTGCGGAGCCACCATAGACGACAACATCGGCAAACTCCTCAAAACACTGGACGAAATGGGTATTGCCGACAACACCATCGTTGTTTATGTCTCCGACCAAGGTTACTTCCTCGGCGAACACGGCTTCTTCGACAAACGAATGTTTTATGAAGAAGCCGCCCGTATGCCCTTCGTCATCCGTTATCCGAAAAAAATCCCCGCCGGGAAACGCTTGAAAGACCTGATACTCAACATCGACTTTGCACCGACACTGGCCGAATTTGCCGGAGTGAAAAATGGAGAATGTACAAGGACACAGCCTTCACCGGCAACCTCGAAGGAAAAACTCCGGCAGACTGGCGGAAAGAAATCTATTACCGTTACTGGACGAATCACGCTATCCGCCCGGCACATTTCGCTATCCGTTCCGAGCGCTACAAACTCATATTCTATTACGCAAAGAATCTGGACATGACCGATACGGAAAACTTTGATTTCACTCCTGCATGGGATTTCTATGATTTAGAAGAAGACCCGCACGAGCATCATAATTTGTATAACGATCCGAAATACGCTCCTATCATCAGACAGATGAAAAAAGATTTATTGAATCTTCGCAAGGAAGTAGGTGACACCGACGAGAAATATCCGGAGATGCAGGAATTACTGGAGAAGTACTATAAATAAGATTTCACTACGGAGGACACAGAGTTTTTATAACGGTGCTGTCAACTTTCTGCTCAAACATAAATGAAAGAAAAAGTTCCGTTTTCCGTAAAAAACTTATCTTTGTTCCCGGAAGATAATAATTCACGCATAAAACTCATGCCAAAAGATTCATTTTGCATACAATACACCAACTGCACAGGATGTCCCAATGTCAACGAGAACATCCTTGTGTATAGAAACCTACCCAAAGGAGCGCATATCCCGAAGGATAAGTGCACGCAAAACTGTATGCTTTTCATGATAAAAGGCGAATTACTTATCAACAGTGAAGAATATCCCGGAAATATCCTGCGCGAAAAGCAATTTATCCTGCAAGCTATCGGCTCGAAAATAGAGTTGCTTGCCCTCACGGACGTTGAATACATCGTCTACTGGTTTAATGAGTTACCCCTGCTTTGCGAAGAACGTTACCGTGAAATAACGGAACAGGCAGAAGCACCGCTGACCTACACTCCGCTTATCATGAGTGAAAGGCTTCATTATCTCATCACCAGTATGCCCGAATTTCTTGGTGAAGAATCACCTTGCAGCAAGTTCATCGAACTGAAATGCAAAGAGTTGGTTTTCCTCATCACCAATTATTATCCGACGCCTCAATTAAGTTCATTCTTCTATCCGATCAGTACGTACACAAAAAGTTTCCATTATTTTGTAATGCAAAACTACAACACGGTGAAGAACGTAGAAGAATTTGCGCATTTGGGAGGTTATACCACCACTACTTTTCGCCGGCTTTTTAAAAACCTCTACGGCATACCTGTATACGAATGGATACTGGAGAAAAAGCGGGAAGGCATTCTGGAAGATCTCCAGCGTACCAATATGCGAATTACAGAGATTTGTAACCGCTACGGTTTCGACTCTCTATCCCACTTCGCACACTTTTGCAAAGACTCTTTCGGCGACACTCCCCGAGCGCTGCGAAAGAAGGCGGCCAACGGTGAAAAAATCGGAAAGGTTGCCGATTAAGGAATAATTTCTTTAATTCCTTGCTCAATCAATCTATTTCCCCTATTTTTGCAGTCCGTAAGAGGTGTAAAACGTTGAAATTTTAGTTCTAACAATTAAATAATTTAAATTCAATCATTTATGTGGTTAAGTAATTCATCTGTAGGAAGGAAAGTGGTGATGAGCGTTACCGGTATCGCCCTTGTCCTGTTTCTAACATTTCACATGGCGATGAACCTGGTTGCAATCATCTCGGCTGATGGTTACAACATGGTTTGTGAGTTCCTGGGAGCAAACTGGTATGCGTTAGCGGCTACCGTAGGACTGGCTGCTCTTTTCGTAATTCACATCATCTATGCCTTCTGGCTGACAATGCAGAATCGCAAAGCGCGTGGTAGCGAACGCTATGCAGTGGTTGACAAGCCGAAAACCGTTGAGTGGGCTTCTCAAAACATGCTGGTGTTGGGTCTTATCGTAATCGTAGGCCTTGGCTTACACTTGTTCAACTTCTGGGCAAAAATGCAGTTGCCGGAACTGATGCACAACATGGGTATGCACGCCGACACACTGACGTTGGCTTATGCCGCAAACGGTGCTTATCACATCCAGCAGACTTTCTCTTGCCCGATTTACGTGGTTCTTTACCTCGTTTGGCTGTTTGCTCTGTGGTTCCACCTTACTCACGGTTTCTGGAGCTCTATGCAATCACTGGGGTGGAACAACAAAGTATGGATCAACCGTTGGAAATGTATTTCTAACATCTATTCAACGATTGTAGTACTCGGTTTCGCACTCGTAGTAGTGGTATTCTTCGCGAAATCACTGATTTGTGGCGGTGCTTGCTAAATAGTAAATTGTAAATGATTAAATTGTAAATAATATTATGATCAAGATAGATTCAAAAATTCCAGAAGGCCCGGTGGCTGAGAAATGGACCAACTATAAAGCTCACCAGAAATTGGTGAATCCCGCTAATAAACGTCGTTTGGATATCATCGTTGTGGGTACGGGTCTGGCAGGTGCTTCTGCTGCTGCATCCCTCGGTGAAATGGGTTTCAGAGTATTCAACTTCTGTATTCAGGACTCTCCGCGCCGTGCACACTCTATCGCTGCACAAGGTGGTATCAACGCAGCCAAGAACTATCAGAATGACGGTGACTCGGTTTACCGCCTGTTCTATGATACAGTAAAAGGTGGTGACTACCGTGCCCGCGAAGCTAACGTATATCGTCTGGCTGAAGTATCAAACGCTATCATCGACCAATGTGTAGCTCAAGGTGTTCCTTTCGCTCGCGAATACGGCGGTACGCTGGACAACCGTTCTTTCGGTGGCGCACAGGTTTCACGTACATTCTACGCTAAAGGCCAGACAGGCCAGCAGCTGTTGCTGGGTGCTTACTCCGCACTGAGCCGCCAGGTAAACGTAGGTACTGTAAAACTTTACACCCGCTATGAAATGCAGGACGTTGTCATCGTTGACGGACGTGCCCGCGGTATCATTGCCAAAAACCTTGTAACAGGTAAATTGGAACGTTTCGCCGCTCACGCAGTAGTTATCGCTACCGGTGGTTACGGAAACGCTTACTTCCTGTCTACAAACGCTATGGGTTGTAACTGTACGGCTGCTGTTTCTTGCTACCGCAAGGGTGCCGTATTTGCTAACCCTGCATACGTTCAGATCCACCCGACTTGTATTCCGGTACACGGTGACAAACAGTCTAAACTGACATTGATGTCCGAATCTCTTTCGTAACGACGGTCGTATCTGGGTTCCGAAGAAGAAAGAAGACGCTGTGAAACTCCAGAAGGGTGAAATCAAAGGAAGCGATATTATTCCTGAAGAAGACCGCGACTACTACTTGGAACGCCGCTATCCGGCATTCGGTAACCTGGTTCCGCGTGACGTTGCCAGCCGTGCCGCTAAAGAACGTTGCGACGCAGGTTTCGGTGTAAACAACACCGGTTTGGCCGTATTCCTCGATTTCTCCGAAGCTATCAACCGTTTGGGCATCGACGTTGTTCTTCAACGTTACGGCAACCTCTTCGATATGTATGAAGAAATCACCGACGTTAATCCGGGCGAACTGGCAAAAGAAATCAATGGCGTGAAATATTATAACCCGATGATGATTTATCCGGCTATCCACTATACAATGGGTGGTATCTGGGTAGATTACGAACTGCAAACCACCATCAAAGGTCTGTTCGCTATCGGTGAATGTAACTTCTCCGACCACGGTGCAAACCGCCTCGGTGCTTCTGCATTGATGCAAGGTCTGGCAGACGGTTACTTCGTATTGCCTTACACAATCCAGAATTATCTGGCTGATCAGATTACTGTTCCTCGTTTCTCTACCGATCTTCCTGAATTTGCTGAAGCAGAAAAAGCTGTTCAAGCCAAGATCGACAAGTTCATGAGCATCCAGGGTAATGAATCAGTTGATTCTATCCACAAGAAACTGGGTCACATCATGTGGGAATATGTAGGTATGGGACGTACGGCAGAAGGCTTGAAGAAAGGTATCGCCGAACTGAAAGAAATCCGCAAGGAATTTGAAACCAACCTGTTTATCCCCGGTTCTAAAGAAGGCATGAACGTAGAGGCGACAAAGCAATCCGCCTGTACGACTTCATCACAATGGGTGAACTTGTTGCTTACGATGCATTGAACCGTAACGAAAGTTGTGGTGGTCACTTCCGTGAAGAATACCAGACTGAAGAAGGAGAAGCCAAACGTGATGACGAAAACTTCTTCTACGTAGCATGCTGGGAATATCAAGGTGACGATGAAAAGGCTCCGATATTGATCAAAGAACCGCTGGTATACGAAGCTATCAAGGTTCAGACCCGTAACTACAAGAGCTAATCGGTGAAGTTAAACATTTAAAAGAATTAGAAGACAATGGATAAAAATATATCATTTACACTGAAGGTATGGCGCCAAGCTGGTCCGAAAGCTAAAAGGTGCTTTTTGAAACCTACCAAATGAAAGATATTCCCGGTGATACTTCCTTCCTCGAAATGCTGGATATTCTGAACGAACAGGCTCATCAGCGAAAGAAAAGAACCGGTAGTATTCGATCACGACTGCCGCGAAGGTATCTGCGGTATGTGTTCTCTTTACATCAACGGACATCCGCACGGTCCTGCAACAGGTGCTACTACCTGCCAGATTTATATGCGTCGTTTCAACGACGGTGACACCATTAGCCGTTGAACCTTGGCGTTCGGCCGGTTTCCCTGTTATCAAGGACTTAATGGTAGACCGTACCGCTTACGACAAAATCATGCAGGCAGGTGGTTACGTGAGCGTTCGTACAGGTGCTCCGCAGGATGCCAACGCTATCCTGATACCGAAGCCTGTGGCCGATGAAGCTATGGATGCCGCTTCTTGTATCGGTTGTGGTGCTTGTGTAGCTGCATGTAAGAATGGTTCTGCCATGTTGTTCGTTTCTGCAAAGGTTAGCCAGTTGAACTTGCTCCCGCAAGGTAAACCGGAAGCTTTGCGCCGCGCAAAAGCCATGTTGTCTAAAATGGACGAACTGGGATTCGGTAACTGTACCAATACTCGCGCTTGCGAGGCGGAATGTCCGAAGAACATCTCTATCAGCAACATCGCCCGCTTGAACCGCGACTTCATCATCGCAAAACTGAAAGACTAAATTTATTGCTAAGTTTTAAGAGTCGAGGGACAATTTGATTAATGACAGAATCCCCTGCCGGCATGCCGGCAGGGGATTTATTTATATACAGATAGCATTAGGCTTATTTTCTCTGAAGCAATTTCCTATTAAAGAACTCATATAGACGATGAAGTTCATAACTACCTCCCAGGCTGTGTCCCTTACCCGGCAAGTAAAGCTGTTCAAACATCTTATCCGCTTTTATCAAGGCATCTACTACCTGCAACGTAGAAGCCGGATCTACATTATCATCCAGTTCTCCATTTATCAATAATAAATCACCTTTCAATAAATGAGCATTATCCACGTTCGATGAACGGCTATACGATTCATCCACCGGATACCCCATCCACAGTTCATTCCACCAGACCTTATCCATTCGATTATCATGGCAACCGCAGAAAGAAACCGCCGCTTTATAAAAATCATTGTGGAACAACAGTGCCGCCATCGCGTTCTGTCCGCCGGCTGACCAACCATAAATGCCGACCCTGCTTTGTATCCATATATTTATATTTCCGCGCAGCAGCTTGTATCCATTTAATCCGGTCCGGGAATCCCGCATCCTTCAAATTCTTCCAGCAAACATCGTGAAACTTCTTAGAGCGGTTGTTAGTACCCATTCCGTCAATTCGCACAACGATATAGCCCAGTTCAGCCAATGAAGAACTACCCACTCAATAGGATTAAAGTCTTTTTGACACATGCGAATCATGAGGGCCGGCATAGATATTCTCAACAACAGGATATGATTTGGACGGGTCAAAATTGAATGGCCGATAAATCGTTCCCCAAATATCCGTTTTTCCATCCCTGCCTTTTGCACAAAAGACCTCAGGCATTTGCCACCCTTGCGCCTTCAAGTCTGATATGTCACACTTTTCTAATGTGGCTATAACTTTTTTCTCTCCCAGCTTACGTAAAACACTGACAGGCGGTAGATCCGGACGGGAGTAAACATCAACGAAATAACTTCTATCCTTTGAAAGAATAACCTTATGATTGGCATTCTCCGGAGTCAAATCCTGAAAACCGGTTCCGTCAAAGTTCACACAACAATAATGCTGGTTATAAGGATCTTCTTTCTTATTAAGCCCCGAAGCCATAAAGTATATCCTCTGCTGACCGGCATCCACAAAAATAACCTTGCGCACTACCCATTCTCCACGTGTGATTTGATTCTTGACCTCTCCGGTCTTTCCATCTATGCGATATAAATGGCGCCACCCATCCCGTTCGGACATCCAAAGTATCTCCATTCCGTCATTCAGGTCATAGCGATAGTTGTTGATATAAGAAATAAATGTATCCGACTTCTCATCCACTAAATGGCGGATCATCCCATTCTGCGCATTGACTTCTCCCACAATATACTGCTGGTGCCCACGCCGGTTAAATTCAAAGGTAAAGCCACGGCTGTCTTCTCTCCAACCGGTTAGAGACAAACTGAACTGGTTCTCATAGCCTCGGGTGTCCAAAGGTATTTGCTTACAATGTTCCACATCAAACAGGACGGGAACCGACACCGGCAATACATCCCCCGGTTTTGCATAATTCCGCCAATGCAAGAGGGGCTGTAGCTGTGTTTTGGGGGCAGACTCCAACAAAGGAATACGCCGGCAATTAGCCTGCCGCGTCTTCAATGTTGCTATTTTCTTCGAATCAGGCGACCATATCAAATTGGCATCGTAGAAACAGTCAAACGTACCATCTATACTTAAAGGAACTTCTTCACCCTGATTTTTATCAGACGAAGCTATATATATACATTATTGTCCCGTATATAGGCTAGCCATTTTCCGTCCGGAGACATGACCTTACCATCTTTGGCTACAGGCTTCTTTTTTTCTCCTTCTTATCAGTAACTTTCCATATTTCCGGCAACAGTTTCTTCAGTTCTTCAAGCGTGCCTGCACGCTGCTTCTCTCCGTTTTCCGCATTCACCAGATAAAAAACAGAACCTGTCCGTTCCCGGTTTTTATACCAGAAATAATGTGAATCACCGATCCACTCCGGAACCACTCCCAAAGAATACACTTTATCAGCTAATCGATGAAGAGTATCTGCACGCTGATAATCTTCTTCTCCTGATATCATAGCAGAAGCATTTGTACTAATCAGAATTACTGCCAGAGTTACATAACAAAACCGTATCATACTTTTTATTCCCATAACCTGTCCTCTATTTCACTTCAATTAATTGCATCACAACACTGGAATATTCGCCGGAGAAAGGCACTTCCCCACCTTCTTCCAACAGTAGTTTGCCACTCAAAACTTTTCCATCCAAGAAATTCTTCTTGTTTTCTTTCAACGGTGTCATATCAATCAATTTATATTGCTTGTCCGGGTCAAGTCCCGTCATACGTACACGAGGAGTAACCTGGTTCAACAAATATTCCTTACGGTAAGCGAAGAAAACCGCTTTGTCCTTTTCCGGAGTAGCATACATCAAAGAGGCAAAACCCACTTTATCATAAGGAGACACCAAACGGTACAAATCTCCATGCTGCACAATCGGGCGAATCTCCTTGTATGCCTTGATTGCTCTTTTTGCAAATTCCTTATCTCCATCTGTCATATCCTTAGGCTGCATCTCCATACCCAAACGTCCTGACATGGCTACGTCAAAAACGGAACTTCAACGGGGTACGGCGACCTGTCTGATGATTCTTATCCGCACTCACATGTGATGCCATAGCTATCGCCGGATAGAAATTTGATACGCCCCATTGCATATAGATACGCTGATAAGCATCTGTGTTGTCACTTGTCCAGAACTCACCAAAGTAAGGTAATAGTCCATAATTCACACGAGAGCCACCGCTTGCACAAGCCTGCATCAATAAGTGGGGATATTTAGTACGGATACGTTCCAACACATTATTCAAACCTTTATGATATTCTATATAAAGATGTGATTGTCTGTCTTTCGGCAAGTAATAAGAGCCATAGTTCATGATACTGGCATTGGCGTCCCACTTGATATAAGCAATCTCCGGATAATTAGTCATCAGATTATCTACCACTCCAAAAACGAAGTCCTGCACCTTGGGATTTGAAAGGTCGAGAATCATCTGTGTCCCCCTCTGCCGGTAGTAGGCGTACGATTGTCCTGACAAATAATCCAATCCGGATGTTTCTCATACAATTCACTCTTACTATTGACCATTTCCGGTTCAATCCAAAGACCGAACTTAATTCCGCATTTCTTAGCTGAAGCAATCAATCCTTCTATGCCCTGCGGCAGTTTCTTCTTGCATACCACCCAGTCACCTAGACTTGTACTTCCACCGTCACGAGGATATTTATCACCGAACCAGCCGTCGTCCATCACAAATAATTCTCCTCCCAATTGAGACATATCCTTCATCATCTGGGCCATAACTTCCTGGTCTACTTTAAAATAAACACCTTCCCAGCTATTTAATAAAATATCCCGATCAGAGTCTGCATGACTAAGCTTATACATTCGTGCCCACCGGTGGAAATTACGGCTCACCCCCGCCTTTGCCCGTTGTACTGTAAGTCATGGCAAACTCCGGTGTTACAAAAGTCTTTTTCGGATCCAGAGTATAATAAGAGGCATCCTCATTAATACCAGCATAGATCTTGATAATCCGGTTATTATCAACATCCAGTTTCAAAGTATAATTGCCGCTCCAAGCCAGGCTTGCACCAAAAACGTGTCCGGTTTCCTCCTGTGGTTTTCCGTCCAAAGTCAACATAAAAGAAGGATTCTCATTCGTCGTGTTCCGAACTCCGTCTTCATTCTTAATAATCTTTTTGTCCGTCTGTCAGCCTCTCTTCCTGAAGCATATTTTCCGCTCCCCAAGTTCCATGAAAATGCGTTAGCCAGTTGTCGCCTCTACGTACCGGAATAAAGGCAGAAGCAAACTTATACATGGTTACAGGCTTTTTCTCCTGATTGGTCACCTCAACCCAAGTACCAATCACATCACTGTTCTTATAAGCCTTATAACACTGCTTAACAAAGAAAGGATAGACTTTGTCTTTCAACAAGATTTCAGTAATCTCAGCCTCAGCCACCGTATACTGTTTTTACAGATTCTACCGCCAGGTCTAATGACATATTTCCATCTCCGTGAGTCACCTGCATAGCTTTATCATTATACGAATAAATCCCGAATGCAGGATACGACTCCGAATGAAAAGCCAGATTCGAATCAAAAATCTGCTGTATTCGGTTCTCTTCTATACGAGTACCATAATAATGGATACGGGCGGCTTCCCCGGTTTTGCCGTTAATAACAAAAGATGTGTTTGGAGTAGAGATCAGATAATCCTGAGCATTGACATTGTACAATGCGCCAAACATTACAAACAATAAGCATGAAATGTATTTTTACCATAACAGTCATATTAAAAATTTATATAATTAGTTTCGATTGATATCCAGTTTATCACCCGCCTGCATATAAACGGCAGCTATTCCGTAAGCATCTACCGGCAAAGATAAAGTATCATAAGGAACTCCTGCAATTCCCTTTAACAAAAGATAAGCTCTCTCAGCAAAGAAGTTTTATCCAATCTTTCTTCAAAAAAAAGAGATTTCTCATAAGTCACATTATTTAAAGTTTACCGATGCAAAACTAGATATTCTTTTAGAATATAAATGTGCTAACTGTGCAAAACACTGTTCTATTTGTCCATAGATTCATTTTTGACCTATATTCTACTAATACTTAACCAACACAAATACATTCCAGCAATGAGTAAAACAAGAAAAATAAAATTATCTCATTTTCTCCCGAATTCCAATATTAATCTATAAATCTTTCCTATTTTTGCAAAATGTATATTGAACTCAACAATCGAGAGACAACAAGTTATGAAAAACACCCTGCTACTAAAATACCTGATTATATCTCTCATTTCTATTGTCTATATGAGCATATTATGCCCTATATCTATTAGCGCAAATGAGAGTTTCAAAAATATCGGCATCCAAAATGGACTCGCACATACTGATGCAAATTGTGTAGCGCAAGACAGCACAGGTCTCATTTGGATAGGAACCAACTCCGGATTACAGAATTTTGACGGTTACCAACTTCAAACGATTGACTATTATCCGTCTAATCAGAAAAAAATATATGAGTCTCACAAACCGTATCACTGCATTAGAATGTAGCAAGAATCGTTTATGGGTAGGTTCGGACAGCGGATTAACCTGTTTGGATTTAAACACCCACCTTTATGTTCCTTATACTATTGCAGAAGGTGATCCGACTATTTTCAACCAACGTATTTTTACGGCTATCTATAGATAATGCCAATCATCATCTATGGATACGTGTCGAAAACCAGCTTTATGTAGCCAAAATCGAAGAGGCGACTAATACATTATATTTATTAGAGTGGGATAATAATAGTAACCTATCGACTTACTGGACTCAACAGAAACCTGTCATATACGAAGGAAAGGCATGGATAACTACGGATAAAAAGCTCTTATTCAACTAGCCATAATAAATCAGAAAGTGCACATAAAAAGACGCTATCAACTGGAAGATTTGTTGAGGCAAAAGACAGAAATCAGTTCATTATATGCTTCCGAAGGATATTTATATCTTCGTTCATCACAAGGTTGTTTCCGACTTCCCTTTTCAGATAATGACCTCAACACCTCAGATCTTTCTTATATCGATTTTCACCAAACAAACCCCTAATATCCCCAACAACACAATAGATACTTTTATCGTAGGAAAGGACGGAACTCTATGGTGCGGTTATTTTGGTGGTATATTCGAAGTCCGACAGCCCTTTACAGAACACAGAACCATCAACCAATATTTAGAGAATAACCGGAATATAAACTTCTCACGAACCAGAATTTCCTCATTGTTCATAGATAAATTCAATAATCTGTGGATATCTACAATAGATAGAGGGTTATACTATCGTTCTTTGTCTTCTACCCCTTTCAATTATCTATCCAACTCGAAGTTTCAGGAAATCGGATTCGCAAAAAAGAATGAAATATCATCTGTCACAGCACAAGACAACAAAACTTTATGGATGATTATTGCAGGAGGAGGAAGTGTGTTTTTATTATAATTTTACGGATAAGAAACTGAGACCTATATCCCCTTGCCAATCACAAGAGGAGCCGCCGACGGACTACAAACAATATCATTAAGCAATGATCAACAGAGACTTGACATTGGTCTGGTCGAAGGGCTTATCGTATATGAAATTAAAACCGGGAAAAAAGCTATTGGCTTATTGGAAAGCAATCCAAAGTACTGCCTCATTCAATCAGTATCTCCAGAATTAAAGAAGATAAATGGGGAGAATATGGGCCAGTTCCTGGGGAGCAGGAGCCTTATTGTATTAGCAACCCGGAATCAAGCCCTTCCGTGACCTACTATCTGGGGCCTCACAGTCAGTATTCTATCATTTCTAATCTAGTCACGGATTTATATATAGAGGATCAGGCATTGCTATTATGCACCACTAACGGATTAAATAAAATATGGTTGGATGACAATGGGGCAATCCGGAAGATTTCTCTTTACCAGGCTAACGAAAATATTCCCCGTTCGATGTCATCCAACTATATAGCTTGTATTGACCAGCAGAATGATTCCGTTTATTGGATAGGAACAATCGGAGGGGGAGTCAATAAACTAACTATTCATTCGCAGCAGAACAATGACTACTCTGCCACTTGCTATACCAATAATGATGGTTTGACAAGCAATGATAGCGAGATTATATATATCGACAAAAAACAAAATATCTGGATTGGAGGAAAAGGTATTACTTGTATACAAGCCAAGACAAACCGTATCTATGTATACAGCTTCTGATGATGACTTACAAAAATAACTCGTTTAAAATAGGCGCAGGGTGTAAAGCCAGTGATGGGACCATCTATATGGGAGGTACTAACGGACTTTGTTATTTTCAACCGGACAATCTTGAGCCGCTGCATTCTTCCACAGACACTATCAGCCTTATATTTAGAGATTTATATATAAATAACGAACAAGTCATCGCCCAAGCCAAGTATGATGGACAAACTACTTTACCCGAAATATTTAATCTGACTCCGCACATAAATCTAACCTATAAACAAAATAACTTTTTATTATCTCATTTGCCGCTTTAGGACATACTCTAGCTGACCAGATTGTATACCGCTATCGCATGACTAATTATGAAAAGGAATGGCAAACGATCCCACATTCCATAAATAAGGCTTACTACTCAAACCTCCCATACGGCAATTATAAATTTGAACTGCAAGTTTCAACAGACCGCGGATTCACGTGGATAACTCCGGGACGAGAAATCAGTTTCTCTATATCACCACCCTGGTGGCTGACCGGTTGGGCCAAGTTACTGTATGTTCTTATCTTCCTGTCCATTTCTACCATTATTGTCTATCAATATCATAAAGAACAAAAAGCTGAAACGGGAGAATCATATCAAAGAACTCGAACGTATTAATGACGAAGAAAGATATCAATCTAAAATGCGTTTCTTCATGAACGTATCTCACGAGCTAAAGACTCCATTGACTCTCATCATGTTATCTGCTGAGAAGTTGATGGAAACCGGTATATCCCAAAGTGTCTCGGCCATTTTGGAATAATTCAAAGAAAATGCTCGCACTTATTGCAGAACTCATTGATATCCGAAAAGCAGACTTAGGTATCAACAAGCTATTACTTACACATCAGAATATAGCAGCATTGGTTGCCCAGACTTTTCTCAGAAATCAAGCCGTGGGCTGAAAAGAAAGAGATAGAGATACAATACATAAGTGAAGAAGATAATCTCAAAATGGATTTTGACTGGGATAAAATAGGAAAACTCATCATTAATCTTCTTTCAAACGCTATAAAATATACACCTCAAAAAGGGAGTATCAGTATCATACTGAAAAAAAGCCGCATTCAAGGATATTGAACCACTATACCAAACCAGATATCAGGAAGGGGAAATACAAACCGATGAGCCGGTATGTGTCTTGATTGTCCGGGATACAGGCGTAGGTATATCACCCGAATCTATCCGCCACATTTATGAACGTTTCTTCCAAGTCAGTAATAAGACACAGGCCCATTTAGGTACAGGAATAGGGCTTGCCATTGCAAAAACAATGGTATTACTGCACAAAGGAGCTATCATCGTAAGTAGCGAGCGCATGACAGGTACCGAATTTATTGTGGCTTTACCTATTAATAACTTGAATATTTCCTCCGAATCCGAACAAGCCCCTTCTTCTTTCGACGCAAAAGAATTTATTGACAACCAATATCTGGAATATATTCCTATGGATGACAACCAGCCGACTTCCATTCGAGAGCATAGTTCCAATTCCAGTCTGCCGTTATTGCTTATAGTCGAAGATAATATAGAAATGCAGAACGCACTCGAAGAACGTTTGCGTCCATATTATCAGATCCACATAGCCAACAATGGTAAAGAAGGCTTGGAAAAATGCAAAAAGCCTCTTTTCCTGATATTATTATAAGTGACGTTATGATGCCTGAAATGGATGGAATAGAAATGTGCAAACACATAAGAAATGATTTATCTATCGCTTATATTCCTATTATACTATTAACAGCCAAAGGCAATGTGGAACATCAAATTGAGGGATATGAATCCGGAGCTGACCTATATATTCCGAAACCGTTTTCTATCAAGCTACTGACAGTAAACCTGAAACGGTTACTAAAACAAAAAAAAGAACGCTATCTCAAAGAAGAACTAAAAATAACAAAGGAAACTGCCGGAAATATAGATTCAAACGAAAAACATCACAAGGATTTGTGGGAGACGGAATTACATCAATTAATCAAAGATAATATAAGTAATACCGATTTATCTGTCGATTTTATATGTGAGAGGTTATTCATCAGCCGTAGCAGCCTGTATAACAAAATGAGGGAATATAATCATCAGCCACTTGCAGACTATATACGTAATGTACGATTGACAATGGCGGCCGAACTCTTATTGGATCCTTCCTATACAATAAATGAAGTTGTGATGGATGTAGGTATGGTAAACACATCGCATTTCTCTAAAGTATTCAAAACAAAATACGGAATGTCTCCTTCAGAATATAAAAACAAAAACGCTTCTACTAAAAATCGTATCTAAATAACAAGTCATTCTTGATATATCTTTCTAAACCACCGGACAATTTCACATCCGGTGGTTTTGTGTATTAACACATATCCTTAACTTTTTTACTCATAATAATCCGAATAACCACTCTCACCCCCTTAGACTTTATTCTCTTTTGCTTTGTTTTTGTCTTTTGCACAAATAGCAAAGCTTTTTGCACGTAAAGAACATTAAAATAATGCACTAATGCAGATATTCACCTATTCAAAACAATCGAAGTCCCGATAAAAGACTTAGGTAGGATTAAATATTCGACGAATGAATGATACCCATAAAAAAATACATATGAAAATTTCAAGAAGAAACTTCCTCAAGAAAGGATTAGCAGGAACATTATTTTTAGGTACAGCTACCTTACCTCAACCATTACAGGCACTAACAACGAAAGCCTTTGCAGCAGCTCCCAAAAGAGCCAAACGTATCGTATTGATTAGCTTGGACGGTATTTGTGTTGCAGGATTTAAACAAGCAAAAACACCTCATCTGGATGCGTTACTTGCAGAAGGGGTTTTGTCCACAAAAAACTCGGGTAGTAATGCCTTCAGTTACATTACCCAACTGGACAAGTCACCTGACAGGTAGCGGACCGGAACAACACGGAGTAACAGACAATGCCTGGACAGTGTCTAAACACAAATTACCGGCAATTGAAAAAGATAATGAAGGATATTATCCCTCCATATTTTCTGTATTAAAAGAAGCTATGCCACAAATAAAAACAGCTTTCTATTATAATTGGGGCCTTTGATCAACCCTTATAACCGTCGACACCTGGACGAAATAGGTTTCTTAGAAAAAACGCTTATATAGAAAATTATGAGAAAGCATTCAACTTCCTGATTGAAAACCAACAAAGCCCCTACATTGGTATTCCTTTATTCCGTACATACAGATCATGCCGGACATCAACACAAATGGATGTCACCGGAATATAATACATTCCATTGAGGAAGCGGATGTGGAAATCGGAAAGTTACTCGACAAGATGAAGCAGGAAGGTTTATATGAAGATACTCATTTCATGTTTCTAACAGACCACGGAGGTATTGAATATGGACATGGAGGGGTAAGCGTAGACGAAATGATTGTGCCTTGGGGAATTACAGGCCCCAAAATTGTTAAAGGGCTAAAAATAGAAGAGCCTAATAATACTGTAAACACAGCGTCCGTCATTTTACGTTTATTCCGGGTAGACCAACCAGCCTGCTGGACAGGGGAAATACCTTCTACTATATTCAAGTAACAATAAGTTCACAAAATTCATAAATACCAATGAAAACAAAATCTTATTTACTGCTAACGGCATTAGGTTTCCTTTCAAGTTCTCTATTTGCCCAAGATTATCTGGTCTCTACTCCCAATACTTCTTTACTAATTGAAGCCACTCCCGGCGAAACAGTAAAGATACAATACTATGGTAGTAAGATTGAGAATAGTGATATTCAAGGCATTTATGATGTCGGAATGGTTTTCAATGCAGACAGTTATCCTGCTTTTGGCCTTCAGACAATGGGGGAGAAAGCAATAGCCGCCACACAACCTGACGGCAATATGTCCCTAGATTTGAAGATTGAACAAGTCAAACAATATCCGACGAAAGACGGAGAAGTAACTGAAATCTTGTTGAAAGATAAAGTTTATCCATTCGAAATAAAACAATACTATAAAGCCTATCAAGGTACAGATATTATTTCTACTTGGATTGAAATTATGAATAATGGGAAAAAGTCTGTCACCTTATATCGTTTTGTCTCGGCTTACTTACCTGTACAACGTGGCGATAACTGGTTGACACACTTCCACGGACATTGGGGAGCCGAGAATATGCTGGAAGAAGAGAAACTGACCAATGGTCAGAAAGTAATCTCCAATAAAGACGGAATGGTAAATACGGAAACAGATAATCCCTCCTTTTATGCTTTCAATAGATGGCAAACCTCAGGAAGAATATGGACATATACTGGGGGGGTACGCTTGCTTGGACAGGAAATTACCTTCTCAAAATGGATATTACAAACACAAAACTAAATATCATAGCCGGCATTAATGAAGAAAACTCCCATTACAAGCTAGAGCCTAAAGAAACATTCAAAACACCGGAGTTCGCAATGACTTACAGCACCTCTGGCAAAGGAGGAGTGAGCCGCGCTTTTCACCGCTGGGCACGTATGTACAAACTAAGCCACGGAAACGTAGAGAGAGATATTCTTCTCAACAGCTGGGAAGGAGTATATTTCAAAGTTAATCAGGAAGGTATGGACCAAATGATGAAATCTTTCTCTGCATTAGGAGGAGAATTGTTTGTAATGGATGACGGATGGTTTGGTAACAAATATTCACGGGATAGAGGAGACAGTAGCTTAGGAGACTGGACAGTTAACAAAAAGAAATTACCTCTGGGAATCGAAGGCTTAATAGCTTCTGCAAAAAAAACACAAGATTAAATTCGGCCTCTGGATTGAACCGGAAATGTCTAATACCAAGAGTGAACTATTTGAGAAGCATCCGGAATGGATATTACAATGTAAGAACCGCCCTTTATCCACAGGCCGCGGAGGGACTCAAATAGTACTTGACCTGACAAACCCCGAAGTTCAGGATTTTGTATTCAGTGTAATAGACAATTTAATGACACAGTATCCGGAGATAGCTTATATGAAGTGGGATGCAAATTCCTGTATGCTGGATTACGGTTCTCCCTATTCACCGAAAGAGAAACAATCACATCTATACATTGAACATCATCGGGGACTAAACAACGTTTTGGAACGAATCCGTGCCAAATATCCGCAACTTATACTTCAAGCTTGTGCTGGAGGTGGAGGCCGCATCAACTATGGTATATTGCCTTATTTCGATGAGTTCTGGACGAGTGACGATACAGATGCATTACAACGTGTCTATTTGCAATGGGGCGTTTCCTGCTTTTATCCGACTATTGCCATGGCTGCCCATGTAAGTGCGGACAAGAATCATCAAACAGGTCGTTATTTACCGTTGAAATTTCGTTTTTGATGTTGCCATGTCCGGCCGCCTGGGAATGGAGATGCAACCTGAAGACATGACAGAAGCAGACAAGGAATTTACCCAAAGAGCAATCCAAGCATATAAAGGCATTCGCCCGATAGTACAATTCGGTGATCTCTATCGTTTGATATCTCCTTACGAGAATAAAGGAGTGACTTCTTTAATGTATGTAGCTCCGGAAAAAGACCGGGCTGTGTTCTATGCATATAAAATGAATCACTTCATAAATATGACAATCCCAAATGTGAAAATGAATGGACTAGACCCGCAAAAAGAAATATCAATTGATAGACTTAACACCTTTGAGTAAAAATAAACCTTGCTCTCTCCATAATAAGATAATTAGTGGTAAGATTTTAATGGAAAAAGGCATCGCCTTACAAACACTATTGAAAAAAATGAATATTCTAGTATAGCTTTAGAGCTTCAAGAAGTAAAATAATAAATAAAAAACTTGTGAAAATGGCAACCAAACATTTCAGTTGGTCCAGCGCATTCTCTATACTATTATTAGAAGATACGGATACATTCCCTTATGTACCCAAAATATAAAAAAAGAATCAGTAAGTTTTTAACTTGAAATATATGAAACATATCAAATTACTCTATTTGTTTTTATTGATTAGCTGGAGCATACTGTAAAAAAATATTCAAAAATAGATATCAGCTGGTTCAAAGTATATTTTCTAGATAGGGATGACCAGACAGTAGTAGAAATGAGCTAACGCATCGCAGATATGACTGCTGAAGTACCCCCCAAAAAAGTTGGACTGGTTAAACATTATCCAGTTGTTGAAGAGTTCGGTATTGCACCGGACTCTTTCCATTTAACCTGACTTTTATTGTTATAATATTCGATATAGTTATCCAAAGCCTTTATAAATGCTTCGGTCGATTCAAAATTCTCGGCATATAGAAGTTCAGACTTCATAATACCAAAGAAACTCTCGGCCATAGTGTTGTCAAGGCAGTTGTCTTTGCGAGACATACTTTGTACTATAGATGTTCTTCCAGACGCTTACGGTAGCCGTAGTGTTGGTATTGCCATCCTTCATCAGAATGGAGTATAAGACTGTCGAACCTTGCAAACGTTTTATCCAACATATCGTATATCTGTTCCAGATTTGGGTTCCGAGAGATATTGTATGATATTATCTCACCGGTGAACATATCCAATATCGGTGAAAGATAAAGTTTGACGAGACCGATATTTATCTGTGTTACATTTGTCGCCCATTTGCGGTTTGGGGCAATCTTACCGACCTCACCTTTGTATGACCGGTAGCACAGCCAGCGTATTTTGCTTTTAAGCCCCAATTCACCCATAAGCCTTTGGATAATCTTGTGGTTTAACATGAAACCACAAGATTATGCATCTCCGCTATCACACGGCGATAGCCATAGCGTCCCTTATGCTCATGAAAAATCAGTTTAATCGACTCCTTTTCATTGGCATACCTGTCACAGAACGAGCCATCTTTCTTAGCTCCAATAACAAGTCAAGAGGATAATCCGACCTTAGTTCGTCGATGGTTCGCGCCCATTCAGAAGCGCTTGGGCTTTCTTTGCCTCGACTAAGGCCTTCGCTTTTTAGCAGCGCGTTCTCGGCCCTCAGACGGAGATTTTCAGTCTGAAACCTCTCAAGTTCTGTTTGCGGTTCTTTCTTCTTTGGACGTCCCATAAGACTTTTCGGTGGTCTTCCTCGGCGTTTGGACGGTTCAAGAGCCTCATAACCATACTTGCGTACTGTGCTGACCCAGCGTTGTAGTACCGTCTTACCAATTCTGTATTCTACTTTTACATGGGCCAAAGGTACGCCTTTTTCTAATATTAAACGTACTACTTCTTCAATTTAACCATAGGACGGCAATACGGTTGTTGTTCCAGTCCAGAATGCCCATATTTGTCACACATTCTTACCCATGCAAATATCTGAGTCCCATTGATATGATACTCTTTCGACAAGTGCGATATTGCTTCTCCTTGTTTTACTCGGCTAACGATGATGAGCCTTTGTTCGTAACTGTACTTCAAAAAAACACCCCTAAAGTTAGACACAAAACTTTTGGGGTGCAGTTCAAACGTTGACACAACCTCTTTTCTTATTATACAAACAGAAATGAAAGCTAATGTATTTTTTAGGGGATTAAAGAGGAATATAATGTGTGTTAAGTATTTACAAGATGATTATTTCATTATCTTCTATGTTGTAATGATATTGAAAATCGCAGCTATACCTTAGTACTTTCAAGATTTGTTCAATACCATCTTTCATTTTGAATTTACCTGTATAATGTTTTTCAAGCAATTGCTTATTCTTATTGATAATCTTTATATCATAAAAAAGTTCAAGCTTGCGGAAAATGTTTTCTGCAGACTCGTTATGGAAACTAATAATGCCTTGCTTCCACAGGAATGGGTCGTGGTTAGGGATACTTTCTTTGTGGAAATGTATTTTGTTGGAATCACATATCTTTTCACCGGGTTTCAGGAACGAGATCTCTTTGGTTTGTTTGGAATAAACACTTACTGAGCCTTTCAACAGGGATACTTCAAAGGGATTACCAGGATATGCACTTACATTGAAACTTGTTCCGTGTACTCTTACTTGATACTTGTCAGTTTCTACAATAAATGGCTTTTCTGTATCTTTGGCTACATCAAAGAATCCCTCACCTTTTAGTTGGATGTGACGATCGTCTGCAAATTGACTTGGAAAACGTAAAGTTGAACCAGCATTCAGCCAAACTTTGGTACCATCAATCAATGTAATTTCTGCACGTTGACCAGATGGGACAACCAACACTTGCATTGTGTCAGTGTACACGTGATGATATTGGATATATAAGTTGTGAGAGGCTAAAAAAATAATGAATATAGCCGCTATACTCATAGTAATCCTGAAAAACTTTGGATAGGGTAAGGGACTTGACCACCTGAAGAGACTCTTTTGGCTTTTGTATCTGCATCAGAATTCCAGATTATTAAATCATTTAACTTTCTGATATTCATATAAGACCTTTGATTTTCTTCACTAGCTTTTATCCATTCTACCACCTCTTTTTGTTTCTTCTTCTGAAGTGTGGCCATTAATATATCGTAAAATTAAGTTTTTACTGATCATAATTATTATTGCTTATCTGTAATATAATACGTATTGAAAAAACGATCTCCCTAATGATATAAGTATTAAAAAAAAAAAAAATCTTTTAGGCTAATGCGTAATGTTTTTAATACCTTACTTATATGATACTCTACTCCCTTTTCTGACAATCCGATTTTGGATGCTATCTCAGCATTGCTTAATCCGTCAATTCTACTCAAGTGAAATATATTCTGAGTTTGATCACTGAACGTACTTAATGTTTTTGAAATGATAGATTCTGCTTCTGATACCAGTATGTTATCAAGAATACTATTCTCAAGTGATGAAATGCGGATTTCCAAATCGGCTAATCCCACATTTCCCATTTTTTCAAAATAAAGATCGTGAGTTGATTTTTTCCTAAGATAATCAAGAGACTTGTTTTTTAATATAACGAAAAGAAATGAAATCAGTTCTTTTTTTTCAGATGTCTTCATTTTTTCCCAAAACAGTTATCATTGCTTCTGATGCAATGTCTTCTGCCACGAAAGTATCACCTACATAAGATTTGGCATATAAATATGCCTTTCTATAATATTCTTTATATAGCTGATTAAATGTGTCTCGTCCTGATTTTAGTTGACTGGTTAAACTTAATAATTCTATCATAGGTTGTCTATGTTTCTCACTTAATCTACTTAGCTTGCTTATTCCTGTCTCTGGTCGACTGCCGGGGTACCTCGGCAGTCGACCAGAGGTTTCATTTGCAAAGTTACACAATCTTCTTGCATGTTGTCTACATCTGTTCTTTTTTTATAGTATGTTTTCCACTGCCTCTTTAACACTCCGTTCATTTTATGTACCTGTTCACCATTCCTCTTTTAAAATACCATTCACACGTTCGGTTACCGCATTTTCTCTGGAATCTCCTTTTTCTATTATACTAATCTGTATGTTATTTATCTGCAGTAACTCCACATAAGCTTTACTACAATATTGTACCCCTCTATCGGAATGATGTATCAGCCTATGTCCCTTTGGCAAGTTCTCTATTACCATTTCCAGAGCCAATAGATGACCTCCACATCAAGTCGGTCCGGTAAATGCCATCCCACGATTTTATGGGGAATAGACATCTGTCAATAGACTCAAACACACGAATGTCCCATTCCATAGTCTTATGTATGTGATATCTGCCACCCAAAACAGGAAACTCATTACAGATAGATATTATCTCACAAAGAATGACTTCTTTCGTAAGAGCATCTCTTTTCCTGACGTTTCATCTGCTTATAATAGGTTTGTTTTTGAGTATCCAACTAATGTACAGCAAGCGGGAACATTAGCCTCCGCATTGCTATGAAGCCTGTTCACTCTTGGAGCCAAAGTTTTTTCGGATCGAGATTGAAGATTCTTCTTCTGTCCAGTTCTATCATGGTCCCACTGACCAGAACATGAAGATTCGCCTTCTTTAACAGGTCAGGCTTTTTCTGACAAGACCTTTTGGCATTGAGATAAAGGCGCGTTCCAGTTCTTGGTTCCGTTTAGACTGCACAGATTCACTATCTGTTCGTAACAGAGGTTTATTACGACGTTTTTACCATACTTGTGGAAGTTTTTATGTCTTCTACGTTTGTAAGGTTATGTTTCCAATGAGAAAGTATACTACAATCAGGCAAAGAATATTTCAGAGCGACATCCGAACGAGACATGCCACTCAAATAATCACGAAGAACAGCCGTACGTAAGAATACAGGATAAGCTTTGCCCATCTGACCTCGAGGGGAAGGTAATGATTTTGATTTCATTGAGAATACACTTATAGTCAACCTATAGTAGGGCAATCTTAGATTTGTGCATTTCATTCACTCTTTTTTAAGTATATAAAAAGTAAAACAAAATATTTAGATAAATTGTATTTTTGCTTTAATGTATTCTTTTTATAATTTGTATTTTTTACAGAGCGGATCTATTAGTGATTTGTAAAAGGAACAAAGAACGGCACGATGTTAACATAGGTTAAACAACGATTCCATTTTAGGGGTGATTAATGAGCATACGTATTTTCTTTAAATGCACGAAAATATTTTTTAGAAGTTAAACTTAATCATTTGTTAGCCTATGGTATAAAAACGGAAAGAAGTACATATTCATAATTGAATGATTTTTTTCAGAATCGAAAAGTATATCGAACTCATAGTTCAATAACATTATCAATCAAATCTAAGAAAAATGAAGAATATATTTAAAAAGGACTTAAGTATTCCTTTAGATATAGTATCTAAACGCCACTTCAAGTTATATGCATCTATCTTCCTGTTTGGATTTTCATCTATATGCGCATCGGATGCATTAGCCCAATCAAAAAAAGGTTTCCATCATAGGAAACAATGTTTCTTTAGAACAGGCAATTCAAGAAATTGAGAAAAAATCGGGTTATCTTTTTGTTTATGACACTAAAGAAGTCAATCTGAACAAAAAAGTAACTGTGAATGCTAAAGATAAAACAGTAAAAAGTATCCTCGAGCAGATGCTGGCTAACACAGGTATTTCTTTTTATGAAGAAGGAAACAATATTGTTTTAACTAAAACTACCAACAAAAAGAAAATTAACGTAAAAGGTAAAATTGTTGACTTCAAAGGCGAACCGGTAATTGGTGCCACTGTGAAGGAACAAGGTACTACCAACGGAACTATCACCGACTTCGATGGTAATTTCAAACTGACTGTAAAAGAAGGCTCTTCTTTGTTCGTTTCTTATGTAGGCTATCAAGATAAAAGCGTAAAAGCAGTTATCGGCAAAGATATTTTGGTAACGTTGTTGGAAGACACTGAAATGTTGGAAGAAGTGGTTGTCGTTGGTTATGGTACACAGAAAAAAAAGTCAATTTAACAGGTGCGGTTGAAAGTGTTGAGAACTTTCTAAAGCTAAAGGACGTGCTTACACCAACGTGAGCTCCATGCTTCAAGGTAACGTAGCGGGTGCTTTCATCAGCCAGACTTCAGGTCAGCCGGGTAATGATGGCGCAACTATCCAAATTCGTGGTATCGGTACATTTAACAATACTAGTCCGCTGGTCATTATCGATGGTATGGAAGGTAATCTGGATGCTGTGAACCCGAAAGATATTGAATCGGTATCCGTTTTAAAGGATGCTGCTTCTTGTGCTATTTATGGTAACCGTGCATCTAATGGTGTTGTGTTGATTACCACCAAACAAGGTGATTTGAACTCAATGAACATCGAATATAATGGTTTGGTAGGCGTTCAGAAAGCGACTTCATTGCCGGATGTATTGAAAGGCATTGATTACTTGGATTTGAAAGCTGGAAAGCTTATAAGAATACCAATAAATCATGGCCGACTTGGTATACGGAAGAATACATGAATAACTATCGCAATCATGTGGATGAATACATGTATCCTACCAACTATAGTTGGATGGACGATACTTATCATACAGCAATGATAACTGATCATTATATGTCTATTTCCGGTGGTAACAAATCATTAAAAATATTCTACTTCTGCAGGTTATCTTTACCAAAATGGTATCGTAAGAGGTAACAATGCGAAGAAGTTTACTTTCCGTAGTAATGTATCAGCTTCTTTCTTTGAAGATAAATTGAGATTGAATGTAAAAGCATCAACTCACCAGAAAACCAAGAACGACTTGGTAGATGGTGCTCATAGTGCGATTTACAGTTCTTATGTTGCTCCTCCGACTATCCGTATGACTTTGCCAGGTGTAGGTTACAACAATGCAGGTTATAGCTTTGGTGCAATGGATGCTGGTGGTTTTAACCGTACAAAGGAAACTCCGCTTACATTAAATGCATCTATCAATGCTACTTTGATGAAGGGTTTGACTTTGAATTTGTATGGAGGTATCGACAATCATACTTCTGAAAACAAAAACTTCAAACCGACTGTACAGTTGTTCGGATTTAATGATGACGGTACAATGAGTACTCCACAACCTCGTGAATCATCGTTGCATTATGAACAATCTAAAACAACAATGTATGTATTAAACGGTCAATTAAATTACAATACTGTCATTGCTAAGAAGCACAATGTAAATTTGATGGCCGGTTATGAAATGCGTGAATATTCTTGGAATTGGCATTCTATGGACCGTAAAAATCTGACGGTTAACTTACCTGAATTCCCTGTAGGTGATCCAAAGACTCAGTTGAATGACAGTAAAGCACATGAATTGGCTTGGATGTCTTATTATGGACGTTTGAACTACATGTTCGACAACCGCTATATGTTTGAATTCAACTTGCGTTATGATGGTTCTTCTCGTTTTATTGACAAATGGGGTGTGTTCCCGTCAGTGTCTGGTGCTTGGCGTATCAGTGAAGAAAAATTCATGAAGAATGTGACTTGGCTGGATAACTTGAAACTTCGTTTGTCTTACGGTAAATTGGGTAACGAAAGTATCGGTCAGCAATATGCTGCATCTGATGAATTGAGCTTGAACGGTAAGTACAATTTCAACAACAGTTTGGTAGGTATGGCTGCTGTTACAAAATTGGCGAATAAGAAAACTTCTTGGGAATCATCAGAACAATACAATATCGGTCTTGACTTTGACATTTTCAAACGTGTATCAGCAACCATTGACTATTATATCAAAAACACAACTGATATCTTGATGCAGGTACCTGTTTCAGGAACTCTTGGGATGAGTACTGTTCCTTATCAGAATGCGGGTAAGATGCAGAATAGAGGTTTGGAAATGACAGTAAGATATAACGACCGTTTTGGTAAGGTGGGTACCCATTTCAGTGCTTCTGCTACTCGCGTATACAATAAAAGTACAGGACTTGGCTGGTAAGGATGAGTTGATTATGTCTGACCACATTTGGAGAGTCAATGAACCATTTAACTCTTTGTATGGTCTTCAAACAGAAGGTATCTACCAAAGCGAAGAAGAAATCAAAAACCACTTAATTTTCTCTAAAAATGGTACGCTCTCAATCCATATATGGGTATGAAACCAGAACCGGGTGATATCCGTTTTGTGGACCAGTTGACTATCGATACCAATGGTGACGGTATTCCTGATACTCGTGACGGTGTAATTAATGAAGATGACAAAGTGATTATCGGTAATACATTCCCGAAATGGACATTCTCTGCAACGCTTGGTTTTGAATGGAATGGATTTGACGCTTCTATCTTCTTGCAAGGTGTGGCTGGTATGAAAGCATTGAATCAAGGTATTATCACTGTACCTTTCTTCGGTGGTGAATCAAATACTGGTGCATGGTATAAAGATAGATGGACTCCTGAACGTCCAAGTCAGACTGTGCAACGCTTGTATTCAGAACCGGGACGTTCTGAAATTGTATCAGAATATTATTTGGAAGATGCTTCTTACATCAGATGTAAGAGTTTGGACTTAGGTTATACTGTTCCTAAAAAAGTCTTGAAGAAAGTATTTAAGAATACACCTTCTATTCGTGTATATGTATCACTCCAGAACTTGTTTACCATTACGGATATGCGTTATGGATTTGACCCTGAAAAGCCGTCACATTTAACTAACACATTGCAGTATCCACAGGCAAAAACTTATTCTTTCGGAGTTAATATGAAATTCTAATACAAAGAAATGATTATGAAAAAATATAAATTACTTTTTTTAGCATGTCTAACATTATTTAGCTCATGTGATGATTTCTTGGAACGTGAACCATTGGATTTTGTATCTCCTGATAACTATCTAGAAAATGAGAACCAGGCTGAGAAACTTCTGAATGGTGTGTATATGAATGTTTAATGAATCATACAGCGAATGCACGTTTGTTCCCGATTCATATAGCTACTATGACCGATGATGCTTTCGATCCTCAGCCTTGGCATGATACGACTGAATGGCCCCGTGGTCAAGGCAATGCAAACAGTGCTATGCCGAAATTGAAATGGGAACAGAATTATAAGGGTATTGCACGTGCCAATGTGTTTATTAACAGCGTGGCGTCTGCAGGATTCTCATCTAAGAATTTGCCTCGCTACATTGGTGAAGCTAAATTCTTGAGAGCTTGGTATTATACAGATTTGATTACCTTCTTCGGTGATGTACCTTTAGTATTGGAACCGGGTGACTTGACTAACAGCAAGCCACATCGTACACCGAAAGAATTAGTGGTGAGTCAGATCTTGAAAGATTTGGAAGAGGCTATTGCTACACTTCCTGTTGAGTATCCAGAAGATGCGCTGGGACGTATCACAAAAGGAGCTGCTATGGGACTGAAGTCACGTGTACTTTTGTATCAAGGTGACTGGGCAAACGCCGCTAAGGCCGCTAAGGATGTGATGGTTTGAATCAATATTTCTTGTTCCCAGATTATCAAGGATTGTTCTTGGAAGTAAACGAACGTGCTGCAGGCTGTGAAATTATGATGAGACGTTGCTATACTCCTAAAATCGATCCATCTTATTTGTATTATCCGTTGGGGGAATGGCCTGCATTTGCACCGACTAAACAACTGGCTGATTCTTATTATATGAACGACGGTCTTCCTATTTCGAAATCGCCTAAATATGATGCTCAAAACCCTCACATGAATCGTGACCCGCGTTTCGCAGGCTTCATTGTTCTATCCTGGATGCCAATACCTGAACTTTATGATCAAGGCTCCAGATCCAGAAGTCTCCAAGGATTCTATCCAGATTCCTTCTTGGTTACTTAACTCAACAGGTTATCGTTCAAAGAAACATTTCGATGGAACATTGACCAACGCTGAAGATGAAGGACGTGATACTTACTTTATGCGTTATGCCGAAATTCTGTTGAACTATGCTGAAAGCTTTGAATGAATCGGAAGGGCCGGTGAAAGCAGTATATGATGCTATCGATGCTTTGAGAGATAGAGCACATACTACACGTTTGTCAACGGCAATGCCTAACTTGTCAAAAGATGCCATGCGTATTGAAATCAGAAACGAACGTCGTGTAGAACTTGCTTTTGAAGGTTTAAGATGGGCTGATATCCGTCGCTGGAAAATTGGTGAAGAAGTAATGGTAGATGCAAAAGGTCTTGATAACACTAAATTGAAAGCGGGCATGTATCCTGGCGATGGCAAAGGTGAAACAAAAGACTGGAAGTATGTAACGATTACTGTAGACCAAAGACAGTTTAATCCGAAGAGAGACTATTTGTGGCCAATTCCTCAATATGAAATGGATGCCAATGAAAATATGATACAAAATCCTGGGTATTAATAAAATTTGAAAAATATGAAAAGAAGTATATTATTTACATTTTTAGCATTGGCTACATGCCTATGGACAGGTTGTAATGATGATGAAGAATTGCCAGCAATGTCTCGTACATCATTGAAGTCATATGGTCCTACTTTCTGTGAAGTGCAGAGTCGTTTGTATCTGACTGGCGGTTCAGATATCAAGAGAAGTGGTGCTTGTTGGGTGTTGAAATCCACAAAGGAATATGATGAAAAAGCACTTGAATTTGCAACTGTTGAAGATAATGTACAGGAGTTGCCTATCAACAATCCTGATTTATACCGCATGCGTATAGAAGGCTTGCAACCTGATACTGTGTACTACGTTCGTTTCTTTGCAACCAATGATGAAGGAACTTTCTATAGTTATCCGGTTCGTGTTCCGACCACAAAGATTTACAATGATAAAGTATTTGTGGAAATGGGTAAATTTATGATGGGTAGTGCAGCTTGGTAAGGTTGATGAAATGCCTATGCATGAAGTGGAATTTGAACATAGCTTCTATATTTCAAAGAATGAAATCACGAATGCTGAATATTGCGAATTCTTGAATGAGAATGAAGTAGGTGCTGATGCCACTGTGAATGGTGACCAATGGATCAATTTGGAAGATCCTACTTGCCAGCTTTCTCATGATGGTTCTAAGTTTGTAGTAAAGGCTGGAGCTGATCAACTTCCTGTTGTTTGCGTCACTTGGTTTGGTGCACAGGCATTCTGCGAGGAAAGTGGCGGTAACCTTCCTACTGAATCAGAATGGGAATTCGCAGCGAACAGTGGTTTGTTGAAAATGGGAACTGCTTATGCTGGAAGTGCCACAGCTTCTGAAGTGGGTTGGTTTAATGAATCTGCTTTGCATCAAGGCGGAATGAAAAAAGCCAATGGTCTTGGCATCTTCGACATGTCAGGTAATGTGGCTGAATGGTGTCATGACTGGTATTCTGATAAGGCTTATGAAGATGCTCCTGAGAAAGATCCTCAAGGTCCGAAATCTGGCAGTAAGAAAGTCGTTCGTGGTGGTGCATATAATCAAGCTCCTGTAACTATTACTGGACGTGATGCTCAGCAACCAACAACTGCTTCTCCCTATATTGGCTTCCGAGTGGTTAACAAAATTTAAGAAAATATGAAAAAGATACTTTTAAGTTTAATAATAGCAGGCTGCCTCTTCGCATGTGACGATGAAACGCTAAACCCGATTGTTCAGCCAATCGCTCAAACGAGTGAGCCTACGTATATTACAAGTACTACCGCTACTTTGGTTGGTAATGTATTGACCGGTGGGGGCACTGTACAAGAACGTGGTTTCTACTATACAGAATACACCTACGATATGAAGGTTTCCGATTATACTCCGATTACTTTGCAGCAGGAGGTGATGAAGGGAACCCAGGTCGTGTGTACTCAAGATAGTGAATTCAGCTATTCTTTAGAAAATTTGGAAGGAGATACTGATTATTATTACTTGGCATATGCACGCACAGAGATGGGGGATTTCTTACGGTGATCCTGTGTTGTTTGCAACAAGTGATGGAGATGTCATTCCTGTACTTTCTATCACTGAAACTGTGAAAGATGAAGTAAACAGAAATGTGATAATCAAAGCTAATATTGATGCTCCTGGTGGTGCACCGATTGAAGAAATGGGTCTCGTATGGAGTAAAGAGGTAGCTCAACCTACTATTGAAAATGGTACAAAAATCAATATTGATGTTGTGTTGGGTGCTTTTGAAATAAGTCTTTCTGATCTGGTTACATTTACGAAGTATTACTATCGAATTTTTGCAAAGAATAAATATGGTGTAGGTTATTCAGAACCGATGATGGTAATGTTCGTGGGTGATAAGTTTACTGACCCACGCGATAAAAATACATATAAGATCAAGCAGTACGGTAATTGTATTTGGATGGTAGAAAACTTCCGTTATGTTCCAGCTGATCGTTTGAACAAGGGTATTTGGGTACAAGGTTACAATGGTTCTAGCGCTGAAGAAGGCTATGCAGTCAGAAAATTATGCCATTTACGGCTGTTTGTACGATTATCAAACAGCTAAGGATCTTGCTCCTGAAGGATGGCACCTTGCAACTGACGCAGAGTGGAATGAATTAGAAAAATTGGCAGGTGTGTCAGAAGAACTCTTGATGAAAGAAGAAGACTGGCGAGGTAACAGCAATGACAGACTAAAAGCTGACACTTGGCAAGGTAATGGTAATTGGTCTAATGAACTTGGATTCAATATTCACCCGGGTGGTAAACAATGGTGCGGTGGCGCATTCCAAGACTTTAAACAGGCAGGACTTTATTGGACTTCAACAATGAATGATCATCGTGCCGATGGTGCTTTGCAACCGTTCTTCAGATGGTTCTCTGGTGGTCCAGCAACTGGACGTTTCAGTAACTTCCCTGAATGTGTAGGTATGTCTGTAAGATATGTTATGGATTAAAAATGAAGGTTAATGAGATCATGGTCCGAGGTTAAAATCGAATCATGATCCTGAAACCTGAGTGATTAAAAAAAATTGCGAATTAACAATTAATACATTGTTTAAATTATGAAATTCAAATATTTAAGTTTGTGTCTCTGCTTGTCACTCTTTGCATGTAGTGATGATGAGAATATCCTACCGGAAGAAAAACCTGCAGTTCCGCAAGGTGAGCCTATGGAAGATACTCCGATTGTACAAAAAAAGATTATATTTCTAATTCCAGCTTGTGGATGGGCCCTTCTTTTGGCTAATGATGGTTTTGTAGTAGAAGTGGAAATGGGTGCTGAAAGCCTGCACGCAGCACAGAAAGAACTAAAAAATCTATTGAACATTACAACATGGGAGTTCACCAATCTCCGCTTCCTGAGATTAAGGCTGCTGAATGGGGATATACCGTGTTAAATCTTCCCACAGGTCAAACAGATGGTGCAGGTAGAGTAATTGATAATATTTACTTGGATAACAAGGCTTCTATCAATGATAGAAAGACAGCTTTGGAAACGATTATGCGATTTGTGAAAAAGCAGTATCGTGTAGAAGACAGTAGTACACCTTGGTATTCAATGAATGGTCACTATTGCTGGCATCATTATGCCGGTGCTTCCGGTGCTACCGTTTTGGCCAGCGAAATTGGTGAAAACATTCACGGATATCAATTGCACATTGCAATGAACCGTGGTGCAGCTAGACAATATAGCAAACCTTGGGTTATCGAGTTCTCTTCATGGCATGGAGCTTCTATCTTAGACTATAGCAAAAGTAAAATCTGAAAGAATATAGCGGTCCGAAACACGGACACTCTATTAATTTGGTGGAACGTTCGATGTTGATGAGTTATATGGCTGGTGCCGATGGTGTAGTAGCAGAAGGTGGTGGTGCCATCTGTTTCTATGATGATATTACTGCTGACGACTGCTATAAACTTTCTCCTTATGGAAAAGTATTCCAGAAGTTATATCAGTTCTCTAAAAACACATAGCAATGTAGGTATTACATATACCCGTTTGCTGTATTGTTGATCAGTTCCATGGCATGGACCGTCAGCCAGCAGGACAACAAGTATTCGGAAAATTCGGATACAACCAGGGTGATATGGAAACCTTTAATTTGATTGAAACACTTTGGCCGCAAACTTTCTCCGTTGAGAAAAACGGTAATGAAATAGGTTCCATGGTAAATAGCAAGTATCCGGATGCTGTTGACTTCTTGTTGCAGGGAGCTTCTCTCAATATGCTGAAGACATACAAAGCTGTGATGTTGAGCGGAGACATTACGCTGACTCCTGCTCAAATAGCCGACCTTAGATCTTATGCAGCAGATGGAGGTGTAGTGTTGGCATCAAACAGACACTTAGACCAGTTGGCTTTCAATGGAACAGGTGATACTGCTATCCGTGAAGAAAAAGTGGATAAAGGTAAAATTGTAGGTTTCGATCCGAGTGCTTTGAAAGATATTCTTGATAAGTATTTGAGAAATATGTTGCCTATCGAAGTAGAAGGTGATATAGAATATTTCGTAAACGTAGCAGACGGCGCTTTCTATGTTACTTTGATTAATAATGATGGTGTTATGAAAGTCTCCGAAAACTCCGGTTCAGTTTGACAGCTCAAAACGTAAAGACATTGTGATTCATTACAAAGCTAAAAACACTATTCAATCAGTTGACGAGCTTTGGAATTCACGTAAAGTGCATGTTGAAGGCAGGACTATCAAGTTTAGAATGTTGCCGGGTGATTGCTATATCTTGAAAATTGCGTCAGTGTAATCATAGGTATCTATAAATTGATACAGACAAATGTAAGTCAATTTTGTAGATGGATAATTTTAAAAAGAGGGGTATGTATGTGCCCTCTCTTTTTAACTTAATATAGATAGTGAATTGTCACAAATGAATTATATTAATGAAATATAATATTATGAGGAACAAGTTATTTGTTATTGGTATTTTACTGTGTTCTAATATTACTCATGCACAGCAGCGAATTGCTGGATTGAATAAGGATATACATGTTACAAAGGTAGGAGTAAAACCTTATGAAATGAAGAACACTTCTTTGAAAAAGGCCACCCTTTCTTTTATGGATTGCAGCAAGTGGTATGTTCAGACGGAAAATTGTGAGGCAGCTCTTTACCGAAGTAATCAGGAAATAGTAGCAGATGAATTTTCTGGTAAGATTGTTTATAAGACAACAGCACCTAAAGCATCTGTTTTCTTGGGGCTTACCAAGCCTATGGAATTGAATTACATATGGGACTGTTTGGATGTGTGGACTTTTTTGGAGACCATTGGTTATGGGGAGAACCACATTACAATACATCAATGCAGGTATATGCATGTTTTTAAAGGAAAAAGACGGACAAGAACATGAAGTTAATATGGTGCAACAGGGATATCCTGATATGGCCCATAAATATTGGTTTTTGAATCATATTAAATTAAATAAAGGTAAAGATTTATATACCCATTTTTTTTAGGGTTTAAATTAAAAGGACAAAAAAACAGACACAGGTACACAACATACTGTATTTTTCAATAGTGTATATATATATAAAGAAAAACTGAACCTGATTCAATTTAAACCTTTCCCTGAACAACTTCCTTTCCCCTGTAGAAAAGAAACAATTTTACCTCTTCAAAAAAGGGGATTATCGTCATAAAGTATCTTTGGCTAATAGTCAGTGCGTTTTTGATTATACAGATGAAAAAACAAAAACTTTCCTACCTATTACCTGAAAAAAAAATCTTTTGGTGATATTCAGGTATATCATGACGGAATGTTGAAACAGACCATTACTAAGCGTGAAATGCGTTGGAAGAATGGTGAAGTGGCTGTCTTAAAATCTAAGAAAATCAAGTTGAATGGGGATACGTTGTTTTTTGAAGCAGAAGGCAATTATCAAAACAAAAGAGTTCCCTTTAAAGGCTGGTATACGATTGCGCAAAAGTCTTTGGTATTTCATTTAGAAGAAATACAAGAAGTAGGCAATGTACGTAGTCTTTCAACGGGTATGATAGCTGTAGATAAGGAGGGGATTCAAACACTGATTCCATTCTTGAAGTATTATGGAGATGACAGACCCGGCATTCTTTATCAAAACGATTTGTTTACGTTTATGATTTTCGACTGGTATAAGACGCATGCTTCTTCTGTAACTGCAGGTGCTAAGAGTGCGGAAGTCTTTACTGGAGGAGAAGCGGTGTATATTCCTAAAACGGATGGGAAACACAACTCTCTATATGAGACGCTGTTTATTAATGTTTCTCCTGATGTACATGAAGTATTGCCTACTGTTGACAATCCTGCTTCACCGATGCGCTCTATACAAGCAGATCGTTTGTGGGCTATTAACGGAGGTTCAGATTTGAATGGCTTGGGTCAGTTTGTAACAGGACTTCGTAGCAAAGGGGTTGAGAAGGTGACTATTCGTTATCACGAAGATTTTTGGCGTGAAGGTGGAGAAAGTTATACGTTTAAACTGACTCCTAACCCACAATTAGGTATTGAGAATGTTCAAAAATACATTCAATTTGTAAAAGACAACGACTGGCGTGTAGGTTTGTATAGTAATTATACCGATATGGCTACTGTAAATGAACGTTGGTCGCCAGATTGGATGAAACGTGGTCCAAAAGGTGAATGGGAAGTATCTTGGTCTCGTTGCTATTCTCCGAAACCACAAATTGCATGGGAACAACAAGCAATTTTGGCTCCACAAATTCAGAAGTTGTTTAACACGAACCATTCTTACTGTGATGTTCACACCGCAATTTCGCCTATTTCACGTGTAGATTTTGACCACCGGGTACCTGATGCCGCTATGATGAAGGGGGTGTATAACCGATATGGAATGCTGTTAATGAACGAACGTAAGGCTTACAATGGTCCGGTTTATTCAGAAGGAGGTCATCACTGGTGGTATGCTGGTTTGTTGGATGGTAACTATGCGAATGATGATTTGTTGAAACTGCCTATTTTCCCGGATTTTAACTTGCTAAAAAAATTCATCCATTGGAAATGGATGCTGCTAATACGGGACAAGGTCATCAATACATTTGTTATGCAATGGCATATGGCAATATTGGTATCTTATCGGATGGTGTAGATGCTGTGACACGTTATGCGTTTTTACAGCCCATACAAGAAGATTATGTGATGGTTCCGGTAAAGGAGATTGCTTACTTCAAAGACGGAAAAGCTTATAATACTTCGGAAGCTATCAAAAAAGATTTGCTGAAAACTCCTTGCCTGAAAATTACTTATCAGTCGGGATTGGAAACTTATGTAAACTTCGGCAAAGAAGAATGGATAATCCAGATAAATGATAAGAACTACTCTTTACCGGAATATGGATTCTTTACACACATGCCACAGAGCGGAAAACAAAGCTCTTCCGTCTGGATAAATGGAAGTCGATTGGATGAAGTTTATAGTAAAAATCTCTATTATCTAAACACTCATGGTAAACAAATAGAAGGAAAAATGCGTGGTAATGGACATTACCTTTTGAAGAAGGAAAAATTTTCTTGGGAATTGATTCCGTTGGATCAGAAAAGTATGATAGAATTTGATTTGTCACTTCTGAAATCAGACTTTATCCATGCAAAAGTGGTGGGTGTCGATAAAGAAGGTAGATATGTGAAAGAGATTCCACAAACCAAGAAAGGTATTGTTACCGTTCAAGCTGAAGAAGGAGTATATAAATACCAATTAATCCCCCAATTGGATTAATTGCTAAATTGTTGAGGAAAATGATTTATGATCTCGTTGTCTTTTTAGGCTATAAACTAATATGAGCAGAACTAGATGATTATTTTAAGATACTTTTCCAGTGCCCTCTTGAAAGCCGAGGTGGTAGGTGTGCCTATCTGTTTTCATAATAGACTTATGTATTCACCTACCACCTCCCCTACGGGGACTCCTCCTTCCCGAAGGAGAAGAATAAAAGATACTATCGACTATAAACTATCAGAGTATTATTTTACTAATTCACCTTCTTTACCACCAAATTTGAAGAAGAACCACTTTTTTTAATTAATACTATAGTTTTTGTACGTGTTGATTTTAAAAAACAATATTCTTGCGAGTTATAAATCACAATTCGAAGACAGTAATTCCCTGGGAGTTGCTCTTTCTTGCCAATCTTCCAAACGCAACAACATTCTTTTTGACTATCCGAGGATATACGGTAATTAAGTTCGTCGTTTCTCCGATATCATTTTTAATATTATAAAGCTGTAATTTACCACTACGATATTTAATTAATTTCCAATCACCATCAATAATCGCAGCATTTTGATCTTCATAACTGCGATGTAAAAACAAGTCCCTTTTTTTCAGTTTCTTCCCTTTCAATACCGGAATTAAACTTATCCCATTTATTTGTTTGTCACTACATTTCTTCTTTGAAGCCAACTCTACCATAGTAGGATAAAGATCGATAGTTTGTACTGGGGCATCATACGACTGCCCCATAGCCTCCATGCCCGGTACATAGATAATTAGAGGGGTACCCGCGAACCTCCCTCCGCCAAGGTATCTCCTCCTCTCTTTCCGCCTCTTAACGGAGCATTACTGAAATCTCCTCCCTGATCTGACAGAAATATAAAAACTGTATTTCCTGCAAGGCCTTTCTGCTGAATGGCATCACGTATACGACCTACGGAAATATCCACAGCTTCCACCATTGCAGCATATTCGGCTCTTTTTCTTGCCATCCCTTTTCTTAGATATTTATTAATCAGATCCTTGCGCCCAATATGAGGATCATGTACCGCATAATACCAAACATTCAATAGGAAAGGCTGCTTATCGGCACAATGTTCTATAAATCCGACTGCTCCTTCTGTTAGCTTATCTGTTAGGTATTCGCTATTTGATGTGTCAGGGAATGGATTTTCTGTCTTGAAAAAAAGGTTGATAATAACTATTGGGATGTCCATGTTCACATGTACCATACATAGCATCAAATCCCTGATGAATAGGGATAATATGGCTCATGTCCCAGATGCCATTTCCCAACAAAATAATTATAATAGCCAAACTCCTTCAAACGCTCTGCATAAGTAATTTCATCCAAAGGCAACCAACCACGTGATTTCATATGACCGGGATCTTTTGCCATGGTCTGAAACTCCTCTCTGTCAGGATTATCATAGATATGACGGACAAAACCACAACGCAAGGCTTCCTTACCTGTAAGCAACGAGGCACGGCTTGGACTCGATGTTGCCGTAGAGACATAAGTGCGCGAAAAGTATAATCCGTCATGTTTCAGTTTGTCAATATTCGGAGTTTCAAATTCAGAATTCTGATATCCTAAATCAGACCAGCCCAGATCATCAACAAAAAGCATAACTATATTAGGTTGTTGGGCAGTGCAATACTACTGCTCAATAGAAATAAGGGTAACAATTTTCTTTTCATACACAAGTTATCATTTTACTTTTATAACTAGAAATATATCGATTTTATTTAGTGAAGCACATCTTATCAAAAAAGCCAACGTTTTCTGCGATACCGTATCTGCTTTTCAACAGAGAAAAAGGTTTTATGCCGGAATATTGGTTGTTCTCAATGATTGTCTTCAATGGAGTTTTTAAAAATAACACTGCGTGCCCTATGATTTCGTATGGTACATCCTCGCATTGTAAAAGTAGGATTCCACGTATTATTTTCCAGAATATCACCTCTCTTCAATCCGGCAGGAAGTGGTTTAGCAAAAGACAACTGGATAAAACGTTCATTGAGTGTAAATACACGGCTCACTGTGTTCACTTCCCCACGCTGCGGAGAAGGATGAATAATAAACCAGATATCATCTCCTCTTTCTGCAAATTTAAAGCCTAATTGTTCGAAATGTTTTAAAGATACACGGACTGTATAATCATCTATGACCTCATCTACCTCAACACACGTACCGTGAACGTTAGTACCATCGTCGAGCATATTCTCAAAACGACAGTTCTCAATCAGTATATCTCCCTTACAATTGACAAAATGAGTAGCATCAGCAGTAGTGGAAATCACTCTTTGAGTATGTTTCGGAAGTACAATCTGAGAATTCAGTATCTGCATATTTTCCGATCGTTCAAATAAAAATCCCATTCCTAAAGCATGATGAATCGTTATACTATCCAAACAAATATTCTTACACTCTTTAAAATCAAACGCCGGAGCATAACGATCATGTTCACGATCACCTTTCGAACTTAGCAAAGCCCCCACAGGAGGATAATAATTGAGTTTTTCATAAATTCGAAGATTACCGTTCTTCATTCTTTCTACTCCGGAAGGATTACTATCAATATCTATCGCACCATGTACCACACGTTTTGTTCTTTTTTCAAAAGGAAGTGTACTTCCTAAACAAGTATAATTAAAGCCATCTATATTAGGAAACCTTATCTGACCCTTCTCGACTTTCCAGCAAAATCCGTCCTGAAAAGGTTTAATTTCCCTCCACCCCTCTTTTGAATTAATACTAACAACTTCCTCCCAGAAAGGTAAACGGAATATCCCAATTGATCGTTAACCCTTTTATCTTTACCGACTGACAATTCTCAAACAGGAAAGGCATTATTCGCCCGTGAAACAACAAAGTTGCCCCATTCCCAATGATTTCTATTGTTTTATAATTCGCTAAAGAAAACAATATCTTTTTAGTCCCATTTCCATGATTGGATATAACACAATATTTTTTCATTAGCGTAATCCGACAGACAATAATAGACCCCTCTTTCAAATATAATTTTTACCTGATCCGATCGGGACTTCATGAGAGTTTCTCTGATTTCACAAGTAGCATCCTCTCTATCGCCAAGAGAAATGTGTATCGTTTCTTGTGCATTCAGTACCAGAACATTACACAGAATAAATATTAGACACAAAAGATATTCTTTCAGTTTTCATGAATCCCGGTATAGCCAATAACGTTTATTCTTCTAGTTTAAAACCTATTCTATATTCATTAAGTCTTATGACAAAGGTATATCCTAATTGATTATAAATAAATTGGCAGACAATGTACAATAAATATATAATACCCGCAAACAAAATAATAAAAAATTAGCCTATGGCATACAATTATTATTGAACTACTTTCTTTTCAGTTCTTAATGCACGCGGAGAGGTTCCAAAAGACTTTTTTACAGAAATTGGAGAAATGAGGCAGGGATTCGAAACCATATTTATAACAAATCTCTGAGATACTGTGATCGGTATTAAGCAAGTCGTCCAAAATACCTTCCTTGCGGCGTGCCAGCATCCATTCATACACAGGTTCATGAAAGACACTATTGAAAATCCTACGAAATGTACTGATAGTGTATCCGCCTAATTGTGCCAGTTCTTCTACCGTCTTTACTTTTTTATAATTCTGAATGACAAAACATTGAAAGCCATTTGTATATTTGGAAAGTGGATGTACCAAAAAGGCTCGCAAGATCATAATCGGAGTAGTAGTAACCCAACACAAATGCCAATTCCTTCCGTTTGAGAGACAACAATTCCCGACAGACTTTATCTCCCTTCAAATAGGTTATAGAGCCATTCAAGAAATATTGTAATTCAGGAATTATTTTTAAAGGGGAATAGATAAGCGGAGGAGATACCTCTTTCATGATATGATTAAAACGCAAATCGCAAAACAACTCCGGTTGAACGAAACGATAATAAATACATTCGCATTCAGTCATAGCAAGCATCTCAAATTTTGAACCGATAGCCTGAAGAATAAACTCTCCTTCTTTGAGCATCGTACCCGCATACTCCTGACTATTGACTAACATCTCTCCCTTTATCAAAAAAAGGATGAAATTCTCCTCGCATTTATGCGCAGGCCTATGGAAACCCCGCTGATAAATAATATGAGCAATGGCATTGCTCACAGCTTTTGGACAGTTTTGACAATCCCAATTTCCTTGACAGATAGACGGCATATGTTGGCTTTGCTTGTATTTGTTTTATGTTTCCAACAAAAAATATATGAAAGATTTCATATAGCCATAAAAAAAAGGAGAAAAAAAAAGAAGTCATCTCATTTTTCTGAGATGACTTCTTAAAAAGTATTCTAATCTAGAAATAATCCTTCAAAGCTCAATTTTCAAATCTAGAAAATTTTTACTGAGCCTCGTTTGCTTCCGGCGTTGTTTGAGTATTCCAGTTAGTTACATCTGGGTAAATGTAACATTTTCAGCTCCTCCTGGTAATAAAAAGAGTATAAAGAATCTTATCACCAGCTCCCCAAACAACATCTTTCAAACTAACTTTTTTCTCTCCATTAAAGACTTCTCCACCACCATATACAGTAGAATATGCTATTGTTATTTCTGCATTTTCTCCCAAAGTTTGCGGCATTAACATTAATGCATTATCATCCGTTGCTAAAGTAAGTCCAGAAGTACCTGTAAAATCGGTATAAGTTGCATTATACTGATACGATTTAGGAGTAGAAGGACTTGACCAAGTACCTACTACACTCTCAGTAGGATCAACATAAGTAAAATTTCCAGTATTATTTATTCCTGACAAAGTAATCTCGGTTACTCTATAAGTAAAACCATCATCCTTCCCTTTTAATTTGAAATTAATCTGGGTCAGGACATGTTTAAAATCTAATTTTACAGGTGTACCGGATACTCCCGGTTTGGTTTCATTTTTTGCATAAGCCACGACTAAATCTTCTTGAGAATCAACGATAGTATAAGAAAAAACTTGGATAACCTGCTTTTTTTGAACTAGTCGGCTCAACATAGCTCACATTAGCCACAGGCGAATATGAAAAGAATTGAATCTTATCCTTTAAAGGCCAGTAATAAGGTCCAACAGGGTTCATTGTCCATGCTGAGCTATTCCAAGAAACTATCACACCATTCATAAATGGTGTTTCACCCAAAAAATGGTTTCAGCAGACATATCATTATTCTTTGTATTATATGCAAAAACCTTAAACCCACCATTAGTTTTCAAACCTTCTGTCTTCAACTCGCTCGCTCTTGTTGCCTTACTTTACTATGGTAGTAAAGTTAATCTCAGTTTTCTGTCCTTCATTCTCAAATTCTTCATTCTGTGAGCAACTCGTAATTGCCAAAGCAGCTGTTACTGCCAATAAAATCTTTTTCATAACTGTATCTTTTTTAGTTAATAATATTATTCTATTCTGTTTATGCTATTAGGAATCAGTTTACTGGTAATTCAACATTATCTTCTGGTCCCCAACCATCAACGTTTCCATTCATTCCTCCACCCCCCGTCAGGATTAGGTGGTGTTTCCGGTTTCTCTACTTCAATCTTATCATCAGGTGGCAACTCAATCTCTGGTGGCGGATCTTTGTTTTCCTGCTTCCTCCTCCTCATCTTTTTCAAGCGTACCAATTATTTCAGTAACATCAATCGTCCTTTCCTGTATCGTATTATCAGTTCTTACAAAACTTAGTATCAACTTTACACTACTTGCTTCTCGATAGACCGGTTCTCCCAACATTGACATTCGCGTCGGTATATCTTTCGCCCCTTTAAAAGCAGTAAAATGCGCTATTACTTTGCCACCCTCCTTCTTTGCTTCAAAATAAATAGGCTGTGAGTTACACATTCCGCAACCTTTACCTATACAATAGCAATCAGACAATCCATTTACACACCCTATAACTGATGTCACATATTCCAGTCCTTTCACCTCTATTGCAAAGGAGTAGTTCTTTATCACCGATTCCAATTTCCAATCCAAGTGAAACACTTCATCACTTTTCTTTATTTTCAATTCATCAATATTCAACACATATAACGGGGCCGGCGACCAAACCATTTTTTCAGTTCCGGCAATGCCCAAACCATTACAATATCCCGTATATGCCTCAATCGTTTCATAGGACTCCTCACCTCGGATTCGCACTACTTCCGTGTTATAGTTGTAAGCTACCACCGAATATCGTCCGGGAGGGACCTTCATCTCCCCGCCTTGTACCGAAAGGTACCTATCCACTTTTCTGCCTTCCCCCGTCTTTCGGATAAAATATAATCCGAACTCCTTCCGGCAATTCATCTGTTACTCCGGCCCAATCTAACGAGATTTCCACCCCGCTTACAGGATAATCATCCAATACATCGCGACGACTACACCCGGTCAGCATCAGCAGCGAGGACAGAAGCACAAGAATAATATATCTTGTATCTCGCATAACGTCCTTACCTCCTTGTTGTTATCAGCCATACCAGAGAAACTTTCGCCTTGGTAGGACCAATAAAATTGTAACGTCCACTATTTGCCCATATTATATCTCCTTCGTATGGAGTATATTTCTTATATTCCGTTGTCAAATATCCGATGCCGAGACTGAACTCAAGTGAAAAAATGAAGTGCCAGTTGTCGTGCATACCCGTAAGTCACTCCTGCAGCTCCATAATACTTACCTTGATAACCGTCTCCCTGTAATTGAAAGTCATATATTCCACCTTCAGCATAAAGCCCGATAAAATGCCCGGTCAACCGATTATGTTTCTGCCTGTTTCCCAACCAGTAACGTCCTTCCATGCCTCCTGAAAGAAGTTGATAGCAAAAATCATGTTCACTATTCAGCCACCACGGGCATTTGTATTCGGTATTCAAAGACCACCGTTTGCCTAATGGAATCTCCACTTCTATATTCGGCGCCAATGCCATATCATATAGCAGGTTATTCTTCACTGCAAGTACTGTTTTACTTTTCCCCGGTCCTTCTGCCTCCGACATAACTGCCTCACAGGTCTGTTCATTTACACTTTCTCCCACAGACTTATCAGGCTGACTATCCGGAAGCGCCTCTTCCTGTCTTGAAACCAACAACTCGGAGACAGAAGATACCGGTTCAAAGGTTTCCTTCGCCACTTCCGGGATTTCCCGGACTATTGTAATTTCAGACCGCCTCAACTTAGGAAATACATTGTTGACCATGTATCTGTAAGCAGCTCCCTGATTTAACTTACGTAACAATTGTTTCCGTTTTACGATATCATTCTTATGATAATCAATCAATATCAACACTTCCTCACGATCCGGCAGGTTAGGGGTCAGCTGCCGCCAACTTACGTAACTCTGACCAATTCTCGCCAGCCTGAAAAAAATAATGAATCTTATCAACATCAATATTCGAATGATATCGTTGTAAGAATTCACTAACCGAGTGATTCCTCTTGGAAATCAAATTTGTATTATAAGACTCGTCATCTTCGGGAGAAACAGAAGTGATTACATTCAAAGCAGTTATATATTTCGTATCCGAGTTCCTCGCCAACAAAGAGTACAACACTGCAATCACCTGATTATTACTACCATAACAAGAGTTAACACACGTTTCAGACACCTCGAAATATATTACTGCCCGCCGGACCGTATCACCTGTAGCTGTGAAAAACGGAATCATAGCATATCCACTTTCCGAAAGACCAAGTAATGTCATAAAAAAAGTCAATATATAGATTCCATGTTTCATAGTCGTTCGTTTCTGTGAACAAATATAGAAGTTAAGAAATGAATAAAATCATACTTTCAGAACAAAATATAGGGTGTGAAAGGTTCTGTGAACCGATTGAAACGATTTTGCAAGTTTGAAAAGTTCAATAGTAGAATATTAACAAAAAAAGATGCACAGATCATCGAATATTCATCGATTCTCTGTGCATCCAAAACTCTAAAGCCTTCTTTAAAGCAAAACTAAACTTATTATACTGCCGGATCGGGTGTCACTCCTCCTTCTCCCTTGCCATCATCGCCAGAACCCGGCTTTCCGCCGGTATTGCCACCGTTGCTACTTCCGTCCGTATAATCTGTTTCAATCTCCGCACGACGCGTAATACTCATGTCCGCCAACGTATCTTTGAATATTTTCCCCGGATAGAATAAAATCTTTTCTCTGAACGATTGACTTGGACGAAATTTCCTTTTCTTCATCCGAGCTTTTTGTACGGATAGTAGGGCTAAAGATGCCGAACTCACCCAACTGAACACTCTTTCCGTCATCAATATCCTCCGCCATCATATCAACCAGACCGCTGACTACTAAATCTACCACTTTTCGATGAACACCACAAAAGCTGACTTACTTTGCGACACATCTTTGCAAAATTAACCCTACCGGAACGAACCGATTTTGCTACATACTTTTCGTTTTTGTCTTTGTCAAAACCGAACACTCTTTTGGTCACTACATACTCTAAAGCCATAATAATTAAGGTTTAATTGGTTAAAAAAATAAAGGTTAATTGTTTGCCATTCTCTTTGTCTGAATGACTCTGCAAAGATATCACAGGGCGTATACTGTCCAGTCCCCTTTTTGTCTCCATTACGTCTCCTTTTTTGGTACTTACAGGTCATTAGATTCAAGTAATAACACACTAGTTATTAACTAGATATACAAATTAATAATTTTTCATGAATACATCATCAAAGTAATCTCTCATACTAGATCTAAACACCGCCTCATTCTTAAAAATAAATATCCTCCTTTATAAAAAATGTACCCGTTTATGCAGTAAACAGGCTAAAATAGCCACATGCAATCTATCTGTATGTATAATATCAAATTCATCAATCTTTTTGATAAAAGGAGCAATTGGAGTAATTTCATTTCCCCAAAGACTAATATCCATATTCAAAGCTATATAGTTCTGTTTCCCGAAACTCTCTCTATCCGTTCTAAAGAAATATCCAGTTTGTTCGGTAGATAAGTTCTCCGAAGTAATTTTGTCAAAAAGATAAAAAGCCATATCATGACAGAAAAAATGCTTGGGAACAATATTATTTACTCTCATATAAATCTCGACAAAAAAAGGTAACATCAGCAGAATCTAAGCAAAACATCAACGTAGAAGGTAAAAACAACTGTATGCTTAAAAAACTTGTGATAATGACGTCAATCATGCGCATCACATACATGGAGGACATTTTTTGTCCCCCATGTATATAGAGGCCAAGACAACTCATGTTATTCCCAAGAAATTACTCATACGGTCAATACACCGTTTCTTTTTGATTGAGATTAGGATGAACGTACAGATTAAGTGTCGTTGCCACATTTGAGTGACCGAGTATGACACTGACAGTTTTATAATCACACTGGCTTTCAATACATCGGGTCGCAAATGTATGCCTAAGTCCATGAAAGACCAAGTGGGGAATATCCAATCGTTTTAGCAACCTGCCAAAATAATCACGATAAGAACGAGGCTCTTTAGATTGTATGGAAGTGCCTACTACGTATGGGGATTGAGATTGTTTCCTTACCATTTTCAACGCTTGGAAAAAGCTGTTTGGATATAGGAATCTCACTGACAAGAATTCTTGGTTTTTGGGGAAGAGTGAACCCTTTCTGTAGATTTCAACTCACAGTTATATATTCTGCCTACAGTATGCTGCACGATGACTGTCTTTTTGTGCAAAATCCACATCTTCCCATTTCAAAGCACAAACCTCACCGATTCTCATTCCGGTACAAACACCGGCTTCCAGATAGTCCATATACCGGTTGAAACGATCGGGAGAAATGACACCGGCTTCGTTGAGCCCCGCCAGTTCCAGCTCGATGCCCATACCGTATTCAATGGCAGCCTGCGCGGCATTCTGCAGGCGCTCGGTGGTGGAGTCCGACGAGAACATATAGTTGGGCTGATAGGCCACTGCGTCAAATCCCCACCGCTTCCACTGGCTGTATCCGGGAGCATTCATATAGGGAATCCAGAAGTATTTGAGATCATTGCCATGGGCAAAATCCGCAACCGACTGCAAAACCGGCGTCATTTTGCTGATGCCTTCTTCCACCAGATAGATGCCGGCCAGCTCCAGATATTCAAAGCTGCCTTCATCCCACATCCGCAGCAATTCCTGGTTGTACCAGTTGATAGCGGCGACCTGGTCGTCCATATAGCCGTCGGGGTTGATGTCGGGCGAGAAGCTCAGCGACTTGTTTTCTAGCAATAAGATAACTGAACGAAATG
>VOFK01002893.1_pt1 | contig 68703 bp, 75 predicted proteins | sample 5384121 | NCBI WGS metagenome assembly VOFK01 (sample SAMN12384730, study PRJNA508395) | human gut metagenome | isolation source: healthy gut J | host: Homo sapiens | reverse complement strand
AGGTTCTGAGCGAAGCGGTTTCTGCTGTCCGTTGCAGCGTACCTCTGGGTACGAATTGGAAAAAGCGTATCGACGAGGACTACGAGTCAAGGAAATAAGAGATTTCTTCTCATAGACCCCTGTTTTTTTCTCAAAGAATGTCCGTTGTAAAGTGAAGGGGTATTTTACGAGGGGTCTCTACGAGGGAATACGATTTTAGAGAATAGCAAGCACAGCCGGTGTATATACACACGGCGATTTCCAATTAAGGAAACCCTCCCCTTAATCGAAAAAAAGCTTGTTGGGAAGTCTCCCAAACCCTCTTCCTTTACGAAAGGACGGAACGCCTATGGCAAACAGAACGCGACCAAATCAGGTACTCTTCTTCGTCTCCGACGATGAGAAAAGAATCATCAAGGCAAAGATGGCGCAGCTCGGAACAAAGAACATGGGAGCATATCTCCGGAAGATGGCGATTGACGGCTATATCATCAAGGTAGACTACACGCAGCAGAAGAAACTTGCCGCCGCAGTCAGCCGTGTTGCCTCAAATATCAATCAGATTTGCCGCCGCATAAACTCCACTGGACACTTCTATGCAGACGATATTGCAGAGCTGAAAGAAAGGCAGGGTGAGATATGGCAATTACTAAAATCAAGCCAATCCGAGGAACTGTAAATAAAGCTCTTGCCTATATTCTCGACCCGCAGAAGACAGACGATGCCTTCTATGTTTCGTCCTTCGGGTGTGCTGCAAGCGATGCGGCGGCGAAAGAATTTGAATGGACGAGAAACCTTGCAGTACAGCAAGGAACGCAGATGCCGAAGGTGCTTGCCCGTCATCTGATCCAGTCCTTTGACATTGGTGAAGTGACGCCGGAAGAAGCTCATGAGGTCGGGAAACAGCTTGCGGACGAATGGCTCAAGGGCAAGTATGAGTATGTGATTGCTACCCATATCGACAAGGGACATTGCCATAATCACATCATCTTCAATGCCGTGAATTATGTGGACTTCCATGCCTACCGGAGCAACAAGAGAACCTATCGGGAACTGCGTCAGCTCAGTGACGAGATATGCAAGGAACACGGGTTGTCTGTGATCCCTCCGTCGCAGAACAAGGGCATGGGCTACAAGGAGTACACCGAAGCCAAACGCGGCACGAGCTGGAAGCAGAAACTCAAGCAGACCATTGACCGGCTGGTCATCACAGCGAAGGACTACGATGACTTTCTGCGGCTTATGCAGGAAGCCGGTTATGAAATCAAGACTGGCAAATACATCTCCTTCCGAGCTGAAGGTCAGGAGCGGTTTACTCGATCTAAAACCATCGGAGAGAACTACACCGAGGAACGCATCAAGGAGCGGATCGCCGGACGGACGCCCCGAAGAAGCCAAAGGCAGACCATGCCGAATGGCATCTCCCTTATCGGAGATATTCAGGAGCGGATCAGGCTCATCGACAGCAGGGGTTATGAGTATAAAGCCAAGCTCACAATCCTCAAGGAAGCGGCGCGGACGCTCAACTATCTCACGGAAAACAACTTGCTCCAATACGCCGATCTTGAGAGGAAGGTCGAGGACGTTCACAGCTCCTATGAACGCACCGGCAAGGAGCTGAAAGGCGTTGAAGCGCGTCTACGGGAAGTCCAGCCGCTCATCAAAAACATCTCAAACTACCAGCGCCTCAAGCCCGTATATGACGCCTTCCAGAAGACGAAAGACAAGCAGAGCTTCAAGGCGAAGCATGAAGCCGAGCTTGTGATTTTCGAGGCGGCAAGAGGTACACTGCTTGCCATGCAGGGCGATGAAAAACTGCCGAGCTTGAAGACGCTGCAAGCGGAACAGCAGAGACTTCTTGAAGAGCAGCAGCGACTCTATGATGAACGTGCGAAGCTCAAAAAGGAAGCTCGGTCGATCGACACTTTGAAGGCAAATGTGGATGATTTCCTCAGCCCGACACTCTCACAGGAGCATGAAAGCAAAAAGCACCGAGTTGGAATAACCATCAAAGCCTGAGCCGTATGAATAAATCGGCTCAGGCTTTCTTCTCCGTGATGCACTCCATGAAATTGAAATATATTTTGAATTTTTGGAGCATCATATTGAAAATTTGAAGCGTTTGGTGTATAATATAATGAGTCTCACTATAAACGTTTGAGAGAGGTGCTTTTATGAAGATAAGCTATAAGAAATTATGGGTAATGCTCATTGAAAGAGAGATCCCGAGATCCACTTTGCGCAAGGATATAGAACTGTCTCCCGGTACGATGAGTAAGCTCAATAAGAACGAGGATGTAGCCCTCTCTGTTCTGCTGCGCATTTGCGACTATTTGGATTGTGACATTGGAGATATATGTGAAGCTGTGCGAACGGGCAAGAAATAGGTCCGAGTCTTCGTGCGGCTATTTTGTTATAGGTAGAGAAAAAAACAATCTCAGCGAAAGGAGCATATATGGATGTCCTTGAGAATGCTGTGACTGAGAAAAAAAATGTCCTCGTTGAAGCGGCGGCGTTTCCCACAGATGATCGAGTCACCTACAAAGACAGCACCTATGAAATTGTTTCTAAGGTTGCATATTTGATTGGTGTTCCGAAACGCATTTTTGATAATGAGCATGAAGCACCCAAGATAGAGATATACGAAAAACTTGATGCAGACAAAACGGCACGGATAATCCGTCATTTGTGTATCATAAGGACAGCGATTGAAAGAAACTTCAAGCATATCAACGAGCGCATGAAGTTTAGTTATCTCTCAATCAGCAGTATGCCGGAATATGTGCCGCAGGATAGCCTTCAACAACTAAATGCGGATGGCGTTAGTTTTATAAAGAAGTCCAGCACGAAGCTAAGTCAGCATATCGTTGAGATAAACAAGCTGATTTCTGATCGGATCAATAATTGCAAGAAGCTATTTCCTCTTTGGCTGAATTGGCTGTATGTAAAAAACCTCTTTCTCATGCCAGATGGCTTGAAAGAGGAAGGGACAAAAGCAGCAGCAGATATTTATTACGCTCATTTACTCTTTTATCCTTACCAGATGTATAAACTGGGAACCGGAGGATGTCGGTAATCTGCTCTATAACGATAAAAAATTCGTGACGCTGCTTTATCAAATGAACGGTGACTACTTTACAGAGTACAGTAAAGTTTCTGATGCTGGAAGTTACATTAAAGGAAGCATCTACGAGTTTATTGGTAGCAGCGAAAAGGTTGTTGTAGTGGTAGATTGTGAAAATTCTGATCCGTACAAGCTCTGCGCTACGCTCAAGAATCTTGACTATCAGTACACACAAAAGATAGCATCCATCATTCTGTTTGATGATGTGCATAGTGCATCTGCTTGGCGTATTCTGAATAGTTTTACCCACATCCCGGTCGAACACATGATGACCGAACGGGTAAAGCAGAACAAGTCTCTGGTTGATGTGATGCTGATTGCCCGAACTTGTCAGGAGCATTACAAAAACAATGTGGATTCCTTTATTTTGGTGTCCAGCGACTCCGACTATTGGGGGCTGATTTCTTCTTTACCGGAGGCTCGGTTCCTTGTCATGATAGAGCGCGAAAACTGCGGATCAGATTTGAAGAACGCACTTGTCAATGCCGGTATATTCTATTGCTACATTGATGACTTCTACTCCGGCAATGCAGAGGATATTAAGATCGGCGCACTGTTCAAAGAGATGTATCATTACATAGACCAGGCGGTGCGGCTGAATATCTACGAGATGTTCACAGAGGCGTTAAGAGCGACTCGAATTGAAATGAGTTCTTCGGAACAGAAACAGTTTGTGGACAAGTATTTGAAAACGATGCAAATGTCCATTGCGGATAATGGCGATGTGACATTGGAAATAAGACGAAAATGAGTCCGCTATATCGGACAGTTGCTGTGATAAAATAAAAAGAGGATCGGTTGGCAACCAAAAATGATCCTCAAGTATTGGAGATGAAGATATGGCATACCAAAGCGAAGCGGCTCTTGAGCAGCAATTCATAGAGCAGCTAAACAAGCAGGAATACAGCACAGTCGATATTCCTGATTATGACGCATTGGTGGAGAACTTCAAAGTTCAGTTTGAAGCCTTCAATGCGCCCAAACTTGATACGCCTATCACCGATAAAGAGTGGGAGCGTATCTTTAACCTCATGCTTGGAAAGTCCGTGTTCCAGAGTGCAAAAATTCTGAGAGACAAGTTTGTCCTTGAGCGTGAGGACGGGACGAAGGTTTACCTGTCTTTCTTCGATCAGGATCATACCAAGAATATCTTCCAAGTAACGCATCAGACAACGGTTGTAGGAAAGTATGTCAACCGCTATGATGTGACGATTCTTGTGAATGGCTTGCCGTTGATTCAGGTCGAGCTAAAGCGCAGAGGTATTGACATTCGAGAGGCGGTCAATCAGGTCATGCGCTATAAGAAGCACTCCTATAACGGGCTATATCACTTCATTCAGCTTTTCATTGTCTCCAACGGCGTTGATACCAAATACTTTGCCAACTCCGACAGGGACTTGATGTATAGCCTCGCCTTCTTCTGGACGGATTTCAACAACATCCGTATTACCAACCTGAAGGACTTCTCAATCTCTTTTCTGGCAAGGGATCACATCATCAAGATGTTGACACGCTATACCATTTTGAACGATACGGATAAGATTCTGATGGTTATGCGCCCCTATCAGGTGTATGCCGTAGAAGCCCTTATAAGACAGGCTACGCTCACAAATCGCAATGCTTATATCTGGCATACCACCGGCGCAGGAAAGACGCTGACATCCTTTAAGACTGCTCAGATTCTCGCAGCTAATCCGAATATCAAGAAGGTTATCTTCCTTGTTGACCGTAAGGACTTGGACTCTCAGACAACCGAAGAGTTTAACAAGTTTGAGGCTGGCTCTGTTGATGTCACAGATCGCACAGACATTCTTGTGCGGCAAATGAAGGATAAGAACCGGCAGCTCATTGTCACGACGATGCAGAAGATGGCAAATGCCGTTAAGCGTCCTCAATACGAAAAGGTAATGGACGCATACCGTGACGAAAAGGTTGTCTTCATCATTGACGAATGCCACCGCAGCCAGTTCGGAGATATGCACAAGGATATTGTTCGGCATTTCAAGAAAGCGCAGTTCTTTGGCTTTACCGGTACGCGTTTTGAAGTGAACGGAAAGACGGAGGGCAAGATCACGCAGACCACCGAAATGCTGTTTGGGGAATGTTTGCATAACTATTTGATCAAGGATGCTATCTTCGATAACAATGTCCTCGGTTTCCATATTGAGTACATAAAGACGATGGAAGGCGATTTTGACTGGGACGATCCGACATTGGCTGACGCGATTGATGTTGGCGAACTCTATATGTCGGATGAGAGAATGTCCCTCATTGCAAACCACATCGTCCAGAACCACAAAGCCAAAACGAGAAATGGTCAGTACACGGCTATCTTTGCTGTTTCCTCTATTGAAGCTCTTGTCAAATACTACGACATCTTCAAGAAGATCAAACATGATCTGAACATCAGCGGCATTTTCTCCTATGGGCAGAACGAAGATGCTGAGGGCAAGGATGAGCATAGCCGAGATGCCTTGGAGCGTATCATAAAGGACTATAACGAGATGTACGGTACGAATTTCTCTACCGACACCTTCTCTGCGTATCACAAGGATATTTCAGATCGAGTCAAAGGAAAGAAAACTAAGTCGCTGGACATTCTCATCGTCGTGAATATGTTCCTGACCGGCTTTGACAGCAAGCAACTCTCTGTGCTGTATGTGGACAAGGATTTGAAGTATCATGATCTGTTGCAAGCCTATTCTCGCACGAACCGTGTCGAGAAAGAAACGAAACCGTTTGGTATCATCATTTGCTACCGCAACCTCAAGAAACGGACAGATGACGCACTGACGCTCTTCTCCAAGAGTCAGGACACCTCCGGCATTGTCGTTCCGGGCTATCAGTATTTTGTTGAGAAGTTCAATGAAATGGTTATGAAGCTCAAGGAAGTGGCACTCTACCCTGAGTCCGTCGATACCATGCAGAGCGAGGATGACCAGAAGAAATTTGTCATCACTTTCCGTGAGCTGACAAAATACCTCCAATCTTTGCAGACATTCATTGAGTTCAGCTTTGATCAGGATGCGCTCATCATGTCCGAGCAGGAGTATCAGGACTACAAGAGCAAGTATCTGATGCTTTACTCCCGGCAAAAAACTGATCGAGAAGTCGTATCTGTCCTGAATGATGTGGACTTCTGCATTGAGATCATGGAGAGTGACCGTATCAATGTTGCCTATATCATGAACTTGATACGCAACATTCACTTTGATGACAAGAAGCAGAAGGACTACGACATCAAGCACATCAAGGAAGAATTGAGCAGGACGGATAATCCGCAGTTGCTTCGCAAGGTTGAAATTCTTCAAGCGTTCTTGGATCGTGTCGTTGTTGGTCTTGAAAGTGCGGATGAGATTGACGCTGCATACAACGACTTTGAAAATGAAGCGAAACGAGAAGAGATCGTTGCTTTCGCAAAGACTGAGGATATTGATTCTTCCATGCTTACGGACATCATCTCTGAGTATGAGTTCTCCGGCACAATGGATGCAGGAAACATCCGTGACCGTATTGAGAAGCCTATGCCGCTGCTCAAGAAGAGGTCTTTGGTCAACCGGATCGTCGAATTTATCCGGCAGCACACCGAGAAATACCAATAAGGAGAGAGAACAATGGATAATTCTATTCAGGCTCACCAGAAAGAGCTTTGCAACAAACTATGGGCGATGGCAAATGCCCTGAGAGGTAACATGGAGGCATACGAGTTCAAGAACTATATCTTGGGCATGATCTTCTATTACTACCTTTCCGACAAGACCGAGAAGTACATGGTTAATCTTCTCAAAGACGATAATATCAGCTACGAGGATGCTTGGAATGACGATGAATACAAGGCTGCCATCGTAGAAGAGGCTCTGCGTGACCTCGGCTACATCATCGAACCGGAGTATTTGTTCCGCAAGATGGTCAAGATGGTTGAGAACCGTTCCTTCGACATTGAGTTCTTGCAGAAAGCAATCAACGCTCTGATGGAATCCACTATCGGCAACGATTCGCAGGAAGACTTTGACGGATTGTTCTCCGATATGCAGCTCGATTCTACGAAGCTGGGGCATACCGTTAAAGACAGAAGTGCTGTCATGGCGAAAATCATTGCTTCGCTGGACGAGATCAATTTCAGCGTGGATGACACGAAGATTGATGTGTTGGGCAATGCCTACGAGTACCTAATCGGTCAATTCGCTGCCACAGCCGGTAAGAAAGCCGGTGAGTTCTACACACCTTCGGGTCCTGCCGAGCTGCTGTGCCGCCTTGCTTGTCTTGGCTTAACCGATGTTAAGGACGCAGCCGATCCGACTTGCGGTTCCGGCTCTCTGCTGCTTCGCCTCAAGAACTATGCAAATGTGCGTAATTACTACGGTCAGGAATTGACCTCGACGACCTATAACCTTGCCCGAATGAACATGATCCTTCGCGGCATCCCGTATCGTAACTTCAATATCTACAATGGCGATACACTTGAGCATGACTACTTCGGAGATATGAAGTTCCGTGTTCAGGTTGCAAATCCTCCGTATTCTGCAAATTGGTCTGCTGATATGCACTTCATGGAGGACGAGCGTTTCAATGAATACGGCAAACTTGCGCCTAAGAGCAAGGCTGACTTTGCTTTTGTGCAGCACATGGTTTACCACATGGACGAAGACGGACGAGCTGTTGTTCTGCTGCCTCACGGTGTTCTGTTCCGTGGCGCAGCCGAAGAAGTGATCCGTAAGCACCTGATTCAAAAGCTGAATGTGCTGGACGCTGTTATCGGTCTTCCTGCCAACCTCTTCTTTGGCACGGGCATTCCGGTATGTGTTCTTGTCCTCAAGCGGGAGCGTAACGGCAACTCGGATAACATTCTCTTCATTGATGCGTCCAACGACTTTGAAGCCGGAAAGAATCAGAATATCCTCCGTGAGTGCGACATTGATAAGATCGTCGAAACCTACGAGCATCGTGTGGATGTCGATAAGTACGCCCATGTTGCCACTATGCAGGAGATTGAAGAGAACGGATTCAATCTGAACATTCCTCGCTATGTTGATACCTTTGAGCCGGAAGAGGAAATCGACCTCAATGCTGTTGCAGCAGAAATCCGCAATATTCAGGCTGAGATCAAAGGCATCGACGCACAACTGAAACCGTTTTTCGATGAGCTGGGACTTGATTTCCCCTTTGATGTGGAGGGCAAATAATTATGGCAAATGTATCCTCAAGTAACGGTCTCGAAAAGCGTCCGAAACTCCGGTTTCCGGGCTTTGATGAGCCGTGGAGAGTCGAGAGGTTATCCGACTTCGCAGACCGAGTAACACGAAAGAACAGCAAAAAAACGAAACTGATCTTCCTCTAACCATTTCCTCTAAAGATGGTCTTGTCGATCAGGTTAGCTATTTCAACAAGACGGTTGCAAGTAAAGACATGAGTGGGTACTACCTGCTCAAGAATGGCGAGTTCGCGTACAACAAGAGCTATTCCGTAGGGTATGACTTCGGCTCTATCAAGCGTTTAGATCGTTACCCAATGGGTGCTTTATCGACACTTTACATCTGTTTTGCGCTCAAAAAGCATGATAGTGACTTCATCAAGGCTTATTTCGATTCTCTGAAATGGTATCGGGAAATATACATGATCTCTGCCGAAGGAGCAAGAAATCATGGTCTGCTGAATGTGCCTACCGAGGAGTTCTTTGACACAAAACATTATCTGCCGGAAAACACCGAAGAGCAAAGAAAAATTGCTGACTTCCTCATTACTTTGGAGCGTCGCATCGAGGCGCAACAGTCCCTCGTAGATAACCTCAAGAAGTATAAAAGAGGATTATTAAGAACTGTATTTTCCGAAAAAGGCAGCCACTCACTTTTGCATGATGCAGTAAGTCATAGAATAGATGAAGTATGTGATGTACTGAGTGGAAAACGCATTCCCAAAGGCGAAACATTCTCTCCCCGTCCTACTGAGTACCGGTATATAACAGTATCGGATATGGGTGAAAAATATATAAGTTCAGACACTTTGCAGTTCATCACGAGCCACACCGAAAAGCAAATTACTCGATATAAAGTCAGAAATGGTGACATCATTATTTCTGTTGCTGGCACTCTTGGAAAGTTGAATATCATCACTCCTGACTTGGATGGAGTAAACTTGACTGAAAACTGTGATCGTTTTACAAACTTTAGAGGGATCAATCCCGAATACCTTTACCATGTACTTTCGTCTGATCTAATTCAGTCACAGATTGAAGCCTCAAAGACTAAAAACGGACAGCCTAAGCTGGCTCTCGAACGTATTAGAAACTTCGTTGTCCCCGTACCTCATCAAATAAGGCAAGAGCAGTTTGTTGGGGTAATGAACAGCATAGATAAGTACATTGCATCACAACAAGCTGTTCTCGATAGGTGTTGCAAGGCGAGAGCAGGTTTACTGCAACAGCTTTTTATATAAAGAGCTGTTGCAGCATGGATGACCGGATCTTTTCCAGATAAAATGTTAGGCGTTCTTCGTTCTCTATCTTTGCATCTATTTTCAGCAGCAATGAAGAAATCCTCTTCTGCTCCAAAATGGGTGGTCGAAATACTTTCACTGCACCGAGTTGAGGACTTGTTAACTGAGGAACACCCGTCGATTCAATATAAATGGAAGTGGCGTTGATCATGTAAGCAAAGAAATCCACATCATCTTCGTATTTAGGAACTAACGAAAGAAGACGGACAATCGGAACATACTTGCAGTGACGAGCTATCGCATGACCAACTTCGCCTCTTCCAGATACAGTAATAGAATCACCTTCTACTTTGAAGTAGTTTGCATAGCCATATAAACCATTATTAGTCAAGGCGTTTGCATACACTGGATATGGATAACTCGTTGAATATGTGGGTGAACTATTTTGTCGGTCAATATCGCCCCCGGCAGAAATCGTAAAAATCTCTGCCAATCTTACGGTTTCCCAGCGTTTATTTTCACTGCAAGCAAAAGCCACTGTACCAGAAATTAACGCCTTAACGAGTCCTCTTTTATACTTCTGATCAAGTACGCAGAAATAGCTATATGACAGACGAAATCCCTTGCAATAGCGGAAAATCTCTGCTACTGCAAGGGATTTTACTTTGAGTTGAAGTGCAGATCAGCCTATAAAATAGACCTCAAGTAACGGTCTCGAAAAGCGTCCGAAACTCCGGTTTCCGGGCTTTGATGAGTCGTACAGAACTACTCCATTAGGAGAAATAGCGTCTCTAGTGAATCGCACCGATCCGAAATCTAACGCGCCTATTATGATGCTTAGTGCTGGAAATGGCTTTATTATGCAGTCCGAAAAGTATTCCAGAGACAATGCAGGACAGAGCCTCAAAAAATACATTCTCTTGAAACAAGGAGAATTGGCGTATAATCACGGCGCATCTAAGGCTAAACAGTTTGGCTGTTGTTATGAGCTGACTGAGCCAGAAGCACGAATCCCCTATGTGTATCATTGTTTCAAGATCAATGATCACGAATATACACCGTTTATTGCGATGGCACTCAATAACGCAAAAATGGATAAGCAACTAAAACGGCTCGTATCGTCAAGCGTTCGTATGGATGGGCTGCTCAATATCTCCTTTGAAGATTATATGAGCGTGACACTTCATCTCCCTTCGTCCACTGAACAGAAGCACATAGCCGACTTTCTCAAAAAAATAGATGAACGCATCGCTGCACAAGAAAAACTCCTTGCATCCCTCAAGAAGTATAAAAGAGGTGTCATGAGAGCCATTTTCAGAGGCAAGGCTATCCTTTTCTCTGAAACAACAAAATGGAAATCTGTTCGCTTGGGTGACGAATGCACCTTCTTTTCGGGAGGTACGCCCAGATCAACCGACAGCAGTTTTTATGGAGGTGAAATTCCGTTTATTCGTTCCGGTGAAATACACGGAGCAAAAACAGAACTCTTTTTGACCGATGACGGTTTGAAATATTCATCTGCTAAGTTGGTTTCCAAAGGCGATTTGATTGTTGCTTTATATGGTGCAACAAGTGGCGAAGTCGATATATCCCAAATTGACGGAGCGATCAATCAGGCAATTTTGTGTATTCGCCCCAAGCTGGTAAATCGAACTTTCTTAAAATACCTTCTCGAAGATAGCAAAGATGACATCTTGAATACTTATCTTCAAGGAGGACAAGGAAATCTTTCAGCAGAAATAATCAAAAACCTTGTTTTCGACATACCGGATGATCGCTCACAGTCAGCAGTTGTTGATTTCCTTGATATGATTGATCAGCGTATCAGCAAGTCTCTCATGAAATTAGAGAGTATTGCTACGCTTCGTTCTGCTCTAATGCAGCAACTTTTTATATGAAAAGCTGCTGCATAATGCCTCTGCGATGTTCTATAAGTGCATTAAGCTCCTGCTGTGTATGCTCAATTCTTCTGTCCATTGCTGCTAAATGGCTACTTATTTTATGTTGGACATCAAGATCAGGCACTTTGATCATCAGCTTCTCAAACTCCGATTTACTCAGAATTGGAAGAGTTTGCATTGAAACCTTGCTTCGGTATTCTGGGAAGAAGTTCTCGAAAGCGTAATAAATAAACTCATGATCGAAGCCCTCTGATACAACAAGAGCGTTAATCTGTTGATTGGTAATCATGCTGGTTTTCGCTATACCAAGTTTTCCAATAAGTCCGATACAAGTTACGATAACAGAATTTGGTGGTAGTGGTCTACCTAAAGCAAACCCCTTCGGTGATACCCTCTTTTCAGTAGATGAGATATACTTCTGTTCGCCAACATCCCCCGGCGCACAGAACAAGAGATCACCGTCATAGTTGCTTCTATCATTAGTTGGAGGCGTACTTCCGGTTATGACTTTGCCTATTTGCGAAACTGAGCATTGTGTCCATAGCTGAGTTTTGTCATCGGAGAAATAGTGCATTAGCAGTCCTCTTTATACTTCTTGAGGGATTCGACTAACGCTCTTTGTTTTTCAATTCTCTGGTCAATTCTCTCAAGGAATGAGGCGATATGCTCTTGCTCGTGAGCTGACGGTAGATTGATTGGCATTGCAAAGAAAGTGTCGTCCTTTATACTCACTCTGTCATGTCTCGCTCCGCTGTCACCGGACATATAAACATACCTATGCCACGCAGAAGATCGAAAATACCATTCAAAGAACGAAGGATTGATCTCCTTCTTAGCTCTAAAGCAAAGGTACAGCGGCGATACAATACCGGCTTCCGCGTATTTATATCTGCTTATAGGACCGTATGGAGCGTCTGCTGATTTTCGCGGATTATATACGAAGTCATTTTCCTCAATGATGTAATATCCGCTGGTGTTGTCACTGTTGGCAATATCCTTGTCAAAGTATTCGCGCTGCGGTATCAAACCTTGTTTTGCAGAATTACAGATAACATTCGTTATTTGTCCATCCGTATTCTTCTTGGTGTTCTTTGTAAATACGGATGATAGTAAAGTAGACTGCCACGGCTCATCAAAGCCCGGAAACCGGAGTTTCGGACGCTTCTCGAGACCGTTACTTGAGGAATATACTGCCTTGATTATCCCTCCAACGGATAATGTTCGTGGAGGTGGTCAATATGACTAACAATACACAATTTAAGACGCTTGTGAACACTTGGCTAAATCAAAAGAAGCCAATGATCACGCCGTCAACCCATGCCAGCTTTACGCTGATTGCCGAAAATCATCTTATTCCGTACTTTGGCAAGCGTAAGATCGGCAGCATCACCGAAACGGACATCCAGAGCTACATTTCGTATCTCCATGATGCCGGTAGGTTGGACAAGACCGGAGGGCTAACGGTAAAGACCATCCGGGATGTGATCCTCGTTCTCAGACTTTCAATGGAGTTCGCGTACAAAGAAAGGGCGATTCCGCTGCTGAACTGGGATCTCATCGAGTACCCGAAGAACTTGGCATTAAGAAGGTAGTTTCTCTCTCAAAAGATCAGGAGCAAGCGCTGATTCAGTGCATCTACATGAACTTGAACAGGAAGACCGCTGGCATTCTAATTGCACTTTTTACCGGAGTACGCATTGGAGAACTCTGCGGATTGCAGATGAAGGACATCTCGTTGACGGATAAGACCATCAGCATCAATAAGACTGTCCAGCGCATCTATGACAAAAAGAAGGGCGAGTCATATCTTCACATCGGACCGCCCAAAACGAAAACTTCTGCAAGGACGATTCCTGTTCCGTCTCTTCTGATGAACATTATCAAGAAGTTCTACACGGATAACCCTAACCACTACTTCTTGACTGGCAAAACAAAGCCGACAGAGCCTCGTACTTATCGCCAGTTTTTCACCCGTTTTCTGAAACGGAACGGATTGGAGAAAGTGAAGTTTCATGAGATCCGGCATACATTCGCAGTTAGAGCAATCGAGATACCGGAGTTTGATATAAAGTCTCTTTCTGAAATCCTCGGACATAAGAACGTATCTTTTACCCTGAATGTGTACGGGAGTGCAAATCTCCAACAGAAGGTTAAGTGCATGAATCTTCTGAATGACCTCCTGTGATGGAAAAAATGCCCCGGCGCTGTGCCAGATGCACAGTGCCGGGGCATTCCCGTTTCCAGCGATTTATTTTTCTCCCGACGAGGGACTGTTCGTAGGGTGGCGCTTTCCATTTTGCGAAGCCGTGAAAACTCAGTGCATTCCGTGGAAAAGTTCACGGGACAGCACACACCGTACACGCTTCCAATAATCACTCTTCAGTGCAATGTGTGTTCACTATCGTAAGTAAATTTACGGTTTTCACAATGCTTGATTCAGAGGGGATATTATTTGCCTTATTCTTGTGTGACATCAAGGGAAACCGGGTCAATGACCGTAACAGATTTACCCTGCTGATGAGCATATCTGACCGTCTTTCCGGTTCCGCTGGGGCTTCCATCCCAAACCGCGATCAGGACATCCGCATGATCAACCATATAACGGTTGCGCTTGTCCATGCAGTCGGGCGAGTAATGGGTTTGAATCAGTGTTTCCTTATCACACTTGGACGCAATGTCGAAATACCGATCTCTCAGAGCTTCCGACCACTTTGCAGCTTGACTTTCACACGGGATGGCACTTTCGAGCGTAATTCCCGGATAGGACGCTTTCAGTCCCAGTACGATCTCAGCGGCATACATATCTACACCGATTGCCATTCCGGATATAAAGTGCGTGACGCCTTCATTTTCGATGAGATTGATGATTTGCTCCCTGAGAGTTTTTTTGAGGTCTATGCAGCGTTCGTCTTCCTCATTGAAACCAAACGGGAGGTTTTGCGGACGATGCCCGGTAAAAGCACAGGTCTTCATTTTCTTTTTCATCTCCTGACTATGTATTAGAGACTGTTTCCATTTCTCTGATACATAGTATAGCACGGAGATATGAAATATTCTGTCGAAATAAGGGAAGAAAAAAGGCTGCGTGATAAAATCACACAGCCCATGACGGATTCAGCCATTATCTGCCGTTTCCTGCTGAATCATCAGCTCAACCATCTGCAAAATGCGCTTCTGCGCTTGCGGAGACAACGAAGCAAGTTTCTCCGAGAGTTCAGACGATTTATAGCTTGTCGAACGCTCCAGGACGTCACAGAAAATCGCGTCTGCCGAAACCTCAAGCCCATTGAGAAGAATGATCAATTTCTCACAGCGAGGAAACGACATACCACGTTCAACCGTAGAAATATAATTTGCAGTCAGCCCGGTCTTTTCCGCAAGCTCTTCTTGCGAGATTCCGAGGCGTTCCCGGCATTGTTTTACTCGTTTACCTATTCGTTTGTCAATCATAGCGCGTACCTACACCTTTTCTATAACGCTTATAACAATTATATGGGTTATAGGCATAGTTATACAGAAACGCTAATAGTGACGCTGTGTATTAGCGCGTGATTTTCAACGGTATTTACAGAAAAGATACAAAAAAGAGCCTCTGCCGATACCCAAACCGGGCATCGACAGAGGCTCTTGGTTCGTTTTCCGGGCATTCAAACAAGTGCCGAAATCGACACTTATTTCCGCGCTAAAGAAGAAACTGCGCAGGGAATACAATCACTTAGGTTGGTCAATTTGCGCCGCTCTGAGGCTTGCAATCACAGGCTTTTTCGCCCCCTAACTGTCTACACCTCGATGCCTTGCGGGAGAAGTGCGGACAGGCAATGAGATCCGCACGGAAGCTCTGCTTGCAGCTATGGACGCAGCGGACGCAGAAGCGGTTATACTTCCGGCGTCCGCTGTCCCCGATGAAGAACGACCACTCATGCCGCCATTTCTGACTTCTGCTCACAGCTCAATCTCTCCTTTGTGCTTTTTGGGAGGGCAGCATTCCTTCTGCTTTTCAGCCTTTGCAGACTTGAGCCTGTCCATGATGGAGGACTTTCGCCGGTTTCGGGAGCTTTGATCGCTGCGGTCTTTTCCTCCTTCGGACCGTTGTTGATGATCCCGTCAATCATGCCGTAGTCATCCTCCATCGACATCTCCGCCGCCTTGAGGTAGTTTTCCTTCTCAAGAGCTGCCATCCAGCTTTCCTTGCTGATACCGAGCATTCCGCCCTTTGCCGCATGGTCGGCAATCTCCTTTGCATCCACGCACAAGCCCTCGGTGTTATCCGAATAGAGACGGTAAACCTCGCAGCCCTTCTCCATCGCCTTTTCAGCCGCCTCCTGACCGGCGGGAAGAACGCCAGCCCATGCGTAGCCGTAGTCCTTCATATCCTGAACAGAGAGCGCGGGATCAGGCATTTCCGACACTTCCTTGACCTCAAGGTCGAGAAGGCGGAGCGTGTCATCGTCAAAGCCGTTGTAGACATCATCAAGAACGAGCTTACCGCGCTCATCGACGATGATGCAAGCCGCCTCATCGCCGTAGGTGTCATGCTCCATCAGATAAAAGCTGTGACCGCCGATTTCGTGCTGGTCAATGGTGTGCCACGTCCCGATGTGACCGGCAACCGTCAGACCGGAGGTGTCGGCATTCATCTCAAAGTCCTTCTGCTCAACGCTCTCCTGCTTCTGCTGTTCCTTCGAGATCATGGGGATTGCTACAATTTTATCGCCCAGCTTTGCAAACTGCTCCGGCACTTTGAAGTGGTCAGAGAACTTTTGCATCTGCTCTACGGTCAGAGAGCCGAAGCTGTCATCCGTCAAGCCGACTACCATGAATGTTCCGGCAACAACGTCGTAGATGTCACCGTCCTCATCACGCAGAGCGCGGTTCAGGGGCAAACCTTCCAGCTTACCTTCCTCGTTGCAGACCAAGGCAACCGGGTCTTCGTAGGGATAAATTGCCTCGATATAGCCGCCGACCTCATGCTGCAAGGACTCCAGACCGGAGTCAATCTCCTTCACATAAGGCTCCTTTCCCGGCTCAACGACGAGAACGGCGATGGTGCTGTCACGCTCGGCGGCTTCCCCTGAGCCGGTAATCCGGTATTCATCGGGAATATCATCAAGCTCCCCGTTAAACTGCCTGTCCCAGCGTTCGCTTGCGACACGGACATAGCCCTCATCGGTGAATCGCCCCTGCTCATCCATCGCAATGTCGCGCCCATAGCGTTCATAGTCGATGTAATTTGCCAGAGGACCGAGATCCTTTTCGGAGTAAATACCAGCTTCGTGTGCGTAATAATAGCCGAGATCGGATTCGTCGTTGATACCGGGCATGATGTCGTAGCAGTCCAGATTGAATGTCAGATTGATAAGATCGTCGATGTCGCTGACCTCATCGCAGCCAGATTCCATAATGGCAACGAGCTTTTCCTGATCGCTCAGGGAAAGCTCGTCAATCAAAGCGGCAAGGTAGTTGAGCTTATCAAGGCTCTCGTACTCGCCAAGCATCTTCTGAACGCCGTAGATCGGACATTCGTAGTCGGTGATAAACCACTCTTCGTAGGGCTGACCGAACTCATCCTGCTTGCCGATCCCGATGCGCTCAAAGACTTTCTGCATCTCTTCTTCGGTGGTGGGCAGCTTCACCCACTCACCGACCAGCATACCCTCGTTGTACTTGCCAAGGTTCGTGACGAAGGCTTCAAAATCACCGTCTAATACGGGCATAGGCATCCTCCTTTCAGTCATCCACCATGCCGTCCGGCATGATATACAGTTCCTCAAACTCCGCGTCGGTCATGGCTTCGAGCTTCCGGACGGTCTTATACATCAGCTCCGCAATCTCACCGTCCATGTCGTTCAGGGTGACGCTCTTCATATCGTCGATCAGCCGCTTCCGGCTGGACGTGTTGAAGCAGCACATCAGGTTGAGTTCTTCTACGGTAAAGTTTTTCATATCAGAGTACCATATCCTTTCCTTTCGATTTCTGAGGTTTCGGCGTGTGGGTCGGCTGTGCCTTCTGTGCGGATTTCAGTTTGTCACGGATGGATTCACGGGCAGCGGGCTTCTTCGGGATGGTGTCGTAGATGGCAGTTCCGGCATCCTCCACATAGGCGCGGACATACTGGATGCTTTCCGAAAAGCGGATGGGGCGGTTCTTGTCCTCGATGTTGGTCAGCCGGACTTCATCAGCGGCAAAATCAACCGCGTCAATTTTGCACTTGATCCCATCCACATTCAGCGTCGCTCCGACAGGAATGTAATCTGCGGCTTTGAGTTCCTTGAAGGTCTCGCCGTCCTTGCTGAGAAAGACATCTGCGCCGGACTTCCAGAGCTTGTGAGAACCGGCTACCCATGCGCTTTCACGGAAGCCGGTCACCGGCATGGAGGGCTTGCCGCGTACCTTCTTCTCAAGGAGCTTTGTGCCGAGAAGCGGCGCGGCTTTCTCCGCGTCCTTGCCGTAAAGCTCAAAATAGCCGTTCTGAGCAAAGCAAACCAGCGCGTCCGGATGCGCCTTTTTGACTGCCTCATATTTGTGGAGTTCAGCAACGGGCAGAGGTGCAAGCACCTCCGTTTTATCAGCCTCCGGCAGTCTGTCACGGCGGCTTTTCTGCTTAGACAGCACTTCCACCAGAGCATCCGCGTCCTTCGGGAGCGTCTGGTGGGTCTTGACGCCGCCATGCTCACCGATCAGAGCCATTGCTGCATCGAAGCTGCTGCGGCAGGGGGCTTCCAGTACAAAGCCATCTGCGAAGGTCAGCCGATCATGATCCGGCACAGCCGAGTTCTGCGCTACGTTTGCCGCCTGTTCCCGGTAATTGATCTCAAAGACATCTCCGAACACCTTGCCGCGCTTAACGGCTTTCGGGATAATGACGCGGGCGACGCACTCGTCGTAGGTCTGCTCCGCATAGAAACGGAAGGTGTTGTGATCCCGCGTTCCCTGAATAAAGACCTGATTTTCGTTGAGACAGTGCGTTCCATGCGGACGGCAGAACCACATCAGCGTTTTGTCTTCGGGATTTTGGCTTTCGGCAGCGCGGCGGATGATGCGCTTGTCGATGTCGAAGTCTTCCTTGTAGCTGTCTACATGACTGTCCACGAGCTTCTGCAGCTCCGCAACGATGTCAACATCTGTGTATTTCTTCATGCTTCTCCTTTCTCACAACTCCATGTCGTGCGTTTTGGATTTGACCGGAGATTTCTTCTCCGGCTGCTGTTTTGCGGCAGTCCTGAGCTGATCGCGGATAGAGGGCTTTTCCTGCTTCTGCTCCTGCTTGATGTATTCCAGCGTCGGCATCAGCTCACGGTAACAGCCCTGTGTTTTCCGCGCCGCATGACGGCGATGGATTTTGAACAGCGGCTCACCGTTCTGCGTGACCGTGTTGCCCTCGATCCTGACACCGTTCCGCGCCAGCAGATTGAAGGAATGATTGGAGGCGCGATAGGACGCCCGCATTCCGTCGTTGTTATAGGCAATCTGCCCCTTGAGCGTGTCCATGACGGCGGCTTTGATTTCCTTCTCTTCGGCAGTCAGACGGTGTGCTTTCGGTGCTTCCTCCGGCATGGAGGCAATGGGAGAATTGACCTCCACGGTTTTTACCTCAATAGAGGTAATCTCATCGTTCTCCCACGCAACAACCTCAGGGTCTCTTTCCTCCGTTTTCTCAGAAACAGCTTTCTTCTCAGGTTCGGTCTGCTGGCGGAACGCATCGACGAAAAGTGCCGTCAGTCCGGGATTGGGTTTATCCACAAGGAAGCGGGAGGCATTCTCCGGGCAGACCTCAACGGTCTTCGCCCACTCCTTGAGGGGCTGGGGAATGCGTCCGTCAAAGTCTTTTTGTTGAATGGTGTTTGCGAGGACATACCGGACGCGCTCCGGAGAGAACTGCTCAAGGACGATTTTCACGGCAGCATCCGCATCCAGCCGGTTATCTCCGTAATTGGAGCTGATCGCCGCTTCAATCGCACGGCGGCATTCCACGTTTGCAGCGAGAGAAGCACGATATGACTCCAGCTCACTGGCTTCATAGGCATAATTCGCCGTCTCGCGGTAAATGGGGACTTCCGGCTTTTCCTCCGGAACAGTTTCCTTTACGGGAGCTTCGACTTCCATCTCTGCGGACTGTGCTTTCTCTGCCAGCAGCACCTTGAGCTTGGCGTCAATGCCTTCGATCATCTCAGCCGCCGTCTTGCGGATGGTATCCAGAGAGCTTTTCAGTTCCTTGGTTTCCTTGCCGGAAGACCAACCGGCGATGTAGCCGAAGGAATAGTCCGAGGTTTCAATGCCGTATCGCTGGCAGACGGTGTAGGCTACGCTTTCCGCTTCAACCTCTTTGGTGTGCCGATCCTTTTTTTCTTCGGGGGCAGTCTTCTCGTCCGGATTGACGGCGTGGAGCTTGGCATGGGCGATCTCATGAATGGCGGTCTTGACCGTCTGGATTTCGCTCATGCCCTCCTGAATGGCAATGCGGCTTTCAACCGGCGAGAAGAATCCCTTTGCGCCGCCCGGAATATCCTCAAAGGAAATGGGGACGGGAGACTCCTGCTTGAGCGCATCGAAGAACGCCTCGTAGTTTTCAACCGTGCCTTTCAGCTCATCGACGATAATGTCCGGAAGCTCCTTGCCGTCCGTCTGGGAAACATCAAAGACACTTACCACCTTGAAGGCAGGACGCAGGACCTCAACCGTTTCCGTGACAGCCTTCCCATCTGCGCCGATCACCGGCTTCTGCGTCAAAGGATCAATCTTCTCACGCTCTTCCTGCGCCTTGTACGGCGCGGGTGCAAGAATCTTGATGCCCTTTTCGCCCTTCATGACCTGACGGTCAAAGTTGCGCTGCCACGAGGTATAACCGGCAACATAAGTTGCCTCCGGCTTCTGCATCGCAATGAGCAGCGTGTTGTTGAAGGAATAGTTGTAGAACTTGGACATCGTGCGGAGGTATTCCTTGAACCGCTCGGATTCAAAAAGCTCCTTGATGCCCTGTTCCAGCTTGTCCGTGATTTCGCGGACTTGCTGTGCATTTTTGTTTTCAGCCATTTGCTACCTCCTTTACTTATCAAACTCCATCTTGAAGCTGACATATTTGCCGCCGCTGTCATCCAGCCGGATCACCGCATCGTAGAACTGAGGCTTCTTCGGCGTGTAAAGCCCGGTCACTCGGCACCGGCCCTTGTCCAGCAGTTCCTTTGCAATCTTCTTGGTCAGCTTCTTTTTCTTGCTGGAAAAGAACTTGTTGTCTTCCCACAGGCAGAAGGAGCATTCCTTGTTCGAGCAGTAGAAGTTGCCCTTGCCGACATAGACCGGAGAGCCGCAGCGGGGGCATTTGCCGATTTCCTCCTTCCCCGTGCCGAAACGCTGGGCTTCGGCATCGGAGAGAAACGGATAGGCTTTCACGAGATCGCCGGTCATTCGGACAATGCCGCTGAGGAAAGCGTCCGCATCTGCCTTGCCGCGTTCAACCTCCATGAGCGTGTTTTCCCATTCCGCCGTCATTGCGGGAGAGGTGATCTGTTCCGGCAGGACGCAGACAAGGTTGCAGCCGTCCTTTGTTGGAATGAGGGACTTTCCTTTACGCTCTGCAAAGCCGGATTTCACCAGCTTTTCAATGATACCGGCGCGTGTCGCGGGAGTGCCAAGACCTTTCTTTTCGGTGTCATCGTCGAACTGATCGTTTCCGGCAGTCTCCATTGCAGACAGGAGAGTATCTTCCGTGTACTGCTTCGGAGGCGTTGTAAAGTGTTCGGTGACACTGGCGGACACACCATCCAGCATATCGCTTTCATGAACTTCGGGCAGGGACTTTACGGGATCGTCCTTTTCCTTCGTCTTGAGAGATGCCTTGAACAGCTCTTCAACGGCTTTCCATCCGTTTTGAACGATGGTCTTGCCCTTGGTTTTGAACGCATAGCCCTCACAGGAGAGCGTGATCTGCGTTTCTGCGTAGGTGTGCTTCTCGCCGGTCGCACACAGAAGGCGCATCCCGACAAGATTGAGGATTTTCTGCTCCGACTGAGGAAGCGCCGAAACATCCTGCTTTTCGAGCTGGACGGTCGGGAGAATGGCATGGTGATCTGTGACCTTGCTGTTGTCGGTCACACGGGCAATGTCCGGAGTGACCGAAACGCCGGAGAAAAGCGGAAGCTGACGGCAGACGATAGAAATGACCTGACGGGCAGTGTCCTCCATATCATCCGTGATGAACTGACTGTCCGTGCGCGGATAGGTCAGGAGCTTTTTTTCGTAGAGCGTCTGGACGAGATCGAGCGTCTGCTGGGCAGTGAAACCGTAGTATCGGTTTGCCTCGCGCTGCAAGGTGGTCAGATCATAGAGCTTCGGAGGATTGACGGTTTTCGTCTCCCGCTTGAGAGAAGAAACGACGGCTTGCTTTTTTTCGCAAGCCGCCGCAATTCTTTTTGCTTCCTCTTCGGTTTTGACCTTTTCCAGATCGGCGGTCAAATCGCCCTTGCCGACGTGGACGTTGAAATACTTTTCCTTCTGGAACGTGGAGATTTTCCCGTCGCGCTCCACCAGCATTGCGAGGGTCGGCGTCTGGACGCGCCCGACCACCAGTTTCTTGTGATAGAGCGTGGTAAACAGGCGGGTGCCGTTGATACCGACAATCCAGTCTGCCTTCGAGCGGCTGAGTGCCGCTTCATAGAGGCGGTCATATTCCTTACCGTCCCGGAGATGCCGGAAGCCCTCACGGATAGCGGAGTCCTCCAATGAGCTGATCCACAGACGCTTGAAGGGTTTGGTGCATCCGGCTTTGTTGTAGACCAGCCGGAAGATCAGCTCACCCTCGCGTCCTGCATCGGTTGCGCAGACAAGCTCGGTGACGCGCTTGTCCTTCATAAGAGAGGACAGCACCTTGAACTGCTGAGCTTTGTCCTTCGTGACCTCAAACATCCAGCTTTCCGGAACAATGGGCAGATCGTCATACCGCCACTTGGCATACCGCTCATCGTAGGAGCTGGCGTCTGCCAGCTCCACCAGATGACCGAAGCACCATGAAACGATGTAATTGCCGCCCTCCATGTAGCCGTCCTTTCGGGACGTCGCGCCCAGCACCTTTGCGATGGACTGGGCAACGCTGGGCTTTTCAGCAATGACTAAGATCAATCTTCATCACCATCCGTTTCAGCATCCTCCGCAATCTGCGGCTCTTCATCCTCGTTGATGTACGGCTCTTCCTCGTAGTCTTCATCGTCGAAGAAGTCCATATCTTCATCCTTGGGCTTTCTGCCCTTGACGAACTTGATGTAGTAATAAGCTGCACCCGCAGCACCGGCAAGAACGAAGATGACGAGGATCATGCCGATGTTGGATTTCTTTTCGGGTTTAGGGGCGGGAGCATCGGTTTCTGCATCCTTATCCGGCTCAGGTGTAACGGGGGCTGTGCCGGTGCATTCGCTCATGTTGGTCTTGCAGACCGGGCAGTCGGTGTTGACCTGACCGGCAGCGCATTTCTCTTTGCAATTACAGGTAGTCAGAGCCGCCGCAGTATCATCATCCAGCAGCGCAAGCAGATCGCTTTCATCGACCATGTTCAGGAAGTACGTCTGATACTGTTCCTCATCCTCATTGATGGGTGCATCGTAGTCAATGACGATATAGAAGGTGTTGCCGTTCTTCGTCTGGATGGTGATGAACTGCTTGTTGGTTGCCTTGTCATAGAGCAAGTCGCGGGTGTAGGCGTTGCCCTCATCGTCAATCGGCTCACCCTTCGACTTTTCCGGCGTGGGAGTGACTGCGGGCTGCTGTTCGGGCTGAGTTGCCTCCGTGACGGGAAGGTTCTGTTCGGTATCATCGGCGTAGGCAAACGCCGTGACCGAGAAGCAAGACAGAACCATGACGCAGACCGCAAGGACGGTCAGAAAACGAAACTTCTTACGCATTGTCGATTACCTCCGTATTTTCAGCGGGCTTGGTGCCGCCCTTCATGGAAGACAGGAACGCCATGATCTGATCCTTGTCCATCACCATAGAGCGCACAGTATTGATGATTTCAAGGTTTTCCAGCTCCGTCTTCTTGTCATACAGCTCCTTGAGCTGACCTTCGATTTCAGACTTCTTCTTTTCAGCCTTCTCGATGTCGGAGAGGACTTTCTGATACTTGGGATTCATGAAAAACTCCTTTCTTTTAATAGGCAGGTCTTCCGAAGGCGTAGAAATGCTGCTGCCAATAGGAAGAGTTGATAGATGTGTACTGAATGGGATCGCCGCAGTGAATCATGACGCCATCACCAACGTAGATGCCGACGTGGGACACACCGGGGGTGTCATACGTCCCGACGAAAAAGATGAGATCACCGGGCTGGGCATTCGCCTTTGAAACCGGCGTACAGACGTTGTAAAGCCCCTGTGCGCCCAGCCGCCCGGTATTCACAAGCCCGCTATTCGTGAGAACATAGCTGACAAAGCCGGAGCAGTCAAAGGACGTGTCGGGATTGGAGCCGCCCCACACATACGGATAGCCGAGATACTTTTCCGCCTCGGTGATCAGCGCTGCAAACTTCTCGTCGTTCAGGTATTCCGGGTTGACATCGTAGTCAGCGGGCGGATTTGTGATGTACTTGTCCACATAGGGAGAGTCACCGAACAGATCCTCGCGGTTGCCCAGCACCGACATATACGTTGCGTACATGGAAAGCTGTTCCTGAGACATGATGTAGACCGGGACATGGGAGAGATTGAAGTTTTCGAGCTTCACGTTGCAGATGTAGTAGTCATACGGGACGCGATAGGTTTCCGTGTGCGTGTTGCCGTCTGCGTCCGTCCATGTGTCGGTCTCCGTGCGGTATCTGGTTTCAACAAAGACCTCTTCGGTGAGAATGTACTGCTTTTCAAACAGCATTTGGAGCGTACCCTGCACCTCATCCAGCGTGAACTCGCCCTCGTGGAGAGCCGAGAGAATAGAGATCAGCACATAGGGGTCATGCTCAATATCGTCCAGATCGAAGTGGTATTCATCATAGTCATGAGTGCTTTCATAGGTGTCGAGATAGCTTTGCAGCTCTTGCTCCATTTGGCAATACTGCGCTTCCGCGCCGAACATCGCGTCATCCTCGCTGAGATAGGAGGAAGCGATTACCGACGAGCCGGTAGAAGTGAGCATCGAACACGAGCTGATACCGGCACCGAGCAAAACGAGAAGGGCAATTCCGACGCCGATCCAGATGAAGACCTTCTTGTTCTTCTCAAAGAACTCCTTGATCTTGTCGGACGCCTTCTCACCGAGCTTCTTGCCGGTATTCTTTGTGGCAGTCCCGGCAGTCTGAGAACCGGCATTTCGAGCGGCGGCATATTCCTTCTTGATGTTCTGCTTCTGATAGTGCTTGTTCATGTTCTGCTTCTTCATCTCAGGATGCTCCTGCTGATTTCTCTCATATTGGAGCTTGGCATCAGCGACATCCGCCTTATGTTCCAGCTTGGAGACCTTCTCATAGGGCTTGTTGACGCTGCTTTCCCGATGATGACGGAAATGCCGAGCGGCAGTCTCGGCGGCGATCTCCGTTTTATGCGCCGCCTCGACCGCCGAGTTTTCCTGCTCGACCTCGTGGATTTTGCCGTGAATGCCGGAGGCGAGAGTGTCACCGACCTTGCGGACGGTTTTGTCTGCCTCGAATTGCAGCCTGCCTTACCCTTCGGCTTTTTCAGCTCATCCTCAAAATGAAGGCGGGTTTTGCCCTTGCCGGTCTCCTCATCAAAAACGCGCTCCTTCTTGAGAACCTTGTGCGTGGGTAGCTTCTCGCGGGCAGCGTCCAGACGCTCATGCGCCTTTTCGGACTTCCTTTCGAGCTTCTGCATCCGCTTCGTGGTCGAGACAGCATCGTCCGAGACCGGCTTTGCGGAGGCGGTTTCCGCCGCTTGAGTGAGAATGGCATCTGCATCCACTGCTTCAACCGCAGAGGTCTTGCGCAGCTTGTGGGTGACAACCGTTTCGGCAATCACCGTGCCGGTATGCGAAGAAACGCCGTGCTGCTCCAAAACAGGAGGCTTGAACGGCGTTTCCGAGGGCAGCGGTTCAGGTACATTCTGGGGTGGATTTTCTGTCCTTTTCTCTTCTGTAACGGACATTTCCGAGGGCGGTTGTGTGTAATTATCCACGCCGTGTTCCGCCTGAAACTGACGCTGCTGACGGCGCATCTGCACCTTTTTCTGTTCCTCCGCAGAAAGAGCTTCGGAAGGCTCGGCTGTCTCAGCGGGCTTAACCAGCTCTGCATCTTCCAGCCGTTTGACACACGCTGCTCGGTGCCAGCCGTCAGGTTTTCCTCAACCGCGCCCTCCCGCGTCATCCGCACAACTACCTTGTCACGGGCTTTAAGTTCCGGTTCCTTGGGCATCAGATTTCACCTCCAATCCGCTTGTAGGCAAGCTCGGTGTACGCCGGATTCAGCTCGATGCCGACGAAATGACGCCCCATCTGTGAGGCAACCATACCGGTTGTGCCGCTCCCCATGAACGGATCAAGCACAATGCCGCCTTCGGGACAACCGGCGAGAAGACAGGTTTCAACCAGCTTCGGAGGGTAAGCGGCATAGTGACCGCCCTTGAAGGGGACGGTGTTGATCTTCCAGACATCGCGCTTGTTGCGGAGCGGATGATGTCACCGTCCTTGATCTCACCATGCTCGCGGGGGCGGTTGATGGACTGCGGCTGAGGCTGACCGGGAACGGGCTTTCCGTATTTGTTACCGCCCTTCATGCCGCGCTTGAGGCGTTCTGCCGTTGCGGGGGCAATCGGCTCGGAGATTGCCTTGTAGTCGAAGAAATACTTCTTGGACTTTGAGAACAGGAAAATATGCTCATAGCAGCGGGCGCATCGGTCTTTGACGCTTTCCGGCATGGGGTTGTCCTTCATCCAGATGATGTCGTTGCGCAGATACCATCCGGTATCGCGGAGAGCAAAAGCCAGCATCCACGGAATGCCGATCATGTCCTTCGGCTTGCAGCCCTCAACCTTATTGTTGAGAGCCACAGCCTGACCGTTTCTGCCGTTGGGGTTCTTCGGGTCAATAAATTCGCCCTGATTGCCCTTCCCGGCGTAGGTGTCCGAGATGTTCAGCCAGAGCGTTCCATCCGGACGCAAAACGCGCCTGACTTCGGTAAACACTTCCGTCAGGCGCGAGATATATTCCTTCGACGTTGTCTCTCTGCCGATCTGAGCCTCCATGCCGTAATCGCGGAGCGCGTAATACGGAGGGGACGTCACACAGCAATGAACGCTATCATCGGGCAGAGTTTTCAGGATTTCAAGGCAATCGCCGGTATGAATGATGTCAAGCTCTATGGGTATCAGCTCCTTCCTTTGAGAGCCGGACGGCTCAGTCAGAGAAGAACTCGTCCGGCTCGTAGTCCTCATCGAGATCGTCAATCTCGTCCGCCCAACGGTCGAAGATTTCCTCGGCTTCCTTCGCCGCACGATAGAGGCTCAGGCGGTTCTTCTCAAAGGCGGCAAAGGCGGGGACGAACTTGCCGAACTCGCGGATTGCCTTCACATCCTGCGTGCGCATATCTGCAACGCACTGAATGATTTCGGACATCGTGAGCAGATCGTCGATCATGGTCTCGTAGTCTTTCTTGCGATGGTGACGGTTTCGGCATCGTCTTCAGCCGCTTCCTGCTTACGGACACGGAAGGTCTCATGGACATCCTTCATCAGCCCAATTACGCAGTCAGTAGTCTCGTCGAAAATCTCCTGCATACGCGCTGCCATCTCATCGGCGCAGTCCTCCAGTTCCCCATGAACGTGGAGATAGGCGCGATGGTGCTTTTTCAGCTCGGTTTCCTCGTGGATGAGGGCGATGAGATCGGCGCTCATGTCGATAACCTCAAGCAGAAGGTCAATCGGCTTGGTGATGCTGCCGAACGTGGTATTTACGGGAACACCGCTGGCTTCTGCGATGATGCTCTTGGCGTTCTCAAGATTGAAGTTCTTATCCATATTCAAAATCCTCCTTAGTTCTGTACGGTTTCTTCGGGCTTGGTGGTCATGATGCGATAGAGTTGCGTATTTTTGGGGAAATCGTCCTTGAAAGGCACGATGGTGGAGCCGTAGAAGATCAGCCCTTCACCGGCATTGGAATTGGTGATGTAGTTCTGCTGGCTGGGCGAGATGTTCAGCGCCTTCGAGAGAATCTGCCGGTCGCCGGATGCCTGATTCAGAAGGTAGACAAAATCCGAGTTTTCAAAGATGTTTTCCACCTCGCGGGAAGCAAGAAGATCCTTGACGTTCTGGGTGATACCGGTGGGAATGCCGCCCCACTTTCTGAAACGCTTCCAGATTTCCACGCTGTATGCGGCGGTCTGTTCCTCCTTCAAGAGCAGATGGAACTCGTCCATGTAGTAGCGCGTTGCCTTATGCTGGGCGCGGTTGATGGTGACTCTGTTCCACACCTGATCCTGCACAATCAGCATACCGAGCTTCTTGAGCTGCTTGCCGAGTTCGCGGATGTCATAGCAGACGAAGCGGTTGTTGACATCCACATTCGTTCTGTGATTGAAGACGTTCAGAGAGCCGTGAACATAGATTTCAAGGGCAGTTGCGATGCGCTGTGCCTCCGGCTCCTTCTGATTTCTCAGAATGTTGTAGAGGTCTTCAAGGATCGGCATTTTCTCCGGCTTGGGATCTGCAAGAAACTCCTGATAGACCATGCGGACGCTGCGGTCGATGATAGTCTTCTCAACCGGCTGCAAGCCGTCCTTGCCGCCGACAATCAGCTCACACATGGAGAGGATAAAGTCGGATTTCAGCGTCAGCGGGTTTTCCTCTTCGGAGTAGTTCGTGTTGATGTCCAGAGGATTGATGTAATCCGTGCTGACCGGCGAGATGCGGATGACCTGACCGCCGAGCTTCTGCACAAGGGGAAAATACTCGGCTTCGGGGTCGCAGACGATGATGTCATCCTCCGTGATGAGGAAGGCGTTTGTCATTTCACGCTTTGCGGAGAAGGACTTACCGGAACCGGGCGTACCCAAAATCAGTCCGTTGGGGTTCTTGAGCTGCTTGCGGTCCACCATGATCATGTTGTTGGACAGCGCATTCAGCCCGTAGTAGAGAGCTTCGCCGCCCTGAAAAAGCTCCTGCGTGGTGAACGGCACGAAAACCGCTGTGCTGGAAGTGGTCAGTCCGCGCTCGATCTCCACCTGATTGACGCCGATAGGCAAAGAGGACATCAGCCCTTCCTCCTGCTGGAAGTCAAGACGCTTGAGCGCACAGTTATACTTTTGGGCAATGGCGGCGGTCTGGAACACCGCGTTTTCGAGCTTCTGGCGGTTGGTTGCCGTATTCATGATGAGGATGGTCACAAGGAACAGTCTCTCATTGCGGGTCTGGAGATCCTGCAACAGACGCTTTGCCTCACCGCCGAAGGTGGCAAGATCGGACGGGATGATGTCCATATCGTAGCCGGAGCGGACTGCCTTTTTCTGCTCTTCGATCTTCATCTTGTCGAGGTCGGTGATCTTCATCTTGATGCTCTTGATTGCCTTCGCCTGGTCAATCGTCCGGATATGAAAATTGACCGTGATGTTGCTGTCCATCTCAAGGAAGTCGGCAAGCATACGGTCATTGAGTTCCGGCGCGAGGATTTGCAGGAAGCTCACTGCGCCGATGGTTCTGCCCATCTTGAAGCACTTGCCTTCACGGAAGTCAAAGGAAGTGGGCGCGATGAAGTCCTTCGTGCTGAGTCCCGTCCGGGCTACCATGTCAAAGGAAAAGCGGAACGGCTCATTGGTGTCCATGTTGAACACGTCATGAAGCACTTTCAGCCGCTCATAGCCGGACAGCGGTTCCGTCCTCACACCAAGGGTTTTGAAGTTGTTGAGAATATCGGTTTCAATGCGTTCGAGCTTCGGCTTTGCCGTGCGGAGTGAGTCTGCCTCAATGCCGAAGGTGATGTACTTCTTCTTGACCAGTCCATTGTTGCCCTTGGTGAGCTGGCTTTGCAGCATACCGGAATACTCGGAGCGGATGTCGTTGAAATCATCCTCCTGTGCCGGAATGTTAATGCGCTTGCGGAACTCATTGAGGCTTGCCTTCTGATTGATGAAGGAGAGCTGGACGAAGATCGAGCTGTCGAAGTAGTTCAGAAAGTCACACCAGTTCTCAAAGATGGCAGTTTTGTCCTCGTTCTGCGCAAGCTGGTAGTTGATGTCCTCAAAGGCGATGGACTTCGTGTAGAGGCGGCTGTTCACCTTGCAGATACCGTCGCGACACATCTCCACATAGGGAATGGTCTGCTGGGCGGACTTGCGGACTTTCTTTGCCTTCCTGTCCTTTTTCTTCTGCATGACGATCCGCTTCTTTTCCTGAGCGGAAAGGGCATCACCGTAAACGACGCCGTTCTTGACGGTCATCTTAGGCTTTGCCTTTGCTGTGCTGTTGTTCAAGCTGCAATTCCTCCTGTTCTTTGATTTTCTGCTGAATTTCAGCGTAGAGATTGTTTGTGCGATAGGGACGCACCTTGTCCCGGATGAACATGGACTGTACGATGTGGTACAGATACTTTTCGGCGGGCTGACCGTCCTTCTCGTAAAGCGCGAAGAAGATGAACGGGAGCATGATGACCACCATCAGCATTGCCGCCGTGGACAAGTCGAGATGCGCCTTCGCCAGAAAGAAGATCGGGACACCGACTGCCGCAGCGATGGAAAAACAAATGAGCTGCCGCTTGGTCAAATTGAACATGACCTTCGTTTTAACGCGGTTAAGATCCTTCGGGACCGGAACAAATGCCATTGACTGTTTCCTCCTTTCCGAGAGTAATGCTGCATTCGACCTCGTTGCCCCAAACATCCCAGCCTTCGGGGGACTGACGGGCAAAAAGCTCCACGCGGGGAAGGTCTCCCATGAGCCGAACAATGCGCTCCCGTGCTTCATCCGGCTTTTTGGAATGCTCTTCGATGTGGCTGAGGATGACCTGACGCACACCGGCGTCAACACGCTTCGGGTGTCCCTTTGTGGCAAGGATGCAGATTTCGGCGTTTGCCCTTGTCCAGTAGCCCATGCCGGTGAAGAGATCGTCGTTCCTGCGGTTTTGCTTCACCCATACAAAAGCCACGGTCTTATAAGAAAATCCCCATGCCGTCAGCACTTCGAGTGCTTCACAGAGGCATGGGAACGTGATCCAGAGGAACAGAGCGCAGTCCTTCGCAGCCAGTTCGCCAACCGGAAGTGCCTTGATGTCTTCAATGCACATCGTCGGATAATGGCTTTCTGCCGACCGCCCCTGTCCCTTCTTGGAGTAAGTCCGATACGCCCAAGGGGGATCGGCGTAGATGATGCTGTACTTCTTCATGCTGCCGACCTCCTTAGTGCGCATGGAAGATGGATTTTGCAAGGCTTCCGGTCTTGAACAGCGAGAAGCACAGAATGACCGTGTACGCTGCCACAGAGAACAGAGCCGAATGAATGTTGTCTGCGATGATCATGCCGTTGATCAGCACCGCATAGATGCCGACACAGACCATGATGAGAAAGCCCTGAAATGCCAGAGCGAACAAGCCTTTTAGATAGTTCGTGCCGATGCTGCCCCATTCGCGGTTGCTCATGGTTGCGATGGGAATAGGCGCAATGCTCACGGTGCAGTAAATCTCAATCATGCGCCCGTAGAGAATAACCGTAATGAGGATCGCCATAATTTTGAGGCACAGGCTGATCAGGAGCGTTTCTATTGACAGACCGAGCAGTTCTCCGACGCCCATGTTCTCCATGCCGGTACGCATCTGCGCAATCGTCGCGTCAATATCAATGCTGGTGTTGCCGTGGATTACTCCTGCTGCACCGGAAACCACGTTCTGCCCGATGTCGAATACTGCCATCACGATGTCAAACGTGTGTGTCACGAGATAGATCGCCACAGCCGCCTTGAAAAACCACTTGAAGAACATCCAAGTGTCCATGTCGTGAAGGTTGTTTTTCTCGGTGATCATGGAAATCAGCTCGTAGCACAAAACGAAAGTGATGATGATACCAGCGATGGGGACTATCACGTTTTCAGATAGTCCCCGGATCATCTGGTACACGCCGCCGTTCCAGCCGGACGGGGTTTGCCCGACTTCGGCGGCAATCGTTCCTACCTTCTCGTTGACATCGGTGAACATATTGGTCAGGTTGCTCTCGATCCATCCGATCAGCATATCCTTGAGAGCTTGTTCGATCTTTTCTAAAATGCTGCCCAATATTTCACCACCCTTCGGTTAAGCTGGGCTTGCCGTGGATTAGCCGAACAAACCGGAGAGCAGGGGGATGAGGGTCGTGCCGATCAGCACCACACCGCCGCCAGCCATGAGCTGCTTGATACCCTGAGATTTAGCCGCAGGATTATCGTTTCCGTAGCCTTCCATGAGGTTAATAACACCCCACACTGCGAGACCCGCACCGAGGGCGATAACAAGCGTCTGGAGAACCGTAACTGCCTGATTGATAAATGCCATACTTGAATTTCCTCCTTAAATCGTTGGTGAATTGTGAGGGGCGAGTGCCTTTTCCAGCACCCGCCCCGATGGTTACTTCTGCGCGGCTGCCGGATTAACCAAACAGACCGGAGAGCAGAGGGATGAGGGTCGTGCCGATCAGCACCACGCCGCCGCCAGCCATGAGCTGCTTAATGCCCTGAGATTTAGCCGCCGGATTGTCGTTGCCGTAGCCTTCCATGAGGTTGATAACACCCCACACCGCGAGACCGGCACCGAGGGCGATAACGAGCGTCTGAAGAACCGTGACAGCCTGATTGATGAAAGCCATAGATTTTCCTCCTTGAATCGATGAAAGTTGAGTGTGTATTTTTGAAAATGGGCATAAAAAAAGAAGCCCCGTCGCTGTTCTGCTTTGGGATGAGCCGTTAGGCTTTACCCACTGCGCAGTGCAGCGACGGGGCTTTAATCTGCATCGACCTCGCCCATATCATAGAGGTCGAATGTGTCATCGGGCTTGACCACCAGCTTATGCTGCCGGTACTTCTCAATGTCAAAGGCGTTCCGCTTATCGTAGTCGGAGAGCTGCCGGTACTTTGGATGCTTCGTGATGTCGTATTTGTTACTGAGAAAAGGTCTCACGCCTCGAAGCTGCAAAATACACTTTCCTCCGTCCATGACGGCGATCTCGTCCTGAGACATCAGTTCCTTGCCGGTTTTCTGATAGTTCAAGCCATAGGAATTGTTGTTAGAACGGGTTTCTGAGGTGTTGTAAAGGTCGATTGTCTCCTTGCCCAGCACTTCGCTGATTTCCTTGAGAGTCGATTTTTCTTTTCCGCCGAGGAAAAGGGTGCAGTCGCAGTTGCCCGTGATGGTGTCCGCCGCATCCTTGTAGATGGTCTTGAGCTGAGACTGGGACTGTAAGATGATTGACGCCGAGATTTCCCGACTTCGGATGGTGGCGATGAGCTTATCAAACTTCGGGATTTGACCGATGTTTGCAAACTCATCCAGCAGACAGCGCACATGAACGGGAAGCCGTCCGTTGTAAACGTCATCTGCCTTGTCGCACAAAGGTTGAAGAGCTGGGAATACATGATCGCCACAACGAAGTTGAAGGTGTCATCGGTATCGGAAATGATGACGAACAGCGCCGTCTTCCGGTCTCCGATTGTGTCCAGCTCCATCTCATCGTAGCTCATCAGCTCCCGCAGCTCTGCGATGTCGAAGGGCGCAAGCCTTGCACCGCAGGAAATCAAAATCGACTTGGCGGTTTTGCCCGCCGCCAGCTTGTATTTGCGGTATTGCTTGACCGCGAAGTGATCCGGGTCACGGGCTTCCAGTTCATCGAACATGACATCCACGGGGTTTTTGAAGGTCTCATCGTCCTCTCTGGCTTCCGAGGCATTGATCATTTCGAGCAGGGTAGTAAAGTTTTTCTCGTGGTCGGGTGCCTCGTACCAGATGTAGCCGATGAGAGCTGTGTAGTAGAGCTTTTCCGCCTTGACCCAGAAATCTTCGCCGGACTTATCGCCGTCTCCCTTCGTGTTGACGATGATCGTATTGACCAGCTTGAGGATGTCCTTCTCGCTGCGGATGTAGCTGAACGGGTTGTAGTGCATGGATTTCCGGAAATTGATGGTGTTCAGCGACTTGATGACGTAGCCGCCCTTTTCAAGCATTTTGCCGCATTCCACCAGCACGGTTCCTTTCGGGTCGTTCCTGTCAAGATAGAAAACAGAAGTGTTGCATACGATTTTCAGCTTAGAAATTATCTGCTTTCACATCATCACGCATCAGCCGCTTCATCTTGTCCTCCAAGGTGTCCTTGCTCTCTGAGCTGAAATGAACGCCGATGATATAGGTGGTGCTGCCCATTCTCATGCTGAACGAGCCTGCCGGATTTGCTTTGGGTGTTTGGGTTGCTTTGTTGTTCTGTGCCATGCGATACCTCCTTGAAACGGAAAAAGCCAGACAGGGTGTGTGTCGGCAACGAAGTCCGGCAACGGGCTTCAAAAAACCTCGAACATAGTCCTATCTGGCTCTTATACTGTTTTTGCTTTTTTCTTTGATTTCTCCGTTGCTTTCGTTGTCAAGCTTCTTAAAATCCTTGTAAATAAAAGAGATTTAAGGGATTAGCCCAGCAACGGGGTCGGCAACGGGATAGCAACCAGCTCGGCAACACGGTCAGTTTATCAGAAGGGAAGCTCTATCTGTCGGGCTTCTTCCTCGGTCACCTCACAAAAACCGTCCGGCAAATCAGAGCCGGTTGCTGCTTGCTCGTTGCCGGAAGCAGCTCGCTCCCAACCTCGCTGTCTGCCGTACTTGGCAAAGATTCGAGGATTGGAAATGCTGTCCAGCCCTCGATACTGTTGTTCATGATTTCATTGATCTCTCGGATTTCCCACTGCTTCGGCTCGTCAAAGGAATGATTCAGAGCTTCTGCATAGATCAGCTTGGAGCAGACCTGTGTGCCGTTGAAATTATCAAGGAAAGACTGAATCAGCCTGCCTTGGTGTCCTCCGGCATGAACTGCTTTTGCAGCTCCCGCAGCTCCTTGTTCATTTGCTTGGAGAGAGTAAGACGAAAAGAACCACTCCGATAGATGGTCATTGCTTCTGCCCACATCAGGTCGATATACGCCCTCGATGCGGCTTCATCTTCCAGAATATGAACCTCGGCTCGTTCCGGGTGTACCATGATGGGCAGGAACCTTCGGTTGCCGCTTCGGTCAAGGGGCAGGAAGTCCATCGTATTGGAGCTGCCGCCGAACACGCATTGCCTCAATCGGTCTGCCGGATGGGTTTCATACGGCACTTTATAGGTTTCCTTGGCTCTGCTTATAAAGGACTTAATATCCTCAATACTCTTGGCATTGGCGGTGGCAATCATCTCGGACATTTCGATAATCCAATGTCCCTGCATCTTGCGGTAAACATTGTCATCGTCAATTCGTTTCAGGTCATCGGAAAACCACTCGTCTTTGATTGCCAGCAGCCGGAAGAAGGTGGACTTTCCTGCGCCTTGTCCTCCGACCAGACAGAGCATGGTTTCAAACTTGCTTCCCGGCTTGAACACCCGGCTGATTGCGCCCAACATGAACAGCCGCAGACATTCATAGGTGAACTCACTTCCCTCAGCTCCGAGAAAATGGGGCAGGGCGCAACGGATGCGCTCGGTGCCGTCCCATTCCAGACCGTTCAGATAGTCACGGACGGGGTGGTACTTGTTGCAGTCAGCGACAATGGAGATTGCTTTCTGGATTTTCTTTTCGCTGGTCAGCGTGTACTGATCTTCCAGATAGAGCATCAGGTAATTCAAATCCGTATCGTTCAAGGTCGTTGTCGGCTTGCTCCACCAGAGCGGCTTCACAATATCAATGCGCTCCGTCAGGATGTTGTAGCGGATCGCTCCTTCCAGCTTCGGGTCATTCTGAAATACAGTCAGACAGTTGCGGATACTGTTTTTGACAGCTCCGTTATCGGTCGAGTCCAGACTTCCTCTGACTGCTTCCACGGTCATGCTCGTCTGGGTGTTCTGCAAATCGTTGCTCAAGATTCATCACCTCTTTTCTTTGCTCGGCAACCAGAGCCTTCTTTTCCTCGGCTGTGCCGTACAGAAGAACATCCAGCAGATATTCGATATGGCTTTCTCGTTGCAGAGCTTCCACGAACAGAGGATGCCATTCGTCCTCCGGCTGCTTTGGTGCGTATTGTTGCTTCCATGTCCTGAGATGATGGAAGTAATCGGACAGCACCTTGTAGCATCTGCTTTCTTCCTGGCGGTATCTCTGTTCCGGGGTAGGCTCTCGGATATGGGGCTTGATTCTGTGCTTCTGCCTGTTGTCGTAGCTGATACCGAAATCATCAGCCAGCTTAATAGCGGCGGCTTTGCTGGGCAGTCCGAACAGACGGGAAACAAAATCAACTGCATCTCCGTCCGCTTGACAAGCGAAACAATGGAAACGCTTGTCCACCTTCATGCTGGGATTCTTGTCATTGTGAAACGGGCAGACTGCCATGCCATGACGGTTGACCGGAATGCCGTACATCTCTGCCGCCTGTCGGGTGGTCAAGTTCTGTTTGACCGCTTCAAATACATTCATTGCATCTTCCTTTCGGGGAACAAAAAAAGACACCTGACATTTTCACAATGAAAACGGCAAGTGCCTTACAGTTCCATATTCTGTTTTTTCTGTTGCGGGGTTTTCTGCTCCTGCTGATTGCTGCTCAGCTCTTGCAGGAACTTCATCTTTTCCGTGACGGAGTGCTTCGGTTCGGGCTTCTTTCAGAGACTCGGACTGCTCCGGCATGAGGACTTTGCTAACCCAATAGCGAATATCTTTCATCGGCTGCAATTCCTCCTTGGCAGTGGCAAGCTGTCCAGCAAGCTCGGTGTGTGTCGCTTTCAACTTGTCATATTCCGCTTGCAGGGAATCCAGATTGACATTCAAATCCACGCCCTGCTTCTTGAGATAGCGGAACGCTTTGTTGAAGCTGTCCAGCTCGTCCTTGTGGCTTTCTGCAAACGCTGCCTGTCGTGCTTTCCAGCCGATTTTCAGATACTTGTCATGAACCGCTTTGTGGGTCTGGCAGTCTGCCACGGCGTTCTGAATGCCGGTAATGACTTCATGCGGGCAGATGCTTTCTTCATAGCGGCGTTGATGCTCTTGGACTTCTCGCTCATTCCTTGCAGGGCTACATCCAAATCTTCCAGCGTGAAAAGCTCATGCTCTTTCAGATAGATCATTGCTTTGGAGACCGCCTTCAAGTCATCGGTCGTGCCTTTCTGCTGACCGTATCTTGACCAGTCGCTGCGTTCTGCCTTGCGTAAGTTCAGATAGTCACGAAGCAGAATGACCAGATCGGGGGAAGTGCTTTCTTGGCTTGTGCTTCCGTTTCTGCAAAGGCTTCCTTGGTTGCTTCCACAATGTCTGCAATCCAGTTCCGCAGATTTTGGATGGTGCTGCGGATGGCATTCATCATACGGTTAGCCGCCTTAATATCCCGGTTGAGATTGCCGATGTTGGTTTCAATGCCCTTGCGTTCCAGAGCGCAAACGGCGGCTCCCATGTGGACGGTCGGAATCTTATCCAGTCCCTGCCGTTCATAAGAGCGCATATTCACTCGCTCAGGACTTCCGGCAAGTTCCAGATACTTGTTCTGAACAAGCTCCCAGCCGTGTCTCCATTCCTCGGCATGGTACTGCTCGTTCCAATCAACGGTATCCTCCTTATGGCTTTTCCATCTGCCGGAGGGAAGTCTGATACGCTCTCCGTTCTCGTCAAGGTCATAAACCTTGCGGCTCTTGGGCAGCCACTTTCCGTTCTCATCAATGGCTCTCATGGTCAGCATGATATGGCAATGGGGATTGTGTCCGGGAGGATCGGGTCATGGATTGCAAAATCACAGCACATTCCCTTGGACACAAAATGCTCTCGGCAGTATTCTTGCATCATCTGCGGATACATTTCGGGCGGCGCTTCTCTTGGTAAGGCAACCACAAATCGCCTTGCAAGCTGGGAATTCCATTGCTTCTCTACTTCCTCAGCTGCGTTCCAAAGTGTTGCTCGGTCAGCATATCCGGGTGGGGCATTGTTGGGCAACATGACCTCTGTGTAAACCACCTCTTTCTTGTAAAGGTAGTTTTTCATCTTCTGGTCGTACTCGGAAAACAGCTTCTCTCCGGCTTGGTAGGCAGCTCCGGCAACAGCAGAGCTACCCTTGCTTCGCTGGACGATGCGGATTTCCAAATGAGGTACTGGCATCTTGGGTTGAACCTCCTTTCGATGGTACAAAAAAAAGACCGATACTTTTCAGTACGGTCGAGGGGGGATATTCACTTGCTGTCGGGGAATGATTGCTTGCAATCGTTCCTCGGCGGCAAGTCCACAAAGGGGTAGCTGGCAAAGCCAGCGCAGGGGAAGTGTAGCTTCCTCTGGATGAATGAAGCAAGGGACTTTTGCGGAAATCATCAGGCTCCATGCAAGGGGCTTTCGGCAGAACGCAATCACCATCTTTAGGTGGTGTATAATTGCGCCCTTGTCTCCGTCAAGGGTTTTCGCCCTCGTCCACTTCCTGCGTTTCTCTCCGGCTCTCAATCAGCAGGTTCAGCTTCTTTTGAACCGCTTCGCTCTGGAAGATGAAGGTCAACAGCTCCATCACATCATCATCGGTCAGAGTGGTCGGCTCTTTCAAAAAGGTTTCCAACATTCCGGCACGAGTGCAAAGGCGGTGGGTTCGCTCACTTCGGGTCAACCGCTTTAGTTCGCTCTGCAATCGCTTTTCCTTGTGCATGGCTGCGGTCAGCTTGCGTTCCGCAACATACTGTTTGTGTCTCAGCTTTTCCAATTCTTCGCTCATGGGCAACTTCTCCTTTCTGATAATGGGCAAAACAAAAGCGACCAACTTTTTACGGTTGATCGCCTTTGGCTTGGTCATTATAGAATTGTTTAATTTGTGAACTCGTCTGCCAAGTGCTTACTTAGCTCAGATAAAGATTTAATTAACCCCAAATTGCTATATTCAAAACTTTGCGTTAAACTATCCCATTGCATAAATCCAAGGCAATGCTCATGATGTTCGCCTTCAACGATAGTCTGAATGTCAGAAATATGGGCTTCCGTTGAGAGAATATGAGCTAAACGAGGGCTTGCTCCATTATCAATATTGACAAGTAAACCATACTTTGCTCCCGAGACCAGACAGTATCCAACCAGCTGCGACCATTCTTTAAGTCCAGCGCTATTCATTAGCTTAACCTCAAGAATTAGAATTTCAAATTGTGTCCCATCAGTAACTAAAGCAAAAATATCAAGATTAAGCGGTGGGACTCGATTTGCAAAGTTTTTTTTGACACAGGTGCATTTATCAGGATGCTCAGCAATAATTCTTTGCAGATTGGTTTTTAGTTCACCAATGCCCCAAAAAACGCTAAGTTCTTTATGACGCTTTGCTTTGAAATTGCTTTTAAGTTGAGCTTCTATGAAGGTCTGTATTTCTGGATAATACGAAACTTCATTCCGACTATGCTTACCGGGCATTTGACAAATCCTCCTCGGTAATTCTACGAACAAGCAATTTGTATTCGTTATCTGGCGAGACTGTCACTAATCTTTTATAGACCTCAGGATTTCTTGCGCCGATTAAAGCTCCACGACCATTTCCTACAATGACTAACGGTGTAAGCAAGTCCGGCTTTCTTATTTCTACTGTTAAACCTGCATCATTGTTTGAATGCCGTTCAACGATTTGAAAATACCCTTTTGGGCGCTTGCCGGAAAGTTCATCATCATTTGCAATAACGTAGGCAACAGCTTGGAGTATTTCAGCTATCGGGTAGCCGGTATTAGCAGTGGTTCCATATAGCAAAGCTGTTTTATCTTCGTTATATTGTTCTATTAAATTTCGGACGTTGATGTTGAGCGTAGTGTAATCACGACTAAACAGCAACGGGTCTTCCTGAATGATATTCTCTATCTGTGTATAGCTGTCCTTATGCAAAATCGGAAATGGATTTATCAGTTCTCCAATGTGTTCGAACTGCTCCCTGATTTTACAGTACGGGGCGTGTTCACATCCCATAACAGTGCAGAAGTGCCTGAAATGAATGAAGTGCCCACCCCTAATAACTTCCGGCAAGCGAGCATCATTTTCAGCTGGATGTACGGTAGATGGAGTGAAATGCATATCTCTGGTCTCACATCTTTCCGCAGCGTGAATTTCTCTTTGTAATCTACGATTTTCGTTTGACGTTTCCGCCTTGGTTCTGAATGCGAATGCTCCGAACTGAGCATATTGATCCAACAGAATTCTCAGCTTAAATCCTTTATTCCATTGGGCATAGTACGAATCGCTTGTACAATGGATGTTGGGGTGATTCCAGTTAACCTGATCAGGGATACAATTTATGCTATATAGTAGCCGACACAATTCACAAACAAACTTAAAGTTGTAACCTTTTATTTCAAAAGAAATAATCTGATGCTCATCCGTAAAGCGGCGCTGCGATTTTGCCATACTACCAATAGTATCTGCTAATCCTGCAATGAAGCGGCGCTTAAGATTGTCATCAACTAATTCTAATACCACCTGACTGATATCAGCAGTTCCTCGAAGTTCGCCCTCACAAGCAATACCATAATGCATGAGGTCATTTTTTACTGCTGTTGTATCACCTTCACAGAGAATTGTCCATGTGCCTCCGGGTGTTGTTTCGTATTGAACAGAAAGGTCGTAGACAGCCCGAAACATTTGTCCTACTTTACGCAAAATATCCCCTGCAATTTCACCCGCACGCTGTGGGTTTTCAAGGTATGAACCCCATTTTTTGTATGGTAAGCGAATACTAAATACATCTTCTGCATTTCCGAATACGCCACCACCTATAATTAACCCCAATAAGTATGCTTTATCTGTATCCATTATTCTATCCCCTTACTTTTCGCTTCCATTTTTCTTGAACACTTGCTCCATTATTGCAGAAGCAATATTATATGCTAATGTAACCGGAACAGCATTTCCTATGACTTTATACATTGCGGTTATATTTCGTGCTGTATCCGTTAAGAAGTTAAAATCATCGGGGAAGGTTTGAATACGTGCAACTTCTCGAACAGTAAATCTTCTGTCCTCATAGGGATGTATAATACCGCAATTCTCCGGCTGAGCAGATGCTGTCATAGTTCCGCAAATTTCATCTCTCGAAAAACGCCGATAGAAGTTAGGCGAATGATACTTCTTCATATTATCTCTGATTCTTTGGAAACGAGGGGCTAAATGCTCATACGGAACATCTTTCCACGAGCCGCCCTCAGGAATATATTTAATCATATCCAAAGCCTGCGGAGAAAGGGACCAGTCTACATTGTTAGCTACTTCAGACGGTACGTTTAGAATATGCCGTAATGTCAAATTATCTTTACATTGCTTTTTAGGAAACTCAAATGTGATTCCTAAATCCTTGCGTACACCAACAAACAAAACTCTCTGACGATTCTGAGGAACGCCATAGTCTGATGCGTTTACAAGTTGATGCACAACATTGTATCCAATGCCATTCATGCTGGACAGATCTTCTACTATGACTTCTGCTAAGTTGCGTCCATCAATATATTTCGTTGAAAGCAATCCCTTAACATTCTCAAAAACAATTACCTTCGGCATCTTCTTTCGAATAATACGTAAACATTCTTTATATAGCATGCCACGAGAATCGTGGACACCTTTACGATTTCCGGCATTAGAGAACGGCTGGCACGGGAATCCCGCAGTAAGAATATCTCCATCTGGAATTTCATCTTCGCCAACTGACAATATGTCACGCCGATCTATATTGCCCAAATTGAGCGAGTATATCGCTTGAGCATCTGAATCAAAATCGTTCGCAAAAACAATATCAAATCCCGCCTTCTTGAAACCTAAATCCATTCCACCACATCCGGAAAACAAGGAAATGAGACGAGGGCGTTCTGGCATTTCAAGATCTAAGACATAAGAGCCTGCATTGTTACACATTGGCTTGTTTTGGTGAGAATTAGATACATATTCATCAACATCACAAGCTCGAATTCGCCACGTATGATTGCCAAGTTTTGAAGCGGGTAAGCTACCATTGCCAATCATTCGCCGTATAGTTTTTTCGGATAGCTGTAGATATTGAGCTGTTTGAGAAACAGTTAACAGTTCCGTATCCATAGGTAAATTCCTCCACTCTGTTTTTTACATTCTTTATTCTAATATACGAACCCCCGAATGTCAACAGAAGAGAGGAAAATGTAGGACATGAATGGACATCAGAGGACACAATTTCAATATACGCACATCGAACAGATGTTTTAAGATGAGCATTTGAATTATGCAATAGTATATTTCTTCGTTGGCGAGCAGTCAAAACATCGGATGTAAGCTCGACATTTTGACCGCATATCGCCCCCTAACTGTTACATGATTCCGTCCGGCTCTTGAACCCGGTTTGCTTTGCGCTCTCGCTTGCTTTCCGTCTGCGTTCCTCGCTATACGGTGCTTGCAGCCGGATAGACAGTCTGGACTTGTCCAGCACATAGATCACGCCGCCCTGGGCGAAGGATTTTTCCAAGCAGCAAAGGTCGGGGTGCTTCTTGCTGAACGCTGCCAGCCGCTTCGCAGTCCGGCATTGTAGGTCTGGATGTGGGCGGTGTCCTCGCCCTCGTTGAACAGGATAATGGTCTCTTTCTCATACTTCGTCAGGGTCATATTCGTCATCCTCCCATTCAGCTGCCGGACAGCCGCCCACGATGCGCTCAAAAGCCTTTTCGTAGCGCAGATATGCTTCCATCTCTAAGCGGAGATTGAAGAACATACAGCGATACCAACGGTCGGCGGTCGGGGCGTTCATTTCTCTTGCGATTGCAAGGAAGAATCGCTTTACGGCAGGATCGGGGGCAAGCTCTGCCAGCGTACAGAAACGGTTGACCGTTGCTTCACGGTCGGGGCTGCCAAAGGCGTACAGTGCTTTCTTCTGGTTCATTGTCATAGTTTTGTTCTCCTTTGATTTGATAAAATAAAAGCGGCAGGGACTTCACAAGGAAATACCTGTCGCTTTGCTGACGATATAAAATTGTTGGGTCAGGACTTGATAAAATCACGCAGTCCGTAGTTAATAACGGCGATTCTAATAATCAGCCATTCCGCAATGTGAGGGATGATAAAGACCACAAAGGCAACTGCCAGCAGTTGGAGCGTTTCTGCTCCTGCGCTGATGCCGAACATCCATCCGGCAATCGTTATCAGGAACATCAGCCCGGCAAGCAAATTGAAGATAACGGTCGAAAACTGCGTGAAGAAGATACCGACCCATTGTATCAATGTGACTGCCACAATCAGCGGCAGCACCAGCAGCTTAATGATTAGCTTTATCAGTCCCATGGTTTCCTCCTTGCTTAGCTGTAAATTAGCTCGTCCTTAATGACTTCCTCTGCCTGTGCCACACAAGCGTTCATCTGGCGAACCCATTCAAGCTGATTTGTGGCTTTGAGCTGTTCGGTCACACCGTAGTGTTTCATCAGCTGGGGAAGGATGATGTTCATACGGCTCTTGGCGGCGGCTTCAATCTCCGCACAATGGGGATATAGCGTTTCGCTCAGTACCATCTCCGAAAAGAGAAACGGCTGTGCTATCCGCAGATACGACTTTCGCATTAGCCCCCACTTTCCAAGACGGATATTCGGGTTTTGCAGTTGAATGTCGGGGATGTAGTAATCTCCGCTCTTAATGAAGTTCAGTTCCATAGTGTCCTCCTTACTGTTTGTCACTGATGATTTCAATGCGCTCATACAGCCCGGAATCATCGTCCAGAAACAGGTTCTTGTGATGCTCTGCTTCGGCAAGGGAACGATAGTAATATTCCTCGTCCGGCTTGCCGTCCTTGCGGACAAATCTGACTATCCATAACTCGTTCATGCTGGAATATCCTCCTTTTCTGCTTTCTTTTTGTGGTAGTCCTCTCTGCGCTTGGCAAGGTGGGCTTCGTATCGTTTGATGGCTTCGGGGTCTCCGGCTTCCGCATCGGCTTTCAATTTCTGATAGCACTTAACGGTGGCTTCGCTCTGATATTTCCGCTTCTCAGCCAGCTTCCTTGCGGCTTCTTCATCGGTCTTGGCAAGCTCTACAAGGGCTTCGTGTTCAGCTTTGCGCTTGGCAGTCCTTGTGCGGATATACTCCTTTTTTCGGGCTTCCATCATGGCGGCGTACTCTGGATCAGCTGCCATCCTCGCTTCCTCACGCTCCTTTTTGCGCTGTCTGGCTTCGGCTTCCTTGGCTCTCATTGCTTCCAGCTGCTTGGCTGCTTCGGGGTCAGTCTTTGCCTTTTCTTTCAGCTCAGCCCGTGTCAGTTTGTTTTTCTTTTTGGCTCGCTCCACTCGCTTACGCTCAGTTTCGAGTATCTTTTCACGCTTGATGCGCTCTTTTTCCTCTAACTGACTGATATATTCCGGGCTGGCTTCTCTGGCTTCCTTTAGCTTCTGGCGGTGCTTCTGATTCCGCTCACGCTGATATGCCAGATGTTCTTCATACTGTGCGATAGCAACCGGGTCTCCGGCTTGTGCAGCTTCTCGCATAGCATACAGCTTTTGCTTTCTGCGTTTTTCCGAGCGTTTGCCCTTTTCCTGCTTCTCGCAGCTGCTCGGCTTCGATGGCGGCAATGCGTTCTTCCTCGGAAACAGTTTCAACAGGCGGGTAGTAGTTACCGATGAAATTGAAATGAATATCAATGTTCTGCTGTCGGTAAATGGTTCGACCGCCTGTGGCTTCGTGAACCTCAATCCTGTCAATGAATGCATAGAGCATAGTGTCGGTCAGCTCCTCGCAGTCCCGGTATTTCTTGACCAGAGCGATAAAACGGGATGCGTCCACCTGCTTGATTTCATCGTGCTGAACAAAATTTTCCAGCTCTGCAACACGCTTTTCCAGCAAAATCTGTTCTTCATCGTACTGCTGAATCATGCGCTGTGCCTGTCGCTCTGGCAGCAAGCCGCTCAAGGTACTCTCATAGAGCTTGTTGATTTTCTCGTCCAGCTCAGCCATTCGTTCTTTGCTTCGGCAAGTTCCTGATAGCCATTGTTTGCCGTTCTGGTCTGCTGCTCATTCCAAACGGCTTTGAGCTGCTGAATAAACTCGTCCTCGTTTTCAAGGACATATTTGCTTACTGCCTGAATTGCCTGTAAGATTGCCGCTTCCAGAACCGATGTTTTTACATAGTGGGAAACACATTCTCCGCTCTTGCTCCGATAATTGCCGCATTGGAAAGCGGAATCTGAATCATAGTGCTTTTCGCTATGATTTGCTTCGGGACTGATAAATCCCATTCGGGCGCCACAGTCAGCACAGTACACCAAGCCGGACAGGCGGTGGGAGTAGGTGCCATTCGCCACTCTCGGCTTTTTCTTCGAGCGAATCTTTCTGGCAATATCCCATGTGTCTTGGTCGATGATGGCTTCATGCGTATCGGGAAAAATCATCAGCTCGTCCGGCGTTGCGGCTCTGCGCTGCTTGGTCTTGAAGTTCTCGCAGATGGACTTGCCCAACACAGTATGACCGAGATATTCCTGCCGATCAAGGATGTAGCCAACGGTGGTTGCACTCCATCGGCAGGGGTCTGTCACATTCTTGTGTCTACAATTCTTCGGCTGATTTAAGGCTGCATAAGCGGAGGGGAATCAGCACCTTCTCTGCTGTCAGCATTTCCGCAATGGCGGTGGTGCTGTTGCCCTGACAAACCAGACGGAAGATTTTTCTGACAACCTCTGCGGCTGGCTCGTCCACGATGAGAGTCTGCTTATCGTCCGGCTTTCTCTTGTAGCCATACGGGATAGAGCCGCTGCATCGCATTCCGTCTTTCATTCTGGACTTGAAGATTGCCTTAATTTTGTTGCTGGTGTCCTTGGCGTACCACTCGTTCATGATGTTCAAGAACGGAGTGAAGTCATTGTCCTGTGGGGTAGCACTGTCCACATTGTTGTTGATGGCTATGAACCGAACGCCCTTTTTCGGGAAAAGGATCTCTGTGTAGTAGCCAACTTGCAGGTAGTTTCTACCAAAACGACTGAGATCCTTTACCACAAGGGTCTCCACTCGTCCGGCTTCGACTTCTTCCAGCAGGGCGGCAAAACCGGGACGATTAAAGTTCGTACCGGAATAGCCGTCATCATAGAAGTGCCGGATATTTCTCAGCCCATGCTGACGGGCATATTCTTCAAGATATTTCTTTTGGTTCTGGATGGAGTTCGATTCTCCAGCCTGTTCATCATCTCTTGATAAACGCTCATACAGAGCTGTAATTTTGATTTCTTCTTTCTTTGCCACGGTTTTACCTCCCTTCTATATGTAATTAAGCAGGTAAACATCAGTCGTGCTTGTGAAACACACCCTTTGTCTATCTGCTTATAGTATAACCGTTCGGATCAGTAACCACATAAGAGCTATGCATCTGCATCAGGTTTGGCTTCACGAAAAAGCGCGTCTTGCCTGAGCCGGAACCGCCGATGACAAGGATATTTTTGTTTCTGGCGTACTTCGGCTGCTTCGGGCGGCTGTTCATGGTCAGGAACTCCGTCTGCGTCAGAATGACATTGTTGGAGAACTCTGGGTCCATGTACGGCTTAATGTCCTCCGGTTTGCCCCAGCGGGCAGAGCCGTACTCTTCGCCTTGGCGGAACTTCTTGCGGTTCTTGCCCTTGACGTAGACCGCCAACTTGAGCAGTGCACCGGCAAGCACACCGATGAGCAGATCAACGGGATGAAAGCTGGGTAGCGGATTTGCGAAGGCAGTGCCGAACACGGCAAATCCGTTTGTCAGCCTGTCGATGAACGCCGTGCCGGGTGCAAGTCGGAACACGGCGGCAATCTTATCCGCAAAGTAGAAGGCGAAGACATACGGAAGGTTCAGAAGAATGAGCTTCTTCACATCGGGTTTGTTCACAGCTCCACACCCCGATCCTTGGTCTTGACCTTGACTTTCTCCTTGTGCTGCGCCTTGCTCTGGGCTTTCTCCTGATCCAGCTTGTGCCGGATGGACGGCTGTTCCTTCTGCTTGACCGTCTTGGCGGAGAACTCCTTGAAGGCGGCGGTCATTACATCAACGTCCCGTCCCTTGAAGAAGACAAGATAGCTGGGCGGCTCAACAGAAACGTCCTTCTTGAGTGCAAAGTCCAGACCGTATTTGCTGGCAGTCCGCTCAAAGGACTTGATGTTGCCGTCCGTCACTTCGATGTTGGAGATGGCGGCGTTCTGGCTCATCAGATGCTTGATGGACTGCTTGCCGCGATAGGTTTTGGGATGCTGCATCTGCTTCTGTGCCTTCTCGATCTCCTGACGAACTTGTCCAGCGCCTTTTTCAGCACCTCGGCTGAGATTTTGCCGCCCTTGATCATAATTGCAACAACTTTGGTGTTGACTTCATCCTGCATTGCGACGTTTACCTCCTTTCGTTGTAATGATTATGGGGACTGCTGCCGAAGCTAAGGCGGCACAATCCGGCGATAGATGATTTTCATTTACACTGTCCTCCTTTCCGAGCATTGCTCACGATGGTATTCATTAAAGAGTGTCTTCACAAAGGCTATAATCGTAGGTCTTCGGCTTCTTTGACCCTGCCGATCTGTCCTGCCCGTAGAAATCATGATTGACGAGCGCGGAGTAGTAATTGTCTATCGTCAGAGAGGCGTTATACAGAGCGGTCAACAGGTACGCCCGGATATTACGGATGTCTGACGGGTTCTTGTTCATTGCTTCCAGAACGTACTCAATGTGGCTGCTATTCAGCTTGAGAAAGCGGGATTTGACTACTTGCTGCGGCATATCCTCGCCATTGATGCGGATGGTCGGCGCAGTGGAACAGACGGCATCCAGCATGATGTCCATGATCTCCCGGAAGCGGTCTCTATCTAACTTCGGATCCTGACAGAGAATGTCGTAGTCAAGATTCTCTTTGATAATCTCTTCATACTCGCTTCGCTCATCCATCCTGTCCATCCCATCAAGATTGATGGATTGATAGTTCTTTGAGAGAGTATTTCTTTCTTGAGTAATTACTTGATCAGTATTTATTTGGGACGGCTTTTCCGATAACGGGGCATCCGATGGCGATTTCTCCGTTGACGGCTTTCCCGTCAACGGTAAGTCCGATGACGGAGAACTGGGCTGCGGAATCTCAAATACTGTGTACTCGTTGTTAGAAACGCCCACGGGAGTCATAGAGCTGACGGCGGACAACATACCCGCTTCGCTCAAGAGCTTTGACGGCTGCTCTCGTGGAGTCCAGTCCGTCGGCACTGAGTTTCGCCAAGCCGCGCATGGAGTAGTCCCAATCCTCCGGGAGACTCAGCATCAAAGAGAGCAACCCTTTTGCTTTTAACGGAAGAGCCTTATCACGGAGATGGACATTCGACATGACGGTGTAGTTCTTGTTTTTGTTGACGCGAAAGACACCCATATCATCGCTCCTTTTCTGAAGGCTGACGATCCCGACGGGTGGGAAGCGAGATTGGGGAGTATGGGCAGTATTCAAACACGCACGTCTGGTGCCGCCAGAAAGGGCGATGATAACGGCAAGTGCGGCACTCCGGACAAATGCCATCGCAACCGCTGTCATAGTGATCTTGGTTTGGAGCCTCCCTCATGAGAAGTCCAAACGCCTGATAGTATTTTGATGGATTCATTTTTCCCTCCATGTTCTTGAAATAGAAAAAGCCCCTGTCATGGTTCTGCTTCGAGCTTGATGCTCCATGTAGCAGTACATGACAGGGGCTTTCGTTGTATTAAGTTTATTGCTGCGTCCTCCTTTCAATAAGTGCGGTTGCAGCTCGCCGCGGTCAAACAGCTTGCGCTCTGAGTGCTTGCGAAGTTGGACAAAATCAGCGAAACACCAGTGTTTTCAAGGCTTTCTGACCTTGCTCCTATTATAACCTAATCGTCGATGCGGCGAACAATACCGGTTGCTTTCATATGATAACTCCCTTTGTAACTGAATATTGGCAAAGGTAGTATCTGCACTCCCAGGCAGATTATGCGAAAGCACCGGGCGCGGACGGCCGTGCGGAGACGAAATGTATCCGGATACGGCTTGATCTCTATCCGGCATTTTTAACGGATAAATGCCAACGACAGTTGCGATACACATACAATTATGGTATACTATACGGGCGGCAGGTTCGGAGAAATTGATAACAACAGGGAGGGGCTGCATCATGAAAAAGAAAACCACGCGCAGGCAGGTATTGCTGAGCTTTTTAGGGACCACCGATCCCATTCGCGGTGAGCGCGACGGCGCTATGCTGCACATTCTGCGCCACTACCGCCCCGAGGTGGTCTGCCTGCTGTTTACGCCTGAGGTGCGAAAGCTGGCGGAGGCGGACGAACGCTATGAAAAGGTGTTTTTCCACCTCAAGTCCCATTGGGACGGCTACGCTCCGGTGGTGTTGGAGCAGGATCTTTCCGTCAGCGATGTTTCCGATATGGACGAGCTGGACCAGCCGCTCCACGTCGTGATGAACCGGCTGAGCCGCGAGTATGCGGATGCGGAGATCCTGGTGAACATCACCTCCGGCACGCCCCAGATGCAGATGCTGCTGTCGCAGATGGTGCTGGAGCTGCGCTATCACGCCCGGGGCATACAGGTGAAAACGCCGGAGAAGAAGGCCGGCACCACCGTTCGCACCAACGACAGCGAAAACTACGACATCGACCTGGAGATCGAGTGCAATGAGGACGAGCAGGAGGGCGCGCCCAACCGCTGCGTTGAGCCGGAATTGTTCTCCGTACGCCGCAAGAATCAATGGCAGCAGGTGGAGGCGCTGCTGAATCAGCGGTGCTTCCGGGGCGTTGCGGAAATGCGTCCGGCGCCTCTGTCGGAGGAGCTGATGGCCCTGGTGAAGCACATGGCCTATCGCAATGACCTGCTGCCGGAGGAGGCCCGGAAAGCCGTGCGGGGATACGGGCTGAGCCTGAAGCTGTATCTGCCGGAGGCCGCCCCCGCGCATCAGGACATCTGCGAGTATGCGCTGCTGATGAAAAATCTGCTCTGCTCCCACAGCTACACGGAATTTGTGCTGCACATGGAGCCGCTGACCCTGCGCCTGCAGGAAACGCTGCTGAATCAGCTTCTGCCCGAACGTTATGGGTATGATCTGACCCATGTGCAATCGAAGTACAGGGGGCGCATGAAAATCGAGCCCGGCCTGATGCAGGCAAAGATGCCGGAGCTGTACGACCGGCTTTATGTGACGGGGACGTGGGAATGCCGCCCGTCCGATCTGAGCACGCCGTTCTGCGACGATATACTGGACATCCTGTCCACACAGCCGGAGGAAACCAAAACCTATTTCCGCTGCTATGCCGATCTGAAGGAGGTGCGCAACGGTCTGGCCCACCGCCTGTGCGCGGTGACGGCGGACGAGATCCGGGCGGCGTGCGGCAAGACGCCGGAGCAGATCATTTCGCTGATCGAGCGGTGCATTCTCCTGCTGTTCCCCCGCCTGCGACCCGGAGGTTTTCCACATCTATGAGCGCATCATCCGCTATATTCAGAAGCAGTATTGATACGGGTTCTTGATAAAAAGCGGAATCCGGTGGGATGGTCTATTGAAATCAAACAAATGCGGTTGGGCATTCCGCGGAGATGCTGTATACTATTGCCGAAACAACTCACACCCCGCAAGGGGACGGTAACAAGGCATGGTATACGGGATTCCCCGTATCCCTGGGAACAACTTACACCCCGCAAGGGGACGACCCTTTGGAAAGGAGGGATCCTCATGAACCCGCAAACCGTACAAGCTACCTTCGGCTGTCTGCTCCATGATGTGGGCAAGGCGGTCTACCGCGCCGGTATTTCCGACGGGCGGCACGGCGAAGCGAGGCCGGATATCGCTTTGTCCGGGACATCGACGGCTACGGACAGGCCAAGGCCGTGCTGGACTGCATCCGCTATCACCACGCCGCCCAGCTTCGTCAGGCAAAGGACTGCGACCCCCTTGCCGCCATCGCCTGCATTGCCGACAACATCGCCGCGGCCGCCGACCGGCGGCAGACCGGCGACGAAACGCAGTTTGACCGCTATCTGCCCCTGTCGCCGGTGTTCACCCATCTCAACGGGGAGCATCCGGGGCACACCCTGCCGCCCCACGCACTGGACGGCTGCCTTCGTCTGCCGCTGGACGGGTCCTTCCGCCTCTCCGCCGGCGACTATGAGCAGATCCTGCTGACCCTGCGCCGGGAGCTTTCCGCCCTGCCGCCGCAGGAGGAGTGGCTCAACTCCCTGCTGTCCGTTTGGGAGAGCTGTATGAGCACCGTGCCCTCCAGCACCAACACCGGGGAAAGTCCCGACATTTCCCTGTATGACCACAGCAAGGTCACTGCCGCCGTGGGGGCGTGCATCAGCGAGTATCTGCTGGATCGGGGCGAAACGGACTATTTCACCGCCCTGGTGCAGCAGGAGCAGAGCTTCCGCCTGCAGCAGGCGTTTTTGCTCTATTCCGCCGATTTTTCCGGCATCCAGAAGTTCATCTACAGCGTGTCCACCAGGAATGCGCTGAAGTCCCTGCGAAGCCGCTCCTTCTTTCTGGAGCTGTGCATGGAGCACTACATAGACGAGCTGCTGCAGCTGTGCGGCCTCAGCCGGGCCAATCTGCTCTACAGCGGCGGCGGGTACTGCTATGTGCTGCTGCCCAACACGGAAAAGGCCGTCCGGACCATCCAGGCGTGGAACACCCGCTTCAACGACTTCCTCATTGAGCAGTTTGGCGTGCGGCTGTATCTGGCAGACGGCTATACCCCCTGCAGCGCCAACGATCTGACCAACACCCCGGCGGAGGAGGCCCCCTATCAGGCGATGTTCCGCCGGGTGAGCCGTCAGGTGGCAAAAAAGAAGCTGCACCGCTATTCGGTGCAGCAGCTTCGCCGGATGAATCAGAGCCATCAGGACCCCGGCCAGCGGGAATGCCGGATCTGCGGCAGGACAGACGCCCTGCGCGACGGAGAGGAGGATACCTGCATCTGCCTCTGGTGCGCCCTGTTCGAGAGTCTGTCCCGGAAAATCCAGGGACAGGATGTGTATGTGGTCAGCCGCGATGCGGCCGGTGCAGACTTCGCACTGCCCGCCGCCCAGGGTGAGCTGTCCTTTATCCTTACCAATGAGGCCCGGGCAAGACAGCTTCTCGCAGGCGAGGGCGTGGCGCGTGTCTATACGAAGAATCGCTTCTGCGCGGGCCTGCGCTACAGCACCCGCATCTATGTGGGCGATTACGCCGCCGACAACAGCATGGCGGCGCTGGCCGGCGCCTCGGAGGGTGTGCCCCGCCTGGGCGTGTGCCGCATGGATGTGGGTAATCTGGGGCAGTCCTTTGTCTCCGGCTATGAATGCGCCGCGGAGAGCGATCCGGTGAAGCGCCAGCACTTTGTCACGCTGTCCCGCACGGCGGCGTTTTCCCGGCAGATGTCGCTGTTTTTCAAGGGCTATATCAACCCCATCCTCAGCGGGGAATTTGAGCACTGCCGGGCTTTGCAGGTGGCTGTGGTCTATTCCGGCGGCGACGATGTGTTCCTGGTGGGCGCATGGACGGATGTGCTGGAGGGGCACGGCGGATCCGGGAGGCTCTGCGCCGCTATACCTGCGGCGCGCTGACCATCAGCGCCGGGATCGGCATCTATGGGGATCATTTCCCCATCCGTCAGGCCGCTTCTCTCACCGCCGGGCTGGAGGATGAGGCAAAAGAGCCTGCCGCATAAGGACGGCATCGCCCTCTTTGCCGCAGGAGACGGACACTGCTACCCATGGGATACCTATCTGGAACGGATCTGCGGCGAAAAGCTGGTCACTCTGGAGCGATATTTTTCCTCCGGCGACAGCGAGCACGGCACGGCCTTCCTTTATCGCCTGATGGAGCTTCTGCGTCAGGCGCAGGCTGGGGGCGGGATCGCTCTGGCGCGCTATGCCTACTTGCTTGCAAGATTGGAGCCGAAAAGAAACGCGCCCAATTACCCCGGCTATAAGCGCTTTTCGGAGGATATGTACCGTTGGGCATTGAACAGCGCCGACCGGGGAGAGCTTCTCACGGCCATCTGCATCTATGTGTATCGAAACAGAAAGAGGGGGTAGAAGGATGGGCTACAATGACAGAAACAGCCAGGGCAGGCAGTCAAACCGCAATGCAGCGCGCCCGCCCCGCCAGGTCACTGCCAGGCCGCTGCCTGCAAATTATGTGGACGAGGCGGAGCGGGTCATCCGCTCGCTGTATGATGAACGGAACAAGATCAGCACCAACAAGATCCGCAATCTGCTGAGCCTGGTGTCGGAGATCTATAATCGGGAAAACCTGCGCACGGCGGATACCATTTCCGAGGAAAGCGCCTCGGGGCTGATCGCACTGCGGATCCGCATGGTCTATGAGGCGGGGCGCGACGATGCGGTAAAGCTGTTTTTGGAGCGCGCGCAGCTTCTGGAGTATATAAAGGGATTGGGTGATTCCCGGGCTAAGCTGATGGACTTCGCCCATTATATGGAAGCCTTGGTGGCATACAGCAAAAAGGACGGTATTCCGGAGCGGGAATATCTGAACACCCTGCGTTTTGTCCGCGACAGCAAAGGAAAAACGCGCCTGGACGCCGTGAGCAGCCTTCTGCGGGGTGTGCTTGTTTCCGACAGCGAACCCATCCCCAACAACGCCATGACGCTGACCGGAAAGAGAGACGCGGCATTCGGCGGCGAGGTCAATGCCATCAATCTGTGCCGCGAGGCAGTGGCTCTGGGAACAAGGATCCGCTTTTCTCTGACGCTGGATCAATCCGTCCTGCATGGACAGCTGACGGCCGAGTCCATTGTGGGCGCCATCGAGGCGTTTGACCGATACTATATGAGGAAAACCTACGCCTGCGGCTTTGCACTGCCGGAAGGGGCGGCTCCGGGCAGAATGAATCACTGCCTGATCCTCGGCGGCGGCGCAGGCTTCTTTTCCAAATCGTTGGCCTATCCCTACTATGGAGAGGAGCAGGCGCTGCGTGAGGTCTCTGCATATATGCACCGCACCTTCCGGGGACATTACCATCAATATGACGAGGGGTGGGGGATGTCGCCCCATATGATGAAATACACCCAGTGGAACGGGAAAATGTATCCCTACGGAATCTGCGAGGTGTCTGTGCGGTGATCGGACAATATTGCTTCGCTCTGCGCTCTGCCGATGGGGCCCCCATTCCGTCTATGATGGCTTACCGCTTATATGGCTGGCTTCTGGAGCAGCTTCCGGAGGATATCGGCCGGCAGATGCATGAGCAGGGAGAAAAACCCCTCTCGCAGTATATCCGCTATGATAAGGCGGAAAACCGGACCCTATGGGTCGTCAGTGTATTTCAAGGGGAGCTGTATGAGCTGCTGGAGCCCGTGCTGGAGCGCATTTCCTGCATTGCGCTGCGCCAAACAACGCTGCAGGCCGCTCTGCTGGACAAGCGGTGCTTTGCATCGACGCAGGAGTTTGTTCTGTACGCCAGGGAGCTGCGGCTGCCTTCGCGGGTCACCATACGCTTTCACACCACCAGCTCCTTCAAGCAGGACGGCAGCTATGTGATCTTTCCCCAGGAGCGGCTGCTGCTGAGGAGTCTGCTGGCCAAATGGAACGCATGGTTTCCGGAGTATTCGCTGGATGACGAGGATGCGGCAGCCGCATTGGAGCGCGGCGTCCGCATCACAGACTATCAGCTTCGCTCGGGGCGCTATACGCTGAAATCCGCAAGAATCCCCGGATTTTCGGGACGCCTGACACTCTCCTCCTCCCTCAGCGCGCCTATGCAGGAGGTGTGGAATCTGCTGCTGGTGTTTTCCACTCTCTGCGGCATCGGGATCAAAACCACCCTTGGTATGGGCGGCGTAACACTTGAGATATCGCCCAATTCCCTGCTGAAAGAACAGGAAAAATGAAACCCCTCCGGCTGAGCCAAACTGACGTGATAGAGAAAAAGGTTCTATAATAAATGTTGGGGCCAGGTTCATCACCTGACCCCAACATTTATTATAGAACCTGAAGTAATGCATGACGTCTATTACATTACGCTACCGAACGATAGGTTGTCAAGCGGCGATGTTTTCGTCCGGATGCAAAAGGTGTAGGATGCAAAAGGATGCAAAAAACATCTATTTTTCCGGTTCGTTCTTGCAATTCCCGACCGCAACCGTTATAATAAACTTGTTACATTGTCCGCTGGCGGAAGCGATTGCAGCGGCGGGCAGGAAAATGAGAGAAAGTAGGTGGCGGCATGGAGCAATCTCCCCAGTATGTGATCGAAATGCTTCACATCACCAAGGAGTTTCCCGGCATCAAGGCCAATGACGACATCACCCTGCAGCTGCGGAAGGGCGAGATCCACGCCCTTCTGGGGGAAAATGGCGCCGGCAAGTCCACGCTGATGTCCGTCCTGTTCGGCCTGTATCAGCCGGAGGAGGGCGAGATCCGCAAAAACGGCAAGCCGGTGAAGATCAACGACCCCAATGACGCAACGGCGCTGGGCATCGGCATGGTGCACCAGCACTTCAAGCTCATCGACGTGTTCACCGTCCTGGACAACATCATCCTGGGCGCGGAGGACACCAAGCTGAGCTTCCTGCAGAAAAAGGCGGCCCGGCAGAAGGTCCAGGAGCTGTCCCAGCGGTACGGCCTGCGGGTGGACCTGGACGCCAAGGTGGAGGACATCACCGTGGGTATGCAGCAGCGGGTGGAGATCCTGAAGATGCTCTACCGGGACAACGAGATCCTCATCTTCGACGAGCCCACCGCCGTGCTGACTCCCCAGGAGATCGACGAGCTGATGGACATCATGCGCAGCCTCACCAAGGAGGGCAAGTCCATCCTGTTTATCTCCCACAAGCTCAACGAGATCATGGCCGTGGCGGATCGGGTCACCGTTCTGCGCAAGGGCCGGTATGTGGGCACGGTGAACACCTGCGACACCAACAAGCAGGAGCTGTCCAACATGATGGTGGGCCGCCCGGTGCAGCTGCAGGTGGTGAAGGAGCCTGCCCAGCCCAAGGACCCCGTTCTGCGGGTGCGGCACATGTGCGTGGCCTCCCACCAGCACAAGCGGGACGCCGTTCACGACGTGAGCCTGGAGGTCCGGGCCGGAGAGATCGTGTGCATCGCCGGTATCGACGGCAACGGCCAGACGGAGTTCGTCCAGGGCCTGACGGGCCTGGATAAGATCACCGGCGGCACCGTGGAGCTGTGCGGCAAGAACATCACCCATACCTCCATCCGCCGCCGGGGCGAGAACATGAGCCACATTCCCGAGGACCGGCACAAGCACGGCCTGATCCTGGACTTCACCCTGGAGCAGAACATGGTCCTGCAGCGGTATCTGGAGCCGCGGTTCCAGAAGGCGGGCTTCATTAAGAACGCCGCCGTCCGGGAATACGCCCAGCACCTCATCGACCAGTACGACGTGCGCAGCGGCCAGGGGCCCGTGACCATCGCCCGCAGCATGTCCGGCGGCAACCAGCAGAAGGCCATCATCGCCCGCGAGGTGGACCGGGATAAGTCCCTGATCGTGGCGGTTCAGCCCACCCGCGGCCTGGACGTGGGCGCTATCGAGTATATCCACAGCCAGCTGGTGGCCGAGCGGGACCGGGGCAAGGCGGTGCTGCTGGTGTCCCTGGAGCTGGACGAGGTCATGAGCCTGTCCGACCGCATCCTGGTGATGTACGAGGGCCAGCTTGTGGGCCAGCTGAATCCGAAAACCACCACCGTGGCCGAGCTGGGCCTGTATATGTCCGGCGCCAAGCGGGACGATATGGGAGGTGACCAGGCATGAAAAAGAACGCACTGGCAGCGCTTTACGAAAAAGACGGCACCAAAAAGGTGCTCTCATCCCTGATCTCCATTGTGGCGGGTCTTCTGGTGGGCGGCATCGCCGTTCTGATCGTGGGCCTGTTCAACGAGAAGATCTCCCTGAGCGGCGCATGGGACGGCATCCGCATCATCTTCGCCGGTATCTTCAGCACCGGCCGCGACGCCGCCGGTACCCTGACCTGGGGCTTCAACGCCGTGAACCTGGGCAACATGCTGTTCCGGGCCACGCCCCTGATCATGACGGGCCTTTCCGTGGCCGTGGCCTTCAAGACGGGCCTCTTTAACATCGGCGCCCCCGGCCAGTATCTGATCTCCACCATGGTCACCCTGATGGTGGCCCTGTCCATCCCCTCCAGCGCGGTGCCCGTGGGCGTTATCTGGGTGCTGGCCTTCCTGGCCGGGTGCCTGTCCGGCGCTCTGTGGGGCGCGATTCCCGGCCTGGTGAAGGCCCTGCTGAACATCAACGAGGTGCTGGCGTGCATCATGACCAACTGGATCGCCGCCAACCTGGTGACCTGGATGTTCGACATCAGCAATTTCAAGAACATGGTCGAGAGCACCAAGTCCGGCTATATCTATAAGACCACCTTCAACGGCGTGGCCACCCCCAAGCTGGGGCTGGACGCCATCTTCCCCGGCTCCCAGGTCAACGGCGGCATTCTCGTTGCCATCGTCATCGCCATCGCCATGTACATCCTGATGAACAAGACCACCCTGGGCTATGAGCTGAAGGCCTGCGGCGCCAACCGTCACGCCGCCCGCTATGCCGGTATCCGGGACAAGCGCAACATCGTGCTGTCCATGGCCATCGCCGGTGCGCTGGCCGGAGCCGGTGCGGCACTGTACTAGCTCTCCGGCAACACGGAGTTCTATTGGTCCACCTATCAGGCCCTGCCCGCCGTGGGCTTCAACGGCATTCCCGTGGCCCTGCTGGCCCTGAACAACCCCATCGCGGTGATCTTCACCGGCATCTTCATGGCCATGCTGAACATCGTGGGTCTGCAGCTGACCAACCTGACGGCCTATAACGAGTATATCACCGATGTCATCATCTCCGTCATCGTGTACCTGTCCGCCTTCTCCCTGGCCATCCGCATGATGCTGTCCCGGAAGAAAAAGCCCCACGCCCATGTGGAGGAGACTGCCGCCCCGGCGGCGGACGCCGCACCCCCGGAGGAACCGGCGGAGGAACCCACGGAACCGGCAGAGCCGGTAACGGTCCAGACGGAGGAAGGAGGCGACCAGGCATGACGTTTCTGATCCAACAGACTTTGATTTACGCGGTGCCCCTGATGATCGTGGCCCTGGCGGGCGTGTTCGCCGAGCGAAGCGGTATCATCAACCTGGCCCTGGAAGGCATCATGATCTTCGGCGCCTTCATCGGCGTGCTGTTCGTGCGGCTGATGCAGGGGTCCCAGGCGGTGCTGGCCGCCAAGCAGGCCGGTGACTGGGTGGCCCTGCAGGGGCTGGAGCTGCTGACCATGCTGGTGGCGGCGGCCATGGGCGCGGTGTTCTCCCTGCTGCTGAGCTTTGCGTCCATCAACCTCCGGGCCGACCAGACCATCGGCGGCACGGCGCTGAACCTGATGGCTCCGGCCCTGGTGCTGTTCCTGATCCGCATCATCGCCAACCAGAACACCCTGCAGATGGCCACCGGCGACTCTGCCAGCTGGTTCATGCTGAAAAAGTCCACCTTCGGCGTGGATAAGAACGTGGACTGGGGCTTCTTCGGGGAAACCTTCCTGAATAAGATCTACCTGGCCACCTACATCTGCATCCTGCTGTTCATCATCCTGTCCGTCATCCTGTACAAGACCAAGTTCGGCCTGCGTCTGCGGGCCTGCGGCGAAAATCCCCAGGCGGCGGACTCCCTGGGCATCAACGTGTATAAGATGCGCTATGCCGGCGTTACCATTTCCGGCGCGCTGGCGGGCATGGGCGGCTTCGTGTACGCCATGACCACGGCCAACTGCTCCTCCAACGGCGACGTGGCGGGCTTCGGCTTCCTGGCTCTGGCCGTGATGATCTTCGGCAACTGGAAGCCTCTGAACATCGCCGGGGCGTCCCTGCTGTTCGGCCTGTTCAAGTGCATCGCCGCGGCATACGCCAGCATCGACATCAACGGCGACGGCGTGTTCCTGCTGGCCAATATCGGCATCAGCGCCCACCTGTACCGGATGCTGCCGTATCTGATCACCCTGCTGGTGCTGGCCTTTACCTCCAAGAAGTCCCGGGCCCCCAAGGCCGAGGGCATCCCCTACGACAAGGGTCAGCGGTAGGCGAAAAGCGTTATATGCTCCAAATACCCCGGCGCACTGCGCCGGGGTATTTGTCATAATTTGTTACATTTTGTTTCCTCTTTTTAACTGGACTTTTCCGCCGGGACCGCCTTATAATATGCCTTGCGAGATCATCCGGGGCCCGGCCCCGCCAGAATTAAGAGGGATATTTTCATGGGTTTTAATACACTTCCGTTTGTGTTTGTGTTTCTGCCGCTGTTTCTGGCGGCGTTTTATCTAGTCCCCGCCCGCTGGCGGGCGGGCCTGCTGTGCCTGGGGAGCCTGGTGTTCTACGTCATCGGCGTGTGGAAAAGGCCCTGGTGCCTGGCTCCGCTACTGGGCCTGGCGGCGCTGGTGTATCTGCTGGGCCTGCGGATGCGGCCCCGGGAGAGCCGGGGACTGCTGGTGCTGGGCCTGGCGGCCCTGTTCGGCTGCCTGTTCTTCTTCAAATATGCGGGACTCCTGGGTCTGGGAGTGACGCTGCCCCTGGCTATCAGCTTCTATTCCTTCCAGCTGGCGGCGTACCTGATCGACGTGTACCGGGGCCGGGTCCCGGCGGAAAGAAAGCCCCTGCTGTTTTTCACCGGCGTGCTGCTGTTTCCCAAGCTGCTGTCCGGCCCGCTGATGGACCCTCTGTCCCTGCATGAGCAGCTGTCCGCCCCGCCCCGGCCGGGCCTGGAGGACTTCGACAGCGGCCTGCGGGACTTCATCCTGGGCCTGTCCATGAAGGTGCTGCTGGCCAACCAGATCGGCGGCCTGTGGCGTCAGGTGGGGAACATCGGCTATGAGAGCGTGTCCACGCCTCTGGCGTGGATGGGCATCGCGGCCTACTCCCTGCAGCTGTATCTGGACTTCTGCGGCTATTCCTGGATGGCCCTGGGCCTGGGGCGGATGCTGGGCTTCCGGCTGCCCCGGAACTTTGAACACCCCTACGCCGCCCGCTCCATGCAGGACTTCTGGCGGCGGTGGCACATCAGCCTCAGCTCCTGGTTCCGGGATTACGTCTATATCCCCCTGGGCGGCAGCCGGGAGGGGACGGCCCGGACCTATCTGAACCTGCTGGCGGTGTGGGTCCTGACGGGCCTGTGGCACGGCAGCACCCTGAACTTCCTGCTGTGGGGCCTGCTGCTGTTCGCCCTCATCGCCCTGGAGCGGGCCGGATGGGGCCGGGTGCTGGCGCGCAGCCGGGTAATCTCCCGGGTGTACATGGTGCTGATGATCCCCCTGAGCTGGCTGCTGTTCGCCATCCCCTCGGTGAGCCGCATCGGCGTTTACCTGGGCCGACTGTTTCCCCTCGTGTCCCGGGGGATCGCCGTCAACGCCGGGGACTGGCTGCAGTATGGCAAACAGTATTGGTGGCTGCTGGTGCTGGGCATCGTGTTCTCCACCCCCGGGCCGGAGAAGCTGTGGAACCGCATCCGCGGCACCTGGCTGGGCACGGTGATCCTGGCGGTGCTGTTCTGGGCCTGCGTTTACTGTATGTCCGTGGCCACCAACGATCCGTTTATGTACTTCTCGTTCTAAAGGGGGCGTTATCATGAAGCATATCAAGAATTTCCGTCCCCTGGCGCTGGCTTTTATCCTGGTGGTCACCGGAATCGCCGCCGCCGTGTGCGGCCTGGTGATGAAGGGACAGCTGCAAAAATACGTGGGCGGCTATGACGACAAGTGGGCCATCGCCGTGCCCTTTCTGATGCTGCGGGACGACACCGACTGGCAGCGGATGCTGGCGGCGAAAAACGCCCCGCCCGCGCCGGACCCCGAACCGGAACCCGAACCGGAACCCGAGCCGGAACCCGAACCGGAACCCGAACCGGAGCCGCCGGTGGTGGTCACCAACGCCGTATACGGCCAGGACGAGAGCTTTTTCGACGACGCCCTGTTCATCGGCGACTCCCGGATGGTGAACGTGGCCAACTATGCCCGGCTGGGCAGCGCCGACTACTTCGCCGACGTGGGCATGACGGTGTTCAAGATGTTCTCCACCACCGCCTCCGACAAGAATTTCGGCGCAACGGACCTGGGGTCCCTGCTGCGCAGCAAGCAATACAGCCACATTTTCGTGATGCTGGGCCTCAACGAGGCCGGTTATCCCCTGGGGAACCTGTTCGACGCCTACCAGAGCGACCTGGAGCAGCTGCGCCAGCTCCAGCCGGACGCCACCATCTACATTCTGAAGGTCTACGGCGTCACCGCCGACGTGGCCGCCGGGAACCCCAGCTTTGCCCACAGCCGCCTGACCGCCGTGAACCAGGGCTTCGCGGAGCTGGCCGACGGCGACCGCATCCGCTGCCTGGACTCGGACACCCTGTTCTGCGGCGACGACGGCTTCATGCTGCCGGAATACACCGGCGACGGCGTCCATCCCTACGGAAAGTTCGCCTATCTGTTCTCCCAGTGGCTGTGCGAGCAGATCACCCAGGGGAAGTGACTCAAAACGCGACAAGGCCCTCCGGCGTCAGCCGGAGGGCCTTGTTTTCTGCAATTCTTTATTCCGCGAACAGGGGGGTGGACAGATACCGGTCGCCGGTGTCCGGCAGAAGCACCACGATGGTCTTGCCTGCGGACTCCGGCCGCTGGGCAATCTGCAGAGCCGCCCACACGGCGGCGCCGGAGGATATGCCCACCAGTACGCCCTCGGAATGGCCTACCTCCCGGCCCAGGGCGAAAGCGTCCTCGTTGATGACGGGGACGATCTCGTCATAGATCTTGGTGTCCAGCACCTGGGGCACGAAGCCCGCGCCGATGCCCTGAATCTTGTGGGCTCCGGCCACGCCGGTGGACAGCACCGCCGAGCTTTTCGGCTCCACCGCCGCCACCCGGACGGCGGCGTTCCGGGACTTCAGATACTGCCCCACGCCGTTGATGGTGCCGCCGGTGCCGACGCCCTGCCACGAACCAGTCCACCTGCCCGTCGGTATCCTGCCAGATCTCCGGCCCAGTGGTGTCAAAGTGGGCCTTGGGGTTGGCGGCGTTAACGAACTGGCCGGGGACGAAGCTGCCGGGGATCTCCCGGGCCAGCTCATCGGCCTTGGCAATGACCCCCCTTCATGCCCTTGGCCCCCTCGGTGAGCACCAGCTCCGCGCCGTAGGCCTTCATCAGCTGGCGGCGCTCCACGCTCATGGTCTCCGGCATGACGATGATCACCCGATAGCCCCGGGCGGCGGCCACGGATGCCAGGCCGATGCCGGTGTTGCCGGAGGTGGGCTCGGATGATGACGCTGTCCTCATGCAGCAGGCCCTGGCCTCGGCGTCGCTCGATCATGGCCCGGCGATGCGATCCTTCACGGACCCGGCGGGGTTCAGATACTCCAGCTTGGCCAGGATACGGGCCTTCAGGCCGTATTTCTTCTCCAGATGGGTCAGCTCCAGCAGGGGGGTGCGGCCGATCAGCTGATCGGCGGAGGTATAGATATGAGACATGGTCCATTTCTCCTTTATATTGTAAGATGTTGGTTGTTTTTTCAGCGGACGGACATCTTACAACATCGGAAAACCACAGACGCTTCCATGGAAATGACCTCGGTTCCTAAAAACTACTACCAATACGGTGTGTTGGTAGTATATTCCCGTCACGCACAAGAATCAACCCCCTGACGAAAATTTTTCGTCAGGGGGCAACTTGTCAAAAAAGCCTCGCAGAGTTTGCCGCCCGCAGGCGGCAAATCAAGTGCAATCCATTTTTTGCCGGGGCGTGTACCTGGCAAAAAATATTCTCAGTCCTGCAAGTGTGGAATTTGTTCGCTTTCAGCGAACAAATTATGCGCGCGGCAGACTCCAAGCCTTTTGTCCAAAAAGGGCTTCGCCTTTTTTGGACAGTCTCAACCCCCCTGCGAAATTTTTCCGCAGAGGGGTTGACGCAAAGTTACAGGCTCTTTTCCAGGGCGTGGACCCAGTCGGCCTTCAGGTAATAAATCAGGAACACCACACAGCTGACGCTCCAGGTGATGGGATAGGCCCAGAAAATGGTGGCAATATCCGGCCAGACCTTCAGGGCCAGGGTGATATAGCTGACCCGCAGGATGCACCAGCAGCCCAGCATGGTGTACATAGGCACCTGGGCCCGGCCCGCGCCCCGCAGCACGGCGGACACGCCGTGGGCAAAGGCCAGGAAGCAGAAGAACAGCGCCTCAATGTGGGACTGCCGCACACCGATGGCCACCACGGCCGGGTCGTCGTTGAACAGCCGCATGGCATAGGGGGCCAGGAAAAACAGGGCCACGCCGATAAGCTCCGCCATGGCCATGGAGCACAGGATGCCGATCCGGGCACCCTGCTTGGCCCGGTCAAATTGCCCCGCTCCCAGGTTCTGGCCGATGAAGGTGGTCAGAGCCATGGCGAAGGCGGTGATGGGCAGGAACACGAAGCCCTCCACCTTGGAATACGAGCCGCAGCCCGCCATGGCGTCGGAGCCGAAGGTGTTGATGTTGGACTGCACCACCACGTTGGCGATGGCGATGATGGAGTTCTGCACGCCGGAGGGAACACCCTGGGAAGTGATTTTCTTCAGCAGGGGCAGATCAAAGCCGATGCGCTTGATCTCCAGCCGGTACGGCCCGTCGGACCGGGTCAGCTTGATGATGCACAGGACGGCGCTGACCACCTGGCTGATCACGGTGGCTACGGCGGCGCCTGCCACGCCCATATCCATGGCCCCCACAAACAGCAGGTCCAGGGCCACGTTGACCACCGACGAGATAACCAGATAGTACAGGGGGCTGCGGCTGTCGCCCACCGCCTGCAGAATGCCCATGCCTGCGTTATACAGGATGGTGGCCAGGCTTCCCAGGAAGTACAGCCGGAAATACAGGATGGACGTGGACAGAACATCCGCCGGTGTCCGCATCCAGGTGAGGATGGTGGGGGGTGAAGAACACGCCCAGAAGGGTCAGCAGCACACCGCAGCACAGGGCAAAGGCGATGTCCGTGTGCACGGCGGAGCGGACCTTTTCATAGTTCCTGGCCCCGAAATACTGGGCGATGACGATGCCTGCCCCGATGAACAGGCCCATAAAAAAAGCCTGTCATCATAAAAATGAGGTTGCCGCTGCTGGCCACAGCGGCCAGAGCCTGCTTGCCCACAAATTTGCCCACGATGACGCTGTCCACCGTGTTGTACAGCTGCTGGCAGAGATTGCCCAAAAAGACCGGCACTGCGAAGCTGACCATGCGCTTCCAGATGGAGCCGGTGGTCATATCGGTGCTGCGGTTGATGGCGGCCACGCCGCATCGCCTCCTTATGTAAAGAAATCGTCGTTCCTTCATTATAGGGGGAAAAATGTGAAAGGTCAACCCTTCATCGCCAAAATAAGTGTTTTTTGTCTTTGAATCGTGCACAAAAAAGCGAAAAATACGGCAAACGGATTCGGTGAAACCCGGCAGAAAAATAGTTCTCCGCGCAGCGTGGGACCGCTGCGCGGAGAAGCAAAGGGGGGATGAGAGAGTAAATCGTTGTCAGTCGGCCAGGATCCGCACCGCACCCACATAGGTGCTGCTGTAATAGCCATCGAAATAGCTGATCTTGACCCCGCCGTTGGAGGTGGCGTGGATGAAGGCCCCGCCGCCCAGATAGATGCCCACATGGGAGATGTCGCCGCCGCCATGGAGAAGAACACCAGGTCCCCGGCCAGCCGCTCGGCGGTGGACACAGGTGAAGGCGTACAGCTGGTCGCGCTGCCCCGTGGGACATGCGATAGCCGAAGTGGGCATAGACGTACATGGTGAAGCCGGACAGTCAAACCCGCTGGGGGGAGGCCGCCCCACACATACCGGGTGCCCAGGAAGGACTTTGCATAGTCCACCAGGTCCTCCCGGGCGCTCTTCACGGCGGAGGTGCCGGCGTAGTCGCTGTACTGCACGGTCTGGCACCCGTCAGCCCGGACATAGCCGGTGGTGCCGCTGAAGGTGATCTGATACCAATTGCCGTCCTCGGTGACGTCGTTGAGCCGGGCCACCTTGCCCTGGCGCAGGGTCCGCAGGGAGGCAGCGCTGTCACTGGGTGCGGCGTACACGGTGATCTGACGGGCGGCCATGGCGCCGTCATAGGCATCCAGCAGGGCCTGGCGGGCGGCCTGGCGGCCGGTGCGGCGGGCGGCCTCGCGGTTGGCCTGGCGGGCGGCTTCCGCCTGCCGGGCTTCCTCCTCCTGCTGCAGCTGCACTGCCTGAACGGCCAGCTGGGACAGGTCCACCGTCTCCTCCTGCTCCAGCATCCCCAGGTCGATGGCGATGTTGGAATTGGCCTGGGCGGACTGGGACAGGCCGGCCTCCTCCAGCGCCTGCACGGCGGCGGAGTAGCTGGCGGCGGCCTCGGCCGCGTCCTGTATCTGATGGCTCTGATCTGCGCTGACGATCCAGATGCTGGACAGCGTCATGGACACGGCCAGGAACAGACAGGCGAAACGTCGGGATACCATGGGTAAGACTTCCTTTCCATAAGGGGATTTTCTAACGACAAGAGATACTATACCACAATGGTTTCAAAAAAGCTACAAAAAATTACAGATTGGTAACAAAAGTTTTCAAAATGGTAAAAAATTACTGCCGTGTCACGCATAACACGGCAGTAAGCTCGATATTCAGGATAAAATCCTCATTTCCGCAGGTCGGCGATGGCCTGGCCCGTGGCCAGGATGGACTCCCCGGCCCGGCGCACCCCGGCTCCGGCGGCCTTCATCAGCTCGTCTTTCACGTCCACCGCCAGGCGGCGGAAGATCTCGGAGATGATCTTTTTCTTCTCCTCGTCGGCCCCGGCATACTCCCGCAGCAGGGCCGCTCCGGCGGCCAGACCGCCGCTGCGCAGGTCCTCCAGGGTCTTGGTGCGGCCGCCCCGGCTGAGGATGTCGAAAAACGCCCGGGAGAACTGCTCCCGCTCCTGGGGGCTCATGGAGCCGATCCACTCCCGCAGCACTCCGTCGGACAGCTGGCCCAGCTGGGAGCGCTGGCCCAGGTGGACGAACCGGGGGCCTTCCACGCACCAGGACAGGGGCTCATGCTGCATAATGGACCGGGCGGTGCTGTCCACCACCTCATAGTCCTCGGCGTGCTCCAGCAGGACCCCCACGATGGAGGAGGCGGGGATATAGGTGAACAGCCGATCCGCCACCGCCTGATAGCTGGGGGTGTCCACCAGGTCCCGGCTGAAGCCCGGGCCATCGTTGTTATAGGCGGCGATGAGCCGCTGGCGCTGGAGCTTTTCGTCCAGGTGCACCGCCGCCCAGGCGGCCAGATTGCCGCCCTTGGAGTGTCCGCCGATGCGCAGGGGCCGCCGGGGGCAGGCCCGGGCCACGGCCCCGGCATACTCCGCGGCTTTCACCTGGGCAGGGACGGCGGAAAGGAAGCTCATGTTGAAGTCCTCCTGCCAGCCCACAATGGTCATGTCCGTGCCCCGGTAGGCGGCGTATACGCTGCCGTCCGGCAGCAGGAAGGACACGGCGGCAAACTGCATCTGCCGGTCCTCGTCGTGGAGGCTCTCAAAGGCGAACAGGGACACCTCCCGGAACCGGGGCGTTTCCGCCGCCTGGCGCATCAGGGGGATGTAGTCCAGGGTGGACAGGCCCAGCTGCTCGTCCTCCTCCGTCAGCAGGCGGCACACGTCTCCCATGGGCATGGCGTCCTGGGGATCGAAGCTGCGCAGCTGGGGGATGTTCTCCAGCTTGATGTAGGAAATGATGCACAGGAGCAGGTTGTCCACCTCGTTGAACCCGTCCTGGGCAAAGGTCAGGTCGCCCCGCCACCGGAGGTAGTCGGACACGGTGGCGCTGGCTTTCGTCTCGTCAGACATGGGGGATACCTCCTTATTTTGAATGTTATTGCAGGCTCTTGCACCGCTCGTCGGTGTTGTGGATCACCTGGGCCACGCTCTGGCCCAGGCCGGGATACCCGGCGGTCAGGGTGTCCGGGGTGATCTCCTGGACCTCCTCCGCCTGGCTCAGGGCCCGGCGGTACCGCACCTGGCTCATGGTCATGTCCGCCTGCACCAGGCCGCCGTCATAGTCTCCGGGGGACACGGCGAAGAAGTCCTCGTTGCCGCCGCCCCGGCGATACAGCTGCCGCAGCAGGCCGTACAGCGCCCCGCTGAGATAGTCCCCGGCGGCGGTGACAGCCTCCCGGCTGCCGGTTTTGCCCAACTGGTCAAACAGGACCCCTGCGGTGTTCACCACCAGCTTTTTTTGCAGGGTGGCCATGATGCTGCCCCGCAGGCTGCCCTTTTCGCCGGAGGAGTCGTACACGTCCCCGGCCTCGATGATGGACCCGTCCCGGCTCAGGGTCCGGCCCAGCAGATAGTCCGCCGACACGTGGTAATAGTCGCACGCCCGGGTCACGAAGGCCAGGCCCGGCTCCCGGATGCCGTTTTCATAGTGGCTCAGCAGGGCCTGGCTGATGCCCAGCTCCGCCGCCGCCTTCCGCTGGGAAACGCCCTTCTCCTGCCGCAGCAGGCTCAGCGTGCGGGAAAAATCAGTTGCCATTCTCTCTCACCTATCTTTTTCTATACAGTAAGTAGATTATACCGTGCTTTATACAAAAAGTAAATCCCCATTTTCCGCGGGAGCCATATTTGCCTCCCGCCCCTTTTCTCGGCAAATACCAGCGGATTTTCCGGAATTTACCGGGGATTAAATATGAAAAAGCTGTTAATTCCCGTGAAATCCCTTGACGGATGGGGGAAAACCATGTATCATATATTTTTGTAACGAATTTGTAACTTTTTGAGGCAACCTGACTATGAAACAAGACCTTATGCATAAAGACGTCAACGACGTCAACATCACGCCGGAGGAGCGGCGCAGCATCTGGCAGCTTTGGCGGCAGAATCTGAAGGACTGGGCCTGGTACATCCGGGAAAATCCCGACTGGCTGGACCTGGACATCCAGACCGCCGTGAAGCGCCACGTCATCGCCCCCCTGCGGGAGGGCTGGCATCGCCTGCGGAGCCTGGCCCACCAGAAGAAGCGCCGGGAGTTTCCAGAGTCCGAAAACCGCCTGGCCCAGCTGCTGCTGTTCGCCTGGGGCAGTATGCCCCGGATGGGCGCGGGCCTGCGGGAGCGGTTTGCCCTGCGCCGCAGGCACAGCATCCGCCGCAGCGGCAGCATCCGGGGCCTGCCGGAGCGGCTGCACCTGCACCCGGCCATCTTCCTGGGCACCTGCGTCACGGCGGCGGCGGTGATCGTGCTGCTGTCGGTATACACCATCGGCACCACCGTCCGCTATGACGGCATCAACCTGGGCACCGTTGGCTCCCGCCGGACGGTGGACCAGGCGGTGCAGCAGCTGGAGACCGTCACCCGCCAGACCTTAGAGGACCAGGACTACGCCATCGACACCGCCCTGCTGTCCACCCAGACCCATGTGGTCCCCCGCCGGGACCTGGAGAGCCGGGAGGAGTTCGCCGAGAACCTGACGGACCAGATCGGCGACGTCACCTATGGCTATACCCTGTATGTAGACGGCGAGGCCGTGGCCGCCACCACCTACGCCGGAGCCATCGATCAGCTGCTGGAGCAGATGAAGGCGGGCTATATCACCGAGAACACCGTGGACTGCAGCTTTGTGGAAAACGTGGAGATCAAGGAGGGCTATGTGGACAGCTCCCTGATCTCCAACCTGGGCTATATCGCCGAGAAGCTCAACGCCACCAAGGAGGGAGCCGTGGTATACACCGTGAAGCCCGGCGACGTGTGGTCCGCCATCGCCGAGGACAACGGCATGACCAACCAGCAGCTTCTGACCCTGAACCCCGGCTATGACATCGCCGTGCTCCACGCCGGGGACCAGCTGACCATCTCCAACGCCGTGCCCTATCTGACGGTGGTGGCCGTGGAGCGGCAGAACTACATCCGTGACCTGCCCTATACCATCACCTACCGGGACGACGCCAGCATGTACCAGGGCGACACCAAGGTGCTGTCCAAGGGCGTGTACGGCAAGGCGGACGTCACCGCCAACGTGACCATCATCAACGGCGAGGAGACCGCCCGGGAATATGTGGCCTCCGTGACCCTGTCCCAGCCTGTGGCCGAGGTCAGGCCCGGGGCACCAAGGTCCGGCCCACCTGGTTCCCCACCGGCAGCCTTCCGCTGGCCCTGCTACGGCGTCATCACCTCTACTTCGGCCCCGCCAGTGGCCCGGCGCCTCGCCGATCTGGGAGGTGCCCTGCCAGAGAAATTCGATGGCCCAAATTGCGGAAACTCTCAGAGGAAGGTTTCCGTGGAAGCTGC
>VOFK01003396.1_pt1 | contig 68772 bp, 93 predicted proteins | sample 5384121 | NCBI WGS metagenome assembly VOFK01 (sample SAMN12384730, study PRJNA508395) | human gut metagenome | isolation source: healthy gut J | host: Homo sapiens | reverse complement strand
AGACGTAACACGATACCTCCTTTGTTCTTTGCATCTTCGTCAATTAGAACCTAATTCATCTAACCACCGAATACGTCTTTTCTTCTTATGGTTGAAAATTTAACCAGACGGATAAAGGCTATGTGGATCATATTCGTTATTTTCAGCCTTAATCAAAAATACAAATATCTTGGACCATTCTTTTATAATTGAAAGACGAGTCTACCCGAGAATATAATATCCATACCTACTGCTCCTGGGTCAAAGACCGGCTGCATCAGCTATCGCTGACGCTCATAGGCCGTCATGTGTATAACCAGGTCCATCACACAAACCGCAGAAGTTGCGGTAAACAAAGCATCCAAAAAGGAGGTACACTGACCGCTTTTTGTAGCAATCGGCAGCATCAAAAAGCAGACTGCCTAAGAGAATCACGGATAAAAACCCCTAAACTAATCACTTGAAATGATGTTATATGTCGATGTCTTGATCTGTTTGTCTGTTGCATAACTATATCCCCATAATCTTAATTTCTTTTTTTATATTTCCTTTATTCTATCTTTATTTGTATTAAATGGGCGTAAGTAAGTTTGTTTTGAAATTAAAGATTGTATAAAGATGAGCAGAAGTCTGAAATCTTAACGTTTCCACCATCATCTGAATACAAATCCATAAACATCTGCTGAACGGTCTCCGGCTCTTCCCGTGCAAACTTAACCAAACCATAAAACGGCTGTGTATAGCTGTCTATGATATTCTTACTGCATTCCTTGACCTTATATAATGCATCTGCAAAATCATCAACATCTGCTTCAAGTGCCTCATCCATAAGTGGTCTGAACTCATGGCATACTTGCCACTTGTAATATTCTGAATGCTCCGCATTGTTAAGCATTTCAAAATTGTCTATATAATGTGCAAATATCTGATGCATATTGTTCTTATTCATAATTATCATACCTGCTACTTTCCTATTTATTCTCAATCGCTTTCCGTATCATTTTCTCAAATAAATCGTTATCTTTTACCTCAAATCAATCTCAACTGCTTTCGATTTTTTATACTTAATACTACATTTTCATCCTCGGTATTCCTTAATGCCGCTCAGTTTAGCGTAGCTCCACATTCTGCCAATTAAGTCATCACTATACCCGGCAAAATCTGTTTGTATTACTGTATTATTCAACAACTGAATTTTCTTATTTCTATCTTCAATGCGAATCAAGTAGTCCTCGCCCGGTACTCTATTATTTTTCTTTTCATTACAAGTTGGACATGAAAGAACAAAATTCCAGATTTTGTCATCTTTGACAAATGACCATGGAATAAAGTGATCTACATGGATCACTTTTTGAAGTTTTTTGCCACAATAAAAAGCATGTGTCTTCTTCAAACTCTCTCCTGAGAATCTCTCTATAAACAGAAAGATCTTCTCTCTTTGGCGTAGCAAGCTCAAGCTTATTAATGACCCTTATCAGTGCATTATCATCATTCACTTGCTCAAGAAATCTAGCCCATGAATAATAATTGAGTTTCTCTAGCTCAGACTTATGCCGGAGCATAAAATCATAGATACAATAATTTAATATCAGACCAGACTCTTTCAAATCAAACGAATAAATTACTCCGTCAAAATCATCATATAAGGCTCCGACAACGCACTTTTTGCATTCTGTAGCTACCTTCTTGATAATCTGTTGCTTTTTCTTTTCTTCTATTGCCTCAAATTCAAGATTAACAAGTATCTGATTTTCTGCCGCAGCTTGCTTCAAAATAGATTCAACCTTCGAATACATGGATTTTCCATCTGGTCTCATCTGCCTCAAGTCATATTTGATAACCAAATTCCAATAGTTTTCAGCAAAACGTCCAAACAGCTCCTCATATGTAAAATAGATACCGTCTGACTTCTGCTGACCATTAAAAAACATTATCTAATAACGACTTTACAAGTCCAAATTTATAAGTATTGCGTTTTCTACTCGAATTCGAGAACACATAGTTAAACAGAGACCAGATTCTATCTTCGCTAACATCATATTCAGTTATCGATCCACTTTTAAGATTCCAGCCAGCCATGTGTTACTCCCTAAAAAACTAAACTCTTTGCTACCGCAATTAATTCTGAAAGTTCGTTTATAAGCTCATCCTTATCAGTATGCGCTCCCCAGCTAATTCTTATGGCGGATGAAATTCTATCTGCATCCAGTCCCATTGCCGTCAAAACATAACTCGGACTATATTCATGTGAGGTACATGCAGAGCCATTTGATATACCACAGAATTGCTTCGACGACAGCATCAAGGCTTCAGACTCAACTCCAGTGATACTTAAGTTGATTGTATTAGGCATGCAGTAATCCTGATTGCCATTTATCTCATACTTAATTCCAGATTTTTCTATAAGCTCTAATACTGCATCCTTCTTTTTTTTTGTAAGCAGCTATATTCTGTTCATATTCTGTCTCTGCAAGCCTGCAAGCTTCTCCCAATCCAGCGACTAAAGCTACTGGTATTGCTCCCGGTCTAATTCCATGCTCCTGCTGACCTCCATAAGTAACTGCCTTAACCGGTGGAAGCTTATATCTTTTCTTTCTTAATACAAGTGCTCCAACACCTTGTGGACCACTTAGCTTATGTGCGCTTAAAGAAAGCATATTATATTTTATCTCTCGTAATTCAGGCACAAGTTTTCCGCAGCTTTGTGTAGCGTCAATATGGAATAGAATTCCCTTATCTGCTAATAATTCACCAAGCTCTTTTACTGGCTGAATTACGCCAGTCTCATTATTCGCATGCATAACGCTAACTAGAAGTGTATCCTCTTTAAGAAGTGAACTGACTTTTTCAACATTAATTCTTCCGTCAGTTTCTGGATCCACTATATCTACATCAAACCCATATTTCTTCAAACTCTTAGCTGTTTCTAATACAGCTTTATGTTCAATGCTAGTTGTTATAACATGCTTCTTACCGCTTTCTTCTGCATAATCCATTAAGCCTCGAATTGCAATGTTATTACTTTCTGTAGACCCACTTGTAAAAAAAATACTTCACTATTCTCAACTCCAAGCAAACTAGCGACCTGACCCTCTTGCATTCTCAACTACTTTCCTTGCATTGTCACCATAATCATGTGTTCTGCTATCTGCGTTCCCTATTGCATTCTTATATACATCTACCATCACATCCAGCACTCGAAAATCTATTGGAGCTGATGCATTATAATCTAAGTAAATACCCATTTATTTCTCCTCAATTGCAAGGTCTAGTAAATCATCTAAGTTCTTAATAAAATTCGTACCTGACAAATGTGCAATACCACGCTCGATATGAAGCTTAAAGTATTTGGCCAAAGTCTCTTCGTCCGTTGGTAGTCCCATATTTTTTACACCATGCAATCATAATCGCATCATATATATCACTATACTCGCCACCGAAGGTATACCAAGACATTTCAACATTACTATCTGCTACAATCTGAATGTCTGTAGGCATTGTATTTTCAGAAAGAGAATAGCAAAGCGCCCATCTACAAAGAACATTCCAGTTTTTGATTCCAGTTTTGCCTTTTAGTCTACCCAAACGATCCTTGGAGACATTTGTTAACTTAATCTGTTTAATTATCATTTAGTTTTGCCTCCCATCCAAAATAGCCTGGCTTGATTGTTGTATTTTTAGTCTTGTCATTATATTTAAGAGTAAACTCATCGCCAATGTTTTTCCTTATCATTGTGTAATAGTTTTCATCAATTTCAGAATCTGTAGACAAGATAATTGTTTGAGCACTAGCCTTAGGAAAATATGTCTTTATCAAGGCCTGACGATGAGATGAATCAAGTCTAGATAATGGAGTATCAATTATTACCGGCAATTTTTTCTTTGAACAAATAGCTAAGGCCCAAAGCAATGAAATTACCATCAACTGTTTTTCTCCTGCCGAAAGTCGCTTCTTTGCAATTTCTTCGCCATCAGCATTCAAATACTGTAAATCTAAGGTTTCAGGATCCATCTTTATGCAATCAACAAGATTCTTTTTGTTAGCAAGCTTCTTATAGCATTCGGTCATTGTTTGAGCCAAAATGTCGGTTTTTCTTTCCTGCAAGCGAATTCTATATAGCTTAATAATCTGTACTGCCATATGGGCATATTTAACAGTACGTTCATCCGCATCCATTGATTCCAATATAGAAAGTGTCTTCTCTGCATATTTACTGAACTCAGATTCGGCTGCAATTAAGTTTCCGTGTAAAGTTGTTCTGTCCTTGCATAATGCCTCTATTTCAACCTGTTTAGCAATCACATCATGCTCTTTAGCTTTAATCTGCTCAAAGAGTTCAGTTAATACCGACTCATCTATATCGACTGACAACGAATTATCTACCTCATCAACCTTCCTCTGATTCTTATCTCTTTTTAGCTACTAATTCCTGTGTATGTAATGCACATCGCTTTAGTTTATCTGCATTAAGCAGTTCTATCTGGTACAGGTTATAATCTGAGAGGTTATACAATTCTTCTGATTTATCAGAATTAATTTCCGTCATCATAAAGCTAATGAACTTAGCAACATCTTCAGATTTTCCAGCAAATCTTTCGTATAAAACATTCACTGTTTCTAATGCGACTTTATTTAATTTTTTCTCCTGTTCAGCCTTTCCTTGTGTCCCAATATCCTTTAAAAGATCAGAAACTAATAGAAGTGGAAGCTCTCCTCCTGCAATTTCCAGCAATTGTTCCTGGCTACTATTAACGGCAGCTATACTTTCACTTCTTTGCTTCATTAAAGCATTCTTCTGTTCCAAAATGCCTCCACCTTTTACTGAATATTCAGTGTTAAGCTGTTCCAGTTCTAACTGCGACTCTTCCAACTGCAGTTTTGCACCTTCAATCTCAACGTCCGCTTCTTCTAATACCTTTTCAGCTGTTTCTTTAACAGAACGAAGCTCTTCAAGTTTCTTTAAATCCTGGTTTTCAGCGATGTTCTTACTAATTTTGTTTATGATCTTACCTATATCGCCTTGAAGTACATCTAATACAGTAATACCTAACATTGCTTTAATAGATTCCTTCATCTGCTCGCTAAGTTTCTTCAACCGCAAGCTCAGCAATTTTTTTTCTCCATCGAAAAAGAAAAAAATTAGATAAAGCACTAGGCAAAATATTTTCAACAAACATAGACCAGTTTTCAGTTAAGAATTTATTCTCCTCACCATTCTTCAGTACAGTGATTCTTTCTTTTTTACCCTCTGGCCTTTTCCATCCCAGTCTCTTCTGACGGTATAAATCTCGTCATTACTCTTATCCATCGCAAACTCAATTTCGACAAAAGTATCCAAAGACCCATCCGTTTTATTTATATATGACTTCAAATACTGTCCATAAGTTGTATACTTGCTTTCTGTGTAAGCAAAAGAATTTGATCCATAAAGACTCAAAAAGTACGGCCTCAAGGATAGTAGTCTTTCCTCGCCCATTCATTCCGCCAATTAAGACAACTGGCTTTTTACCATTGAATTCAAGGGTGTTCGTAGATGCATACACACCAAAATTATGCATTGTTAATCGCTTGATTATCATTATTCATTTTCCTCGTCTATTTCATCTTCATCGTCCTCTGATGGTTCATCATAACTACTATCAAGAGCTTTTTCGTTGTACTTTCCACCGAGATCCTTTTTTCTCGAAACCTGATTCAAATAGTACTCAGTGGCATCATCTTCATTTTTATAAAAAGTTCTCTGAATACAATTTTCCAATGAGTCTATCACACCTTTACGCTGATTTAAACTATTAGATCGATTCTCAATATCAATCAAACTATATGCCATTTCAAAAGCAAGTTCTTCATCAGGATATAATTCCTCAACCACATCCTTTAAAATGTCCCATTCTTCTTTCTTAAATGCCTCTGGCGCAATCCATTCTGGGTCATCGAATGGCTTTCCAAATACATCCTCATAAATGCTAGGCAACGTATCATCAAACTCATGTTTATCATTAACCCAAATTCTTCTGATATTGCGCAATTCAGGAATTGTAATTAGTTCTAAATTCTGAAATTCTTCTGGACCATTTTCAATTTATATTCTTTTTTTGTTTCTAATAAATCTCTAAGCCATTCTTCTCTGATTTCTTTCTTATACGGGCCATGATGAAGCCGCTTATAACTTCCCTGAAGATATCCAGCCATTTTTCTAAATGATCTTCTCTCTCTATCATGTTCTTCATCGCCAAACTTATTTCTAAATTCAAGCAATGTAGACATCCAAGCCTTTTTTCATCATCGTTTTGAATCATTGCTTCCATAGATTTGTCTTTTTTTCTACCATTGTACAAACCCAGCAGCCAAATCTACTCTTACCACAACTAGGTAATCCCTTCTCAACCATCATTGGGCATTCATTATCAGCAGTAGCTCCACGATAAAGCGTTAGTAAGTCCTTATTCGAATATCCCCATGGATTCTTATACTGCATCAGGAATACCCAGACATCATTGTCATTCCAATCCTCTAATGGAGAAAATACAAGTTCATTCACCATAGATTGATTAGGACTTAATAATTCACGAACTCTTTTCTTCTCGTAATATGCCATAGTTTTCGCTCTTCGAGCGCTCTCTGCCTTACGGGTACCAATAACCATAATAATTTCGCCATGTTCAGCAATTTTTTTCCTTAACAAAATTATTAACCGGCTGAATCTTCAATCTGTCAGTACACCAACGAAGCTTTTTCCCTTGGAAATGGATAGCCTCGTCCAATAAAATTTACCCAGAAAGTGTTATCTATTGTTGGAGTTAATCTGTGAGTAACAAAAGGCAATCCCTGCTCTTCTGCCGCATCATCCATTGTTTTTAACGATGTTTGAACCCATTTTGAAATAACCGGAGACTCCACCATTGTATCCGTATTAATGATATGTACTTGTTTCTTTAGTTGATCCTTAGGAAGTTCAGAAAGAGCAAGCCACACCAACTGTAATGTTGCAGTACTGTCCTTGCCTCCTGAATATCCTATAACCCAAGGTATGTCATCACATAAATACAGTTTTCTTATTGTATCCATTAAGCCATCTATAATCTCTTTTTTGTAATGGTTACGCCCTGCTTATTTGCTTCACAGCTCACACATTTTTCTGCCATGATTATTATTCTCCCTACACGTTTATTGAGCTCAAGAATTGCTGTTCTCTTTGCTCTTCTTCCTCGGATAAAGGTAATCCGATTTCCTTCTTGATTTGATTTGACGTAAGATTTATTGCCTTGTTACTAGTTATAATTTTTCCGTCAACCCTTATAACTCTCAGCTTCCACTGAGAAGAGCTTCTTTTTCCAATCAATTTTTTTTTGAAGATTGCATAAGAATTTCGTCATATCAATTTCTGGATTTTTATAGAAGTACAATCCTATAACGCCGAATGCCTGAATGACTACCCCCTGAGTAACAATATAGTTTTCCCTTAGGTCAACCTTAGAAATTTCTCTTTTTGACAATTCAACCCACTGAACTACATTCTCTGCTACAGTCTTCCAATACTTAATCAAAAAAAAGACTCTGCATCTTCGAATATATCTGATCCACCAACAATTCTTTTATTAGCGGTATAAAACGTATTCAGCGTAAAAAGATTTGAAGAAAACTTACCAAGGATATCCTTCTCCTTATCTGTATACTCATTCAAGAAAGGGACATTGGCTATTACGTTTCTATTTACTACTGCCAACTCATCTCTCGAATCATATAATTCCGCAATAGAATTTGATGTTTTAACAGCATGCTTATTCAAATCAGTAAATATCTGCTGACTTCTCGCCAATCCCTGATCTTCATAAAATACTACCGATATTGTCTCGTTGCCTAACGAAGAATCCTCATTCAACGCATCTAAGATAGCTGCTTTACGGTGTTGTCCATCATTTATCAGAAATCTAGCATCCATTGATACTTCTAAAATTCCTGTGCCCATGCCATCACTACTTTCATGAAATTCAAACTCTCCATCTATCGATGCTGCTAATGCAGAAAAAACATATGAATCACGATTCTCTGTAATATATTTGCTTATTACAGGGAATTCTTGACTCGTTCAATTTTCGCTGAGCTCTATATTCTGGTAATACATACTCTTCTTCATTCGGAAACAGCTTTGAAATCATCTTCAAAGGTACCATTGCTATAAAGTACTCTCTACCTGCCTGACTGCCCCTTACAACCGGAAATTTGTATGCGTAATCCATGTTTCCTCCAATATAAAAATGCTATACTTAAGTAGACTACTTAAGTATAGCATTCGTTTTTATATCAGTCAATTAAATTCTTTGTACAATTCCCAGAAAGCTTTATCTTTTACATAAACCGGCTTTCCATTTCCCATCTTCACAATACTATGATGTTTTTCTAGTGATTTAATTGCGTTAAAGAGCACTTGATTTTCCTGACTCTTAGCTTCTGTTTTAAACACAAAATCAACATCAGAATTCTTTAGGTCGGAAACATTATGAACTACCCATGTAAGAATGTATTTTGAATAATCATCCTCTCCACTTCCAAAATGTTTCAGAAACTGTGTTGTTGAAAGTATCGTTCCTACACCAAACTCTCGACCTTCTTTTTAAAATCTTTTTAAGTGACGGGAATCCCTCACGCATAAAGTTATCTGCTTCATCAACCAAAATCATCTTAGTAAGTTGTCTATAGTTTCCATCCATTTTACTTGAACCAGCAGCTTGCATTTGTGAATAAAACAAATCAAGTGTTATTGCAACTATCAAGCTTTGTATATCTGCATCATATCCGGATAAATCTATGACAACCACACCACTCAGAATCTCAAACAACGATTTTGTATTGGACGGATTTGCTTCAAAAACCTGGAACATATGAAGCTTGTCTAAGGCTGCTGCTAGTGAATCCCCCTTCTTTATCTCTTCATCATTTGCATATCTCTGATATACTTGATCAAATGTAGGTGCTTCTTCATCCCACGTAGCAGGATTTCCCGGATTTATTCCACTCACAGTATATGCATCCATAATACATTGCAGTAATGTTGCTTGCTGTTTTGTGTCCAAGATTATAAACCTTTGATAAGGTATCCTTAAAAGCATTTGCTGTATGTGTCGGTAGTAGTGGCTTAAATACCGATGATTTTACCAATGCCAGGGGATTAAACGGCAAGTGATAAGGTTTTAATATTGTTGCATTTGTCGCATTAACAAAATCTGTTTTGCTTTCGTTATAATCACCCTTATAGTCAAAAATCAATATTCCAAGGCTTTCGCCATCAACATTGTGAATCTGTTCACGATACAGCTGTGTGATAAGTGACTTTGTAAACTGAGTTTTTCCAGTTCCCATCGTTCCAATTATTCCGGTATTAGTATGGAACAATTGAGTTGTATCATTTGGTCTCCAGATTACGGACTGACCATTTTGTTCATTCAATCCAAATAATATGTTCATACCATCTTCTTCATCTTCAGGTTCTGACTTCGGATCCGGCTCTGGATTTGAATTTAGTTCAGGATCCGGTGTTGTCCCAGGCATTTCCTTTCCATCATTGCTCGTTCCCTGAAGATATATCTGTATTATCAACATCTTGCTCTGTGTCATTTAATGTCGTTTTTCATCTAGTGCTGAAACTGATAATTTGCTCAAATCACCTGTCAAATTATCCACTATACATTCATCAAACAACAAAAAATCACTATCTCGTTTAGAATGAATATCTTCATAAATTTCAGCCACTTGTTTTAGAATCAATCCGAACTCATCCCGTTCAGGCATCTCGATAAAATTAATAGCATCTTCCTTAAAAGATGTTCTTCGAGACATTAACCCTTTTCGGAAAGACAAAACTGCACCTTTTCCAAGTAATTCCTGGATATTCTCAGACATAAAATATCTTTCATTTAAAATTGCTTCTCGATAAGTATCTAATACTTCATCCCAATTCTGAGAATCATCTACATGATATACCTGCATCTTTTTACAGCTTGTAACTAGCATTTGCATAAGGAAATTGCGATTAACCTTATACAAAATTGTGTCCATAATTTCTCCGCCCGGATTAAATGCTTTATGTAATCCTTCAGCAGTTGCAGATGCTTGTTCAAATGCTTTTTTTATAACTGCAACCTCGTTATTTCCGGTCTTTACTTCTGTAGGATATAAATAGATTTTTGGTGTATCACCACTCTTATCCAACCCTATAAAAAGTAAATCGTCACTTGTTGGTCCTTTTTCAAATCCAAGATTCTTTGCAGACAATACGCCTTCATCCTTTGATAGCCCCGCTCCCCCAGAAACTCTTAACATTTCTTCAAGAGACACCGGAACCCAAACAATGTCCTTATGTTTAAGGAATGCTAGCATAAACTTTATTGCAGCTACGATACTAATTTTTTCTCTGCTAAATGTAGAATCCTTGCTTCCTTTTTTTGATGATACTAGCCTAAGCAGCCAATCTCCATTTACGGCATTAAACAGATTTATTATTCTATGAACATCATCTACATCTGCCTCTACTCCTTTAATCTTCAAATATTCCTGGATGACCATTGAATTACTGCTGAGATTTATGGGTAACTGTAATTGCATCATATCCACTACTAGACGTATATTGATCACTATAATGAATAATAAGTAAATCGCTCTTGGCCTCTTTTTCGCTAAAGAAATCCAAGTCAACCTTTGGATCTACGAACACAACCCAATTAGAGTTTCCGTATATGTACTCCATCTTGTCTTCAGCTTTTTCATCAATCTGAGTTGAAATACTTGTTCCTGATTGATATGGATTTCCTGATGACTCAACTTGCATTAACGCATTATAAAGTGATGCCATACCTACAAGTTCAGTCTTTCCAGCATATTTTGTTCCATAACCGGTTCTGTATTTATGTCCATATTTGCTAGAAGGAATACCAGATAAAATACCATCTAACGAAATTCCTGTCTCAATCTGGTTCATAGTAGCTTGTTCAGAGGTTATTTCTGATTCCATCTCATAGAATGAAATATGGGCATACTCATAATTCTTGCCATTATCCTTATGGAAGTAGCATGCTACATTCGTTGAAAGTATACCCTCCAAGCTATTCATTGATGTTCCTGCTCGCACAGCCAACTTCTGCTCAGATAAAAACTCCTTCAAAGTACTATATTCACGAAGATTTGAAAAAGTATTTTCCCTTATATCATCTGTATATATATGAAGTTCAAAACGCACAAGCTTATCAACATCTGCATTTTTATTGATTGCATGGATGAAAAACTGAGCCAATCCGATAAACACTTCGCTGCAGTCGCCCATGTTTATTAAATTAATTTTGACTGTTTTATTATTAATATCTTCAAATATGTATCTAAAATGAGAAACAAACTCGGATATTTTTTCCTCAACCAGCTTCGGTACATATCTTCTACTTCCACGATATTTTTTATTTTCAACCGGAGCATAATATTTCCACTCCTCTGAATACAGTTGATCTGAAGCCTTGAAGATTCTTTTTTTAGTTCTCTGAATATAAGGCAACAAATTAATAGAATTCAGACGAACGTCTAATACAATGTCTGTAGCATATTCAATACCATTCTCTTCCAATAATGCCAGCTGATATTTAAGATTCAATGGATGAAATGGAGTAAATAAGATTTCATCAGTATTTCTTCCTACTTCAATTGTTCCAAGTAATAAAGCATTCTCCTGCTGAGTAGTCAAATTTTTCCCCGTCTGACAATCCTGTAAATATGGTTTCAAATGCTTTCAAATATTTTTTTTTTTACCGAATCAAGCAATTCTCCACCAAGATATGCCAAGGTTGGAATCGTCTTAGCATTCTTAAATGTAGCAAGCATCTCTGTATATGCAGTCTCAAGTTCTTCAGATAAATCCAAATCAGTTTTTTCTACTTTAACTGCTTCTGTTGTGTAGAAATTGCGAACAACTCCGGCCTTAATATTTTCGTCTACAAACTGTTGTTCAATTCGTAATTCTCTTAAGAGATTTGCTTTTGCAAAGAACTCCTGTGAATCTGACAATATTGCATCATCATCAAATTTCAAAACTCTTTTTAGACGAAAGTTTATCTCGTAATATATTTCTTCCAATGATTTCTGAACTCTTTGCTTCATCAGGAAACAGTATAAAAGGTACAACTATTCCCGCAAAATTTATATCAATACTAATTCCACTTCCGAAATTTGAAAGTTCCTCATCAGAAGAGTAAATGAGCAGTCTTTCTCCATACATACAACTATAGATTTCGTTGTCTTCCAGTTGACATGAGCTGAGTTTTTCCGCATTCTTATTAAAAATAAGATTTGCACTTATTCCTGCAAGTTTTATACGACTGTTTTTCTTATTCTTCTTTTTATAATCGATAGTAAAATTATGTTTTACCGTACCATACATATATTCCGCAGAAATGTCTATAATGCAGATTTTAAAAAGATATGTTATATCATTTGTAATATCTTTTATTTCAAGCTTATGAAAGGATACGCCGTCACGGTCGAATTCAAAAAATAATATCTTTTCCCTCTTTCGTGTAAGTTGTTATCATCAGCTGCAATTCCACTATTTAAAATTTTCGCATTACAAGTTACCTGCATATGAATCTTAGAATAATGTTCAGAATTAAATACTATGAAGTTTTTATTTCTCTTTTTTTTAGCAGTTTGTGATCCCTCATTACGAATCAATAGATTTTCATCGGCATTGAGAACATTTAATGGCATGTCACCATAGAATAAAATGTTCTCATTATCAATCTTTAAAGGATTACCAATCTTATCCAAAAATTTTTCCTTTGCAGCTATAAGCTCAGCATATGTAAATAATCGGCTCCAGTTTTCTCCTTCATTTTTATGTGCAATCTCAATTCGATCAATAAACCTATTCTCAAAAACTCTCGATAAATCAACCTCAATATTTCCATAACGAATGCTCATGTCAATCATCTCAAACAGTTCATTATTATTCTTTATTTCCTTATCGATTTGATTATTACTATAAGTCTGATATTCTACCTTTCCATCGACAGTGAACAGACGAAATCCCGGAAAGTTATCTACTTCAATTTTTCCACTGCTCATAATCGCTAAAAGATCTTTGTACTCATAAATAGATGCTTTATCACTGAAAACATCTGCATCTCTTCTGGTTAACTCGAAGCTCAGAATTCTTTTTCTGTGTTTGTAAGCTGAGTGCTATCATTAACCATTTGCCTAATCTCAGTCATAAGATTCTCAGCATAGAATGGCATTCCACTCGCTGACATATCTCGTGATCCACTCTTGGCACTATCGATTGGATTTGCCGAAATCATAAGCAAAAGGCTTCTGCTGCTCATTCGCAGCATTTCTTAAAGTGGCACACAAAAAAATCATTTGTCATTCCATTTATCTGTGCTGCAATAATGACTTCATCATCAATAAGCTTAAGTGTATATGTCTTATAAAGAGTCCCATCTCCACATGAAAAAACATACTCTCCCTTTGACTGGTTACTTGTTGCCAGCTCTTCTAAAGCATTAGCAACTTCTGTTACCATTTCTTCGTTATCCAACTTCAGACAGAAGCTCTCTCCTTTAAGAAGAGTTCCGTCTGCTGCAGCAGCCTGAAAGAAACTATTTATTTTTTTTGCAATAAAATCATAAAATTCGTTTAACATACTGTGCATCTCCACTATCACTCTTCTTATCAATCAGATTTAACTTTGTAAAGAATTCTTGCAAGTACTCTTTTTTTGAAGTACCGTCAAGATATATTCCTCTCTTTTTTCATACTCTTTAAACAAATCATTTAGCCTGATTTTTTTTCTTCAGCCCTTAAACATATCTTGGTAAGAAAGATTACATCTCTTTCAGTAAGATTAAGTACAAGTCCAGATTTCTTTCTGTTCTTCACCCATCTGCTCTTACAAAACTCTGTAAATTTTTCATTGTAAAACTGATTTGCTCTTTTTCTATCTGTATTCAAAAACTGTTGATAGACACATTTAAACAGATGATTTACAGCTTTGTCTGTTTCTGTACCAGCCAACGGATATTGGATATCACTGAATCCCTTATAGTCTCCCACGTAAGAGCAATATGTTTCCTCGGCCTTTTTAACTTCGGCAGCTATCACAGAATCCATTCCTGGTTCGTTTGCTAGTTTCGCTAATGATATGTAATCAACCATTTCATCTGATTGTGTCTGATTCAATATTTCTAATGTAATTGCATGGCTGAACATGTGATTTAAATTTTCTTGAATCTTTTCCCATCCTTCTATACAACACTGACGGTTTTTACTAACTTTTTCCCCAGTCCAATGCATAATATAACGTAACTTTAGAATCTCTTTTTCCTGTACAGAACTGATCTAAAATAACGCTTGTCTGTGAAATATAGTAAAAATAATATACGGCAAACAGATTTGATAAATCCTCAAGAGAAGTCATTCCTGACTCCAACATATAGGAGAAATCTGCTTTAAATAGTTCTTGTATATCATCTTTAACAATGAAATATGCTTGTTTCTTTTTCTGCTTCGCATACATCATTCCTGCTCTCAATATTTTTTATCACCATGTCCTCAAGAACATTAAACTGATATTGAGATTTTGCCACTTCAATTTTTTTGCAATCCTCCTCACTAATACCCATTACAGAGTAAAGAAAATGTGCAAGATTATCTGCGCTCTTGTTATTTGTTGTTGTTTGATAAGGATATAATCCCAGATTGTCAGCAATAAAATCTGATCCTCTAAAGAACAAGCTCTGAATCATATCCTTGAAATAATCCATGTCCTCATCAGCAACATCAACATCATCCATCAGGTTTTTACACAACTCTTCGAATAATATTGGCTCTGTCACTTTGTTAGAAGCTTCTCTAAAAAAACCAGTTACGACATCTTCCAAGTTGTAAACAATTGGCGCCTGAGTTTTCCCAGATGCCTTATATGGATATAGCTTGAATTGAGTGTCTGGCTTGTGTGTTAAACGAAACGAATCCGCAGATTTAGTTTCGTTGTCCTTTGCATTGAAGCTTTTTCTTTAAATTTTTTCTTTGTCAAATTTATATTCCATTACTTCACCACCTTAAACCTATACCCAAACTTTCCAGCTGTTATTGTTGCCTTTTTACCGTCTGCAGATGTTACTGAAACTACCTTAGTAAGTTGTCCTGTCTGCAGAATTTTATCAACAAAGCTTATAAAATCTGCATGATTATTTCTATCATTCGCAGTCTGGATATATCCTGAATTTAATCTTGATAATAATTCATAAAGCGAATAATCCAAATCAAGATTTATCACTTCATCATCATTACCATAGAATGAAGCTACTATGGAAGGAATAAATCTCTGAAGTTCATCCTCTCCTGAAGCTTTGGGTAGCTGATCTAAATTTTCATTAAACTCAACCGCTTCATAAAGTGAAAAACCATCATGCTTATCATCAAGACATAAATTTCCATCTTCATCAGCTCCACACCATTGTGTTAAAGCTTTTTCAACAATTCCATAAAGTCTATCAAGCTTCTTTCCTATTCCGGCGTTGTAAATAAACAAATCAGCTAGATAATTCTTATAGACCTCATCTTCTGAAATATTATTATCAAAGGCATCTATTCTAACAATCAAATTATATAAAATGGACTTTAATGCCTTATCATCATTCAGCTTGGCTACCATTGACTCGTTGCAAATAACCTTGCCGTATGGAATGTCTTTAAATGCTTTTTTAATCTCTTTACTAATGTCTGAACTGACATAATATGAAATAGCAATTTCATCAGTCCTTTCTGATCTCATTCTAAGCGGATCATATTTATTCAGCATATTCATTAGTACCGTTACGTCAGTAGAGTCAAATAATAAAGCCGGAGTTATCTGCTTCAAAAACTTCTTCAAGTATGTAGAATCATCCACCAAAGATTTTTGAATATCAGCAAAGCTAAATTCTTGAGAGACCACAATGTTATATATAAAGTTTAGTATTTCTCTTGTTGTAAGAATAACTTTATCTTTAATAATCGTCTCTACTAAAAGTTGAGAAACATAAACCTGCCTTTTTTCTTCCATGAGAAATTCATAATTCATCTTAACCGGACATTTTTTTGATAACGGACAAGATTCGCAATCCTTTATATAAGACTGATAGAATCTATTTTCATCCACCGCAGAAAAAACTTTTTTCATAATATCTTCAATATATCCAGCATGAATTCCATCCTTTGTCAAGCTGTACATATGATAATCTGAAAAACTCACGTGTTGAAAATGGCCGTTTTCATCAAAGTCGTTATTGTTTACCTGCGTAGTAAGAATATTACTATCTTCGACATAACTCCTTAACTTCGAGAATTCATTTCCATATTCTGACTCGACAAAATTACTTAATACCCCCAAGTTAATTGCAAAGAATTACATTTCTTCCTGGAATCTCTAGTTGATTATCCTTAAATGGTTCTAACAATTCATTAAGAGTTTCTATTGCAGTCTTTGAGGGTGCACTACTCTCAGTTGCATCATTGAAAATCGTGTAGTTCTCTATCAAATGTTCCTCGTCAGAATTTTTCAGGTATGACAACAAATGAGACTTTCCATCTCCTGCACTTCCACACAAAAGCACTAACGTCTTTTTATTTCCGGCATTTACATTTCTAAGAATCGCTTTTAAATCTTCCTCTGCAGTTCTTGTTACATGCATATATTTTTTAAAGTCATCAAACTTTTCTGTATTGTCAATTGAATCACTCGATGACTTACACAATCTATTTAATTCATTTGCAAATTTACAGTTTCCCATCTTGCACCTCACTCTGCTTTCCTGCTTACTGCGACAACGTCTTCTATTGAGCAATCAAGTGTTTCACATATTTTTAAAATTATGGATAGAGATACTGGCTCATTCCTGTTCATTTTTGAAAGTGTGCTGCTACTAATTCCGGTCTGTTTGCATAATTCACCTTTTTTCATACCTTTATCAATAAGAGTTTTCCAAAGATTGTTATAGTTTAAAAACATATAAGCCTCCATATCTTCGATTTGCAATTTAATACCCTATTTTCAATTATAGAGTAATAGTCATAATCAAGCAATCAAAAACTTTCGATTTCCCGCATTTTTTGACATTTTCATATCATTTCAATTATTTTTTTTCAAATATTTTTTTCGCAAAGTCAAAGATATCACCCTGTACCATTGCCATTGCCAAATAATCCGGACTTGCATATTGAAAGTTTATTCTTGTCTGCTGTGCTTCTCAAATTAGTCAAACATCATCTGACCAACCCATAAATGCAGAAAAACCCTGCCTACGCAGTTACACGCAGACAGGATTCTGTACTTTCCCATTATACAATTTTACGATTATTGCAATTCTCTATTCACCTCGCACATACCAGTTCCTTCGTCTTGTATTTCTTTTTGAAGCTATTGCATCCTGTACCTGCTTCGCCTGTTTTATCTTTTCTTTTACAGAAGCCTTCTCCAGTTTTTCTCCTGCTCCTTCTCTTTCAAGTACTGATCCGCTGATTCCAAATACTCTGCCAATGATCCTGTTTTCTCTTCTGTGATAGGATTGATGTCTACCTCAACTCCGGCAATCTCAAACTTCTCCTCATGAAGAGTATTGAATAAGTCATCTTCTCTTATGCTGCCATCATATGATACTACCACATCCAGATTTGATCCTTTTTCCTCTATTCCTCTGCACCGGCTCCCAGACAATACAACATTTTCTATCTTTGCATCTATATCATAATCAATAATCTTTGCCTGAACATAAAATAATACGATCTGTTCAATTTCTCCGGCTGTCATACCATCCAATAAATGAAAATTCATATCTGTCTTTTTACGAAAATCTGCTATCACTTTATCTTCCATCCTGTTCTCCTTTTCTTAAAATAGCGGCTCATTAAGGCTGCAATCGTTGTTGCTTCGCAAGTTAGCAAGCAGTGCCCCCGTACGTACACGGGCGCGTTTTGCTTGTTGGAGGCACATCCCCAATCCCCTTAGAATGTCATCTTCGATGCCAAGCCGCGCCCTCACTTCGTGAGTGCTGATACATTCCTGCTCTGCCGGAATATAAAAAAAGAGAGCAACCTCCAATTTATATTTTTGATGATTGCCCGCATGCTTATCTTTCCTACTGCCGTTTCTTTTTCATGTCTTCCTCTATGTCCCAACTCTGCTGAGCAGCATAGAAGGATTCCACATTTTGCTTCGCTATCTGATAATCCCGCATTTCTTTTTTTATTTTCTTGTATTCGCTGTAAGCTGCCTTTTTCTCTGAAAGCAGTCTTGCAAATTCCTCATTCAGATCCTTTACCTTCGGGATTTTTCCATCCGGCAGTTTTGAAAATGCTTCCTTTGCCGCCTTGTGAAGAGTGATTTCATCCCGATGTGCCTCGAAAAATTTCTTACTATACCCTGATTTTCGGTAAGTAATGTATGTTTCCCTGGTCTTGGCATAATTGATAATGTGAGTCTTTATCACTTTATTTGCTGCCATCTTCTCCTCTGCATCTTTGATGGTTTTCATAAGCTCATGGTATTTTACAGAACTCCCGTCCACCAATGCATCCAACGTTTCCTTATCGTGAATATCATGCTGCTGTAAAAACAGAATAGATTCCGCAAACTGTTTCACATTATATTTTTTCGCCCACTGGACATATCCACCGTTCTTTCCCTGTGCCATTTTTTCCTGAATATCAACTACCAGATCAAACTTACGCTTTTCGGGTTTTGCTTCTTTCCGGTCCGGTACTTTTTCATTTCTTTCAGGAGACTCTTTCTCTCCGGCAATCACTTTTTCAGATTTTCTTCTGTAAAAATCCTCTCCAAGCGAACGGAACCGGATGAAACTATTCATCCCAATATTTGTTCATATTTAATTTCAACATTTCCAAAATTTCACGCCTCATCTGCTCTGCCGTGTAACTGACAGGAAAAAATCTGTGAAGCTGCTCTGTTTTGAATACTACACGGTCTATTTCTTTTTGCTTAATTTCACTTAAAATATCTTTCATATCCCTTACTGTAAGTTTCCCATCCGCACTCGTTTTCTTTATTCGGAGTGCCTGGGATAGATGATGGGGTACACTGTGCAAATTCCATTGCATCCAGCATTTCCTTTTGTTCCTTCTTTTTCAGAAATGACAACTGAACCGCTGGAGTAAATCCCATGCTTCCGTCATCCACTTTTTCAAGCATTTCAGGAATAAGTTCTGTGATTTTGATATACCTCTGAACCTGCTTGGGACTGTCCCCACATTCCTCTCCAATGAGCTCAATGCTTTTCTTTCCCCAATTATGGTCTACCTGACCATATTTTCTTCTTCCCGCCTTCCTTTTGATTGCTTCATACTTCATTTTGTAAGCAAACACTTTTTCGCTTGGACTGATCATTTCCCGTTGTAAATTTGAATCAACCATAGATACAACCGCTTCATCATCTTTTAATACCCGAATGATCACAGGTACCTTACGATAACCGATCTTTTCAGCTGCAAATTTTCTTCTGTGACCCGATATGATCTCATAAGTTCCATCCTGCCTCGGTCTGACTATCAGAGGATTTAATATTCCATACTTCTTAATACTCTCCTGCAATTCAATCATCTGACTGTCCGCCAGAACCTTGAATGGATGGTTTACAAATCCCCGAAGTCTTTCCAGCTCAATTTCTACAACTCTTTCATCCTGATCCAGCAATTTCTTCTTTTCTTCCATAGGCAACTTCCTTTCCCTGAACGCAAAAAAGCCCGTCCAGAATAGATTGTATTTATCTAATCTGAACGGACTCTTCCGACAGGCCTGATATCACAGACAAGAATATAGTGTTTTATTTCACTGCTTTTCCTAATTTTACACCTCAAAACTCATCCTACACTGTAGTTAATCCCTTCGGGTGACAAACCAGAAATGTGAATCAGTGACAAGCATCCATCCCCGCTGACAAAATCAGTATATTTAACCCCGTTTCGCTGACAAATTTGTCACTGAAATTGCAATTCTGCATGAAAAAAAAAGCGGCAATGAATCTATCTTCATTACCGCTAAAAATGAGCGTCTCCTATAGGAATCGAACCTACAATAGAGTCTTAGGAGAGCTCCAACCTATTGTCACTCTCTGTCAATCTGAGGTAAGGTAAACCCATATGGGACACTATATAAAACTGTTTCCGATTCAATTTGAGTTATTCTGAATACCCCCTCTGTAAAAAGCTCTGAAAGTTAGCTGATTGTTTGCTCCAGCTAATAATCGGGGAATGCCTTGATATTACCATCGACATCTGTTATATGACCACCATGCTTCGTACGTTCGATCATGGTAAACAGTATTCAATTAAACTTCCTATCGTAAGTACAAGATATTTTCTTGTCTACAATTAATATACCGCATACGAGACGGTTTGTCCATGCGTTTTTGACTGGCAAATTTTATATTTTATTACGATATTTTTTTCAAAATCTTTTTCTCATTTGTCTTTGAAAAATCACTTAACCGATAAGATCGGACTCTTGTCTTTACAATGATTGGAATTAACAAACCATTATTTACCAGCTTTGCACATCGATTAATAATCGTTTTGTTGGTTACACCTAGCATTTTGCTGACTTCAATTGGTGTAAACTCATATAATCGCTTTTTTAACAGAAATGCTAAGAATTCTTTTTCTTTTGCATTTAAATAAGATAGACTTCCATCTAACTCGTCGTTTTCGGATGTTTTTGATAATTCATATACCTTTTTAGAATACAATTCCATCATCCGCAAAAAATAATTGATCCAAATTTCCGGATGAGGAGGATTTTCTCTTCCTGAATAATATAACGCCGGTAACCCCATTTGCAGTGATGCATAATACTCATCTGGATCATAGGCAAAATATTCTTCCAGAGAACCTATTCCATTAAAACCATATCCATAATAATCAAGAATATAGCCTGACATTAATCTGGCGGTTCTTCCATTTCCATCTTCAAAAGGATGAATAGTAACCAATTGATAATGAACTACAGCAGCAATAATCAGCGGATGATCATCTGTAGTATTTACATATTCAACAAGTTCATCCAACAAGTCTGGAATATCAATATACTCTGGTGGAATATATTCCGCTGTGCCTGTTTCGGAATCATATACTGCAAATAACATTCCAGGCGGCATAGGGCCTCTTAAGCCTATCTTTTCTTTTGACGCACCTTTTTCAACCATTGCCTGCACTTCTAAAATCATTTCTTTTGAAAAAGCTTCTTTCTTTTTCAGTTTTTCTTCTAAAAAATTTAAAGCCAAAAAGTAATTACGAACTTCCTGTTCTGGCTTTAAAAAATGTTTGTGAGGATCACTATCAATAGCTTCATTTGCCTGTTTTTCAGTCAATGGATTTCCTTCAATCTTATTAGAGGCATAGGAGCTTTTTTTCTTAGAGTTTTTTCTAAGTCTGTTTTTTATAACAGGTGGCATTTCTATCGTACTAAGAGAAAAAAACGCTTTTTTTCGTCTATTTTCGATATTTTTTTTAAAATTTCATTTGTTAACGTAACCTTAATCACATGATCCACCTCCATTTCATCCATATATTATATCGTTTTATGAATTGTTTTTCCACTAAAATTACACTATTTTTTCACTATTTTTCATTACTTCATCGTCTTCGCCAGTGAATTGAGCAATGCCCGCATCTCTGGATTAGCCAACACTTTTGCCAAAAGTTCCGGATCGACTTCATCAGAAACAGGTGCATTATTATTTTCCTGCTGTACATGCATCTGTGGATCCAGATTTTTTTTCTCATAAAATGCTTCTTCAAAAAGCTCTGCATTTTTCCTTCGGTCATCATCCAGAATATGAGAGTACAGTAGAAAGTAAATCCCAGAAAGTCAAATGTTTCCGGTTTATGTTCCCCTTTTGCCCTGCAATTCTGCTCTGCAAATCTTCCAAATTCAATCAGTCTGCTTTTACTACTCTCAAGTTCCAGACCAAACTTTTCCATTCGTTCTTTTAACTCTTTATAGTATCTTTCAGCTTCTGACTTATATTGAAATCCTGCAACAAAATCATCCGCAAAGTTGACAAGAAAACACTCTCCCTGCATTTCCTTCTTCACTACAAGTTTGAACCACAGCGTCAGCACATGATGCATGTATATATTCGCAAGCATCGGACTCATTACGGAGCCTTGTGCCGAACCTTCCTCTGTTGGTTCAAATTTACCTTGTTCCATTATTCCTGCTTTAAGATATTTACGTATCAGCCACAGTAAGTTCTTATCCTGTATGTTCCATTCGAGGAACTTCATCATCCACTCATGGTCGATATGGTCAAAGAACCCTTTGATGTCAGCATCTACAATATAGCTGATTTTCCCATAACTTATCCGTTGATATACCTCTTTTATCGCTTCGTGACAACCTCTGTTCGGTCTGAATCCATACATACAGTTTAGGAATCTTGGCTCATAAATAGCACCCAATATTTTCTTCACTGCCATTTGTACAATCTTATCCTCATAAGAAGCTATCCCTAATAGTCTTTCTTTCCATTTGCTTTGGGAATGTATACCCTCAGCGATGGAAGTGGCTTAAAGGATTTGTTTTTCAGCCTTTGTACTAAATCCTTGATATTTCTGTCAAGGTTCTTCCCATACTCATCTTTGGTTACCTTGTCGATTCCGACTGCTTTGCTCCCATCTAATTCCTTATGACATTGCTTTAGCATATCTTCATTTATCAAGTGGTACACTGATGTAAATATAGGATGTTTTGATATTGCCTATGCAAGATGATACACTCTATAACATGACAGATAACACTGAATACCAGGCCAATCTATTCGCTGCCGATCTTCTGATTGATGATGAGGAGATCAAAGATATTGTTCAGAACGAAGACCTGGATTATTTCGGACTCTGCAGTTCTCTGAATGCAACTCCGGAACTCATGAGCTTTAAACTATACAGCCTAACAAAACGAGGCCAGGCTTATCATTATGCCAATGGAGATACAGAGTAATTTCCTGGCAAAATAAATACACAAAAAGATCCTGTTCTTTATAGCATAGTTTGAACAGGATCTTTTTATAATGCTTTATTTTCTATCTAAAATTTTATTAAACCGACTAAAGAACGTTGAAGTTGTTATTATCGCTGCCAAAATATCACTGATTGGCTCAGCCAAAAATACCGCAAATACTTTATTCTGGATAAAATGCGGCAGAATAAAGATCAGCGGAATCAACAGAATCAATTTTCTTAAGCAGGCAAGTAATAAACTAACTTTTTGCCTGGCCCAATGCCATGAAACTCTGCTGACAAGCAACTTGGAATCCAAGAGAAAAAATACCTGCCATGTAAATTCTTAACGCCCATGCCGTATACGTGATTAATTCTGTATTATTTGAAAAAATACCTGCAAACATCTTCGGAAATAGAAGCATAATCAACCAGAAGCATCCCGTAAAAATTGTACAAACTGTAAATTGAGGTAAAAAATGCTTTTTTACTCGATCTCTATTTCCTGCACCATAATTATAGCTCATGATTGGCTGTCCACCCTGACAAATTCCCTGTAATGGTAATGTTGCAAGCTGGCTAACACTGGTAATAATTGTCATAGCCCCTACTGCGAGATCTCCGCCATATCTTGACAAACTGGAAGTAAAACTGATAGACAAAATACTTTCCGTAGATAACATGACAAATGTAGATATACCAAGAGCAAGGCATGGTAAGATGATTTCTTTTTGCAGTTTAAAGTTTTCTTTTTTAAGATGCAGAATCGTCTTCTTTCCTGACAAGAAACGAAGGATCCATATTGCCCCTACAGCCTGACTCAAAACAGTGGCGAGTGCAGCTCCCTTTACTCCAAGATGAAATACGAAGATAAAAATCGGATCAAGAATGATATTGATTACAGCACCAAGCACTGTTGTCATCATGCTGATCTTCGCAAATCCCTGTGTCGTAATAAATGGATTCATTCCCATCACGATCAAAACAAAAAATACTTCCAAGAATATAAATCCTTGCATAATCCACGCCATAAGGAAGTGTCTTATCGCTAGCACCAAACATCGTCAGTAACTGTGGCGCAAAAGTAAAGAATATCACCGTCAAAGCTGCGGCCATAAGCATGAGGATTGCAAAACAATTTCCAAGAATCTTTTCAGCTGTCTTATTATCTTTCTTTCCCATAGAAATCGCTGCACGCGGTGCACCTCCGGATCCTGCCAGCATGGCGAAGGCATTGATCAGCATGAGAATTGGCGTAAACAATCCAACACCTGTTAATGCTGCGGCACCGACACCTGGAATATGTCCGATATAAATACGGTCAACAATATTATATAAAAAGGTTGATGATTTGAGCCACAACAGCCGGTATTGCAAGCTGGGCCAAAAGACGTGGTATTTTTTCTGTTTCCATAGCTTGTGCGTTTGACTTACTGTTCATGTCTGTGTTCTCCTAAATATTATCTAGTCATCTCAATATAATCAAATTGCTTATGCAGTCTCTCCCCTAAGTGTTCTGGTATTCTTGATAATGTACAAAACAACTGATACAACCATCATTATAGCACACAAACCAATTAACAGATCTGACACCATTGGTGTAATGTGGAACCATATAATATGCACAGCCACAGTTCCATATAATAAAAAGGTTACTATTTTTCCATGCCAGTCTGCACCATGCACTTTTCCTGTTTTTCGTATCACAAGGCATCCACTAACCGCCATATAAAGTTCCTTAACTGCCATTATAACGATCAACGGGAGCATATGTGGAAAGCGAGTAAACGAGCAAATCAACATTGCTGCCTGTGTCAGCTTATCGGCAACCGGATCGAGAATCTTTCCTAGATTGCTAATCATATGAAATCTTCTTGCAATATATCCATCAGCGAGATCCGTAAGACCGGATAGCAATAAGATTTCTCCTGCTAACAAAGGATTTTCCTTTACACAATAACTCCATATAATTAATTACTGGAATCAGACAAAACCGAAAAAAAGAAAGCAAATTGGGTACTGTAATAATTCTATTCAAATGTTCTTTCTGACTTCCTTCACTCTGCATGTACAGTCACATCACTTTCCTTTTTTTTCGACATAAGCCAATAAAATACAGCACAAAATGCCAATGCAAATACAACACCAAAAACATTCTGAATCACTCTAAGACTAACTGCTCCTTTTAATCCATAACTTTCCGCAGCAATTGCGAGAGCGCCAAAGGTATTAAATACGGCCTGCCAGCCGTATTGCGCTGAAAATCCTACACCAATTCCGCCAAGGATTCCTATATAAGCATAGATGGATGATGGAAGCAGAAAATATAATACGGTGAAGCATATAACACCTACAATATTTCCGACAATCCTTTTACGGACTCTGTATTGCATGTCTTCCACAAACGGCAAAATTGCTGACATAGCTGCAATACCTGCCCACATTGCACGTGGCATATTGCAAAGTTCTGCAATGCAAAGGACAATTGGTACACATATAATCTGGCATAACTGCCATTTTGTTCTCGATGAAGTGATATCAAATTCCTGGATTAGATCTTTCAAATTTCTTTTTAAAAGTTCTATTTTTATGATTTCGATAAAATACAAAACAGGTAAGAACTGCGCCTAAAATCATTCCGGCCAATCGCATCTGATAGCTTGTTCCTGTAACATCATATCCATATAATAGCAGATAGCCAAGAACCAATGTAGATTGGTTAAACATGAATGGATTATGACATCCAAAAAATATCAACACTGCCAGTGCAGCAATATTTAACAGCATTCCCAGTACCGGTGAAAGCTGATTTGCAAGATGCGGACATACGGCCATTATTACAAAAAACATAGCCAAAAGCATCGTAGATTGTCCAGTGTGGATTCCCAAATCCGCATTTCGAAATACCATAAGACATAATAAAACTACTACACCAACAATACTATTTTCATTTCCAAACAAGATGCTGAAAACAGTAACAAATAAAAAACAAAAAACCATTGTAACAGCTATCTTAATCAGATATACCAGTATATGATACATTTTTTCTTTCGTGGTTTCACTCTTTTTCAACAGGTTTTTCGATCCTGCCTGATTTAACTGTAATTCCTGATAAAATGTCATATAAATCCTCCCATCTTCTACTTTTATATTATATTCTCATTTGTCTGTATCGGAAGTTCTACAACAAATCTACATCCGCCATATTCCCGGTTTTCTGCTTTGATCGTTCCTCCCGCACTATCTACAATCCGCTTTACAAGTGCAAGACCAAGACCGTTTCCTTCTGCCTTATGAGAACCATCTACCTGATAAAACTTGTCGAATATTCTAGTCTTTACATCTTCCTCGATTCCTGGTCCTTCATCCTCCACAATGAACTTCACAGAATTCTTTTCCTGTTTCAGAAACATCGTAATTGTTCCCTTTGCCGGACTAAACTTGATTGCATTATCTAAAAGATTCATCCAGATATGCATAAGAAGTCCTTCATTTCCAGTATATTTGACTTCCTCCAATTCTACCTGGAAGCCAATTTCTTTTTCTGTCCATTTTGATTCCAAAGAAAGAAATGCCTGACGAATCTGTTCATCCAGTCGATATTTCGTTTTTTTCATTGGTATATTCTGATTCTCCAATTTAGACAACAACAAAATATTTCCAACCAACCCAGAAAGCCTCTTCGTGTTAAATAAGATTTTTTTCTACATATCCCTCTTGCTCCTGCGATAATTCTTCTCCCTGAAGAAGCATTGTATAACCTTCAATGGCATTGATAGGGGTCTTAAACTCATGAGAAACATTAGATACGAAATCCATCTGCAGCACTTCTGTTGCACGAAGCTCTTTTGTCATCACGTTGAAACTTTGGTAGGATTCACCAACCTCTGCTATACGACTGTTCGTTTCCAAATGCTGTTCAAAATCTCCTTGAGAAACTTCCTTCATTGCTTTACTGAGTCTGGTAAATTGGCTCCAGTAACTGTGCATTAATAAAAAGAAGTAATGAGCCCTGCGATCAGTGTATTAAAAATCAAAAGCCAGCCAAGCACAGGTATACTCCCCGGTAGCTTAAAGAAATGATTCAAAAAAGCAAATAATAAAGCAGATATGACTGTTGAAAATACAAGTGCCAGCCAGATTGCACCAGTCAGACAGGATCGGATCCGCAATCCTTTTTCTTTCTTTTGTTCCATTATTTTTTCACCACCTTGTATCCAATTCCACGCATTGTTACGATTTCAAAATCAGGGTTATCTTTAAAACGCTCTCTGATTCTTCCTATATGTACCTCTATCGTATGTGGGTCTGCCTCCGTCTCGTATCCCCATACTTCATCCATTAACTGTTGTTTTGTAAATGTTCTGCCTGGCGAAGCTGCAAGCTTATATAAAAGCAGGAATTCTTTTTTTTAGGCAAAACAAGACTTTCCTTATCAGTTGTAACCGTCATTGCATCATAATAAAAACTCTGTTGAACCGATCACAATTTTGTGTTCATTCAGTATCTGTGCACGGCGAAGCAGTGCTCCGACTCTTAAAACCATTTCATTCACATTTACCGGTTTTACCATATAATCGTCACTTCCCGAAAGAAATCCCTGGCGCATATCATCAAAGGAACCTTTCGCAGTGATCATAAGTACCGGTATCTGATATCCTGCTGAACGGAGTTCCGACACCAGTTCATAACCATCCATAACCGGCATCATAATATCAGAAATGATCAGATCAATATATTCCTTATCCAATACTTCTAATGCCTGTGCTCCATCCGATGCACTTTTGACCTGATATCCATTCTTCTCAAGCACTTTTTGGAATAGCTGGCTTAATTCTTTATCATCTTCTACAATCAATATTTGAAACACGTTTTCCTTCCTCCTTATTAAAACAGATACCTTGCCCATCCAAGCAGATGCTGTACCAAAAATATTTTTCTCTGACGTTTCTTTGTTAATTCGATTGGCTCTACATGATATGGATCACGATAGGTTCCATCTTCCAATATCTGTCGGGACACTCTTTCATATTCCATCATGCCCTCTTCCAACTGTTTATTAATATCTTTACTACGTATTACAAGCATCAGTTCCGTATCCAGATACGTACTTCTCATGTCCATGTTAAAGGAACCGATTACAGACAGATCATCGTCAATCAGAATACTTTTTCCGTGGTATGAATAGCCGCCTTCATACTCCCAGATATCAATTCCTGTATTTAAGATTCTGTTTCTGTTTTTCGCATAATCGGCAGACCCAAATGGATTCCCATTATTCGCAACTGAATTTGTCATGATAGAAAAATCTGAAACGTTCTCTGCAATCTCCTCCCATGTATTATACATCATATCATTACAGATAATATATGGTGTGTGGATCTTCACACGATTTTTTGCATTTTTCATCAATTCTCCCAATTGATACCAGACTACTGGTTCCTTGGAACCTGTGTGAATAGGATTTGACACTAATGCAATCTTTTCTGTCTCAAAAGTTTCGTCCGTGTAATCGGTATCGCAGATTCTTTCCTTATTCTCTTCAAAATATTTCTGATAGCCGTTCTGCAGCTCTAAAACTGCGTTCTTTACAGATTTTCTATTTGCCAGTTTTTTATTGTCATGAAAATAATCACTGTCTTCTTGTTCCCATATCGTTTCAAAATACTCTAACAACTGGTTAACTGAATTTTCTTTCTCAGGTTCATCGCAAACCACTAACACGTCTCTGTCATAGTTCTTATGTCCCGGAAAATCACCCAGGAAATAATTGTATGTATTTCTTCCCCCAAGAATATATGTCTTACCATCTGCAATCAAATATTTATCATGCATTCTACCCATCATCTTCCATGGTTTCAACGGATTGGCCTTATTATACAGTTTAATTTCAACATTCTCATGGGAAGATAATCCATAGAAATACGGATTTCCTTCCATATCAATCCAGCTCTCCATTCCATCTACTAACAGACGAATATGTACACCTCTGTCTGCCGCATCATGCAGTGCTCCTAAGATCAATTTTCCACTTTCATCGGATTGAAATGCAAAAGTAGAAAGAATAATTTCCTTTTTTGTTCTTGATCAAACGCACTCTTTGTAAAAGTGCTTCTGGATTCTTTTCTATGATCACTGCACGTTCCGTATTTTCACTGCATTCGTTCCACGAACCATTTTTTGTTTCTTTTTTGGTTGTATTGGACACTTCCGGCTGCTTTTTATATGCAACGCAGATTCCGAGCAATTCATAAAAAAAGCCACACATAATAAAAATTGTCAGTATAGTAAGAAGAATTTTACATATTTTATGCTTTTTCATTGTACATCACCTGATTCCTTTTTATTTCATAATACTTATACAATACAAAGTCAATCTCAATTTAACCTCAACAAGGTTTGTTTTTTCATCCATGCAAAATCTTCTTTGTACAACAGACTGTTAGATATAACAAAAACGGCCTTTCAAAAACAGTTAACTTCTAAATCAACTGTTTTTTGAAAGGTCGTTTCATCAGATTCTTATAGCAATCCAGCAAATAATCTCATAAATAATTGTCCCAGTCGCAAATATGCACTTCGTCCGGTTTGATATTGGTCTGTCACATCACGACATTCTCCCATCGTTCTTATCAGATCATTTTTTATTTCCACAACTGCCTGACAATCTGCCATAAAACAGCCGTTTTCAAAATGGTGATATAAACTTCTATAATCCAGATTAATTGTTCCACAAGTTGCCATACAGTCATCTGCCACACTCATTTTTGCATGACAGAAACCAGGAGTCCACTCATAAACACGAACACCATGTTTAACTAATCCATGATAAAAAGAACGAGTTACATTATAAATGAATTTTTTATCAGGGATACCAGGTGTGATAATTCTTACGTCTACCCCTCGCTTAGCAGCCAGACATAACGCATGCGTCATTTCATCTGTTATGATTAGATATGGAGTCATAAACCAACAATATTTTTCAGCTTTATTTATCATACTGATATAAACTTCTTCTCCGACCTGCTCATTATCCATAGGACTGTCTGCATAAGGCTGAACAAACCCAGTTTGCTGTGCCGCATAATCATAGTGGAAAAGGTATTTACTAAAATCAGTATCATTAGCAGCCTTATCACTTACAGCATTCCACATTTCCAAAAATGTCACCGTAAGCGACTGAACAGCATCTCCTTCTAAACGAATACCTGTATCTTTCCACTGTCCATACGGGTGTGTGTAATTAAAATATTCGTTTGCTAGATTATATCCACCTGTAAATCCGACTTTTCCATCAATAACTGTTATTTTTCTATGATCACGATTGTTCAAAAACAGATTTAAACCTGGCACAAACGGATTGAATACACGGCAATGAATTCCTATTCCCTCCATCTTTTTCACAAAATCTGTGTTAATAAAGCCTATAGAACCCATATCATCGTAGAATACTCTAACTTCCACACCTGCTTTTACTCGCTCTTCCAGAACATCTTGAATCTTATGCCATGCTTCAGCGTCTTCTATCGCATGATATTCCATAAAGATAAACTTTTGTGCTTTCTCCAAATCCTTAAGCTGTGCCTCTAATCCTTTCACTGCTTCATCAAAATACATCATATCCGTATTCTGATAGATTGGATACTGCGAATTTCTTTGTATGTAACTTGCTATATTTCCTGCTTTCGGAATCGTTTCTTTTATTCTGCTCAAACACTCCTGACTATCGGAAGCATTGGTAACAATTTGCTATCAATTTCTGCATATCGCTCACGCATTTTATGTGTGCCACCATTCAAACCAATCAACAAATACAGGCCTACACCCATAATTGGGAAAATTAGAATTAAGATGACCCAAGGCATTTTCATAGAGGATGTCTTATCTGATGCATACAATCCCAAAACTAAGATCCCACTTAAAATCCTTGTAAATAAATTTATGATTTCTGCATATTCATTCAAGCGTGTTACAATAGTAATAATAAAAATACTTCTAGAAGAATGCAGATTATGGAAAAACACAGCGTTTTACTCCATTTTTTGTTTTTGCTTTGCCTTCTAAAGTATCTTGTTTCATATATATTCCACCTTCCTACTTGCTCAGTTTTCTCCCTAAATTTCGTAGAACATACCAATTTTGTCTTTTATTCTCTGCATTTCATTATCTGCTTCAATGATAGCTCTTGCAGAATGAAGTAATTCTTCACTGATCTCATCATAGCCAGGCATTTCTTCAATTCCTTTTTTATAGCGAAGTTGATGTTCCAACGTTGCCCAGAAATCCATACCATTGGTTCGGATCTGTAATTCTACACGCATAGGTGTTTTACCCTTAGCAAAAAATACAGGAATCTCAACAATCATGTGATAGCTTCGATAACCATTCGATTTGGATTTTTTATATAATCTTTTATTTCAATAACTTTAATATCATCCTGTTGGGTAATCAAATCTGATATCATATAAATATCGTCAATAAACGCACAAACTATTCGAACACCTGCTACATCATTGAGATATGTCTGTATATTCTCTGTTGTAAATTCATATCCCATCTTCTGCAGTTTATCGTAAATACTATTGGGCTTCTTAATTCTTGTTTTTATAAAAGAAATAGGATTTCGATTGTTCTCAACTGAAAATTCATCATCCAAAACCTCAAGTTTAGTTTGTATCTCCCGAATAGCACAACGATACATCATCATTAAATTATAAAATTTTGTAGCATTCTTTAAAAACTGTAGTGATTCCGGATTGTCCATCCTGAGTTTTTCTACTTCATCTTTTGTCATGGTAATTTCCTTCCTACTTCTTATTTATAAATACTATTTATTTTGATAGTTGATTCGTTCTCCTTGAATTACTGGATAACAAATCATTTTATCACTATCCAGATTTTCTACATGCATATCTACCGCACTGATCTGATGGTTTTCATAAGTATTGTAATAATAAATACCTTTTGTAACATTACAACACGACGTATACAATGTGATTTCATATTTTCCATCCGCTACTTCGCAACATCCTCGTTGCTGATCCACAGATCCGAGAATGTGGAAGAATTGGCTAACGCTTTCTTCCCCTGATTCACCTGAAATTGCATTTACCTTTGTAAAAGCCACACGTACAAAGCGTGAGGAAGATGAGAGATCTCCCGGAAGACCTAATCCTCCCATACCTCTACTATATGCATCAAGAGCCAAATTCTCGCAGAAAGTATTCTGGGCTGTTTAGGAGATAAATACATATAATTATTTAGTTGAAACATCTGCTGTGGAAATGGCGGATTATTCGTAAGCACTCCTACTGGATTGTCATAAATATGCAAACCATCTGACATAGATTCTACCGTAATTGACTCATTCTCATCAGAAATGATCCAGTGTAATTGTGCTAATGGTAATTGCTCGCTGAAAGGAGTATTAACAATATTAATTCGTTCAAGAAGCTCGCGAACTTCAACTAAAGAAGAACACTGACTTAAAATCCACGGAATAAATTCAAACTGTGCAATATTTTCCACATCTGGCTTAATCGCGGCATAAACAGCATTTCCGACAAAATTCAGTCCTGCCATTGCCACTCCTTTTTCATTCATAGCATCATAATACAAAGGATAATCCTCTGCAACATGAGCCATTCCAATAATTGCATAATGATTTTTCATATCGCCAACATGGCGAAAATTAAACGCATAATTACGTGGTGTAATTACTATCTGATCACCATAAGAGAATTCATAATCGAGGGTTCGTCCAAAGTAAAAATCTTTTGTTTTATAAGTTGCTGCTGTACACATGATCGTTTATCCTCCTAAATATTTTGAAATATGTCAATAAATTTTTGTCAAACAATAGTATAGCACAATTCTGTTATTTTGTTTCAAATTCACTAATAATCGGAATTAAAAAAAGTTTTGAACGCCTTCAAAAGATTACACTCAAACACTTTGTAAAATCATATTATTCCGCCATCAGTCTTTCAAACCAGGTATCCATAGCAAGGATAAACTTGCTTGCTCCTGACCATTCTTGCAGCATCTCATCCAAAGTCTTATGCTTCACATATTTCTGCACATACACCCAACAGGCAATGCTACTGGCTTCTGATACAATGTCAGCTATGGTTTTGCGCATAAGCTCTTCAAATTCAGCAATTTCTTCTTTTGTTGAACAACATCATATAGTTTTGGTGCTTTATAGTCTAATTTTACGCCATTTTCATTTGCATCTTTAAGCAGATTCTTAACTTTTTCTCTTGAATCCTCCGGTACTTTTATGTACTCCCACATAAATGCTACCACATCGGACGGTGTGTCTTTTTTAAGTTCGGTGGTAACTGAATATAATCATTGTTTTCGCTCATTTTCATATTCTCCTCACGATATAATAAAATCAATAATACGTTCTCTTGTCATGTCCAGTACAGTATCTACGAACACTCCTGCAAAAAGGATCAGATACAGAATTACACTCAGCGAAAACAGAAATGCAACCTGTACCCAGTCATGGTAACAGTATGCAGTCGCTATAATCAACAAAGTGAATATAAATCCAAGGATCCCTCTGACAACCGCATAAGTCTGTACTGTCATCTTCACTGCCAGGCCGATCACAAAAAGGATCAGCCATACCGGCAGTAATAATATCTTCCCAGCAAGTTTTAAAATAAACATGTACACCTCCTATCTTACCAGTCCTGGCATATCATGGTTCACCTCTGCCTGATAATACCCGTTCATCGTAGACGGTGCATTAAACAGGGATGCTAATAAATATTTCTTGATGTTCTTCACTTTGGTGGTGTTACCCCGCATACAGTGTAAGACATACTCGATATGTGAATAGGTCAGCATCAGAAATTTTTTCTTCACCAGTGATGCCGGATACCAGTTGCTGGCAATCAATATCTTGTCATTTTTACACATCACAGTTTCTACGATCAGGTTCACAATTTCATCTACCTGTCGCATATCGTCATGATGGGTTACTTCCAGTGATTCATAATCAATGGTCTCTTTGACAAGGTTTTCATAAGCCTGATAATCCTCAGAGCGATTATCGCTATCAAATCTTTTCTCATCCACAGATATGATATGATTAGATTTATTATCATTCATTTCAGTATCACTAAGATTAGTATTATTAGAGTTTAAAAAAACTGTAAACTTCTGCAGGTTCTTCATTTTCCACAGAAGTTTGTTTTTTAAACTTCTGTAATTCCTCTTCAAATTTTTTCTCATCTGCTTTCTCAGGCATAAAGGTTTTCACGTAGATAACGTTCACCTTTCCAAATCCCTGTCTGCGTTTTTCGATCAGACCAATCCCTGTTTCGTCATCCAGTTCTCTCATGGATTTGATGGCTTTATTTCTGCCACAGTTCAGTAATTCCATGATATCTTCGATGGAAAAGTAGATATATGCTCTGTTTTTGTCGTCAAACCACTGATTCTTGATGGAAAGAGACATTCGATCCAACATCAGTCCATATAAAATTTTAGCATCGCTTGATAAATCTTTAAAATAACTGTCTGTAAATAATGCTTTTGGTATGCGGTAGAAGCTGAACTGATCAGCTTCGGTACCGTAAAAATAATTAAATGTCATTTTTTTCTCCATAATTTCCTCCTTTCATTTTCTGCTAAGAAGTCCTCTTTTTAAACTTCTTTGACTTTGTTTTCTTAGCTTTTTCTATCCTTAACAGGACTGTTCCTGCATCCATTTTTCTAATAATGATTCAATCACCTGCTCCATATCTTTGGCTGTGTAATCATCCGGAAAGTACTTTGTCAGTTTCTTTTCCGAGAAAGTGAGAGACCGGGATACTTTCTTTGCCATCACACAGTTATTGAAAATTGATAACATCTGAATCTGATTGATTGGCCCATCATTCAGTTGATTTCTATGAGTGTTGCAATCTGTTTTGGCTTGATAAATCCAGTGTCGCTAATATATTCGTAAATCCATTCCTGTACTTCCTTATCGATATAGGAGATATTAACAGCAACCGTGAACTGAAGCTTTTTGTTATCTACCAGATCAAGAAGTTCCGGAATTAACTCTGTCAGTCGAATGTAACGCTGAATCTGTTTATAACTTTCACCTGTCCCATCCGCAATTGCTTCCGTTGTTCTTTTGAACTTTGGGACATTTTGTCCCAAAGTCAAGTCTGTCCGAGAACCTTGGTGTTTCATGGCCTCTTGTTTCATTTTGTAAGCAAAAGCTTTTTCACTCGGCAACAGTTCCTCTCGCTGAATGTTAGCGTCCACCATCGCAATCACGGCATCATCATCCGATAATTCTCTTACGATTGCCGGAATAGTCGTAAGTCCTGCAAGCTGTGCTGCATGCATTCTTCTATGACCGGATACCATTTCATATTCTTCATTATCATCCATTCGAAGCAGTACCGGTGTCAGTACTCCATTGATCCTTACACTTTCAACCAGATCCTGCATCTTTTCATCATCCAGCACCTTGAACGGATGATTTTTAAACGGATGGATCTTACTGATTTCTATCTCCATTGCAGATTCTTCATTTACCACACCCAGCAGTTCATCAATGCTTGCCAGTTTAATCTTTTCGCCACTTCTATTTTTCATTTTTCAAAACCTCCTGTGTTAAGTTCTTATATGCTTCGGCAACTTTTCCTTTCGGGCAGTGCATGTAGATGCTTTTTCCCTCTGCACTGGTCTCAGCTGCTTTTACAGACATCGGAATCACATTTTCAAATACTTCTATCTGGCTTCCGTATGTTGTATGTACTCTCGATGCAATGTCCCTTGCGTAATTGGTTCTGAAATCTACCATAGTCAGGAGAATGCCCTCAATCGCCAGTTTCCGGTTCAGTCTTTTCTTTACTGTAAGAATGGTCTTGATCAGCTGCTGAAGTCCTTTCACCGGCAGATATGCAGCCTGCACAGGTATCAGAACAGAATCAGAAGAGACCAGTGCATTGATTGTCATCATACCAAGGCTCGGCATACAGTCGATCAGGATATAATCGTATCGGAATCTTATCGCATCGATATATTCCTTCATGATCATTTCTCTGCTCATAACATTTCCCATCGTTACTTCCAGTGCGGAAAGCTCAATATTTGCCGGAAGAAGATCTACATTTTCCTGGTGATGTAAAATACCATCTTCCAGAGAGATTTCTTCTTCGTTGATGACATCCACCATGATCGTTGCCAGTGTGATGCGAAGATCATCCGGTTCCTCATATCCAAGACTTGCGGTTAAACTTCCCTGTGGATCCGCGTCGATCAGCAACACTTTCTTACCTTCTCTTGCCAGTCCAATGCCTACATTTACGGTTGTGGTGGTCTTTCCGACGCCACCTTTCTGGTTTACTACGGATATAACTTTACACATGATTTCTTCCTCCTTTAACTTTCCCATGATTCTTTTTTCCATAATTTCAACAGTGCCAGTATTTCCCGTTTCATCATTGCCGGTGTATAAGAATTTGGAAAATACTTGTGCAACTGCTCGTTTGTGAATGCCACTCTTGTGATCTCACCCTTTTTCACTTCACACATGATCTCTTCCATCTTTTCCAGTGACAACTGTTTTTCTTTACTCAGTTGCCGGATCCTCTGGGCCTGTGAGAGTGATGGGATTGCCTGTGCATACTCCATTGCTACAAGCAGTTCTCTTTGTTCATTTTCTTTCAGTGCTGCTATCTCCACGGCCGGACAAAAAGAAATAATCTCATCATCCAGTTTCTGCAACATTTCCGGTATCAGTTTTGTCAGTGAGATATAACGCTGCACTTGTTTTGGGCTATCACCACAATCTTCACTGATGATTTCTATTGCCCGCTTTCTTGGTGTTTTGTGGTCAACTTGGCTCTTTTTTCGACCACTTTTTCTTTTTAATACGTCATTCTTCAGTTTGTAAGCAAAAGCTTTTTCACTGTAGCTGATCCGTTCTCTGTGAAGATTGGAATCTACCATGCTCAAGATGGAATCATCTTCACTTAATACCCGGATGATTACCGGTACTTTACGGTATCCCAGTTTCTCTGCAGCATGTTTTCTTTCTGTGGCCGGATATGATCTCATAGTATCCATCCGGTACCGGTCTGACGATCAGCAGATTTAAGATTCCATACTTCTCAATGCTTTCCTGCAGAAGAAACATTTCCTTATCATCTTTTACCTGAAACGGGTGCTCTTTGAACGGACGAAGACGCTCAATCTCAATTTCTATGATTCTTTCTTCGTTTTCTCCTGATTGTCTGTTTGGCTCAGTCATCTTGACTCCTTTCCTCCAGGATTCAGAAAATAAAAAATGCCTGCCTGGAACTTTTATAGATAGTAAAGTTCCAAACAGACATCGCTGTTTGACCATTAGCTGTAGCTAATAGAATTGAATACTGTTTCAGCTAATTTATGTTTGCAGGTTTGGGAGAGATTGTTTCTTTTCCCGCCTTTTCTCTGATTTACATCCCCGAATAAGGGGTGACAACAGAGCGGAACCCAAATGTTAGCTGGACTTCTTAAAACCCATGTTTGCAAAACGGTAAATTTGATTAGCTGTCAGCTAACAAAAATCGGATTGCGTTAGCTGGAAATTGATCATTTTGAATGGAAAATCATGTCACGAACGTGATTAGAAAATAACAAAAGCGTTCGTTGTCAGCTAATCCAGCTAACATTTTCGAACGCTTTGAAGCCCGTCGCCAAGAGGATTTGAACCTCCGACCCCTCGCTTAGGAGGCGAGTGCTCTATCCAGCTGAGCTATGACGACACATGCCGCAAACCCTTGATTTTACTGGGTTTCTGGGATTTTTCCCTTCGGCCATATATAAGATTATCAACTCTCTTTCGAGTTGTCAATCTACAGATTTTTTCGATTTGGTAACATTAGAACGTTCCCCCCAATTTGGGGAATGCTTTGTTGTCACCATTAGCATTTTTCAGAATAGATTCGAACTGAAAGTTGTTTTTCATTTTTTCCCTTTGGGAATGCCTCGGCTTTCTCTTAGGAGGCGAGTGCTCTATCCAGCTGAGCTATGACGACACATGCCGCAAACCCTTGATTTTACTGGGTTTCTGGGATTTTCCCCTTCGGCCATATATAAGATTATCAACGCTTTTTCGAGTTGTCAATCTACAGATTTTTTTACTTTGGTAACATTAGAACGTTCCCCAATTTTTGGAATGCTTTGTTGTCACCTTTGACATTATTCAGAATAGATTCGAACTGAAAGTTGTTTTTCATTTTTTCCCTTTGGGGAATGCCTCGGCTTTCTCTTAGGAGGCACTTGTTATATCCATTTAACTATGGGAACAAAGTAATCTATAGAACTCAATATTGGCAGCTTAGTTCATATAGCGGATGCATCCCTGCATCCAAATATTCCCTTTGAACCTTCTTCCAATCTGAGGCTCTCCAAATAAATCTTCTTTATTAATACAAACATCATAAACCAGACCATTTGTATCAATCTTCATAATGTAAATTTCTTCTTCTGTTATTTTATTCACAGTCTTTTTGTAATCAAGGATTTCTCCTATTACGGAATACTGGTCACTCTCTACACCATATGGCATAAAACAGGTGTCCACGATAGACAGAACATCTTCATAAGCGATCCGGCGTGATAACATGGAATAAGTATCCATATCTTCTAAAGTCAGATTTTCGATTGCATCCTCATCCCCATCTCTTGCTGCTGCAATCAGGTGGTTCCGGTTCTGCATATTTTTCTGGATCGTTTTTTTTCTGCTTTTTCATTTTTCATCATCGGAAGAATAATCTTACCGCTGATGGACAATGCAGAAAGTGTAACACTTCTTCCGACGATTCTTGGAAAATGTTCCTCGTTTAAATACTCCGCTACATTTTGCAGATAAAAAGATCAGGGACACACCTAAACGAACCTCATCACAGATTCCGGCATAAGATTCTTTTTCTGCATGCTTTTTGTACTTCTGTCTGTTCCTGTGAAGTAATTCCATGTCCGTAAAAATACGGAATGTAATATTCAATTCTGAAATTGTCGTGGTCAGTAAATTCTCCACGAACTATAATTCCCATGGAATCCGCAAATTCTTTTGTGAATTCTGCGTACTCGTTTCCTTCCGAATCTCTCGCTGACATATAGTTTGTCGGAGAGGATACGATGCTCTGGAGAAGTTCGTCTAACTCTTTTTGATCTTTTATATTTTTAAATCCAACTGCTCTTAAAAAATCATGCATAGAACTCCTCCTCACTTCTTTTTGAAATTAATCTTATTATATTATATGTTATTACTTTTTTCTAGGTATAGATTGTAATTTTTATTTTTTATTAGAATTTAATGCCATGTCCAATGCTTCCTGCTCTTCCTCGGAAAGAGTGATCACAGAATTTCCATCAATAATTTTTCTTTGATGTATGTATAGCATCCTTCACGGCTATGCATTGCATTGATGATAAATCCATCGTTGGTCTGACTTAAGAGTGCAAGTGAAAAACTCAGCTTTCCTCCCATTTCGTTAAAAGCATCGTATTTTACAAGTCCCACTTTTTGGAAGGTATATTTCATGTTTGAAAAAAATACGGTTGATGTTTTTCTCATTTTTCTCATTGAGTCCATCAGCTGCTCTACCTGATCCAGTCTTTTTTAAAATGGTGTCCTCTAAATTTTTCGCATCTTTTCCTGTCATAAAATTGTTGTAGGCTTTTTTCAGGGAATGCATTTTTGCTGCATTCACGATCATTACGATGATCAGTATCAGTACAAGTGCTGCCAATCCGATCACGATATAATCAGAATCAATTCCTAAGTATTCAGATATCATATTTTCTCCTTCCAGAACGTTTGTTCTATTTTAATATCATGTCAATTAATCGGTCTAAATCTTCTTTATTATAATACTCGAATCTCGATTTTTCCCCTTTATTTTCATCTTTTGCATTGATGGATACTTTTGTTCCCAGAATCTGTTTCATTTTTTCTTCCAGATCCTGATATACGATTTCAAGCTGCTTATCCATCTTTGTTTTTTTTCTACTTCTTCTTTTTCTCTTCTGTACCTTCTTGACCAGCTTCTCTGTTTCTCTTACGGAGAGTTTTTCATCGAAGACTTTCTGTGCCATCATGTACTGTTTTTCTAAGTCTTCTATTCCAAGAAGTGCTCTTGCATGTCCGGTCTGTATCATATCATCAATGACCATCTGCTGAACTTTTTCATTTAATTTTAAAAGACGTATGGAGTTCGTTACTGCGGTACGGCTCTTGGATACACGCTCTGCTACCTCATCCTGTTTCAGATTAAATTCTTCTAACAATCTCTTATAAGCAAATGCTTCTTCAATTGGATTTAAGTCTTCACGCTGGATATTTTCAATTAAGGATATTTCTACAATTTCCTGTTCCGTATAGTTCTTTATGATAACAGGTATCTTTTTCAAACCTGCTTGCTTTGCAGCTCTCCATCTTCTTTCTCCTGCAATGATCTCATAATAACTATTTCGATCCTGAACTACGATTGGCTGGATAATTCCCATCTGTTTAATGGATTCGGATAATTCTAAAAAGTGCATCCTCATTAAAATGTTTTCTCGGCTGTTCCTTATTTGGCTCTACCTTATTAATAGGAACCATAACTGCCTGATCCTCTGTTGGTGTAAGTGAAGTATCTTTTGCAGCTCCCGGTTTATTCACTTTGTCTGTAATCAGAGAATCCAGACCTTTGCCAAGTCCTCCTTTTTTTTTGCTGCCATCTCTTACACATCCTTTCTATTGATTACTTCTCTTGCAAGATCACGATAGCTTTCTGCTCCTGCTGATTTTGAATCATATAATGTAATTGGAAGTCCGTGTGATGGAGCTTCTGCAAGACGAATGTTTCACGGAATAATTGTCTGGTAAATGGTTGTGTCTAAATTATTTTTTACATTTTCTACAACCTGAGTTGAAAGATTGGTGCGGGCATCATACATCGTAAAGACTACTCCCTCCATCTCTAGATTTGGATTCAATCTTTCCTGTACCAGATGAATCGTATGCATTAATTGGCTCAAACCTTCCAACGCATAATACTCACATTGAATTGGAACTAAGATTGTATTTGCTGTTGTCATGGAGTTGATCGTCAGCATATTCAATGATGGTGGGCAGTCAATAATAATAAAAAATCAAAATCGTCCTGGATATAATCTACAGAATTTTTCAATACATATTCCTTTTCTTTTACATCCAGTAACTCTATTTCTGCTCCTGCTAAATTTACATTTGCCGGTATGATTGTCAGATTTTCTATATCTGTTTTCTTCATACTTTCCTTAATGCTGCATTCATCCAACATTAATTCATATACTGTATTTTCTAATTCATCTTTATCAATACCCAGTCCACTTGTTGTATTTCCCTGTGGATCTAAAAGTCAATCGTAAGTACTTTTTTTCCGGCTTCCGCAAGACAGGCTGACAGATTAATTGCTGTTGTTGTCTTACCTACACCGCCCTTTTGGTTAGCTATTGCAATAATTCTTCCCATGTTTTTTCCTTTCTACTATACACTTATCCTCTGTACTTTTCCTGTAAATCTATGTAATTTTGGTACTTTGTACAGATATAATTCTACATTTTTCAGTAATATAGAATACCTAGAACATTATAACATTTATTCTTTTTTATTTCTATAGTAAAAAATGTTTCACGTGAAACATTATTGCTGATTTGCTTTAAAAATCACAATTTATAGATGTTACTATATTTTTTTAATACAATATCTTGTAAAAAATTTTATAAAAAAATAGAAAATGTTTCACGTGAAACATTTTCTATTTCATACTTTTTATCTTATGTGATGTAGTAAGTGCAAACGAGTTAACATCTTACATGATTAATAGGTAATAAGCGTTTATTATGTAATGGTTTTGTACATAACACAATGAGTGCGAGTGAGTTAATATGCTCGCATAATTAACAAGCGACAAACGTTGATCATATGCTGGTTTTGCGTATAATCTAATAATTAAAAATATATCAGAGAGAAATTTCTTATTCTTGACGAACAGTGAAATTATTAAGTAAGTGATACTTATGATATAGTGAATGCAAGCGACTTAATATACTTACATACTTGCATAATTAACGGGTGACATATATTGAGCATATGCTGGTTTTGCACATAATAATAAATACTTTATTTACAGAGAATTTGCATAACCGCCAGTAAGCAAAGTAGAACAAAACCGGGAGTACTTTTGTGACTTTGGAAGAAAATTAGTAACCCCAACTCAGGCAGACTTAGATTTTCTTATTTTCGTACAACGGAACAAAATAGACCCGGCTTTGTATATTACCAATCAAAAAAGTTCAAAACTTCATTACATAAATTTATCATAATATTTATTTCAAAAACTCAATCTATAACAACCCAATAACATTATAAAGACAATCCAATGCAGACTTCATTTCTTTCTTGCACTGCATATTACTACTACCCTTTTTCTTTTTCTTCATCCATTAATCTCACACATTTATCTATCAACTGAATAGTATTGTTCAGTTCAGAAATAACCATATCATAAGTATCTTTTGGAATCGATACCTGATCTGTACTCTCACTCTGCTCCACAATTTTTATAATATCTGATATCTGTGTCAAACGATAATTTACATCTTCTAATTCTACTTCGACCTTTTTTTGTTCATCCAACAGATTCTTTTGTTCTAATTTTAAATCTGATATTCTTTCCTTATGATGTGGATAGATTGTTCTGGGTGTAAACGGTTCACAATCATTTTCATCTTCTTTTTTCTAAATACAAAATAAATTGTGTTGTCTCACGGATTCGGATATGTAATTCATCCTGCTTATTTTGCAGCATTTTTTTCTTTGCTTCCTGCTCACTTTGATAATTTTTTAAAAACTCTTTTAACATAATAACCTCAAGAACATATGTTTGTAATTTATTTATTATCTTTATTTTATACTAATTTTTTTTGCAAAAGAAAAGGCAGATCTTTTTCTTTAAATTTGAATTGTATAAAAATAGAATTTCGTCTATAATAAACTTAGATAATAAAACAAGGGGGTCATTATATATGAAGAAAAAAACATCAAACATTTTCTGTTTCTTGCAGCAGCAGCCGGAACAGGAATTCATCTTATGAACCGAACTGTCAACAGAACTGCATGTATGAAAGAAATTCTTTCTTCTCATCCGGGTCATTACTATGATTGGAAACATGGAAGAATTTACTATACCAAGACAGGAAGTGGTGCACCGCTTTTACTGATCCATGACCTTCATCCGGCAAGCTCTTCTTATGAATGGTCTAGAATGATGAAGAAACTCGAAAAAACAAATACGGTCTATACCATTGACCTTCTTGGATGTGGACGAAGTGATAAACCAAATATTACCTATACCAATTATCTGTATGTACAGTTAATTGATAATTTTATCAAAGATGTTATTAAAGAAAAGACAGATGTTGTAGCAACCGGAAGTTCTGTTTCTTTTACTGTGATGGCATGTAATATGGAAAAGAATCTTTTCAAAAAAATCATTTTGATCAATCCAGAAAAAATGAGTGTATTAAACAGAACTCCTGATAAGAAGAAAAATGTTGCAAAGTTCCTGCTTGATTTTCCTGTCATCGGAACCTTCTTATATAATACAACGGTACACGAATTAAAGATCAACCGGATGTTCCGTGAAAAATATTATTATAAGAAACAACTGATTTCTACCAAGGCACAGGATGTCTATTTTGAAGCTGCACATTTAGGTGAAGGTGCCGGCAGATATCTCTATGCAAGTATCATCAGTGACTATACAAACATCAGTATTACTCATGCTTTAAAAAATATTGAAAATAAGATTTGCATTATCGGAAGCAGAGAACGTCCTCACTCCGTAGAGATTTTAGACGAGTATACAGAATGTAATCACAATATTGAAACAGCTTACTTATCCAATTCCAAGTATCTGCCTCAGTTAGAGACACCGGATAAAGTAAATGAGATTCTTCAGGTTTTCTTAAATAACCAGTAATCTCTTAACTTAAAAATACCGACCTCTGATTGTTAGATCTATTCTAACTTTCAAGGTCGGTATTCTTATCTTATTATTTTCATTATCATAAAGGTTTCTTCGATGGTGTTCCTGCTTTTCTTGGATAAGTTGCAGGTGTCCTTTTTTTCTTTTCGATAATAACAAATGCACGGTTCATCTCTGAATCAGGTAATTGAAATTTCTGGATATCCACACATGCCCCACCTAACACTTCTAAAGCATGTTCTGCCTGCTTTGTCTCTTCTTCCACTTCATTTGCCTTATAGGAGATAAACTTTCCACCTACTTTTACAAACGGCAGACAGTATTCACTTAAAGTTGATAAATTTGCCACGGCACGAGACACGCATAGGTCAAATTGTTCACGATATCCTTTTTGTCTTGCAAGCTCTTCTGCCCTTCCATGTACTGCAGATATTTTTTTCAATTCCAGTTCTTCTATGACTTCATTTAGAAAAAGAACTCTTTTATTCAAAGAATCTGCAAGACAGATTTCTAATTCAGGAAAAGCAATCTTCAATGGGATTCCCGGAAATCCTGCACCTGTGCCTAAATCAATAATTGATATATCTTGATTTAATTTTTCTACTTTTATTAAAGAGATACTGTCTAAAAAATGTTTTTGGACTACTTCTTCGAATTCCGTAATGGCAGTCAGGTTCATTACCTTATTTTTTTCCACCAACATCTCATAATAAGTATTAAATTGCTCTAATTGCAAATCTGACAATTCTATTCCCATCTTCGCAGCAGAGTCCTTGAAATACACAATCTCTTTTTTCATAAATTCTATGATTCCTTTTTGCTGTTCTTTTTGTCGCATCTGTTCCATATAAACTAAAAAGCACGGAAATATCCGCCGGTGATACTCCTGAGATTCTCGAAGCCTGTCCGATGTTCACCGGCTGGTACTGTTTCAACTTTTGTCTTGCTTCAATGCGAAGGCTGTTAACATCATCGTAATCAAAATTTTCCGGTATTTTCTTTTTACCTCTAACTTTTTAAAGTTTTCAACCTGTTTAATCTGACGTTTAATATATCCATCATATTTAATATTGATGTTTACCTGTTCCGCAACTTCATCCGGAAGCTCCGGTCTGTCCTCATCAATTGGTGCTAAGACTTCATAATTCAATTCCGGTCTTCGGATTAACTCTGCCAAAGAGGTTCCTGTATTTAAAGGTGTACTCTCATACTCTTCCAGTAAAGCCTGAACTTTTTTGTTTGCTCCAATGTTTACTTTTTCCACACGGGCAATCTCTTCTTCAATTAATCTCTCTTTTTCTAAAATCCAGTCATATCTTTCCTGAGAAATCAGTCCTACACGATATCCTTTTTTAGAAAGACGTAAATCTGCATTGTCCTGTCTTAATAAGAGGCGATATTCCGCTCTTGAGGTCATCATTCGGTAAGGTTCATGGTTTTCTTTTGTCACCAGATCATCGATCAATACTCCGATATAGGATTCTGAACGGTCTAAAATTAAAGGTTCCTTTAACAAAACTGACATTGCTGCATTGATTCCGGCAACCAATCCCTGCGCTGCAGCCTCTTCATAGCCACTGCTTCCATTGAACTGACCACCACTGAAAAGTCCTTTTATTTTCTTAAACTCCAGACTTGGATATAACTGATTTGGATTGATACAATCGTATTCAATTGCATAGGCATTTCTGACAATCTTTGCATTTTCCATTCCCGGTAAAGTCCGGTACATCCGATACTGTACATCTTCCGGAAGAGAACTTGACATTCCTCCGACATACATTTCATTGGTATTCAAACCTTCCGGCTCAATAAATATCTGATGTCTGTTCTTATCTGCAAATTTTACAACCTTATCTTCTATCGAAGGACAGTATCTTGGTCCTGTTCCCTCGATCACACCGGAATACATTGGTGACCGGTCTAGATTTTCACGAATAATTTTATGAGTCTCTTCATTTGTATAAGTCAGCCAGCAGGAAACCTGTTCAATCTGAACATCCTCCGGATTTGTTGTAAAAGAAAAACGGTACAATCCTCTCGTCTCCCTTTTTTGCTCAATCATCTTAGAAAAGTCAAGAGAACGTTTATCCATTCTTGCCGGAGTACCGGTTTTAAAGCGGAACATTTCTACTCCATGTTCTTTTAAAGAATCCGTAAGGTGCGTTGCAGCCTGTAAACCATTCGGTCCTGTATAATTGATGACATCTCCATAGAGACAACGTGCATTTAAGTAAGTTCCGGTACAGAGAACCGCAGCTTTACATTCATAAGTCGCACCGGAAAAAGTTTTAACTCCGGTAATATGATTTTCTTCATCGGTTTATAATTTCGGCAACCTCTGCCTGACGGATCGTAAGATGTTCGGTATTCTGCAAAGTTTTTCGCATTTCCATACTGTAAGCAGCCTTATCTGCCTGGGCCCGAAGAGAATGTACTGCCGGTCCTTTAGAACGGTTCAGCATCTTTGACTGAATAAAAGTCTTATCAATATTTTTTCCCATCTCTCCACCGAGTGCATCGATCTCACGGACCAGATGCCCCTTGGAACTTCCCCCGATATTCGGGTTACAAGGCATCATTGCAATACTGTCCACACTGATCGTAAATAAAATTGTTTCAAGTCCAAGTCTTGCACAGGCAAGTGCTGCCTCACATCCGGCATGTCCTGCACCAACTACCACTACATCATAGTTTTCCTTTACAAAATCCATAACAATCCTTCTTTCCTACTTTCCGGTACAAAATTTTTGAAAATATCTCATTGACCAAATCTTCTCCTAAAGATTCCCCTAAAATATTTCCAAGTTCTTCATAAGTGTTCATCAGATCAATCGAGTAAAAATCTTCCGGCATCTCCATCGCAATACTGTCAAGCACCATATTCAGGCTGTCCTTTGCATTACTTAAAGCTGCCTTATGTCTCGCATTTGTAATGTAGACCTCATCATTCAACTCTACTTTTCCATGGAAAAATAATTCTTTGATCGCATTTTCTAATTCATCGACTCCCTGATTCTCTTTCATCGATACTTTAATGATCTTCTGGTCTAAATGAGAAGCGATCATCTCTTCCGTCGTTACCGTATCTAAATCAGATTTATTCAAAAGTACAAGAGCTGTACGATCCTTTATCATCTCCATGATCTTTTCATCATTTTCATCTAACGGAGTGGACGAATCTACAACATAAATTATTAAATCAGCATTTACTAAATAATCTTTTGCCTTATCTACTCCTATTTTTTCTACTATATCTTCCGTATCACGGATTCCGGCAGTATCAATAATATTAAGAGTGATCCCATTCAGGTTCATCTGCTCTTCTAAGACATCTCTCGTTGTTCCGGCAATATCCGTAACAATTGCCCTCTCTTTTTTCAAAAGAACATTCATCAAAGAAGACTTTCCTGCATTCGGCTTTCCTACAATGACCGTATCAATTCCTTCTTTTAAAATTTTTCCATTGTCGGCGGTATCTAGGAGATGTTCAATTCTTTCTTTACACTCTTCTGCTACTGTTTTTAATTTCTGCCCATACCCATCAATATTGATATGTTCAGGATCATCCAAAGCAGATTCAATAAAAGCAATCTCATAAATGATCTTTTCCCGCAGCTCTTTGATCTCTTTTTGCAAAGAACCCTGAAGCTGGGAAATTGAACTCTTTAATGCAAATTCATTTTTAGAAGAAATGACATCCATAACTGATTCCGCCTGTGTCAGATCAATCCTTCCATTTAAAAATGCACGTTTTGTAAACTCTCCCGGTTCTGCAGGTCTTGCTCCCATGGCAAACCACAGTATCTAAGATTTTTTGCATAACAAGTACGCCGCCATGACAGTCAATCTCAACCGTATCTTCCCTGATATAAGTATTTGGGGCACGCATGATCAAAACCATTACTTCATCAATGATCTTATTTTCCTTTGTATCATCCACAATATATCCATAATGCACGGTATGGCTTTTTTCTTCTGATAACTTTTTCTTACCATTCTTCGACTGATAGATCCTGTCAATCACCGTAAAAGCATCTTCACCACTGATCCTGATAATACCGATCCCTGAATTTGTCATTGCTGTGGCAATTGCTGCAATTGTATCTGTTTTCATAATTTCATACTCCTTTAAGTACGCTTTGTGTCATAACATAAAAACAAAAAATTTTTATCCTTAGGTTATCATACAAATCAATTAGTACAAAAGAGAGTGTTCTTTAGAACACTCTCTATGTATCATCGTTATTTTTTCAAAGTAACAACTACATGTCTGTAAGGTTCTTCCCCTTCACTGTGTGTTGTTACATATCTGTCATTCTGCAAAGCAGAATGAATAACTCTTCTCTCAAAAAGGATTCATTGGCTCTAAAGAAACCGGATGTTTTGTTCTCTTTACTTTATAAGCAATATTCTTTGCTAAGTTTTCAAGAGTTTCTTTTCTACGCTTTCTGTAATCCTCTGTATCCATCTTTACACGATAGTAAACATCAGATTTTTTATTTACTGCAAGATTTGTAAGCTGCTGTAAAGAATCCAGTGTCTGTCCGCGTTTTCCGATCAGAATTCCCATGTCATCGCCCTTTAATTCAATCTCGATCACACGGTCGGAATCATTGACTGTGATCAATATCTCCACTTCTAATTTCATTGCCGCAAATACATTATTTAAGAATTCTCTTGCATAATCTTCTACAGAACATTTTTTACGAGCCTGAATCACTGCCGGCTTGCTTCCAATTCCAAGAAAACCGCTGGTTCCTTTTTCAAGGACTTCATATTCAATTTCATCGGTTGTAGCACCGAGAGCAATCTTTGCTTCTGTAAGAGCATCTTCCTCTGTTTTTCCTGTAAATTTCATAAATTCCATGAATCCTGCCCCCTATTTTTCCTGCCTTTTACCTTCGTTAAATTCGCGAACTAAATTTGCTTTCGCTGCCATACTGTCTGCTTTTACATGTTTCTTCTTCTCATCAGCTTCTTTTAACTTCTCTTCTTTTTCTTTTGAAGAAGCCTCATAACTGATATTCTTTGTTTTGATCTTAGCAGCTTTCTTCATGTCTTCCTCAGAAATTCCGAGTTTTTCACGTTTCTTCTTCATCTTTTCCTGATTCTTGGCAATAATGTCATTTAAATCAATTTTTTCCATATGTTTATTGATGAAGAACTGCTGTACTGCACGAAATACTGCGGCTGAAATCCAGTAAATACCAAGACCTACAGGAACCGTAAAACACATAACAAATGAGAACAACGGCATAATGATATTCATTGTTTTCATCTGAGCTGCCATTGCATCGGTACTAGAATCACCTGTCTGTGTCTGCTGTGGCTGAGGCATCATCTTAATGTTAATCACCTGTGTTACATAAGAGATAATCGGGATCAATAAAGCTCCGATCAACATCAGCCATGAATGGGATGCAAAACTGGACTTAATTGTGGATAATGGTGAATCCGCAATATTTAAACCTAAAAAGGTAACCATTGGCTCTACCTGATCATGTGTTGTCTGGATCAGATCTGTTAAAGAACCGAATTTGTCCTGTAAAAAGTTCCATCCGTCAGAAGGCATTTTATAAAGAACATCTACGATATTATTCTTTACAGCCGTTGTGTCCTTTGCAGAAAAAATCAACCATCTTGGATGTAAGATTGTTAATTTTTCCGGCATCCACATAATCTGTTAAAATTTTATCAAATCCATCCGTCGTATAAATTGCATTGACCAGATTTGAAAATACACCTTTTACACCGTTTACATAAGCCGGTACGTTAATGATTACACGATATAACTGCTAACAGGATCGGGAATGTAATGAATAACTGTAAACAGGTTCCCGAAGGTGATACTCCGTATTTGTTATACACTTCCTGAGTCTCTTCACCCATCTTCTGTCTTGAAACAGCATCTGTTTTATTCTTATACTTCTTCTGAATTGCCTGAAGCTCCGGCTGCATCTTCTGTGACAGCTTTGAGAACTTCTGCTGCTTGATCGTCAGCGGAAGCATACACAGGTAAATGATCATTGTCAAAATGATGATCGTCAGACCAATATCCTGGATTCCTATTTTATCCAGCACGATATAAATACCGTTCATTACCCAGCCTAACAGCTTTGCGATTGGTCCGAGGATTGCACCTGAATATTGTGTTAAAATAATATCCATGAAAAACCTCCTACGCTATGGAACAGGATCATATCCACCTTTTGAAAAGGGATTACATCTCAATATTCGCCATGCCGCTAAAGCACCGCCCTTAAAAGCTCCGTACTTTTCCACTGCTTCTAAAAACCATAAGTAGAACAGGTCGGATAATAAGGACATTTTGTTTTCTTTAACGGAGATAAATATTTTCTATAAAATTTAATTAAAGTAATTAAAATTTTTTTCAAAATGATTCCATCTTCTTTTTCGTTATTTTGTGAAGACCTCCAAGATGCATCAAAGCACTCTCTATCTGATGAAACCCAACCTCTTTTTCTTGCGATGCCCTTGCGATGATTACAATGTCCAAACCACTATTGAACATGTCTTCCTGCAATCTGTAACTTTCTCTGATTAATCTTGTTAAATGATGTCTTATAACACTATTTCCTACTTTTTTACTAACTGATATTCCAATACGGTTTCTTTCTGTATGATTTTCTAAAATGTACATGACCAGGTATTTGTTTGCATAAGACTTACCCAGCCTGTACACCTTTTGAAAATCTCTGTTTTTTTTTCAATGACTCCGAAAATTGCATTGTCACATATCCTCTTAAAATAATTAAAATAAGAAGAAAGACCACGAAGCGTGGCCTATGCTGATAATTTTTTTCTTCCTTTTAATCTTCTTGCAGCCAATACTTTTCTTCCGCCTGCTGTGCTCATTCTTTTTCTAAAACCATGAACTTTCGCTCTCTGTCTCTTTTTTTTGGTTGATAAGTCATCTTCATAAGTATCCACCTCCTCTATGTTAAAAAACATCTCTTCAATTATAACAAAAATGTGCTCTAAGTCAAGCTATTACGGCATTTTTTTATAATTAGAAATTTTTACCTACTATATATATAAGGAAGAAACTCATACCCACAAGATATAGTTATTCACTTTTTATCCAATGAATATCCACATGTTGAAAACCTGTCTATAAAATGTGGATATAAACTGTATAAGACGTTTATAACGTTCCCTGCTATCCCCTATACGCCTCCATTTTTTTCATTGATTATTTAGGCGATATAGTTTATTATAGTAAGTGTGGATTTTTTTAGGACAGACTTATTTCCTATTATATACAATAATAAAATCCACAGACTAAAAAGTTATTGGAGATTTATATGGAACAAATAGAACAGATTATTGAAAAATGGGATGAAATCTTAAATACGGTAAAAGAAGAACATGAGATTTCCGAAGTTTCTTTCAATACATGGTTAAAACCTCTCTCTGTCTTTGCTGTAGAGAATAACAAATTATATATCTTAGTACCGGACGAGCAGATTGGACTTAGTTATATCACCAAGAAATTCCTGCTCCCGATTCGTGTGTCGGTTGCAGAGATTACCGGAACCGATTATGAGATTGAGTTTATTCTTCCGGAACAGACAAAGAAAATCAAACCTTATAAAGCAAAAAATATCGGGATGACAGAAAGTGGAGGAACCGGTTCTGCCTTAAATCCAAATTATACTTTTGATACATTTGTCGTTGGAAATAACAATAAGTTAGCATATGCAGCATCTTTAGCTGTAGCAGAATCTCCGGGCGAGGTGTACAACCCTCTCTTCTTATATGGAGGAGTCGGACTTGGCAAGACCCACCTGATGCATTCCATTGCTCACTTTATCCAGACGAACAATCCGAGCATGAAGGTTCTTTATGTATCTTCTGAGATATTTACAAATGAATTGATCGACTCTATTCGTAACGGAAACAATTCCTCGATGAATAAGTTCCGTGATAAATACAGAAATATCGACGTACTGTTGATCGACGATATCCAGTTTATTATAGGTAAGGAAAGTACCCAGGAGGAATTCTTCCATACTTTCAACGAGCTTCATATGGCAAAAAGGCAATTATCATATCTTCCGATAAGCCACCGAAGGATATGGAAACACTCGAAGAACGTATCCGCTCTCGTTTTGAATGGGGACTGATCACCGATATCGGTTCTCCGGACTATGAGACGAGAATGGCTATTTTAAGAAGAAAAAAAAGATATGGATGACTTTGAATTGGATGATGAAATCTTAGATTACATTGCAACCAATATCAAATCCAATATCCGTGAGCTGGAAGGTGCCTTAAATAAATTACTGGCATACTCTAACTTAGAACACAAACAGATTACCATGGAAGTTGCAATTGAAGAATTACAAAAACATCATTTCACCGGATAAGCCAAAGGAGATCACACCACAGCTTATCATTGATGTTGTCTGCGAACATTTTGGAATTACCTTAGACCAGATCAAATCCAAAAAGCAGAAGTAACGATATTGCAAAGCCAAGACAGATTGCCATGTACCTGTCTAAGAATATGACGGATGCATCCTTAGATAGTATCGGTTCTCTTTTTTAGGAGGCAGAGACCACTCTACCATTATCCATGGAATTAATAAGATTACGGATGAGTACGAATCGAACGAAAATATCCACAATTCCATCGATACCATAAAGAAAAAGATCAACCCGAATTAAGTTATTCACAAATCATCCGGTTGGAATCTACAGAGTTTTCACAGGGTTATGAAGTTCATAATTTTCTTTAAGCCCTTGATTTTTCAAGCCTTAGAGAGTTATTCACTTATTAACACCCTCTACGAAGAAGACTTTTAATTATTAAATTATATTATATATTTATAGGCAGGAAGGAGTTATTCACAAAATGAAATTAATCTGTTCCAAATCGAATTTATTGTATGGTGTTAATACTGTATGAAAAAGCAGTTCCTACCAGAACTACGATGGCAATATTAGAATGTATTTTAATTGATGCTTCTGCAAATGAAATTAAATTAACTGCAAATGATATGGAACTTGGAATTGAGACTGTAATAGACGGTACTATAGAAGAAAACGGAATCATTGCGTTAGATGCAAAGATCTTTTCCGATATCGTAAGAAAACTTCCGGATAATGATGTTGTGATCGAAACGGACGACAGCTTTAAGACAACCATTACCTGTGAAAAAGCAAAGTTCAATATTGTTGGTAAATCAGGAGAAGATTTTTCCTATATCCCATATATAGAAAGAAAAGAACCGATCACTATGTCTCAGTTTACCTTAAAAAAGAAGTCATTCGTCAGACCATCTTTTCTATTTCAGACAATGACAACAATAAACTGATGACCGGAGAATTGTTTGAGATCAATGAAAACCAGCTTAAGGTGGTATCCTTAGACGGACACCGTGTGTCTATCAGAAATATACAGTTAAACAGCAGCTACGATTATAAAAAAGTCGTTGTACCGGGAAAGACTTTACAGGAGATCAGCAAGATTATCCCTGGAACAACCGATGAAAATGTGGATATCTTCCTGACAGGCAACCACATTGTGTTTGAATTTAACCGGACAACCGTAGTATCGAGACTGATCGAAGGTGAATATTTAAGAATTGAGCAGATGCTCTCTTCCGATTATGAGACAAAAAGATCAAGATCAATAAAAGAGAATTATTAAGCTGTATCGACCGTGCAACACTTCTTAGGTAAAAGAAGGTGATAAAAAACCGATCATCATGAATGTAACGGAAGGAAATATGGAATTAAAGATCCAGTCCTTTATCGGTTCCATGAATGAAGATATTGATATCGAAAAAGAAGGAAAAGACATTCTGATCGGATTTAATCCAAAATTCTTCATAGATGCACTTCGTGTAATTGACGATGAGGAAGTGACACTTTACATGGTAAATCCGAAAGCACCTTGCTTTATCAAAGATGACCAGGGAAGTTATATTTATCTGATTCTTCCAGTCAACTTTAACAATGTTGCAAATTAAGGAGCCTGTGAACAGATGGAAACAATAAGAATAAAAAGATGAATATATAAGACTCGGACAGGCGTTGAAGTTAGCAGGTCTGGTGGGTTCCGGCGTTGATGCAAAGATGGTCATACAGGACGGGCTTGTAAAAGTCAACGGTGAGACCGAGTATCAGCGTGGAAAAAACTCCACGACAAAGATGTAGTAACTTACGAAGGAGAATCTTTTCAAGTAGAGACATGTTTATAAAATCCATAGAGTTGAACCAGTTTCGCAATTATGAGAATCTTAATCTTCAGTTTTTGACAATGGAACCAATATTTTATATGGCGACAATGCACAGGGAAAAACAAATGTCTTAGAAGCAGTCTGTGTCAGCGGGACAACAAAGTCACACAGAGGAAGCAAAGACAAAGAGATGATCCGGTTTGGGATGGAGGAATCCCATATTAAGACAGTTGTGGAAAAGAAAAAATATGGAGTATCAGATAGACATCCATATGAAACGCCATAAGACAAAGGGATTGCCGTAAATAAGATTCCTTTGAAAAAGGCAAGCGAACTGTTTGGAATATTAAACATTGTACTTTTTTTCACCGGAGGACTTAAACATCATCAAAAACGGTCCTTCCGAGCGTAGAAGATTCTTAGATTCCGAACTTTGTCAGTTAGATAAAATATATCTTTCTGATTTAGCAAAATATAATAAGATCTTAAATCAGAGGAACAAACTTCTAAAAGACATGATCTATCGTCCTGACTTAAAAGAGACACTTCCTATCTGGGATGAACAGTTACTGGAATACGGCAGGCGGATAATCAGACGAAGAAAGACATTTATAGACGAGTTAAACGAAATCGTCTATGAACTTCATAGAAATATTTCAGGAAGTAAAGAAACATTAATACTAAAATACGAACCAAATATAGATGATGCATTTTTTTTCAGGACGAGCTGAACCGTGCAAAAGAAAAAGACCTGCGTTACTGCCAGACTTCGGTAGGACCACATCGGGATGATATGTTATTTGATGTATCGGGAATAGATATCCGTAAATATGGTTCCCAGGGGCAGCAGAGAACGAGTGCGCTTTCTTTAAAATTAGCAGAGAGGGAGCTTGTGAAAAAAAAGTATTCATGAGACACCGGTTCTTTTTACTGGATGATGTGTTGTCAGAGCTTGACAGCAACCGGCAGAATTATCTGCTGAACAGCATCCATGATATCCAGACAATTATAACTTGTACAGGACTGGATGAATTTATTCGTAACCGATTTGAAATAAACAAGGTATTTTAAAGTAATAGATGGCAGTATTTTTTGCATGTGAACAGGAGGATTTCAATGAGCACTGAATACGGAGCAGACCAAATACAAATTTTAGAGGGACTCGAAGCAGTCCGCAAAAAGACCGGGTATGTACATTGGAAGTACCTCGTCCAGAGGACTTCATCATTTAGTGTATGAGATTGTAGATAATGCGGTCGATGAAGCCTTAGCAGGATACTGTGACAAAATAGAAGTAACGATCAACGAAGATAATTCCATTACAGTCGAAGATGATGGTAGGGGAATACCGGTAGATATCAATCACAAAGCAGGAAAATCAGCACTTGAAGTCGTATATACCGTATTACATGCCGGAGGAAAATTCGGCGGCGGAGGATACAAAGTATCCGGTGGATTACATGGTGTAGGTGCATCTGTAGTAAATGCGTTATCCACAACGCTCTGTGTAGAAGTTTATAAAGAGGGAAAAATTTACTTCCAGAGTTATCATATCGGAAAACCGGATGAAGACGTAAAAGTGATCGGAACCTGTGAAGAAGATAAGCATGGAACAAAAGTTACATTCCATCCGGACCCGGATATCTTTGAAGAAACAGTTTATGATTATGATACCTTAAAAACAGCGACTTCGCGAGACGGCATTTTTAACAAAGGGACTTCGTATCATCCTAAAAGATTTAAGAGAAGATCCTGTCAGGGAACATGATTTCCACTATGCCGGAGGAATCAAAGAATTTGTAACTTATCTGAATAAGAGTAAAGAATCACTTTATCCTGAGGTCATCTATTGTGAGGGAACAAAGGATAACGTCTATGTAGAAGTGGCAATGCAGCATAATGACTCCTACAACGATGCTTCTTACAGTTTTGTAAATAACATCATTACGCCGGAAGGTGGTACACATCTGACCGGATTCCGTAATGCTTTTAACAAAAACCTTTAATGCTTATGCAAGAGATAATAAGATCTTAAAAGGACAGTGATGCACAGCTTTCAGGTGAGATGATATCCGCGAAGGTTTAACAGCAATCATCAGTATCAAGATAGAAGAACCGCAGTTTGAAGGACAGACCAAGCAGAAACTTGGAAACAGCGAAGCAAGAGGAGCTGTAGACAGTATCGTCAGCGAGCAGCTTACTTATTTCTTAGAGCAGAATCCGGCAATTGCCAAAACAATCTGTGAAAAATCGCTGCTCGCGCAGCGGGCGAGGGAAGCGGCGCGGAAAGCGCGTGATCTGACCAGAAGAAAGACAGCATTAGAAGGCATGTCACTTCCGGGAAAACTTGCCGACTGCTCAGACAAAGATCCAAAGAATTGCGAAATCTATATCGTAGAGGGAGATTCCGCCGGTGGTTCAGCAAAGACAGCCAGAAGCCGTGCAACACAGGCAATCCTGCCGCTCCGCGGTAAGATCTTAAACGTAGAAAAAGCAAGATTAGATAAAATATACGGAAATGCAGAAATCAAAGCCATGATCACAGCATTCGGAACAGGAATCCATGAAGATTTTGATATATCAAAACTGAGATATCACAAGATCATTATCATGACGGATGCCGATGTCGACGGAGCACATATCAGTACGCTTCTTTTGACATTCCTGTATCGTTTTATGCCGGATTTGATCAAAGAGGGATATGTCTATTTAGCACAGCCGCCTCTTTATAAGATCGAGAAAAATAAAAAAGTCTGGTATGCATACAGTGACGAGCAGTTAAACAATATCCTCACGGAAATCGGACGTGACGGCAACAATAAAATCCAGCGTTATAAAGGATTAGGAGAAATGGATGCAGAACAGTTATGGGAAACAACCATGGATCCGGAGCGGAGAATCTTAAAGAGAGTCATCATGGATGATGAGACATCTTCCGAAATAGACTTAACCTTTACCACTCTGATGGGAGATAAAGTAGAGCCAAGACGTGAATTTATCGAGGCAAATGCAAAATATGTAAAGAATCTTGATGTATAGATAACAAGAGGAGTTATTAGAAAATGGATGATAAGATATTTGATCAGGTTCATGATATAGACCTGAAAAAAAAACAATGGAAACCTCTTATATAGACTATGCAATGAGCGTTATCGCTTCCCGTGCATTGCCTGATGTAAGAGACGGTTTAAAAAAACCGGTACAGAGAAGAGTTCTGTATTCCATGATCGAGTTGAACAACGGACCGGACAAGCCGCATCGTAAATGTGCGCGTATCGTCGGTGATACGATGGGTAAATATCATCCGCATGGTGACAGCTCCATTTATGGAGCACTTGTCAACATGGCACAGGACTGGTCGACACGTTATCCACTTGTAGACGGACATGGTAACTTTGGTTCTGTGGATGGCGACGGTGCTGCAGCAATGCGTTATACCGAAGCACGTTTGAGTAAAATTTCCATGGAGATGCTTGCGGATATCAATAAAGATACCGTAGACTTCATGCCGAACTTTGATGAGACGGAAAAAGCCTACAGTGCTTCCGTCCCGTTTTCCGAATCTGTTAGTCAACGGTACGACCGGTATCGCTGTCGGAATGGCGACCAATATTCCGCCGCACAACTTAAAAGAAGTCATTGCAGCAGTTGTAAAAAATTATCGACAATCAGATATTAGAAGACAGAGAAACAGAATTAGAAGAAATATTAAATATCGTAAAAGGTCCTGATTTTCCAACCGGAGGAATGATCCTTGGAACCACCGGAGTGGAACAGGCATACCGGACAGGACGTGGAAAAGTCCGCGTGCGTGCCGTGACAAATATCGAGCCTATGGCAAACGGAAAGAACAGGATCGTAGTCACAGAGCTTCCATACATGGTAAATAAGGCAAGACTCATAGAAAAGATTGCTGAAATGGTACGCGATAAGCGGATCGATGGAATCACGGATTTAAGAGATGAGTCCAACCGTCAGGGAATGAGAATCTGTATCGAGCTGCGTCGTGATGTCAATGCAAACGTAGTATTAAACCAGTTGTTCAAGCATACCCAGTTACAGGATACTTTTGGAGTCATCATGTTAGCACTTGTCAACAATGAACCAAAAGTCTTAAATCTGAGTGAAATGCTCAACTATTACCTTCTTCATCAGAAGGATGTAGTGACAAGAAGAACAAAATATGAATTAAATAAAGCGGAAGAACGTGCACATATTTTACAGGGATTGCTGATCGCACTTGATAATATCGATGAAGTCATTCAGATCATCCGCTCCAGCCGTACCACACAGGAGGCAAAAGAGCGTTTAGTCGAAAGATTCGGGCTGACCGATGTACAGGCACAGGCAATCGTAGATATGCGTCTGCGTGCACTGACAGGATTAGAAAGAGAAAAATTAGAGACAGAGTATAAAGAACTCATGGAAAAAATTGCAGAATTAAAGGCAATTTTAGCAGATGAGAAAAAATTACTCGGAGTCATCAGAGAAGAAATCATGATTATTTCCGATAAATACGGAGATGAGAGAAGAACCAGCATCGGATTTGATGAATTATGATATTTCCATGGAAGATTTAATTCCATTAGAAAATACCGTAGTAACCATGACAAACCTTGGTTACATCAAACGGATGAGTGTCAACAACTTCAAGAGCCAGAATCGCGGTGGAAGAGGAATCAAAGGTATGGATACCATAGATGATGATTACATCGAAGATCTGTTTATGACAACGACACATCATTACCTGATGTTTTTTACCAATACCGGAAAAGTATATCGTATCAAAACATATGAGATACCGGAAGCAAGCCGGACATCGAGAGGAACAGCAATTATCAACATCCTTCAGCTCCAGCCGGGTGAAAAAATATCAGCGGTGATTCCGATAAAAGAATACAAAGAAGACGAATATCTCTTCATGGCAACTAAGAACGGAATCGTAAAAAAGACTTCCATCGTAGAATATGCAAATGTCAGAAAGACAGGACTTGCTGCAATCAATCTGCGTGAAGAAGATGAATTGATAGAAGTTAAGATCACGGATAACCGGAAAAGATATCCTGATGGTTACAAAATATGGACAGTGTATCCGTTTCCATGAGACAGATGTCAGAAAAACGGGACGTACCTCCATGGGCGTGATCGGAATGAACTTAACAGCCGGAGATGAAGTAGTAGCAATGCAGCTTCATACGCAGGGCGATTCTTTGATGATCGTTTCTGAAAAAGGTCTTGGAAAATGTACACTGATTTCCGAATTTACGGCACAAAATCGTGGTGGAAAAGGTGTAAAATGTTACAAGATCACAGAAAAAACCGGAAATATTATCGGAGCAAAAAGCAGTAAACAAAGACAATGAAGTTCTCCTGATCACAACAGAGGGAATCATCATTCGTATTTCCGTAGAAGGCACAGCACTTCTTGGAAGAGTAACTTCCGGTGTCAAACTGATGAATCTGGATGAAGGTGTTACGGTTGCAAGTATGGCAAAAGTAAGAGAAGATAAATCCATAATAGAGAATCAGAATGAAGAAGAGTCCGCAGAAGAGGAATATTCAGAAGAAAATAAGGAAGTTTCCGAGGAAGTTCCAAAGGAAGAGTAACATAAAAAAGTTCCTGCTTGAAAAGCGGGAACTTTTTGAATTTAAAAGAAATATATTTTTTTTATAAAAATTTATAAAAAAAGGAGAAATTATGCCACAGACAATCTATGAAGTATTATGGATATTTATCGTATATGCAGTGATCGGCTGGTGTTCCGAAGTAGCATATGCTGCATTAGATACCGGAAAATTTGTAAACCGCGGATTTTTAAATGGACCATATTGTCCGATCTACGGATTCGGAATCTCATTGGTCATCGTAGTATTAACGCCGCTGAAAGAAAATTTATTGATCCTGTATATCGGTTCCGTGATACTGACCTCAGTCATTGAATACATTACAGGCTACTTATTAGAAAAAAGTATTCCACAACAAATGGTGGGATTATTCCGATAAACCATACAACATCAAAGGATACATATGTTTAAAATTCTCACTATTCCTGGGGATTTGCCTGCACCTTTATCGTATTGATCCTGCATCCGATCATTTATGGTATCATAAAAATCGTTCCGTTTCTGATAGGAGTTATCATCTTAACCGTAGTGCTTGTATTTTTTGCAATAGACTGCGGAATTACCGTTGCGACCATAATGAAATTTAATGAACGGTTAAAACGGATGAACGAAATAGCCCAGAGAATCCATCATCTGTCCGATGAGGTTGGCGAAAATATCTACGAAAACGTAACAGAAGCTCTTGAGAAAAAAGAAAAAAAAATTTGAGGAAGAGCATGAAGAGCAGATCGTAAAGATAGCGGAAAAGAAAGAAAATATCAGATTAGGAGCAGAAGTCCGCAAGATCGAAGGCAGAATGGAAATAGAGCGTCTGAAAGAACAGTACCGGAATATGTTAGAAGAAAAGATCAATGGACATAACCGTTTGATGAAAGCATTCCCGAAAATGACCTCTGACAACCATAACGAGACACTTCAAAAGATTAAAAACATATATAGAAAAAAGAGGAAAATCAGATGATAAGAGAAGTTAATGTAAAAGAAATCACAGAAAACATCAAAGAAATGTGTATCGAAGCAAACTATACCCTGTCCCCGGATATGGACAAAGCCATGAAAAAAAGCAGCAGAAGAAGAAAAAAATCCGAACTTGGAACAAAAAATACTGAATCAGCTTCAGGAAAACTTAGTGATAGCAGACAGTGAAAAAATACCGATCTGTCAGGATACCGGAATGGCAGTTGTATTTGTGGATATCGGACAGGAAATTCATTTCACGGGTGGACAACTGGAAGAAGCTATCCACGAAGGAGTCCGTCAGGGATACACAGAAGGATATCTTAGAAAATCCGTTGTACAAGATCCGATTGAACGTGTCAACACAAAAAAGACAATACCCCTGCCATCATTCATTACAATATCGTTCCGGGAGAAAAAATCAAAATAACCGTTGCACCAAAAGGATTTGGAAGCGAAAACATGAGTCGTATCTTTATGTTAAAGCCGGCAGATGGGATTGAAGGCGTAAAAAATGCAATTTTAACAGCAGTAAAAGATGCAGGACCAAATGCCTGTCCTCCAATGGTAGTCGGTGTAGGAATTGGAGGAACATTTGAAAAATGTGCTATTCTTGCAAAAAAGCTCTTACCAGAAATTTAGAAGAGCCTTCCGAAATTCCATATGTCAGAGAATTAGAAAAAGAAATGTTAGAAAAGATCAACAGTCTTGGAATCGGACCGGGTGGACTGGGAGGAACAACAACCGCTTTAGCTGTCAACATCAATACCTATCCGACACATATTGCAGGACTGCCGGTAGCTGTAAATATCTGCTGCCATGTAAACCGTCATGTCGTAAGAGAAATCTAACAAATCTGAGAATCCAGTTTAGTATATATTATAGAAGAAAAAATAATCAGAGAAGAGGTTGAAGATGGATAAAAATAACAACACCGATCACAGAAGAAATAACAAAAGATTTAAAAGCAGGAGATTATGTTTACATCACCGGAACCATCTATGTTGCAAGAGATGCAGCACATAAAAGGATGATAGAAGCCTTAGACCGGGGGGAGCAGCTTCCTATCGAAATAGAAAACGCTACCATATACTATATGGGACCATCACCTGCAAGAGAGGGACGGCCAATCGGTTCTGCCGGACCGACAACAGCAAGCAGGATGGACAAATATGCACCGACGCTTTTAGACCTTGGACAAAAAGCAATGATAGGAAAAGGAAAGAGAACCAAAGAAGTCATAGAAGCCATGAAAAGAAATCATGCAGTCTACTTTGCGGCAATCGGTGGGGCAGGAGCACTTTTGTCCAAATGTATCACAGAGTCAGAGATCGTCTGCTATGAAGATTTAGGGGCAGAGGCAATCCGAAAACTGCAGGTCAAAGATTTTCCGGTGATCGTAGTAATAGATTCAGACGGAAATAATCTGTACGAAACAGCTATACAGGAGTATTGCACAATAAAATAAGACAACCTGTATATTTTGGAAAAAACAGGATATTACTAGATAAGGATCCAGCTATAAAAGCCATAAAAAAGAGCACAAGAAAAAAATGTAAAAAAATATACAAAATAGGATTGACAAATAGAAGTTCCTTTTAGTACAATAACCTATGCGTCATCGAAACGCCAAAGAAAAAAACAATTTTAACATTGGAAAATGTAAATTCGGAGAAGTACTCAAGTGGCCGAAGAGGTGCCCCTGCTAAGGGTATAGGTCGGGTAACCGGCGCGAGGGTTCGAATCCCTCCTTCTCCGCTCGGTTTTCTAAAAAAATTGTTTTTTTTATGAAAAAACCTGTTGACAAAGCCGCGGAGCTGTGATAAGATATAGAAGTTGTCGCGTAAGACAGCAGGACAGAGAACCTTGATAACTGAACAGTGAAATAACCTTGAAAGATTCAGAGAGAATAATTCAAAACAACAGCATCGAAAGATGCACCTAGACAGTAAATGGGAACCGGAAACCGTAAGGTGGAAGGGGAACGGATATTCAGCCAGAGGATTCTGGAAGGATAAAAACTTTTATATGAGAGTTTGATCCTGGCTCAGGATGAACGCTGGCGGCGTGCTTAACACATGCAAGTCGAACGAAGCACTTTACCACGATTCCTTCGGGATGACGGTTTAGTGACTGAGTGGCGGACGGGTGAGTAACGCGTGGGGAACCTGCCCCATACCGGGGATAACAGCCGGAAACGGCTGCTAATACCGCATAAGCGCACAGTACCGCATGGTACGGTGTGAAAAACCCGGTGGTATGGGATGGACCCGCGTCTGATTAGCCAGTTGGCGGGGTAACGGCCCACCAAAGCGACGATCAGTAGCCGGCCTGAGAGGGCGACCGGCCACATTGGGACTGAGACACGGCCCAGACTCCTACGGGAGGCAGCAGTGGGGAATATTGCACAATGGGGAAACCCTGATGCAGCAACGCCGCGTGAGTGAAGAAGTATTTCGGTATGTAAAGCTCTATCAGCAGGGAAGAAGAAATGACGGTACCTGACTAAGAAGCCCCGGCTAACTACGTGCCAGCAGCCGCGGTAATACGTAGGGGGCAAGCGTTATCCGGATTTACTGGGTGTAAAGGGAGCGCAGGCGGCATGATAAGTCTGATGTGAAACCCAAGGCTCAACCATGGGACTGCATTGGAAACTGTCATACTTGAGTGCCGGAGGGGTAAGCGGAATTCCTAGTGTAGCGGTGAAATGCGTAGATATTAGGAAGAACACCAGTGGCGAAGGCGGCTTACTGGACGGTGACTGACGCTGAGGCTCGAAAGCGTGGGGGAGCAAACAGGATTAGATACCCTGGTAGTCCACGCCGTAAACGATGAATACTAGGTGTCGGGGAGCACAGCTCTTCGGTGCCGCCGCAAACGCATTAAGTATTCCACCTGGGGAGTACGTTCGCAAGAATGAAACTCAAAGGAATTGACGGGGACCCGCACAAGCGGTGGAGCATGTGGTTTAATTCGAAGCAACGCGAAGAACCTTACCTAGTCTTGACATCCTTCTGACAGAGTATGTAATGTACTTTCCCTTCGGGGACAGAAGTGACAGGTGGTGCATGGTTGTCGTCAGCTCGTGTCGTGAGATGTTGGGTTAAGTCCCGCAACGAGCGCAACCCTTATCCTTAGTAGCCAGCATTCAGTGGTGGGGACTCTAACGAGACTGCCAGTGACAAACTGGAGGAAGGCGGGGATGACGTCAAATCATCATGCCCCTTATGATTTGGGCTACACGTGCTACAATGGCGTAAACAAAGGGAAGCGAGATTGTGAGATGGAGCAAATCCCAAAAAATAACGTCCCAGTTCGGATTGTAGTCTGCAACTCGACTACATGAAGCTGGAATCGCTAGTAATCGCGAATCAGCATGTCGCGGTGAATACGTTCCCGGGTCTTGTACACACCGCCCGTCACACCATGGGAGTCGGGAATGCCCGAAGTCCGGTGACCTAACCCCTGGTAAGCATGAGCCGCGTGACAGCAGAGCGAAGCTCTGGTGTATTCGAAAAAAGAATACGCCATCGGAAGGTGGGAATGGATCACGGCGTGAGAACGCAGTGAAAAAAAAATGTCGCGGAGGTTTGAATCGTTGAGTTAGCAAGGGAAGGAGCCGTCGAAGGCAGATTCGATAACTGGGGTGAAGTCGTAACAAATAGCCGGTGTCGATGAAGGTTGCGGGGATCACCTTCCCATCCCGAACATCGACGGTTAAGACCTATTTCACCGATGGTACTGCAAAAAGCATGGGAGAGCATGCAGATAACAAAAAAAAATTCTTGGTGGCGATGCATTAGAAACACCCGTCCACATCCCGAACACGATGGTTAAGACTTCGGTCGAGGATACTATGCTGGAGACGGCAAAAGGGAAAGCAGGTGGACTGGGTGTTAAAAAATTCAGCAATAAGCGTGCTGTCGGTGATAACTGGTTTTACCAGTGATTAGAGGTTTAAATGGAAGATATCTGATGGTATCTTTAAATTTCAGTAATGACTGATAAAAATTCAGTCAGATATGTACCTTGAAAACTGCATACATGTAAGTATGATGAAAAGTTAATCAAATATCCTTGATACAAAACGTTAAAACGTAAGATAGGAAGACATCGATTTAGTCTGTGAGAGCAGACAAAGATCAACAATGAGAATCAAAGACCGCATCACCTACGCTAGGGTGATGAGCGAAAGGTCAAGCAGAAAGGGCACAGGGCGGATGCCTTGGCACTAAGGGCCGATGAAAGACGTGATAAGCTGCGAAAAGCTTCGGGGAGGAGCAAATATCCATTGATCCGGAGATCTCTGAATGGGGAAACCCGGCTGAGTAGACCTCTGTCATCCATACGCCAATCCATAACGTATGGAAGGGAACCCGGGGAACTGAAACATCTAAGTACCCGGAGGAAAAGAAAGAAACATCGATTTCCCGAGTAGCGGCGAGCGAACGCGGAAGAGCCTAAACCGGTGTGCGTGCATTCCGGGGTTACGGACTGCATTAAGATTCTTAGAAGCTAACAGAACGGTATTGGGAAAGCCGGCCAGAGAGGGTGAAAGCCCCGTACGGGAAAACAAAGAAGAGACTGAGCAGTATCCAAAGTACCACGAGACACGAGAAACCTTGTGGGAAGTCAGGGGGGACCACCCCCCAAGGCTAAATACCCCTTAGTGACCGATAGCGCATAGTACTGTGAAGGAAAGGTGAAAAGGACCCCGGGAGGGGAGTGAAAGAGAACCTGAAACCCTGTGTCTACAAGCTGTGGAAGTGCGTTTATGAGCACGACCGCGTACTTTTTGTAGAACGGTCCGGCGAGTTACGTTTACTGGCAAGGTTAAGCACTCCAGGTGTGGAGCCGTAGGGAAACCAAGTCTTAAGAGGGCCAGAGTCAGTGGGAGTAGACCCGAAACCGGGTGATCTACCCATGTCCAGGTTGAAGCTGCCGTAAGAGGCAGTGGAGGTCCGGAACGCACATCCGTTGAAAAGGGTGGGGATGAGGTGTGGATAGGGGGAGAAATTCCAATCGAACCCGGAGATAGCTGGTTCTCCTCGAAATAGCTTTTTAGGGCTAGCCTCGATTTAGTCTTATGGAGGTAGAGCACTGAATTTCCGCAGGGGGGCGTCAAAGCCTACCGAAAGAATATCAAACTCCGAATGCCATGTAGATGATGATCGGGAGTCAGACTGCACGAGATAAGTTGGGCAGTCAAAAGGGAAAGAGCCCAGACCGCCGGCTAAGGTCCCAAAGTGGGTGTTAAGTGGAAAAGGATGTGGGATCTCTAAGACAACCAGGATGTTGGCTCAGAAGCAGCCACTCATTAAAAGAGTGCGTAATAGCTCACTGGTCGAGAGTTCCTGCGCCGAAAATGTCCGGGGCTGAAACACGACACCGAAGCCGTGGACTCGCAATGCGAGTGGTAGAGGAGCATTCTTAAAACCGACGAAGCTGTACCGGAAGGAGCAGTGGACTGGAGAGGGATAAGAAGAGAGAATGCCGGAATGAGTAGCGAGAGAAAGGTGGGAATCCTTGCGGCCGAATATCCAAGGTTTCCAGAGTAAAGCTGATCTGCTCTGGGTAAGTCGGGGCCTAAGCACAGGTCGCAAGACGTAAGCGATGGATAACAGGTTTAGATTCCTGTACCACGCATTATCAGAACTGTGGGGACGCATGTGGAAAGCACGGAGCCGGGAATGGAAAGACCGGTACAAGCGGGGTAGGTGTACAATAGGCAAATCCGTTGTATAATCCGAAGACGTGATGTGGACCGAACCAAAGTAGGGAAGCATGTGAGCCATGTGCCAAGAAAAGCCGCTATTGTTATACATATACCCGTACCGTAAACCGACACAGGTGGATGAGGAGAGAATCCTAAGGCCGGCGGAAGAAGCATTGTTAAGGAACTCGGCAAAATGACCCCGTAACTTCGGGAGAAGGGGTGCCTGCTAAGCAGGCCGCAGAGAATAGGCTCAAGCAACTGTTTAGCAAAAACACAGGTCTATGCGAAACCGAAAGGTGAGGTATATGGGCTGACGCCTGCCCGGTGCTGGAAGGTTAAGAGGAGAAGTTAGAGCAATCGAAGCTTTGAATTTAAGCCCCAGTAAACGGCGGCCGTAACTATAACGGTCCTAAGGTAGCGAAATTCCTTGTCGGGTAAGTTCCGACCCGCACGAAAGGCGTAATGATTTGAGCGCTGTCTCGGCAATACATCCGGTGAAATTGAAGTGCCAGTGAAGATGCTGGCTACCCGCGCCAGGACGGAAAGACCCCATGGAGCTTTTTACTCCAGCTTGATACTGGGATTCGGTACTGCATGTACAGGATAGGTGGGAGACTGAGAAGGATGGACGCCAGTCTGTCCGGGAGTCGCTGTTGGGATACCACCCCTGTAGTACTGGGTTTCTAACCAGTTGCCATGAACCGGCAATGGGACAATGTCAGGCGGGGAGTTTGACTGGGGCGGTCGCCTCCGAAAGGGGTATCGGAGGCGCTCAAAGGTTCCCTCAGAATGGTTGGAAACCATTTGAAGAGTGCAAAGGCAGAAGGGAGCTTGACTGCGACACCGACGGGTGGAGCAGGTACGAAAAAGTAGGACTTAGTGATCCGGTGGTATAAAGTGGGATTGCCATCGCTCAACGGATAAAAAGCTACCCTGGGGATAACAGGCTTATCACTCCCAAGAGTTCACATCGACGGAGTGGTTTGGCACCTCGATGTCGGCTCATCGCATCCTGGGGCTGTAGCAGGTCCCAAGGGGTTGGGCTGTTCGCCCATTAAAGCGGTACGCGAGCTGGGTTCAGAACGTCGTGAGACAGTTCGGTCCCTATCCGGCGCGGGCGGAGGATATTTGAGAGGAGCTGTCCTTAGTACGAGAGGACCGGGATGGACGGACCACTGGTGTATCTGTTGGCTATCAGAGCCATGGCAGAGTAGCCAAGTCCGGCAGGGATAAACGCTGAAGGCATCTAAGCGTGAAGCCCCCCTCAAGATGAGATATCCCTCATTCGTGAGTAAGATCCCTTGAAGACTACAAGGTAGATAGGGCAGAGGTGGAAGCATGGCAACATGTGGAGCTGACTGTTACTAATAGGTCGAGGGCTTAATCTGGTTAATAACGAAGAAAAACAAATCGGATTTGTATGAAGTTTTGAAGGTACAAACCTTAATAATCCTCGATAGCTCAATGGTAGAGCACTCGGCTGTTAACCGAGTTGTTGTAGGTTCGAGCCCTACTCGGGGGAGTTTTTTTTTCTGAGGCTCCATGGTCAAGCGGTTAAGACATCGCCCTTTCACGGCGGTAACACGGGTTCGATTCCCGTTGGAGTCATTTTTAGCACAGCAATGCGCTGAGTTAAAAGTCATAAGTCGTATGCCGATGTGGCTCAATTGGCAGAGCAGCTGATTTGTAATCAGCAGGTTATCGGTTCGAGTCCGATCATCGGCTTTTTCTTTTTGGACCATTAGCTCAGTTGGTTAGAGCAACCGGCTCATAACCGGTCGGTCCTGGGTTCGAGTCCCCGATGGTCCATTAAATTTTTTTTGCATTTTTGTGCAAACTGTGATATTATATATCACGCATTAAGCATTTTACCTAGTGGCTCAGTTGGTTAGAGCGCCGCCCTGTCACGGCGGAGGTCAAGGGTTCGAGTCCCGTCTGGGTCGTTTGTAGTGAGTATCTACTACAATTTTTATATGGGATCTTAGCTCAGCTGGGAGAGCATCTGCCTTACAAGCAGAGGGTCACAGGTTCGAGCCCCCTGTGGTCCCATTCATGCCGCAGTGGCGGAACTGGCAGACGCGCAGGACTTAAAAATCCTGTTGTAGTGATACAGTACCGGTTCGATTCCGGTCTGCGGCATTCATTCAAAACACTTGACAAGGGGTGTTATAATGAATGAGTAAATAAAATATGTGTGTAGCTCAGCTGGATAGAGCACTTGGCTACGGACCAAGG